>Ga0308406_1000042_pt1 | contig 74386 bp, 79 predicted proteins | sample HotsprSampleMSe1_FD_203474 | JGI IMG/M metagenome (GOLD analysis project Ga0308406, IMG submission 203474) | Hot spring phototrophic mat microbial communities from Mushroom Spring, Yellowstone National Park, Wyoming, United States - 20060911_MSe1 ...
CATTTTGTCCAAATCCTCCTTCTTTAATTTTCTTTTTTTCATTTTCCTATGTTATCCTATTTAAACCTCACTTTATCCACTACCCAAACAATCCATTAATGGACACAATTCTTATTATACTCCCGATTTTCCTCATCAATAAGGGAATTTAAATATTTTAAAATTTCATTATCAACAGGATATTTTTTATCCATTACCTGAAATACAGGTAATGCTCCTGTCAGACTATTTAATATAAAAACAGCGCTGGCTTTATAAAAGTCTTCTGTTTTAATTCTTTCCTCTTTTACACCTGCTTTTTCAAGGAGAATCTGAAGTGTTGTTCCTGACAAAAGTCCGCACTCTTTTGCAGGAGTTTGAAAGCTATCTCCTTTAACTATTAAAATATTTGATGAAGAGCATTCTGTAATTTCATCCCATTCATTAAGTATAATTGCATCATCAAAGCCCTTTGCGATAGCCTCTCTTTTTACAAGAATATTTGGAAGATAATTCATTGTTTTGTGGTAAATAACAGGGTTTGAACTATGTCTTTTAATATTTGATATACAAAGTCTTTGAAGTCTTCTTACAGGATTGTATTCTTTTAGAATAATTAAAACCTCTGACTGTTCTGGTATTGCATAAAAAAGATTTTTACCCTTTGAAAGAAGACAAAACTTAACATATAAATTTTTTCTATTTTCTGTTTTCTCCTCAATAAAATTGCAGAAATTATCAAAATCTGGACAAGGAATTTGGAGAAATTGAGCTGATGACCTTAGCCTTTCATAATGTCTGTATAGTTTTTTAGTTTTGCCACGCCAAAGTATTGTTTCAAAAATTCCTTCTCCATAAAGAAGTGTCCTGAGTTGCATATTTTATTTTAAATGTTTTTGCCTGATGAGTAAAATTTTTCTTCAAAATTAAGCAAGTTTTATAGGCTTAAAAATCGCCTGTTAGCGAAAGTCAGCATTTTTTATATGAATTTTTTAAACCTTGTTTAATTTTTCAAAAGCTGAATATAATAAAGTTATGATTAGAAACAGTTTTATACTTCTTGATGGCATAGGAGAAAAAAGAGAAAGAAGGCTCTGGAAAGAAGGCGTTCTTAGATGGGAAGATTTTTTTTGTTTTAAAGAAATTCTGGATATAGACAGGGAAAGAAAGAAAATTTATGATGATTTTCTTTACGAGGCTTTGCATTCCTTAAAGACAAGAGATTGCGGGTTTTTTACTAAAAATTTAAAAAAAAGAGAAAACTGGAGACTTTTTGAAGAATTTATCAATGAGGCAGTATGTCTTGACATAGAAACAAACGGGCTGACACCAGAAAAGGGAGGCTATGTAACTATTGTCGGCTTGTATTCAGTAAACGGATATAAGGCATTGGTTAAAGGAGAAAATCTTACGGAAGAGACGCTTCAGGAAACCATTAACGAACATAAATTTTTGATTACTTTTTATGGCACTATCTTTGACATACCCTTTTTGAAAAAGGAGTTTCCTAAATTAAAGATTGAACACATTCCCCATTTTGATCTCTTTTTCGCAGGTAAAAGATTAGGAATTCAAGGGGGACTTAAAAAACTTGAAACTATGTTTCTGATTGAAAGAGAATACGAGCTAAAAGGACTTAATGGATATGATGCTGTAAGACTCTGGAAAGCCTATTTAAATGGAAGCATTTATAGTCTTGAGCGTTTAATCTCCTATAACAGGGCAGATACAGAAAATTTATTTCATATTGGAAAGATTTTTTACGATATGTTACGAACAAAGGTGGGTATTGAAGAGTTTATAAATAATGGAAAACAAAGAAGCAATCAAAAAGTTTCTTAATTATCTTCTAACTGAAAAGGCTCTTTCCTTAAATACAGTAAAATCCTATGAAAATGACCTCAAGGCATTTTTAAGATTTGTTGATGAGCAAGAGATTTCTTTTCTTAGCTGTAAGAAAAATGATATTACAAACTATCTTTTAACAATGAAAGAAAAAGGATACTCATCAGCTTCTATTGCAAGGGTTCTTTCAACATTAAAACAGTTTTTCCGTTTCTTGATTTTTGAAAATAAAATTTCCTATGACCCTACAGAGGGACTTAAATCACCAAAACTATGGCTAAGGCTTCCAAAGGCGCTGGAGCTTGATGAACTAAAAAAACTTCTTTCAGTGATGCTTGAAAGCAAGTATTTCTTAAGAGACATGGCAATGCTTGAATTAATGTATGCATCTGGATTAAGAGTTAGCGAGCTTGTAAAGCTTCGCTTGAGTGATATAAATTTTGAAGCATTATTTATAAGGATTAAAGGTAAAGGAGATAAGGAAAGGGTTGTCCCTATTGCTCAAAGAACGATTGAAAGAATTAAAAATTATTTGATTCATTTAAGGCCAAAACTATTAAAAAAGAGAACTTCTGATTATGTTTTTCTCAATAATCGTGGACAGCCAATGACAAGGCAGAGATTCTGGCAGAACCTGAAAGCAATGGGAAGAATTGCCTGTGTAGAGGTTACTCCCCATATGATAAGGCATAGTTTTGCAACCCATTTACTTGAAGGTGGTGCTGACTTACGAAGTCTTCAGAAAATGCTTGGTCACAGCGATATATCTACAACTCAGATTTACACGAAAGTTTCCATGGATAGACTTAAAAAGGAGTATCTTAAACATCATCCAAGAGCAAAATAACTTTATGATTCCTTTTTTAACCAGACAACTCTTTGAGGGAAGGGAATTTCAATGCCCTCTTCCTTGAATCTTCTAAAGATTCTTTTTCTTAACTCATTCTGAACATTAAACTGATATGATACATCTTCAATCTGGCATACAATTGTAAAATCAAGAGAATTCTCGCCAAATCCAGGAATAAATCTTACAACTGGTTCTGGCGAACTGAGAAGCCCTGGTATTTCAGGGGTTGCATTTTTAATCTCTTCAATTAGTATTTTTTCAATCTTTTCAGGGTCTGCTGAATAGCTTACACTTACAGGGATTTGAAGGGACAATCTTTTTTCAGGAAGATGGTAATTTATAACTACGCTCTGGGCAAGCTTACTGTTAGGTATTATCACTAGATTATTTGGAATCATTCTGATTCTTGTTGTTCTCCATGAGATATCCTCCACATATCCTTCCTGACCTGTTTCAAGGCGAATAAAATCACCCACCCTTATTGTTTTTTCAGCCATAATATGGATTCCTGCAAAGAGATTTTCAAGAGTGTCTTTAATAGCAAGAGCAATTGCTAATCCACCAATTCCCAAAGCAGTAATTAATGGAGCAATGGAAACTCCAAAGATATTAAGAATTATTATTATACCGATTATGTATACAACTCCCTTTAAAATTGTATTAAGAAGTCCTGTTGACTGAACAGCAATACTTTTATGTTGAATATAGTTGCTTAAAAGTCTACTTACAAGATTTGCCAAAGCAACTGTAATTGAAAAAATTATTAGAACATGAATTGATTTGACGAGGTAGGTATTATACTTTATGGGAATTTCTGCTGTATCTAATACGATATAAAGAGATATTCCTATACACCATAGAATTGAAGGAAACTTTATTGTGCTTATAATTAGGTTGTCAAGTTCTGTATGTGTTCTTTCTGCCCAGCGATGAATGAATTTGAAAAAAACAGCTCTTAAAATTAAAAAAATAACTAATGTTAAAGCTAAGAAGAGCAAAGATATTAATGCTTTTTCAACATTCATTGCTAATAAATAAAAGATTATACTTTTACCATAACTTGTTCTGTAGCTGTTATATTACTTAATGCCGCATAAACATCTTCAGCTGTTACTATGTTTCCACCTGGTCTACCATAGAGATAAACCTCTGACATTCCATTTACAGCAAGTTTAACATCTTCAACCATCTGTCCTGCATTAAACTCAACAACAATAAATTTTTCAATTTCCTGAGCAAGCTGTCTTATAGGCTCTTCTGGGAAAGGAAAAAGCGTAACTGGTCTTAAAAGCCCTATTTTAATTCCTTGCTGCCTTAACTTTCTTATTGCTGAAAGAGTTATCCTTGAAGCAGAACCAAAAGCAACAACAACTATTTCTGCATCATCAATAAAATATGTTTCGTATTTTACTTCTTTTTCCTTCCATTGTTTATATTTTTCTTGTAACTTCCAGTTATGTTTTTCAAGCTCACCTTCACCCATAAGCAAAGTTCTTATAAAGCGGGAAGGTCTTCCCTTTGCACCTGTTAATGCCCAGGAGGATTTATCAAAATTTTTTAACTCAGGCACTTTCTGTATAACTGGCTCCATCATCTGGGCAATTATGCCATCGCCAAGAATCATCACAGGAGTTCTTAATTCATCAGCCTTTTCAAAGGCAAGTACTGTATAATCCCAGAGTTCCTGAACGCTAAAAGGAGCATAGACAAGAAGCCTGTAATCTCCATGTCCACCACCTTTTACAGCCTGAAAGTAATCAGCCTGACTGCCAGATATATTCCCGAGCCCTGGTCCGCCACGCATCATATTAACAATAACTGCGGGCAATTCAGCACCTGCAAGATAGGATATCGCTTCCAATTTAAGACTTATGCCGGGTGAACTTGATGAAGTCATTGCTCTTGCTCCGCAGGCACTGGCACCATAAACCATGTTTATTGCAGCAAGTTCACTTTCTGCCTGAATAAATACCCCTCCAACTTCTGGTAACCTTTTTGATAAATATTCAGGGATTTCATTTTGAGGGGTGATAGGGTATCCTGCATAAAATTTTAATCCTGCCTGCACAGCAGCCTCTGCAACTGCCTCATTCCCTTTCATTAAAACTTTATTCATATTTACCTCCGATCCAGCCTTTTTAGATTTTTTATTTTAACACATTATTGATATAATAAAATATGAAGGTCAAAAATTACATATTATTCTTTTTACTGTTTTTTGTATATGGTTGTGCAACACTCCCAAAGCCCTTGCAGGATATTCCTGCTTTAAGAGATGTACCATTTTATATAGTAAAAAATAATCCTGAAAAATACATTGATGTATCTCTTTTATGGGGAGGAAGAATTATAAATTGCACAAACACGCAAGATGGAACAGTCTTTGAGATTCTTTATTTACCACTTGACAGAGAAGGTTATCCTTCTGAAACAGATTCATCTGAGGGTAGATTTACAGCAACTTCAAAAAACTTTCTTGACTGTGCAGTTTATTCAAAAGGAAGACTGATAACAGTTGTAGGTAAATTCAGGGGTCTTAAAGAGGGTAAAATTGATGAAATGCCATATAATTTCCCTTTTATTGAAGCTCAGGCAACCTATTTATGGAAAAAAAGAGTTCCCTATGATTATCGCTATTACTGGCGTCCTTCAATATGGTTCTGGTATTGTTCACATCCTTGGTATTGTTCACATCCTTGGTATTTTGAATATGGTTATCCTTTCTGGTAGTAGTATTATTTTATGGGTAAAATCAGGATACTTTCAGAAAATCTTATTGGCAAATTAGCAGCTGGAGAGTTAGTAGAAAGGCCTGCCTCAGTGGTAAAAGAACTTATTGAGAATTCCATAGATGCTAATGCAGAGCAAATTAATGTTTATATAAAAGAATATGGATTGGCGCAGATAAAGGTAATTGATGACGGAGAGGGCATTTCAAAGGAAGATGTTTCTTTAGCATTTCAAAGACATGCAACGAGCAAGATAAAAGATGAAAAGGATCTTTTTAAAATTAAAACATTAGGATTTAGAGGAGAAGCTCTCTACTCAATAGCACAGGTAAGTAAATTAAGAGTAATTACTCAACAAAAAGATGAAAATATTGGAACAGAAGCCTATATTGTTGGTGGTAAAATAATTGATATAAAACCTGCTTTTTCAAAGGGAACTACAATTGAAATAACAGACCTTTTTTTTAATACACCAGTAAGGAGGAAATTTCTTAAATCTTCTTTTACTGAGAAAGCACATATTATTGATACTCTTCAAAACTACTGCCTTGCCTATCCAGAAATTGCCTTTCGTTTATTTATTGATGAACAGGAAGTCTTAAATACTCATCAAGTAAATTCTCAAAGGGAGAGAATAGCTCAGGTTTTTGGTGTTGACTTTTTAGATAAGCTTGATTTTAAAACAATTTCCGAAGATAAATATAAAATCGAATTATTTTTAGGAAGAGAAGACCTTTCAAGGAGTAAACGATCAAGACAGCTTATTTTTATAAACAGAAGACCTGTAAAAGAACCCTCAATTGCAGGAACTTTATATAAGGCTTTGCAAATTAACTATAATCATCCCCTGTTTTTTATTTTTATAACTATGCCTTCCGAAGAGGTTGATTTTAATGTTCATCCAACAAAGAAAGAAGTAAGATTTCAGAAGTCTCAAATAATTCATCAGCTTATCTTTAAAATGTTAAATTCAGATTCAAAACCTTTAATTTTGTCAGAATCTAAGGAAGAATGGAAAATAGAACCAAATTCATTTTATGTAATGCAAGGTTATGTGTTTGAAAAGGAAGCTTCTGCTTTATGGAAAGAAAATTTGGAGTTTTTCCCTCTGGGTAATGCAATTGTTGCTATAAAGAAGGATGATGGAGTAATGTTTCTTGACTATCATGCTGCCCATGAAAGAGTTAATTTTGAAAAAATTTTAAATAAAACGGATGAGCAAATTGTTAGATTAGTTTTTCCACAAATAATTCAATTAGATCCAAAGGATTATATTGTAATAAAAGAGAATCTTCAAATTCTTAATGAGCTTGGAATAGAAGCTGAGGATTTTGGAAAAAACTCAATAATAATTAGAGCAATTCCAGATATTCTTAAAAATGAAGATCTTGCAGGAATAATTGAAAGCATTGCTGTAACACTTAAGGAAGAGACAAGTAAGCCAGATTTTATTGATATTAAAAGAAAAATATCTGCCACTGTTGCATGCCATAGTTCTCTAAGAGCAAATAACAGGATAAATGCCTATGAAATTATAGCTTTACTAAAGGAACTTGAAAAAACCTCTGATCCAGAACATTGCCCCCATGGAAGACCATTAAAAAAGTTTTTCTCGAAGGAAGAGATTAAAAAATGGTTTAAAAAATAATTAAGATTATACTATAACATTTTCCAAATTATGAAAAATAGAAAAATTCCAAAAGTTATGTCTACTCAGCATCCAGACAATGTCTCTATTCCTTTTTTTGCAGAAACATCAGACATGTCAGGAGAAGATGAAATTCAAGAAGCCTATTATGCCTTTTCTCACCTTGGATGCTGTGAACAAATGTGGGACAGTGAGGGAAAAGAAGTTGACAATTATGTTGTAAAAAAACTATTTACTAAGTATCCTCATTTTTTTAAACAAAGAAGACTCGGAAGAGATGTTTTTCTCACCATAAGAGTTCCCAATCCTGCCGTTGAAAAAGAAGAAGCAAAGATTCTTTTAGAAACATTAGAAAGCATTCCCCGGTCTTTTGATGTGTCAAAAATTTTTTATGAAGATGAAACCTATCCTCCTGTTTTTGAAGTAATTTTACCTCTTACAACTTCAGCTATAGAATTAAACAGGATTTATTATTTTTATAAAAATTTTCTTTATGAAAGGCAGTTTAAAAAATTGTATGCCAATGATATAACACTGGCTGAATGGATAGGAAAATTTTTGCCAGAAGAAATAAATATAATTCCTCTTTTTGAAGATGTTCCATCAATGTTAAGTTGCCATAAAATTGTTTCTGAGTATTTAAATAATAAAAGCTTGAGTCATATAAGAGTTTTTTTAGCTCGTTCTGATCCTGCTATGAATTATGGAGTAATAAGTGCTATTCTTGCTAATAAAATTGCATTAAAAAATTTAGAAATGCTATCGAAAAAAAAGAAATAGATATATATCCAATTTTAGGAGCAGGATCACCGCCTTTCAGAGGAAATTTGACTCCCTATACAGTTGAAAAAGTTTTATCAGAATACTCCTCTGTAGAAACTTTTACTGTTCAGTCAGCCTTTAAATACGATAATCCTGTTGAACATGTTATAGAGGCAATAAGAAAAATTAAAAATTTTGTAAGAATCCCTCTAAAAGACTTTGATGAAAAACTGGCAAAATCTTTTATTGACAAAACTTCGGAACAATATAGAAAAGAAGTCGAATATCTCGCTCCTTTGATTAATGAAGTTTCTAAATATGTACCAAAGCGAAGAATGAGAAAATTACATGTAGGGCTTTTTGGATATGCAAGAAGCATAGGAAGTGTAAGGCTTCCAAGGGTTATATCTTTTTGTTGTGCCTCTTACTTAATAGGGCTTCCTCCAGAATTATTGGGATTAAACATTTTAAACAAAGAAGATCTTAAGGAAATCAAGAGTATGTAAAAAAATATTGAATTTGATCTTTCAATGGCTATGCAGTATTTCAATCCTAAGTGCATTGAAATTTTACCTTTAGATTTAAAAGAAAATATCATAAGCTCTATAGAATTGATTAACTCATTAAATATTTCCTATGAGCCTGATTTAAATCACAGAGAAAAAACTACACAGATTATAAAAATTATCAAAAATGGTTTCAATCAATCTATTACCGATCTTCTCACAGAGGCAGCTTATATAAGAAGATTTCTTGGTTAAAATTCCCCGTTGCATTAGAAATTATATTTTTCTTATCATATATAGATGTCAAAATTATATCTTTCTGGGAATGAGGCAATTGCTTACGGATTAATTCATGCTGGAGTTAGATTTATCTCTGGATATCCCGGAACTCCCTCAAGTGAGATTATACCCACTGCTCAAAAAATTATAAAGGATAAAGAGATTAAAGCCTATATTGATTGGGCAATTAATGAAAAGGTTGCCTTTGAAGTCGCATATGGTGCATCTCTTGCAAATATAAAAGGTGCTGTTACAATGAAACAGGTTGGTCTTAATGTTGCAATGGACCCGTTTATGAATTCTGCTTATGTGGGAACAGTTGCTGGATTTGTTGTTATAAGCGTTGATGACCCAGGTCCTCATTCATCCCAGACCGAACAGGACAGTAGATTTATGGCAATGGCAGCAAAAATTCCTGTTTTAGATCCTTCAACTGTTGAGGAAGCTTTTGAGTTTTCCAAAAAAGTTACCCAATTAAGTGAAAAATACGGTATTCCTGTGATGCTAAGAAGTACAACAAGAATTTCTCATGGAAAAGCTTTGGTAGAGATAGATGACCAGATAATAAAGCAAGAGTTAAATACATATTTTAAAACTTCTAAAGAATGGACAAAACAGTTAAGTAGATTTGCTGCAACACCAAAGCAAAGGCTTGAACTCCATAAAATTTTGAATGGAAAAATTGACAAAATCGCAAAGGAAAATATACCTTGTCTATTTTTCAATGGTGAAATTCTTATCCTTTCAAGTGGAGTAGTATTTTCCTATTTATATGAATTAGTTGAAGAGTATTCTCTTCAGGATAAAGTAACTCTTGCTAAATTTGATATGCCCTATCCATTGTCAAGGGATACTCTTATATCGCTTACGCTTCCTCAGAATACCACACTTTCTGTCATTTCGAGGGACTCAATGTCCCGAGAAATCTCTCAAAATAAGGAGAAGATTCTTAACATTAATAAAACTTTTAGCCGTATCATTTCTATTGAAGAGACCTATCCCGTAATTGAGTTACAACTTAATACAGAAGGAAGAAGAAACGGAATTGTTCCGAAAGAAGGGGAGTTACTTCCTGAAGTTTGTGAAGAAATACTTGAAAATCTTAAGCTTATAAAAAAGAGAAAAATTTTTAATATTCCACCGCTTAAAAGACCGTCTCTTTGTCCTGGATGTGCTCATAGAATAGCACTTTTTGCAGTGAAAAAAGTTTTTGGGAAAAAAGCAATATACGCAGGTGATATAGGCTGTTACACCCTTGCACTCAATTTTAATGTAACTGATATTGTTCTTAATATGGGAGCAAGCGTGTCTTTAGGATTTGCCTTCAGTAAAGCCTTTGAACTCGGAGAGAAAAGTCAGGATATAGTCTCCATAATTGGTGATTCAACCTTTTTTCATACAGGAATTCCACCATTAATTGATGCGGTTCATTATCAAGTCCCCTTTTTACTTATTATTCTTGATAATAAAACAGTTGCTATGACAGGTAATCAAAAAACTCCTTCAACGAATAAAAATTTTTTTGGTAAAACTCTCAAACCTATTATTATTGAGGATATAGTAAAATCCATAGGAATAAATTTCTTAGAAGTTATTGACCCCTACGACTATGAGAAATCTTTAACAATTATCAAGGAAGCAAAAAAATTTTTAAAAGAAAGAAAAGAGCCAGCTGTTGTGATTTTCAGGCATCTTTGTATAAATACACAAGAAGGACTCAAGAATAATCCTAAGAAACTTGTAAAAATAATTGAAGAACTTTGTAAAGGATGTAAATTTTGTATTAATGAATTTGAGTGTCCTGCCATTGTTTTTGATGAAGGGACATCAAAGGCAATGATTGATAAAACATTGTGTATAAGTTGTGGATGTTGTGCATATATATGTCCAACAAAGGCAATCAATCCAGTATAGTAGGTGACAGATGAAGCTTGTAATTATTGGTAAAGGTGGACAGGGTGTTATATTCTTTTCAAGGATGATTGCTCAGGCATCTGCTCAGAAGGGGCTTATGGTTCGTTCAACGGAAATAAAAGGTATGGCTAAAAAAGGCGGTGCTGTTGAAATCCATATGAAAATTGGCGAGGGATTAAGTGGAGTTGTTAAAAGAGGTAGTGCTGATTTAGTGATACTTTTAAGTGAAGATTTTACGGATTATGCAAAAATTTTTGGAGATAAAGTTTTTACTTTTACCAGTGAAGAGATAGAAAAAGCCTTATCCTCAGTTCCAATGCGTTATGTCAACACATTTTTACTTGGTATATTTGTAAAGAAAACAGCAATATTTAGTTGTGATGATTTTTTGAAAATTCTTGATGATGAAAATAAAAAATCATTTAAAAAGGGGTATGAATATGTTCAATCCTCAACAAGAAACTCTTCCGAGAGAAGAAATTGAAAAAATTCAGCTTGCAGGACTTAGAAAGACCATCAAATATCTTAAAAATTCAAAATCGAAACTTAAAGAAAAATATAAACACATCGAGCCAGAGGATATAAAAACTCTTGAAGACTTAAAATTTCTTTCTTTTACAACAAAAGATGAATTAAGAGATTGTTATCCCTTTTCCCACATTGCCAAAGATATTTCTGATTGTTCAAGGATGCACATGAGCTCAGGAACTACAGGCGTGCCTGTTATAAATGCAATGACAAAGGCAGATTTATCACAATGGGGAGAAATTATGGCAAGATGCCTTGCCTGTGCTGGGCTTACTGAGAAGGACAGAATTCAAATAATGCCTTCTTTTGGACTTTTCAATGGCGGATTCGGTTTTCATTATGGAGCTGAAAGACTCGGAGCTTTCATAGTTCCAGCTGGAGCAGGAAGGTCTTTAATGCAGCTTAAGCTTATTAAAGAGCTTGAGGTTACTGCAATTGGAGCAATTGCATCTTATCCTGCAAGACTTATTGAAGTTGCCCGTGATAGTGGTTTTGATTTCAGAGAAACTAAACTTAAAGTTGCTATACTTGGTGCTGAAACATGGTCAGATCAATACAGAAAAAGAATTGAAGAGGAAATGGGAGTAAAAACCTATGATATAATTGGACTTACAGAAACAGGTGGAGTTGGTCTCGGAATAGATTGTTCCGCAAGAGCCGGAATTCATGTATGGGAAGACCACTACATTATTGAGATTATAAATCCTGATACAGGTGAGCCTTTGCCAGAAGGACAGGAAGGTGAAATGGTTATAACAACTCTTACCCGTGAAGGGCTTCCATTGATTAGATATAGAACAAGGGATATATCAAGCATTTTATCTTATGAGAAATGTGATTGTGCAAGAACGCATGTTCGTGTAAGCAGAATTCGTGGAAGAACAGACGATATGCTTAAAGTTAAGGGAGTTAATTTCTATCCTTCACAGGTAGAGCAGATTTTACTAAAATATAAGGGACTTTCTCCCTACTATCAGCTCGTTATAGAAACAGTAAAAGGAAAAGATGAAATGACAGTTATAGTTGAAAAAGCTGACAATGGATTAACTCAAAAAGAGCTTGAACATCTTGACCTTGAATTATATGACTTTTTAGGATTTCACAGTAAAATTCAGGTTGTACCAGAGGGAACAATTCAAAGGGTGCCAGGAAAAGCTGTTAGAATAGTAGATAAAAGAAAGAAAAATTAAAAAGAAGATTTTTTATGCGTGTGATTATTGTAGGAGCTGGAGAGGTTGGATATCAGGTTGCAAAGTTTTTAACCTATGAAGGTGTAGATGTTGTAATAATTGATAGAGATGGGAACAAACTTAGAAAAATTTCAGAAGAACTCGATATAGCAACAATAGAAGCAGAAGGAAGTGATCCTTCAGCTTTTAAGGAAGCGGGAGCTGATAAAGCGGATTTGCTTCTTGCTGTAACAAACAGTGATGAAACCAATATGATTGCTTGCCTTCTTGGAAAAGCAATGTTTAATATAAAAAGAAAAATAGCAAGAATAAGAAATCCCGATTATTATTTCAATAAAGAGCTTTTGGGTAAAGCCAATCTCGATATTGATCCGGCAATTAATCCAGAGCTTGAAGCTGCTGAGGCAGTATCAAAACTGATTGAAAATCCCTTTGCCAGTGAAATAATAGAGTTTGAACAAGGAAAAATTAAAGTAATTGGATTTAAAATCCCTCAAGATAGTTTTATTAAAGGAAAAAAATTAAAATCTTTGAGAGTTTTTTTAAATAGAGATTTTATTATAGGTGCTATTGAAAGAGATGAAAATGTTCTAATTCCTACTGGAGAAGATTTTATTCATGAAGGAGATATAGTATACGTGCCTATTCCAAAAGAACAAGTTCAGGAGGTGGCTCAAAGCCTTGGAGTTTTAGGGAAGCCTGCTAAGAAAATAATGATTTTGGGTGGAGGAAGATTAGGTTATTATATTGCAAGTAAGATGGAAAACCGAGCAGATATAAAAATAATAGAAAAAGATGCTGAAAGATGCAAATTTTTAAGTAAACATCTTAGCAAAGCATTAATTTTACATGGCGATGGTGCAGACAAGCAACTTTTGAATGAAGAAAACATAAGTAATATGGATATATACATTGCTTGTTCAAATAATGATGAATTAAATATTATGGCATCTTTACTTGCTAAAAAATTTGGAGTAAAGAAAGTTATTTCTATTATCAATAGAACTGATTATATCTCTCTTGCTCATAACTTAGGAATACAATCTGTTTTGTCTCCGAGATTGATTACTGCAAGTATAATTCTAAGATATTTAAGGAGAGGAGAGGTTTTATCTCTTACCGCTATAGCTGAGAACAAGGCTGAAATTATAGAAATAGTTGTCACTGAGAGATCATCAATAGCTGGAAGAACTTTAAAAGAAGGAATATTCCCCCGTAATTCTATTTTAGGGGCCATTATAAGAGATGACAAAATAATTATTCCCTCAGGAAATGATTTCATTCGTAAGGGAGATAAGTTAATTATATTCACTTTAAAAGATTCAATAAGAGAAATTGAAAAACTTCTTACATGAACTTTAAAACAGTCATCAATATAATCGGAATAATTTTAATTATTATTTCAATTTTTATGTTAATACCATTCGGAGTATCTATAATAAATTGTTCATCAGATAAACTTGCTTTTGGACTTTCCTTTTTAATAACTTTTTTTTCTGGCACTGTTATGCTTGCTTTAACTAAACAATACAGATACGAGGAGTTGATGTATAGAGAAGCTTTCATCACAGTAACTTTTACTTGGATAGTAGTAGCTTTTTTTGGTTCATTACCTTATGTATTTACAGGAGCTGTTAGTTCCTTTACTGATGCCTTTTTTGAATCTATATCGGGATTTACAACAACAGGAGCAAGCATATTTAAGGATGTGGAAATTCTGCCTGCAGGGCTTCTTTTCTGGAGAAGTATGACCCAATGGATAGGTGGTATGGGAATTATAGTTTTTGCTCTTGCTGTGCTACCAATTATTGGAACAGGTGGAATGCAATTATTTAAGGCAGAAGTACCAGAAATAAGTGTTGACAAATTAAGGCCTCGGATAATTGATACCGCAAAGTCTTTGTGGTTTATCTACATCGGTATTACTACAATTATAACCTTCCTTTATTTTATTGGAGGAATGGATTTTTATGATGCAGTCTGTCACGCCTTTACAACGATTTCTACAGGAGGATTTTCCACAAAAAATTCAAGCATTGCTTTTTTTAATAATCCTACAATTGAATACGTAGCTTGCATTGGAATGTTTCTTGGCTCTATTAATTTTTCTCTCTATTTTTATCTGATAAACAGAAAACCTCAAAAAATTTTAAAAAATGCTGAATTTCGATTTTATTTTTTTGTAGTTTTGGTTGTAGTTAGCTTTTTAACGGTACACTTATATAATTACTATCATTCAATTTCAGAATCATTTAGATACTCAATTTTTCAAGTTTTATCTATAATGACTACCACAGGATATGCCACAGCTGATTATCTTAAATGGAGTTTCTTTGCTCAGTTGGTTATTTTATTAATTATGTTTTTAGGAGGCATGATAGGTTCAACAGCAGGAGGACTAAAACAGGTAAGAATATATCTTATGCTAAAACAGATTTATAGAGAATTTTATCAGCTAATACATCCAAGAGCAGTTATAGCTTTAAAATTAGATGATAAATTCTTGACAAAGGAAACTCTTGGAAGTATATGGGGATTTGTTTTTCTTGCTCTTTTTGTTTGTGCTATATCAAGTATTGCAATGACTGCAACAGGACTAGATTTAATTACAGCCGTATCAACCGTTGTATCTGCCATGAATAATGTTGGTCCTGCCTTGGGAGAAGCAGGTCCGGTAAGTAATTATTCTTCTATTCCTCCCCTAGGTAAATGGATACTGATTTTTTGTATGCTCGCTGGAAGATTAGAATATTATACTGTTTTGATTCTGCTTACACCTGCTTTCTGGAAAAGATAGTTCTATTGTATTTTACCCGTTCTTCTTACTGGTATATATTCTACTGATTGTTTAACAGGTTGTGGATAAAGGTTCATAAGAAGAAGTATTTCCTTAGGTATATTTGTGCTTACAGGAAGACCAAGTTCTTTTGCTTTTTCAGCACTTATAGGATAGTCATGAGTCCACATTCCAGATACCAATTTTTCAGCAATCTCTTTAGCTTTAACTTCAGGATGTTTTCTTGAAAGAATTTCAAAAATAATCTCTTTCATCTGTCTAATTGCTTTTTCCGCCTGATCTGCAAGAACAATAGTGGAATCGTCAATTTCATTGATTGGTTTTTTTTGTAAAACACTTAATACAGAGACTGCCGAATACTGACCAAGTTGAGGATCCAATGGTCCAAGCACAGCATGCTCACACATGACAATCTCATCGGCAGATAAAGCAATAAGAGTACCACCAGACATTGCATAATGGGGAACAAAGACCGTTACTTTTCCCTTATGCTTTGACAACGCTCTTGCAATTTGAGTTGCTGCTATAGCTAATCCTCCAGGGGTATGAACAACAAGATCTATAGGGGTTTCATCGTCAGTTAAATGGATGGCACGTAATACTTCTTCTGAATCATGGATATCTATATAACGCATGATTGGAAATCCAAGAAAGCTCATCGTTTCCTGTCTATGAACAAGAAGTATCATTCTGCTATTACGTTGTTTTTCAATTTCTGCTATTAGCTTTATTCTTGCATTATCAAGTAGTTTTTTTCTTATTACAGGTTGTAATGCAATAACTATTAGAAAAATCCAGAAAAAATAAGTAGGGTCAAAATTCATGAATTCCCCTCCCCTTTGTTTTTATTAATTATAACAAATTTTAGTGAGTTTTAAGTGTTCCACGTGGAACATCGGAAACTTTTAAAATTATTAAATGTTACATAGTGTTTTGAATTATTGATTATTTTTTTGTAAACTAAATAAACAAACTCTACTAAGGAGGCTAAGTAATGCAGACTCATTATGCTGAGAGAATTAAAACTTTACCGCCATATCTTTTCGCAGCAATCGACCAGATGAAAAAGGAGGCTCTATCAAAAGGTGCTGACTTAATTGATTTAAGTATAGGTGACCCTGATATCCCAACGCCAAATCATATTGTAGAAGCAATGAAAAAAGCTGTTGAAAAGCCAGAACACCATAGATACCCAAGCTATGAAGGAATGTTATCTTTTAGACAAGCTGTTTCAGATTGGTATAAGAAAAGATTTAATGTTGACCTTGACCCAGAAAAGGAAGTTCTAAGTCTCATTGGTTCAAAGGAAGGAATTGGTCATATCCCCCTTGCTTTTGTTGACCCGGGGGATATTGTGCTTGTTCCTTCTCCTGGATATCCTGTTTATCCTGTTGGAACAAAGTTTGCTGGAGGAGTTCCATATTTTATGCCTCTTAAGGAAGAAAATAGCTTTTTACCTGATATTGACTCAATCCCCGAGGATGTATGCAAAAAGGCAAAACTTATTTTTATAAATTATCCTAATAATCCAACCAGCGCGGTTGCTGGTGAAAGTTTTTACAAAAAAGTTATTGAATTTGCAAAAAAATGCAATATTATTGTATGCCATGACGCAGCTTACTCAGAAGTTTACTATGAAGAAAAACCAATTAGTTTCATGCAAATAGATGGAGCTAAGGAAGTCGGCATAGAATTTCATTCTTTATCAAAAACATATAATATGACTGGATGGCGAATAGGATTTGCAGTAGGTAATAAAGATGTTCTTGCAGGGCTGGGAAAGGTTAAAACAAATCTTGACTCTGGAGTTTTTCAGGCTATTCAGGAGGCAAGCATAGTAGCCCTTGACACAGATGACAGTATTTTAAAAGAAATCAGGGACATATACAAAGAAAGAAGAGATATTCTATATGAAGGACTTAAAAGGGCTGGTTTTGAATTGCGAAAACCCATGGCAACCTTTTATCTCTGGGTGAAAGTTCCACGTGGAACAAATTCAATAGATTTTGTTGCAAAACTTTTGAAAGAAGCTGAAGTTTTATGTACTCCTGGGGTTGGATTTGGTGAGCATGGAGAAGGATACATAAGATTTGCTCTCACTCAATCTAAGGAAAGAATAAAAGAAGCAGTAGAAAGAATAGGGAGGCTTAGGATGTAATGAAAACTTTAACAGTTAGAACTTCTTCAAGGGAAGAGTTTGTAGATATTACTTATGAAGTTGAAAAAGTAGTCAAAGAAAGTGGAGTAAAAAGGGGAGTTTGCTATCTTTATGTTCCTCATACGACAGCAGGGATAACAATAAACGAAGGAGCAGACCCGTCAGTAAGGAAAGATATTATAAATGCTTTAAAGAAAATCGCACCCTATGGTGCAGGTTATCTTCATATGGAGGGGAATGCAGACAGTCATATTAAAGCAACTCTTGTAGGTTCTTCAGTGATTGTTTTAATAGAAAGTGGGAATCTATTATTAGGTCAATGGCAAAGCATATTTTTCTGCGAGTTTGATGGTCCAAGAACAAGAAAAGTTTATTTAAAAATAATTAAAGAGGAGGAATAATGTTAAATATTAATGCCATAGCTCCAGAGGAGCTAACAGAAGAATCAAAGTTTAAGTTTCGCTGTTATCCAGGCATTTCCTGTTACAAAAGCTGCTGTAAAAATATTGATATCATGCTAACACCCTTTGACATAATGAGATTGAAAAATAGATTTGGTATATCATCAGGAGAATTTTTAATGAAATATACCTATGTATTTGTTGAACCTAAAAGTGGATATCCCTTTGTTTTTCTCAATAAAAATGATGATGAGGAGAAAACATGCCCATTTTTATGTGAGGCAGGATGTTCTGTTTATGAGGACAGACCAGCCACTTGTAGATACTATCCCATTGGTCAGGCATCCCTAAAAAAGTTTGATATGACAGAGGGGATTACAGAAGAGCATTACTTTTTCGTAAAAGAGCCTCACTGTAAGGGCTTTGAAGAAGATAAAGAATGGACAGTAGCTGAATGGAGAAAGGATCAGGGAGTTGATCTTTACGATGATATGAACAGAGGTTGGCGTGAGCTGTTTTTTGGAAGAAATATGAAAGCAGAAAGGCTTGATGAAAAAAAACAAAAAGCATTTTATACAGCATGCTATGATATTGATGCTTTCAGAAGATTTGTTTTTGAAAGCAGGTTTCTTGATGTATTTGATGTTGCAGAAGAAAAGGTAGATAAAATTAAAAAGGATGAAGCAGAACTTTTGAACTTTGCCTTTGACTATGTGAAGTTTCTTTTAATGATGAAGGAAACATTGAAGCTTAAGAAAAGTTAAGTGCAGATTTAAAAGATATTTATATTACTTAAGCTTCTTGATTAGTTTATCTAAAGGTTTTGTTATTGGAGCGAGGGGAGAGGTAATGGTTTTACCAATTTCTTGTTTGACTTTGTTTTTCAAAGATTTTTCTAAGTCATGCTGAAGATTATCCCATCTCCCCCATATATTAAAGTGTAAAAGGATTTCTTTATTTTTTTTCAAAAGCTCAATTATAAGCGAAGCACTTACCCCAAATAAAATTCCTTTGGATTCTAAAACAATATCATAAGCCCTTAAAATAGATGGAGCATTTATGTAACCTTTATTAAATAAAAAGCTTGAATCAAGATTTAAGCTTCCTTTTTTTATAATAAAATCTTCTTTCATGTAAGTCCTGAGGACAGTGATATTTAAATCTTTTATGGATAGGACTCCTTTAAATTGTTCGTCTGAAAAATCTCCCTCTGATTTAAAAGAAAGACTCCCTCTATCATTGAATTTTGCCGATGCTTTGAATGAAGCTTTTCCAGATTGGAAAAGGGAGATACTGCTTTCCATCGTTAAATCTAAATCTGTTAGTTTCATATAAAAACCTTTTAGTTTGTCCTGGATTATCACTATTCCATTAGATGCTTTCAAAGTTTTTATTGAAAAGGCTACAGACTGCCTTTGTTCTGTATTATCTTTTATTGCTGGTAATAGCCATTTGCCTTGTGAATTTTTTGTAAGGAAAAGGGTCGGAGACTCTATCTGTATATCTTTAATTTCAATCTTCTTTTTTAAAAGTGCCAATAAGTATGGTTTTAGTTTGAGCTCTTTTATTTGTAAAAATGTTGTGCCCGATGGAGTTTTTATAATAATATCATTAGCTGTTATGGAGTTCCATTTAATTTTTAAGTGCCTAATTGATACATCAGAACCAAGGGCTTTATCAATTTTTTCTTTAATAATAGAGTCAAAGGGAAAGAAAAGTATTAATCCGCAGACTGATAGAAGAATGACAATAATTAAAACGATGAAAACTTTTTTCATAATATTATGAAATATTAAATAGCTTTAAAATTGCAACAGAGAAAAATTGCTTTAAATTATCTATATAATGCTTTTAACTGACCGCAGGCTGCAAGAATATCTTTGCCCTTACTTTTTCTGATAAATACAGAATAACCCTTTGATGAGAGTATTTCCTGAAATTTTAGTATTTCATATTCCTCCGGTTTTTTAAATTCGCATCCTTCCCATGGATTAAAGGGAATAAGATTTATTTTTGATGGTATTCCCTTTAGTATCTGGGAAAGTCTTAAAGCATCTTCTTCGGAAGAATTTATTCCTTTAAGCATGACATACTCAAAGGTTATTCTTTGTCCTGGTTTAAGTGGATATTCTCCCAGGATTTTTAGGAGTTCATGGAGTGGATATTTTTTATTTATTGGCATGAGAAAACTTCTTGTTTTTTGATCAGTTGCATTTAATGATATTGCAAGCTTAACAGTTGGCGCTTTGTATGGTAATTCTTTTATTGCAGGAATTATTCCAGCAGTTGAAACTGTAATTCTACGGGGCGAAAACTCAATTAAATTTTTAAATCTCCACAATGCTTCCACAACATTATCAAAATTTAAAAGAGGCTCACCCATTCCCATAAAAACAATGTTGGTAAGCCTTAAGCCTTCAGCCTTTATTAATCTGCTTACCTGAATAAACTGGTCAACTATCTCCCATGCGTGAAGATTTCTTTTAAATCCAATTTTGCCTGTAAGACAAAATCTGCATTTAAGAGGACAACCAACCTGACTTGATATACATAAAGTCAATCTGTGTTTATCAGAAATCAAAACACTTTCTATTTTTTCACCATCTTCCAGTTCCCATAGAAATTTTTGCGTGCGGTCTTTGCTTATTTTTCGGTCAAAGAGTTTTATACTTCCAATGTAGTATTTTTCAGAAAAGGTTTTTCTTAAAGACTTTGACCACTCTGTTATTTCATCTATTGAATTTACATATTTTTTATAAATCCATTGGATTAACTGATTTGTTCTGTAAGAAGGAAGAGAAAGTTTATTTATTATATCTTCTGTTTGTTGGAGGTTAAACTTTTTAATATTTTCTTTGTTCATTATTAATAACTGAAATCAGGTAAAGGAACGCGTAATCGGGTAAGATAGTTTTTGAGATATCCGCAAACTGCCTCAGGATTGTTAATTATTTCAAAATATTTAAAATCATCAAGACTTATCGCACCTAAATTTTTTGGAGAGTTTTTAAGCCAATCAAGTAGTCCCTGCCAGTATTCAGAACCATAAAGCACTATTGGAAAGGAAATGATTTTGCCTGTCTGAACAAGTGTCAATGCTTCAAAAAGCTCATCAAATGTGCCATAGCCACCAGGGAAAATAACAAATCCAATAGAATATTTTATGAACATAAGTTTTCTGACAAAAAAGTATCTGAAATTCAGTGAAATATCCTGATATTTATTTGGTTGTTGCTCATGGGGAAGCTCTATATTTAGTCCTATAGATTTCCCTTTCCCTAATTTTGCACCTTTATTCGCTGCTTCCATTATTCCGGGACCACCACCTGTAATGATTGAAAACCCAGCCTCGCTAAGTAGCCTTGCAACCTTAAAAGCTTCCTGATAATAAAAACTTTCTTCTGTCAAGCGGGCGCTTCCGAATACGGAAACTGCGGGACCTATTCCATGAAGAGTCTCAAATCCTTCAACAAGTTCTGACTGAATTCTAAATACTCGCCATGTATCAGAAGACTTAAAATCCTCTATCATCTTCATCCTCAATGATTGTAGTTCTTATTAAAGCAAGAATTGCCGAATGAGGCACTATTAAATATTTTTTTTCTTCGAACTCTATCTCAATTCCTGCATCTTTAAGAAAAAGAGCATAGTCTCCTTCTTTTGCCTGAAGAGGAATATATCTTATTGATTCTGTATTTGTTTGCTTCCATGGTTCTTCAAGCACTGCAGAAGGATCATTAACAGGATAGCCTGGACCCACTTTGACAACTCTTCCACCAAGAATTTTGTCTTTTTCTTTTACGGTCGGTGGCAAAAAAAGACCTGCCGAAGTTTTATCCACTCTCTCATCAGTTTCAATTAGAACCCTATCTCCAACTATTATAAATTCTCTTTTTGTTTTCATAATTTAAACTTAACCCTTAAACTTAAAATTCGATTTTTTCACATGGATTATCTTAACTACATCTTGTAAATGCACAACTGTGACAGATAACACAACCTTCTTCATACGAAAGAGAACTTCCGCATTCAGGACAGGCACCATAGTGAACTTTTTGTGGATTATTTTTTAATTTTTCATTAGACTTAAAACTATGAACAGCGATAGTCGAACTCTGTCTTATTTCTGACTCTATTGCCTTTGCAATCGCATCTGAACAGCTTGTAATTTTACCATTACCTGACCAGACAGGAGCATGGCAAGAAATACCTTTAAGCTGTTTTACTATCTCCTGTGGCTCAATTCCGCTTCTTAAGGCAAGTGAAATCAATCTTCCAATTGCCTCTGCCTGGGATGCTGCACATCCTCCAGCCTTTCCTATATTTGTAAAAACTTCAAATGGCTCACCTTCTTTATCTTTATTTATTGTGACATAAAGATTGCCGCAGCCAGTTTTCATTAACCTTGTAACACCCTTAAGAGTTTCAGGTCTTTTCCTTGGCTTCAAACTCATTTGTAAAGCTACAGACTCTGATTTGCCCTTTTGAATAACCTGTCCCTGTCTTGAACCATCCCTATAAACTGTTACACCTTTGCATCCAAGACGATAGGCAAGCAGATAAACCTCTCTTACCTCATCTTCTGTTGCATTATTTGGAAGATTTACTGTTTTACTGACGGCATTGTCAACATATTGCTGAAAAGCTGCCTGCATTCTTATATGTTCAGATGGAGAAACTTCATGGGCTGTTACAAAAATTTTCTTTATTTCTTCAGGAATCTCTTTTATCTCTTGAATTGAACCAGTTTCAGCTATTCTTTCAGCCAGAGTCTCAGACCAAAGCCCTCTTTTTTCCATTTCTTCTTTAAAATAGGGATTGACCTCTACAAGACGTGTTCCATCCATTACATTTCTCGCAAAACATATGGCAAAGAGTGGTTCTATTCCTGAAGAACAGCCTGCAATGATGCTTAGTGTTCCTGTTGGTGCAATTGTGGTTATTGTTGCATTTCTAAAAAGCATCTTGCCATAGTAAATGCTTTTTTCGTAATTGGGGAAGGTACCTCTATGTTTTGCCAGCTCCTGAGAAGCAAGTCTTCCTTCATTAAGGATAAATTTCATTAATTCTTCTGCCAACCCAAGGGCTTCTTTTGAGTTATAAGGAATTTTTAACTGTAGTAAAATGTCTGCCCAACCCATAACGCCAAGTCCGATTTTTCTGTTTGCCTTAGTGTTTTTTTCTATTAAAGGCAATGGATATTTATTTGCATCTATTACATTATCAAGAAAATGAACTGCTTTCCATACAACACTTTTAAGAAGTTCCCAGTCTACAGATCCATTTTTTACCATTTTTGCAAGATTTATAGAACAAAGATTACAGGATTCATAAGGTAGCAGAGGTTGTTCTCCACAGGGATTGGTCGCTTCAATTTCATCGAGTTGTGGTGTTGGATTTGAAGCATTTATTCTGTCAAGGAATACGATACCGGGTTCTCCATTTTTCCATGCCTGATGAACTATCAGATCAAAAATTTCTTTTGCTTTAAGCTTTTTTACAGATTTGCCTGTTCTGGGATTTATTAATTCATATTCTTCATCATTTATAACTGCTTTCATAAAATCTTCAGTAAGTCCAACAGAGATATTAAAGTTCGTGAACCTTGTAAGGTCATCTTTACAGGTTATAAACTCTAAAATATCTGGATGGTCAACTCTTAAAAGTCCCATATTTGCTCCTCTTCTTCGTCCACCCTGTTTTACAGCCTCTGTTGCTGAATCAAATACACTCATAAAGGAAACAGGTCCTGAACTTATTCCCTTTGTGGAACCTACAACATCTCCCTTTGGTCTTAATCGGGAAAAGCTAAACCCTGTACCTCCTCCAGATTTATGTATAATCGCAGCATATTTTACTGCATCAAAAATACCTTCCATTGAGTCTTCAACTGGTAAGACAAAACAGGCAGAAAGTTGACCAAGGGGGGTACCGGCATTCATAAGAGTAGGTGAATTAGGCAGGAATTGAAGCGTGGTCATAAGCTCATAGAATTCTTCTTTTGTTTTGTTTACTTCCCTTTCAGATTTACCATATAGGGCATCAATCTGGGCAATTGCTGTTGCTACGCGTCGGAATAATTCTTCAGGGGTCTCTATAATTTTCCCTTCTTCGTCTTTTTTCAGGTATCTTCTTTTTAATACTTCTATAGCATTGTTTCCGAGTTTTAGCTTTGTTAATGATTCCACAGCACACCTCCAAAATGATTGTTTATATATTTAAGATTAGATTATAATTTTATACATGACTGCAGATATTTTTCTACTGCTTTTTAATTTATTGTTGATACTACTTAGTGCTGAGGTTTTTACAAACGGAGTTGAGGTATTTGGAAAAAGACTTTCCTTAAGTCAGGCAGTTACTGGCAGTATACTTGCTGCAGTAGGAACAGCCCTTCCTGAGACAATTCTTCCTCTGGTTGCAATTTTTTTACATAAAGGAGAAGCAGGGCACAGTATTGGCATTGGTGCCATATTAGGTGCACCTTTTATGCTTGCTACTCTGGCATTTTTAATGATTGGTTTGACTGTTTTTGCAGGGTATATTTTCAAAAGAAGAGCCTTTACTTTTGAAGTAGAGAATACAACAGTAAAAAGAGATTTAATATTTTTTATTGTCATGTATTCGTCAGGAATTTTTCTTCCTATGGTCATTAAACAACATATAATAGTTGCTTTATTACTTGTCTTTGGATATATAGCTTATTTATATGTAACATTTAAAAGCGAAAGTAGCGAAATTTTACATGAGGAAAGACTTTATCTTGATAAAATTATTGGAAAAATAATACCTATAGAAAAATTTAAAACTTTTTTTTCATTACTTCAGATTTTAATTGCTCTTTTTATAATGATTGAAGGTGCCAATGGTTTTGTCTCTAGTCTTCAGCATATTTCTGCTTTACTTGGCTTCGATCCTTTATTGTTTGCTCTTTTGGTGGCACCTATTGCTACAGAGCTTCCAGAAAAATTTAACTCTGTAACATGGACATTCAGAGGAAGAGATACTCTTGCAATGGGAAATGTAACAGGAGCTATGGTATTTCAATCTACCTTCCCAGTATCTGTTGGAATTATTTTTACAGACTGGCATATCACAGGGTATGGATTATTAAGTGCCTGTTTGACTATATTGGCTGGATTGATAATATTAGGGGAAATCCTTCTGAGAAAGAGAATTTCCCCTCTTAGTTTAATTTTTTCGGGCTCATTTTATTTAATATACGCCCTGTTAATTATAAATACCTTTTAGTTATTCTTCCTCTTCTTCTAATAATTCTTCAACCTCTTCTTTACCTTCCTCAAGCTCGTCTTCCTGTTCCTCGTCATTCATAAGAAGTAAGGTAAGGAATTCGCCAACATGGGTTTTTTCTTCCCTTGCAATATCAAGAAAAATTGCTTTAATTTTCTCATCATTTGTTAATGAAGCAAGCTGTTCATAGAGATTAATAGCATCAAGCTCAGCAATAAGTCCTATTCTTAATATCTGCCTATTAATATCCTCTGGTTCTAAATTTTCCATTGAAAAGGGGATCTTAGAAAGCATATAAACCTCCTTTTTTCTTTAATTATACAATATTAAAGTGTTAAAATTAAAAAATAACTTTTACGGAGGCTTAAAATGAAAGAAGAAGGAAAAATTTTAGCAGCCTTTCTTTTAGGGGGTCTTATTGGAGCAGCTTTTGCATTACTTTACGCACCAAAATCAGGAGAGGAGACAAGAAAAGATATCAAAAAGAAAGCAAAAGAATTTAAGAAAAAAACTTTAAGAGTAGCAGAAGACCTTTATGAGGAAATTGAAGATCTTTCCGATATGTTAAAGGAAAAAATTAGAGATATTAAAGAAAGGGGACAAGAATTAAGTTCTGATACAAAAAAAGAAATTTTAACGCAGATTGAAAAACTCTCTAAGATGATAGATGAAAAAAAGAAAAAGCTTATGGAGAAGTTTGATTGATTGAAGAGAGGGTTCTTCAGGATTTAGATTATTTTAAAGTTATCGCATTAATTGAAGATTTATCCAATTCAGAGGCAACTAAAGAGTGTATCAGAAAAATTTATCCCTTTGAAAATTTTGAACAATCAAAAAGAGCATTAAAGGAATTTTCAGAGATAAAAGAATTTTTTGACAAAGGAGGAGATATTCCAATCTCCTCCTTCCCAGATATATTTCCTCTTTTACAAAAAGCAAAAATAGAGGGTGTTTTTTTTGAATCCGTAGAATTGACTCCTCTTCTAAAGGTTTTAAGAGTTTTAGATAGAATATCACCTCTTATTGATGATTTATTAAATTTTCAAAGTCTAAGTAAAAAAATTAGAGAGATTTTAGGGAATCATACTTCTGTTTGTCAGCCCTATCTACTTGAAAGACTTGAAAATACTGTTGATGAAGATGGCAATATCCTTGATACAGCTTCTCCAATGCTAAAGTACACAAGAAAGCTAATAAAAAATACAGAGGAAAGAATAAAAAATAAGCTTGAAGAATTTATAAATAGACAGGATATAAAGATTTTTCTTCAAGATAATTTCATTACAAAAAGAAATAATAGATGGGTTATCCCGGTCAGAATGGACTCAAAGGGACAGATTAAGGGAATTATCCATGATGTATCCCGTTCAGGTGAGACAGCTTTCATTGAACCAGAAGAAATTTCAACACTATCTAAAAAACTTGAGGAATTATTAGTTGAAGAAAGACTCGAGGAAATTAGAATTCTCAAAGAGATTTCCTTAGAGATTCATCAAATTAGTGATAGTCTTGAGAGAGAATTTCAACTTCTTGTTTATCTCGATAAAATGAAAGCAATATACAAATATTCTCAAAAATTTAATGCCCATATTCCTCAGATTACAGAAGAAAGATATATAAGGCTAATCAATGCAAAACATCCAATTCTTATGCTTTCCACTAAAGAAGTTGTACCACTTGATCTTGAACTTATGGATAAGAAAATTCTTGTAATTACAGGTCCAAATGCAGGTGGTAAAACTGTTACTTTGAAAACAATAGGACTCCTAACTGCCCTATCTAATGCTGGATTACCTATTCCAGTTAATCCATCTTCTTCAATTCCTTTTGTAAAAAGTCTATATCTTGATCTTTATCATGAAGGCTCTATTGAAGAGCATCTTTCAAGTTTTGCCTCCCATATAGTAACTTTAACAGAAATAGTTGAAAAGGCAGATTATATGAGTCTTATATTGCTCGATGAAATAGGAACAAACACAGATCCTGAGGAGGGTTCAGCTTTAGCTTGTGCAATTCTTGAAGAGTTAAATGAAAGGGGAAGTTTTACCTTTGTTACGACTCATCTCAGTAAAGTTAAGTTATATGCAGCAAGCCATGAAGCAATGGAAATTGCAGCAATGCTTTTTGATGAACATACAATGACTCCTTTATATAAATTAAGTATTGGCAATCTCAGACCTTCCTATGCTTTAGAAGTTGCCAAAAAATACGGTTTTCCCGAAAGAATCATCAAGAAAGCCTACGAACTTAAAGGAACAGAGGATTTTAGAATTTATGATCTAATAAATAAACTTGAAAATTTAATAAAGCATTATGAAGAAAAACTTGAAGAGCTTGAGCAACTAAAGCAAGCTTTAAATAATGAAAGGAAAAAATTAGAGAGGGCTTTAGAGGAGGCAAATCTTAAAAAAACTAAAATTATTGAAGAATCAAAGAAGGAGGCACAAAAGATTATTAATGATATAAAAAAGCAGGTAAATTTTCTCTATGAACAAGCAAAAAAGGCAGATAAAAAGAAACTTAAAGATATATCAAGAAAGGTTTATGAGATTACAAAGCAGTTTACTAATCAAGCCTCCCAAATACAATCAGAGATAAGAACAGGAGATATTGTAAAGATAAGGAATCTAAATCTTACCGGTAAAGTAATAAATATAGAAGATGGAAGAGCTAAAATTCAGACAGATAAGATGCAGATAGATACTGAATTAAGTGAACTTGAAAAATATTCTCTTTCTGATACAACCCAAAGCTTCATTTATTATAAACCAATTAAAAATAATGAAGAATCTTTAATGAAAAAAATTGATATTCGAGGAATGAGAGTGGATGAAGCAATTTCTATTGTAGAGAGATTTTTGAATGACCTATCCATTAATGAAGTTAATGAAGGATTAATAATACACGGTATAGGGAAGGGTTTTCTTAGAGACGCAGTGAGACAATATTTAAAAGACCATCCTGCAGTTAAGGATTACAGACGGGGGAATCCTGATGAAGGGGGAGATTCTGTAACTTGGGTTGAACTTAAATGAAAATTGTTGGTGTTATTGGAGCAGGCAGAGCAGAAGAAGAGTTATTAAAAATAGCAGAAAGAGTAGGAAGCCTTATTGCAAAAAATGGATTAATATTAATTAACGGTGGGCTTGGTGGTGTAATGGAGGCTTCTGCAAAAGGAGCTTTTTACGAAGGTGGCATTACAATAGGAATCTTACCGACATCGTTAAAGGAAGATGCTAATCCCTATGTAAAAATACCTATTCCTACAGGAATGGGAGAGATGAGGAATGTTTTAATAGTAAGAGCCTCTGATATATTAATTGCCATTGGTGGAGAATATGGAACACTAAGTGAAATAGCATTAGCATTGAAAACAGGTAAAAAGGTAATTGGTATTAAAACCTGGAGAATACCAGGGGTCATTGAAGTTAAAACTGCTGAAGAAGCTGTCAAATTAGTTTTAAAGAATTTATGAACCATTATTAATAATCTTAAAAAATGCAAAGAAAAAAGATAGTTACTTATTGAGATAGAACCAACCAAAATAATAATAATCATAACATAAACCCGCTTAATACTCAGCCTAAACTTTGTCATTTTTTAGTGAAAAACTTTTGCTACTTTATAAATTTCAATAAGTGATTGAAGGAGGCTTTGGAAATCCTTCAAAGAAATCATGTTTGCTCCGTCACAGAGGGCTTTATCTGGTTCAGGATGGACTTCAAAGAATAATCCATCAACTCCACAGGCAACAGCTGCCCGACTTAAATAGGGAACAAACTCTCTCTGTCCAGAAGAACACACTTGAGCACCGCCTGGAAGTTGAACTGAGTGAGTTGCATCAAACACCACAAAGACTCCCATAGAACGAATTATTGGGAAACTTCGGAAGTCTACAACAAGATTGTTATAGCCAAAACTTGTTCCCCTTTCTGTAATAATTATCTTTTCATTACTTGTGGATTTAATTTTTTCAATTATATTTTTTAAATCCCATGGTGCAAGAAACTGTCCTTTTTTAACATTTATAGGTTTTCCTGTTCTGCCTGCTTCTACAATCAGGTCAGTCTGTCTACATAAGAAGGCAGGTATTTGAATAACATCAAGGAGCTCTTTAGCAATCTCTATTTCTTCAACAGAATGCACATCACTTATGATAGGAACATTGAAAGTTTCTTTTAATTTATTTAAAATTTCAAGTCCCTTTTTAATTCCAGGTCCTCGATAAGATTTTATAGATGAACGATTTGCTTTATCATAGGAGGATTTGAAAATGAAAGGGATTCCAAGTTTTTGTGTTATTTCCGTTAATCTTTCAGCAGTTTTAAATACTATCTCTTCAGACTCTATAACACAGGGTCCTGCAATAAGGAAAATTTCATTTTTTTTTATTTCAATATTACCTACAATCACTTTTTCTGTTGTAATTCAAAGGCTTTTTTAGCAGCCTCTGCTGCACGCTTTGCCTCTTCAGCAGCCTTTCTTGCCTCTTCAGCAGCTCTTTTTGCTTCTTCTACATCTTTATCTGCTTTTTGTTTTTCTTTTATTTCAACTTTTTTTATTGTTGATGGAACTTCTACAAGTTTATAATTCTTTTCATCTATGATAGGACTTCCCCAATCACTGATTTTTACTATGTAGCCTGAATTTCTGTCAGATATCCAGAGTTTACCATCAATCCATACCATTCCTACAGGAGAAGAAAGATAACAGGAGTTTGGTATTTCTTCAATAACTTTACCTGATGCGGTATCTAATCTGATAATTCTTACATTATCTGTTGAACTTGAGGGATTAAGAGGGTTTATAATACCAGCAATTATGAGATATTTACCATCCCAAGCAATAGCTGTAGGTATCTTTACAGGTGAGAGATATTCAGCAATTACAGAACCATCTTCTGGAGTTATTTTAAAAATTTTCTCCCTTTTAGAGTCAGCAATCCATAAATACTGTCCGTCAAAGGTTATATCCTCAGGATAGATTTTTTCCAATGGAAGCTTTTTTAATATATCTCCTTGCGGAGTAACTTTAAGAATCCTCTTGTTTGCTGAATCTGCAACCCATATATATCCAGTACTTCCTACTGTTTTCTGCCATGCAATTCCATTAATGTATGTTGGATTTTCTCCTGCTGTTATTGTAATCGGGTATCTATCGAAAAAGTAATGACCTTCATAATTATAAATTGACCCAGCAGTAGCGGTATCAATATTATCTATAAAAGCAATTAATCCCTCTTTGCCAACAATTAGATTTTTTCCATCCCATGTAATTGCAGTTGGACTTTGTGGCATTGTTTCACCAACTCCCGCAACATCTAATCTTACCTGCTCTGTACAGCCAACAATGGCTAACACCGAAAAGATTAACACTAAATATCTATACATTATCAACCTCCTTTTTTATGAAGTTATTTCAATTATACAAAGTTTTATCACCTGAAGCAACCTTTCAAGATTTTCCATTGATATAACAAGTGGAGGCATTATTACTATAACATCTCCCAATGGTCTTAACCATACACCATGCTTTCTTGCTGCTTTTACTACTTTCCAGCCAGTCTGTTCCTTCCATGGAAAGGGTTCTTTAGTTTTTTTGTCTTTCACAAGTTCTACTCCTGCAATCATTCCCTTTTGTCTTACATCGCCCACATGTTCTAATTTTGCTATCTCAGAGAGTTCTTCCATTAATAATTCAATTTTATGTGGAAGAGTTTCAAGAGTTTTATCCTTTTCAAATATTTTAAGATTAGCAAGAGCTGCTGCACAGGCTAAAGGATTTCCAGTATAGGAATGACCGTGATAGAAAGTTTTTCTTTCTTCAAGTTCGCCTAAAAAGGAATTAAATATTTTTTCTTTGACTGCTGTAACTGCCAGAGGCATATATCCATTGGTAATTCCTTTACTAAGACAGATGATATCAGGTGTTACTTCTTCATGTTCACAGGCAAACATTTTGCCTGTTCTTCCAAATCCTGTTGCTACCTCATCAGCAATGAGCAGAATATTGTATTTATTACAAAGCTCTCTTAATCCCTTTAAATAGCCCCGAGGCCAAACAATTATTCCACCAGCACACTGAACAAGGGGTTCTACTATAACTGCAATGATTTTTTCATGATTTGATTTTATAATTTTCTCCATTTCATTGAGACATGCAAGCTTGCATGCTGGATAATTTAGTCCTAATTCGCAGCGATAACAATATGGAGCAGGTGCTTGAATTGATTTATTTAAAAGGGGTTTATAAACCTGATGAAAAAGCTCAACTCCTCCAACACTTACAGCGCCGATTGTGTCTCCATGATAACCTTCTTTAAGACTTACAAAGGTATCTTTTCCTTTAATTCCAATATTTACCCAGTATTGATAGGCAAGTTTAAGAGCAATTTCAACAGCTGTTGAGCCATTGTCAGAGTAAAATATTTTTGTAAGAGGTTCACCCCATTGAAGAGAATTTTCAAGTAATTCAGCAAGTTTTTTTGCTAAACTAATGCTTGGTTCATTACAAAGTCCAAGCAATGTTGAATGAGCAATTTTATCCAGTTGTACTTTAACTGCTTCATCTATTTCTGCTCTTCTATGCCCATGAATATTTACCCAAAGAGATGATACTCCGTCAAGATACCATTTGCCATCAATGTCTTTTATAAAACAGTCCTTTCCTTCTATAATGATTGTGGATTCTTCTTGAAGCCAGTATTTCATTTGAGTAAAGGGATGCCAGATATATTTCTTATCCCATTCAATAAGAGTTTTTTTATCCATTTGCCCTCCTCCTTGATTAATAAATTTGTCGATTGAAGAAAAGCTGTCTTTTGTTTATAAAAGATTCTTGAACAGTTTTAAGTTTGCTTGCTGTTTTCATTCCGAAGGACTCAATCTCCTGAGGAATCACTTCAAAAAAAGAGATTCTTCCCCGTTGCATATGCTCAGGTTTAGAATGACAAAATCGCTCAAGATTGCCCTTTCTTTACTTCAATTTCAATTGTTAATTCCCTATTTACAATTTTTGCTCTGTAAGGATATTTAAGGATATTATAGACTAATTTGTTTATTAAAAGGTATCAGACCTTAAGAATTGTAGGAGGTAATAAATGAAAATTGGCATACTTATCTTAACAAATGACCCTGAGACTTTATGGAATACCTTTAGCTTTGGAGTGCTGTGCTTGAATATAGATTATGACAATGAAGTAATAATATTCTTAAATTCAAAGGCAACAGCCTATGAAGAAGCTGAATCGGAAAAATTTAATATTAAGGAATTAGCAAAAATTTTTGTCCTTGTTGGAGGGAAAATTATCGGCTGTCAGAAAAGTATGGGATTAAGAGGAATTGAAGGAGATGAGATATGTCAAAAAGGTGGACAAAAGGACCTATATGAATTAATGGTTACAAGTGATAGATTTATCTGTTTTTAAGCCTTTACTCTGAAAATTTCTCAGAAATCCTACAAAGATATTCCTGAAACTCCTGTGGTGAAAAATTCTCTGGAAAAGTCTCGTTTATTATCATTGCTCTGAACATTTTTCGTAGTAATTCAGAGGGAGCAAACTTTTTTATTTTTTCTCCCAAATCTTCTGAATAGTTGTGAATTAAAAAGGACTCTGTATACCATAGGTCTTCCTTTATAGGTTTTACATGATGGCAAAAAAGATTTTTTACTGTCTCAGGTGTAGCTTTGTTTTCAATTATTATTGCTCTAATGTCATTATTAAGATTTTGAAGTCCCTTTACAGCAGGATTTTGTCCAAGTCTATGCCTTCCCTTCGTAATTGGTGAAAATTTTGTTATATTGACACCAGAACAGTAAATGTGTTTTAGATTATCAACTGGTTTGATTGCTATGTAAAAAAAATCACTTATGAATTCCATAATCTCTCCTTATTTTTACTGCAGACTAAGCATGAGGTATCTTTTCGAGCTTTAAAGGTTCTAAAGTCACAGCTCATTCCATCCCAGACAAGAAGCTTGTTTTTCAAAAGTTTACCAATTCCAACAAGGTATTTTATTGCCTCTAATGCCTGAAGAGCACCAATTACTCCCGGAGTTGCACCAACTACTGGAAATGTTTCCTTTGGTGGTGCTTCAGGAAATAGACATCTAAGACAGGGTGTTTCAGGTGGTTGTATGAAACTTAGAATTCCCTGTATTCCATAAATTGCACCAAAGACAAGAGGAATGCCTTTTTTTATGGCTACTTCATTAAGTATATATCTTGTTTCAAGATTATCCATGCAGTCCATTATTATATGAGAATCTCCAACAAGTTCAAAGGCATTTTCTTCTGTAATTTTTGAAGTAATTGGAATTACTTCAATATCTGGGTTTATGGCTGTAAGGGTTATTTTTGCTGAAAGAGCTTTGTTTATTCCTATTCTTGTGTGACTGTGAAGTATTTGTCTGTTGAGATTTGTAACCTCAACAGAGTCAAAATCACATATAATGATTTTGCCAATTCCTGCTACGGCAAGATATATTGATACAGGACTTCCAAGTCCACCTGCACCAGCAATAAATACAGTGGAATTTTTTAACTTTTTTTGACCTTCTTCACCCCATCCATCAATGAGCATCTGACGAGCATATCTTAAGAAATCCACCCAATGACCTCCTTCATCCCTTTAAGAGTTTCTTTTGCAACCTTTTTTGCCTTTTTTGAGCCCTCAGAAGCAATTTCAATAAGCTTAGAAGGATTATCAATCAATTGCTGTTTTTTTTCCCAGATAGGCTTTAATGTCTCAATTACATGATTTATAAGTATTCTTTTACAGTCAATACATCCAATTGATGCTGTTGTGCATCCTTGTATTACTTCTTTTTTTTCCTCTTCTTTGGAAAAAATTTTATGTAAATCAAAGACAGGACATTTTGCTGGATCTCCTTTGTCTGTTCTTCTTTTACGTGCTGGGTCTGTAACCATTGTTCTTAATTTTTCAGATACTGTTTTTTCGTTATCACTTAGATATATGGCATTGCCATAGCTTTTTGACATTTTTCTTCCATCTACACCCGGAACTTTTGGAAACTCTGTAAGGAGTGCTTCTGGTTCAGGGAAAAATTCATTTCCGTATAGATAGTTGAATCTTCTTGCAATCTCTCGGGAAATCTCAAGATGAGGCACCTGATCAATTCCTACAGGGACATACTTTGCTCTGTAAATAATTATATCAGCTGTCTGAAGAACTGGATATCCTAAAAATCCATAGGTATCAAGGTCTTTATCTTTTATCTGTTCCTTTTTTTCTTTGTAAGTTGGAACTCTTTCAAGCCATCCAAGAGGTGTTATCATGCTTAAAAATATGTGTAATTCTGCATGCTGTGGAACCTGTGACTGAATAAATATTGTTGATTTTTCAGGGTCAAGACCTGCTGAAATGAAGTTCATAAGTAAGTCAATTGTGTATTCTTTAATTTGTGATGGATTTCCATATCCTGTGGTTAAGGCATGCCAGTCTGCTACGAAAAAGTAGCAGTCATATTTATCCTGAAGCCTTACCCAGTTTGAAAGAGCACCAATAAGGTTTCCAAGATGAAGTGGTCCGCTCGGTTGCATTCCGCTTAATACTCTGTTCATTCTTCCCTCCAGCTAAAAAAATGAGAGAATATTAAAAAAAAGTTTCACTAATGGCCATACAAAAATGCTTGTTAATTCTGTGATTATCATAAATATAACAATTAAAGAGCCAAAGGGCTCAATTTTCTCCATCATCTGAGAATACCTAAGAGGTAAAACTCCCATAAGTATTCTTCCTCCGTCAAGAGGTGGAATTGGGATAAGATTAAAAGCTGCAAGAATAATGTTTATCATAATTGTAGCTTCAAGAATTAATATTAAAGGGTCAAAAATGAATTGTGGTATTGATCCCGTAAGAGGTAAAACAATCCATTTAAGCAAAATTTTGCAAAATATGGCAACCAAGATATTTGCTGATGGTCCTCCTGCAGCTGTAAGTGCCATTCCGGTTTTAGGATTTCTGAAATTATACGGATTTACAGGAACAGGCTTTGCATATCCAAAAACCCATTGTCCGTTTGTGAGTATCAGTAACATAAAGGGCATTATTATTGTTCCAAAAGGATCGATGTGCGATATTGGATTTAAAGTAAGCCTTCCTGAAAGTTTTGCTGTGTTATCACCAAGTCTGTAGGCTACCCATCCATGGGCAAGTTCATGAAAAACAATTGCAATAAGTATTGCAGGTGCTGAAATTAAAATCTGTCTTAAAATTCCAATGAATTCCATTATTTTATCCTTATCATTACTTCATCAGGGTTGACCATGTCACCCTCTTTTATGTATATTTCTTCTACTGTTCCATCAATAGGTGAATGAATTTCATTTTCCATCTTCATTGCCTCAACTATAACAACTGTATCACCTGCATTGACTTTATCACCCTTTTTAACTTTGAGCTTAACAACTGTTCCGGGCATTGGACTTGTAATATCTCCAGTCTCTGATGGTCTCGGTCTTACAGATTCCTTTGGTTTAATTTCAACCTTTCCTTCTTCGCTTGGGACAATTTCCTGCAGTGGTTCAACGATAACTTCAACAAGTTGATTGTTAACATAAAGAAAATAGGGTCTTTTGCCATCAACTTTATGTCCTTTACCACCAACCTTTACGTGATAGGATTCTCCATATAGCTTTATAATAAACTCTGTTGGTGCAAGACTTGGTGCTGGTTTAGCCTCTTCTTTTTTAGCGGGGATAACCTCTTCCTTAATTCCCTTTTCCTTTGCTTCAAGGAATTCAAGGAAAATCTTGGGGAATAAACAGTAACTAAGCACATCTTCATCAGATTTAGCTTTATCTTTAAGCTCAGCTTTTGCTTTCTCAAACTCAGGTTCAAGAAGGTCTGCAGGTCTGCATGTTATAAATTCTTCATCTCCAAGAATTTTTTTTCTAACCTCTTCATTTATAGGTGCAGGTGGTTTACCATACAAACCTTTAAAATAGTTTTTAGTTTCTGTTGTAACCATTTTGTATCTTTCCCCGGTTAAAACATTCAGAGTTGCCTGTGTTCCTACAATCTGACTTGAGGGAGTAACCAAAGGAGGATATCCGAAGTCTTTCCTTACATTAGGGATTTCTTCCATAACTTCTTTTATTCTGTGAAGGGCATTTTGCTCTCTAAGTTGATTAACAAGATTGCTTAACATGCCACCAGGAACTTGATATACAATGACTTTTGGATCTGGTCCTATATATTCACTTTCAAGGTGTTTATATTTTTTCCTTGTTTCATAAAAGTAGTCTGCAATCTCATCAAGAAGTTCCATATTAAAACGAGGGTCTCTTTCGGTGTCTTTTAAAATGTGGCATATTGTTTCAAGAGGTGGTTGGGATGTACCACCTGCCATTGTTGAAATTGCTGTATCAACAATATCAACGCCTGCTTCAATTGCTTTGATTGTGGTAGCTACAGCCATGCCAGCTGTATCATGAGTATGTAAGTGAATTGGCAAATCAATTTGTTCTTTTAATCTTTTTATAAGTTCGTAAGCAGTATAAGGGTCAAGAAGTCCTGCCATGTCTTTTATGCAGATAATGTGGGCACCCATGTCTCTGAGTTTTTTTGCAAGATCAACAAAATAATCAATTGTATAAATCGGTCCAATTGTATAGCAAAAAGCTGCTTCAACAGTTCCACCATGCTTTAATGTGGCAGAAATTGATTTCTCCATATTTCTAAGGTCATTTAGAGCATCGAAAATTCTAAGGATATCAATACCGTTTTCAATTGTTTTTTCAACAAATTTTTCCACTACATCATCAGGATAGTGTCTGTATCCAACAAGATTTTGTCCTCTAAGAAGCATTTGTAATTTTGTATTTTTAATTAGTGCCCTTAGGGTTTTCAATCTTTCCCATGGGTCTTCCCTAAGGAATCTAAGGCAGCTGTCGAAGGTAGCTCCACCCCATACTTCAAGAGAGTGAAATCCTATCTGATCAAGCTTTTCAGCAATTGGCACTATATCTTCAAGTTTTAGTCTTGTTGCATGGAGGCTCTGATGGGCATCCCTGAGTGTAGTATCCATTATTTTTACTGGATTCATTTTACACCTCTTAAAATTTATATTAAACTCTACTATGAGCAAAAATAGCAGCGCTTAGGATTACTGCTATATCAAATGGATCTTTTTCTTCAGTATAAAGAAGACTGTTAAGCTTTTCCTCAATATATTTTGTGCTGAAATTGCCTTTACGAAAATCTTCATCTTCCATAATTTTGATATAGAGGGGGATTGTTGTTTTAACCCCTCTTATAACATATTCACTTAAAGCACGATGCATTCTTCTTACTACCTCATCCCAGGTTATACCTCGGGCTACAAGTTTTGCTAAAAGAGAATCATAATAGGGAGGGACATTATAACCTTCAGTTACATGCCCATCAATTCTTATTCCAAAGCCACCAGGAGAATAGTAGGCTGTAACAATTCCTGTAGAGGGAAGGAAATCATTCAGAGGATCTTCAGCATTAATTCTGCACTGTATTGCATATCCATTTAAAGTTATGTCATACTGCTTTATCTCAAGGGGTTCACCATAGGCAATTTTTATCATATTTTGTACAAGGTCGATTCCTGTAATTTCCTCTGTTATTGTATGCTCAACCTGAATTCTTGTATTCATTTCAAGAAAGTAGAAATTTAGATTTTCATCAACAAGAAATTCTACTGTTCCAACATTATCGTAGCCAACTTCATAGGCAAGTTTTTTAGCTGCTTCACCCATCTGTGACCTTACTTTTTCTGTAAGTAGCAATGAAGGAGCGATTTCAATTAGCTTCTGATGCCTTCTCTGGATTGAACAGTCTCTTTCTCCAAGATGAATTATATTTCCATATTTATCTGCCATTATCTGAATTTCAATATGATGGGGTCTTTGAAGATATTTTTCTATGAAAACTCTGCCATCACCGAAAGCTTTTTTTGCCTCTGACATGGCAATTGGGATTTGTCTGCGTAAAGCCTCTTCATCATAGCAGATCCTCAAACCTCTTCCACCACCTCCTGCAACAGCTTTAACCATTACGGGATAACCGATGTCTCTTGCCGCATTTACTGCTTCATCTATGTTATTCAAAGGAGGTGTGCCAGGCAATAATGGAATTCCTATCTTTTCAGCAATTTTACGGGCTTCATCTTTTAGTCCCATTTTCCTTATTGCTTCAGGGTTTGGACCTATAAAGGTTATTCCAGCCTGAAAGCATGCTTCGGCAAACTGAGGATTTTCCGAAAGAAATCCGTATCCGGGATGAATGGCATCGCAACCAACATTTTTTGCAAGTTCTATTATTCCATAGATGTTTAAGTATCCTCTAAGAGGTCCAGGAGTTACGATATAGGCTTCATCAGCTTTTTTTACATATCTTGCTGTTGCATCGGGCTCACAGTATATTGCAACTGTACGAATTCCAAGCTCTTTACAGGCTCTTATAATTCTTAATGCAATCTCTCCCCTATTTGCAATTAAAACTTTTCTGAACATGCAAACCCCATTAAAGGTAAATTATTAAAATTTTAAATGAATTCTTAAAATAAATCAATGAGCAGTGCTATAATAAGTTATGTTTTCTAATGTTGAAAGAAAAATAATAGTTGGCGAAAGGCTATCAAAAGAAGATGCTTTATATCTTTTTCAGTCAAAAGAAATTCATAATATTGGAAAATTAGCTGATTATGTATCAAGAAAGATAAATAATGATAAAGTTTATTTTATCATAAACATACACATAAATCCTACGAACATTTGTGTTAATCGTTGTAAATTTTGCGCTTTCTCTCGTTCAAAGGGTGATCCAGATGCCTATGAAATGACAATTAAAGAAATTATAGAGAGGCTTAAAAAGGTTTCGCAGTCAGTAGGATATGTTAAAGAGGTTCACATTGTTTCAGGTTTACATCCAGAATGGGATTTCCAATACTATCTTGACATGCTTCAGTCAATAAAAAAGGAGTTTCCACATATAGGCATAAAGGCTTTCACTGCTGTGGAGATTGATTATTTTTCAAGGCGTTCAAATCTTAGCATTGAAGAAATCCTTTTAAAACTTAAATCCGCAGGGCTTGATATAATGCCAGGTGGTGGAGCAGAAATATTTAATCCTGAAATAAGAAAAATAATATGTCCTGAAAAAATATCAGGTAAACGCTGGCTTGAAATTATAAAGACTGCACACAGCTTTGGTATAAAGACAAATGCTACGATGCTTTACGGACATTTAGAATCCTTTGAACACAGAGTTGACCATTTAGCAAAGCTTCGTGAACTTCAGGATGAAACAGGAGGATTTCTTGCCTTTATTCCTCTTAGTTATCAACCTCAAAACACAGAGATTAAGGTTCCTTATCCAAGTGGAATTGATGATTTAAAAACAATTGCTATATCAAGGCTTTTTCTTGACAATATTCCTCATATAAAAGCTTACTGGATAATGCTTGGTGAAAAACTTGCCCAACTTTCTTTGCTTTATGGTACTGATTGTCTTGAAGGAACAGTTATAGAAGAAAAAATTGCCCACTCAGCAGGTGCTCGTTCTAAGAGGAGTTTAACAATCAAGGAGATAATAGGTATGATAAAGGAAGTTGGTAAAATTCCTGTTGAAAGAGACAGTTTTTACAATGTGGTAAGGCTATGGTGAGAGTAAGCAAAAAAGAGGCAGTTGAGATGCTTAAAGAGTTATCAATTTATGAACTTGCTCAAAGAGCGGATGAAATAAGACAGAAAATTCATCCACAAGGAATTGTTACTTTTGTTGTAGACAGAAATATAAATTATACAAACATATGCATTAATAAGTGTAAATTTTGCGCTTTCTGGAGACCAAAGGAGCATCCTGAAGCATATATTATTTCTAAAGATGAACTTGCTCAGAAGATTGAAGAGACCCTTGCATTAGGAGGAACTCAGATTCTTCTTCAAGGAGGTGTTCATCCAGATTTAGCTCTTGATTTTTATATCGATATACTTAAATTTATAAAAAATAATTTTAATATTCATGTTCATGGATTTTCTCCTCCCGAAATCTCTTTTCTTGCAAAAAAAGAGGGCATTACGGTAAAAGAAGTGCTTCAGAGACTTAAGTGTGCCGGGCTTGATTCAATTCCTGGGGGTGGAGCAGAAATTTTAAGTGATACAGTAAGAATGATTCAGTCACCAAATAAGATTAATTCAGCAGAATGGTTAAATGTGATGAGAGAAGCTCATAAACTGGGGATTAAAACTTCAGCAACAATGATGTTTGGAAGCATAGAAGCAGAGGAAGACATAATTGAACATTTAGATGCAATAAGAGAGCTTCAAGATGAAACAGGTGGATTTACAGCTTTTATTCCGTGGAGTTTTCAGCCTCTAAATACAGAACTTAAAAAAGAAAAACCCGAGCTTCAGCCTGCAGGCTCAGTAAAGTATTTAAGAGTACTGTCTTTTAGCAGAATATATCTTGACAACTTTAAAAATATTCAAGTTTCATGGGTAACACAGGGAATAAAGATTGCTCAAGTAGGATTACGCTTTGGCGCAAATGATTTTGGTTCAACAATGCTTGAAGAGAATGTTGTAAGGTCAGCAGGAGTTTCCTATAAAGTGACTATGGATGAAATAATTGAGGCAATAAAAAGTGCAGGTTTCAAACCTGTCCAGAGAGATGCATATTATAATATTTTGAGATTTTTTTAATGGAGGTTATAATGTCTGAAATTTATGATGTAATAATAATTGGCGGAGGTCCAGCGGGACTTACGGCAGGAATTTATTCTGCAAGGGCAAATTTAAAAACTCTAATTATTAATAAATCAAAAACTGCTGGAGCCCTTGCATATGCTTCTTTAATTGAAAACTATCCAGGACTTGAAAAACCTCTTTCTGGCAAAGAACTTCTCGAAATAATGCTTAATCAGGCATTGTCATTTGGAGTTCAATACAAAGAAGAGCAAGTAGTAGGGGTAATTTTAATCTCTGAAACAAAGGAAGTAATAACAATGAAAAGTTCCTATTCAGGCAAGACAGTTATAATAGCTACAGGAGCTATGGGAAGAAAACCTACAATTACTGGTGAAGGAGAATTCCTTGGAAGAGGTGTAAGTTATTGTGCAGTCTGTGATGCTCCTTTTTTTAGAGGGAAGACTGTTGCAGTGCTTGGTGACAGCGAAGAAGCAGCAAAAGAGGCGAATTATTTAACAGAGTTTGCAGAAAAGGTTTATTTAATAACTCCTTCTTCTCGATTAAAAGTAGAAGGAGACCATCCAGTATATTCAAATAAAAAGATTGAGATAATGATATCCTATTCAATAAAAAAAATTAATGGACAGGATTTTGTCACAGGAATAACTATAAAGGATAAAGAAGGGATTGAAAAACACATTGAAATTTCTGGAGTTTTTGTTTATATGGCAGGCTTCCAACCGGTAACAGATTTTCTCGGTGAAGCTATAAAAGTTGATGAAAGAGGTTTTATTGTGGTAGACAACTTTATGCAAACAAATATACCTGGAGTTTTTGCAGCAGGGGATGTGGCAAGCCCCTATGCAAGGCAGGTTGTAATTGCCTGTGCACAAGGAGCAATTGCTGCTTTAAGTGCAGAAAAGTATCTGAGAGGAAGAAAGCAAATAAAATCAGACTGGCATGGGTGAAATGACAAAGGATAAAATAAATGAAATTATAGGAGAAATTGTAAAAATAATTTCACCAAAGAGAGTTATTTTATTCGGTTCACAATCAACCAATAAAGCCACTGAAGAGAGAGATATAGATTTAGTGATTCTATGGAATACATCCATGAATTTTTTTGAGAGAAATATACAAATAAGAAGACTCTTTCCCAAAAGAAATTTTGCCCTTGATGTTTTTGTCTTTACCCCTGAAGAGAAAGAGAAATTCAGAAATATTAAAGGCACAATATTACACAAAGCCTTTAACGAAGGTAAAATTTTATATGAACGAAAATAAGACATTTATTGTACAGAGATGGTTTAAAAAAGCGGAGAATTACCTAAAGAATATTGAAAATAATTTAAAAAGCGAAGATCCTCCAAAAGATACAATATGTTTTCATGCTCAGCAAGCTGTTGAAAAATATATTAAAGGTGATCTTATTTACTTTGAAAAAGATATTTCTAAAACCCATGATTTAGTTAAACTTCTCTCTGAAATTGAACCTTCTATATCTGAACTTATACACTTCGAAGAAGATTTAGAAAAGTTGACCGAGTTTGCAGTACAAGCACGATATCCAGATAGCTTTTATGAACCAACATTAACGGACGCAGAAAATGCTTACAAAATAGCTTTAAAGATCAAAGAGATTATATTGAAGAAGGTGATTCTATGAGTGGAAATGGTGGAAACTGGGAAGGTAAAGCTTTTGAAGATATACTTTTTGATTATCTTGACAATGGTTATCTTGAAAATATTATTACCTTTTTTAAACATGAACCGGAGCAGATTTTTCTTATACCTAAGATGTTAGCCGATGAAAGATTAAGGGTAAAGATTGGTGCTTTTGCAATAATTGAGGAAATTAAAGAAACAAATCCAGAAAGCCTAATTAAAATTATCCCAGAAGTTACTAAACTTTTAAATTCAGTAGAGAAAAATATTCGCGGTGACGCAGCTTACGCTCTTGAAATAATTGGCTCTCTTGAAGCTAAGCCAGCACTTATTAAAGCTTTACAAAAAGAAGAAGATCCGCAGGTTAAAGAATTTATTGAAGATGCAATCAGAAGTTTAAAATGAGTTATAGAGTTATTGATGTTGCAGGTGATATAGGATTAAGAGCAGAAGGTAGAACTCTTCAGGAATGCTTTATTAATGCAGGATTAGGACTTTATAGTCTTATAACAGAATTAAATCAGATAAAGCAGAAACAGAAAATAGAGATCGAAATTGAAGAGGAAAATATTGAAAACTTACTTGTTAGTTATCTAAATGAATTGATTTTTCAGTTTGATGCCTATGGGTTTATTGGAAATACTATTGATTTAACAATTGAAAGAAATACCCTTAAAGCAGTAGTTTATGGAGAAACCTTTGATCCTGAAAAACATGAACGCAGACTTCTCATAAAAGCAGCCACCTATCATAATCTCATCATAAAACAGGAAAACAGTTACTGGATTGCCGAGATAATCTTTGATATTTGAAAAATTCGACAAGTTAACAAAAATGTTAATAATATATGCTTAATGAAATATATTGAACTGACATTACAATGTCTTTTTTTTCATTCTGAGGTAGAAGTACTGAAAAATCTTAATAAAATGGACTTAGACCCTGTTATAATTTATTATAAGGATTGGAACAAATTTTAATATAAAAGGAGGTGGGTTATGTCAAAAATTGAGGGAACAATAAGATTAGATCCATACAGAATTCAAGTTCCGAAGGGTTTTGTTGAAGGAATGAAAACGGAGGGTATAATTTATCTTGATGAGGTTCTTGAATCTGGACTTGAACTTGACTCAGTCCGTCAAGTAGCAAATGTTGCAACCCTTCCTGGAATTGTTGGAAAATCTCTTGCCATGCCAGATATTCACACAGGGTATGGTTTTCCAATAGGTGGAGTTGCAGCTTTTGATGTTGAGAAAGGAGTCATATCTCCTGGAGGTGTAGGTTACGACATAAACTGCGGAGTAAGGCTTCTTAAAAGTAATCTTACAAAAGAGGAAGTTGAACCAAAAATAAGAGAACTTATTGATCTTCTTTATACCCATATACCTTCTGGAGTTGGTTCAACGGGAAAAATTAAACTTTCACCTGAGGATTCAAAAAAGGTTGTTCGTAAAGGTGCAATATGGGCAGTAGAGCAAGGCTATGGAGAAGCCGATGATCTTCAAAAAATTGAATCAAATGGATGTCTTGAAGGTGCAGATCCTGAAGTTATAAGCAAAAAAGCCTATGAGCGTGGTAAAGACCAATTAGGAACTCTTGGCTCTGGTAATCATTTTCTTGAAGTTCAGTATGTTGATGAGGTCTATGAGCCTGAAATAGCATCCGCTATGGGATTGTTTAAAAATCAGATTACAGTAATGATACATAGTGGCTCACGAGGTTTTGGTCATCAAATCTGTGATGACTACGTAAAGGAGATGTTACAGGCAGCAAAAAAATACGGAATTGAACTTCCTGATAAAGAGCTTGCTTGCGCTCCATTCAGTAGTAAAGAGGGGCAAAGATATTTTGCAGCAATGAAAGGGGCAGCCAATTATGCATGGGCAAACAGACAATGTTTAATGCACTGGACAAGAGAAGTTTTTCTTAGAATCTTTAAACTTTCACCGAAGGACCTTGCAATGACAGTTGTTTTTGATGTAGCCCATAATATTGCAAAAGAAGAGATTCATACGGTAAATGGGAAAAAAATTCGACTTGTTGTTCACAGAAAAGGTGCAACAAGGGCTTTTCCTAAGGGTCATCCAGAGCTTCCTCAGGTTTACTTTAATATTGGACAGCCTGTGATAATTCCAGGGGATATGGGAAGGGTTTCTTTTGTTTTAGTAGGAGAAGAAAAGGCTATGCATGAAACTTTTGGTTCAGCCTGTCATGGAGCTGGAAGAATACTTAGCAGAACTCAGGCAATAAAACAGGCAAAGGGAAGATCAATTAAAGAGGAAATGGCTCAAAGAGGAATAATTGTAAGGGCTACTGGTAAAGAAACCCTTGCAGAAGAGATGTCTGATGCTTACAAGGATGTATCAAATGTTGTTGATGTAGTTCATAATGCAGGAATTGCCCGTAAAGTTGTAAAACTAAAACCTTTAGGAGTTATAAAGGGATGAAATTAAAAGTTGGATGGATTCAGTATGCTAATGTTTATCCAATATTCTATGTTCTTGAAAAAGAGGATTTACTTACTGAAGATATTCATCTTGTAAAGGGAGTTCCCTCTCAGCTTAATTGGGCATTGAAAAATGAGCTAATTGACTTAAGCCCTTCTTCCTCTGTTGAGTATCTTCTCAATCAAGAACTTTATGATTATGTTGATGGAATTTGTATAAGTTCAAAGGAATATGTAGGAAGCGTTCTTTTTTTTACAGAACATGAATTAAAATCTCTTGATGGTAAAAAAATTCTTCTTACAGACCAGTCTGCCACATCCCATATTCTTTTAAGAGTTATACTTGAAAAATTTTTAGGGTTAAAACCAAAGTACGATATTTCATCAACTCCTTATAAAGGTGAGTCCTTTTTATTAATAGGCGATGATGCTTTGCGATACAGAAAAAATTTAAATAATAAAAAAGTTTATGACTTGGCTAACTTATGGTATCAGTTTACAGGACTTCCCTTTGTTTTTGCTCTATGGATTGTAAGAAAAGAAATTACAAAACCTGATAATGAACTTTATGGAGTCTATGTAAAATTCAGAGACAGGCTTATTTATGCAAGACACCGATGGATAGAATATACTCAGGAGATGATAAAAAATTACTACTTGAAGAATTTTATGACAGAAGAAGAGATATTATTTTACTGGAAAGAAAACATGGATTATAACCTAACAGAAAAACACAAAGAAAGTTTAAAACTCTTTGAAAATTATATTAATTCATTGGCTTAAAGACAAATTAAATTGCATTTACAAATCTGGCTTGTTAATTTTTTTGCATTCTCTATTAGAATTTCCTTTTCTTTGGCAGATAAAGCTTCAATATAAATTCTTATCTTAGGTTCTGTACCTGAAGGCCTAATCATTATCCATGAGTTATCTTTAAATAAGATTTTTACTCCGTCAATTGTTATTAATTCTGAAATTTCTTTTCTTAATTCTCCTAAATCAAGAATATCACCTTTTTTGAATTTATTTGCAAAGGCGTATAAATTTTCTTTTATATGAGGTCCAAAAGATTCATAGGGTATTTCTATTCCTGTTCTTTCTGGATAGTATCTACCATATTTTTCTTCAATTTCTTCAAGATAATTACTCAAATTTTTCCTTAATGTAGCTATCATTTCTAAGGCAAGTAAAACTCCAAATATTGCATCCTTTTCAAGTGTATGATTTTGAACTGAAATTCCGTCGGACTCTTCAAAGGCAACAATAGCTTTTTCTTTTGTTGCTGGTAAAAGATAGGGTCTAAAATGTTTAAATCCAACTTTGGTCTCTATAACAGAAACTCCCAAAGCCTTTGCAATGGCATTAACAAAATTGCTTGTGCCAACGCTTTTTACCGCTATTCCTCGCATTCTCTTGTAATTGTATAGATAATGAAAAACCATTGCACCAAAATAATTCATAGGGATTTGCCTTTTTAAGTCAGCAAAACGTACTCTATCACTGTCTGGATCAATTATTGCAGCAAATCCCAGAGAATTTTTTTTAAGATAAGACAAGGCTAATTTTAAATTAGACTCACTTGGTTCTGGTGATAATCCCTCAAAAAGAGGATCTTCAGAATTTCTTAAGCATATAAATGTTCCTGGTTTTAAAGAAAGAATTCTTGCAAGCCTACCCTTACTTGTTCCATACATATGATCAATTGCACATATTGGTTTTTGTTTTTCTATAAAATTCTTAATTTTTTCTAAATCAATGACCTGTCTATTTTTCAAAAATTTTATATAATACTCTGTAAGATCTATTTTTTTAATATCTTTTGGTGGAATGCTTTTTATTTCTGAAGCTTTTTTCATTATTTCATTTGCCAGGGTTTCAATAGGTATTGTAAGTTCTTCAGGGGCAGGTCCTCCATCTGAAGGATTTAGTTTGAATCCTCCGTAGTTTGCTGGATTATGACTTGGAGTAAGATTTATCGCAGATGCTGCATTAAGCTCAACCACAGCTGCTGAAAACTCTGGTGTACAAGCAACGCCTGAGTAGTAACAATTTATACCTTCAGATTGTAAAATTCCTATTATTTCATAGGCGAAATCTTGTCCAAGGATTCTTGTATCATGTCCAACAATCACTCCTCTTTCTCTAAATTCATTGTATGAGTTTACTCCTATTGCATCTAAAATGTTTTTATCCTCACTTTTTACTGCCTCTATAATTGCTTGAGTAAGAACTCTTACATTTTGCATTGTGAAGTCAGAGCCTATTTCGCCACGCCAACCAGAAGTTCCGAAATGAATCTCTGTAGGAGAAGTATTTTCCTTTGCGAGTCTTACTATCTCTTTTAACAAAATTTTGTTATTATTTGGTTTATTTAATATTTCTCTCCATATCTCAGATGCTTTCATATTGCCCTCCTGCTTTTATTTAATTGTAATGTTCAATTTAATAATTATATTACTCCTATTTTTGTTGTAATTTCCATTTTTCATTTTGGGGTTGTAATTATATGGCACGGAGTGATGAAGAATCTAAGAGTTTCTTTGTTTTCTTAGGACAATTCCTAAGTTATTGAAACCTTTGTAGGGATAGCAGTTGGCAAATTTAGAACCATTCCCAAATGTTAAGCATTTTCCTGAGGTGATGCTGAAAAAATGCTAAAATTACTCAAGGCAGTAATTTTCTATTGGTAATTTTTATGGGATTTTTAAGATACTGCATAATGTAAAATTTATTTGTTATAATAAAAAAATTTTGGAGGGGTGGCCGAGTGGCTTAAGGCGGCGGTCTTGAAAACCGCTGTAGGGTTACACCCTACCGGGGGTTCAAATCCCTCCCCCTCCGTTATCATCTACTCCATAGGTTTTTAATTTTTCCCAAAGTGCCTTCCTGCTTATTCCAAGCTTTTTTGCAGTCTCTGTTTTTTTCCATGAACATTCTTCAAGAGTTTTTAGAATAAGATTTTTTTCGAATTTTTCTATGCATTCTTTTAAAGAAAAATTATTTACAAAACAATTTTTTTCAAAAGAACTAATAGGAGAGAGTTCTTCAGGTAGATTTTTTAAATCTATTATCCCATCTTTTGATAAAAGTACAGCTCTCTCTATGGCGTGTTTTAGCTCCCTTACATTTCCAGGATAATTATAGGACAGAAGAGCTTTATATGCTTATGGTTAAATTTTAATGTTGGATTTATGATATTTTTTTGAAAAGTAATGCACAAGATATTCTATCAGCACGGGAATGTCTTCTTTTCTTTCTCTAAGAGGTGGAATATTAATTGGGACTAAGTTAATTCTATAAAAAAGATCTTCACTAAATTTTTCAGTTTTTATTAATTCCTTCAAATTTTTTGATGTGGCATATATAAATCTAACATTTATTTTTAAATGTTCTTTGGCTCCTAAAGGGTATACTAAGCTATCCTCTATGACTCTTAACAATTTTGCCTGAAGAGAAATGGGGTAAATTAGTTTTTAAATTTTTGACAACCTGAATTTGGTGTTTAGAAATTAGATAATCAGTCAATTTCAGAACATTCTCAATTAAATTGTTAATGTCAACAGGTGTTATAAATAATTCTGTTTGTTTAGCAAAGTCAAGCAATTGTTTTATTATCTCTTGAATTTTGATTAATCCGTTATTTATAACTTCAATATGAATTTTTTTAGTTTCCTCATCCATTTCAGTTGAGATTAAATTATTAAAACATAACCTTATCCCTCCCAATGGATTATTAATTTCATGGGCTAATCCAGCTTAAAGTTGACCGATAGCAGCTAATTTTTCTGTAATTCGCATTTGTTCTTCAATTTTTCTTCTCTCTGTTATATCCTTTACATAGTGGACAACTTTTATTACCTCATTTTTTTCATTAAAAATTGGATAGAAATGCATAAAATAATGTTTTCCATCTTCACCTTCCCAGAACTCAGAAAGAGGAGTTTTATTTTCAATGACTTTTTTAAGAAAATACACAGGACAGAATATATCAGCATCAAGTTTTTCCAAGTTGCAAGGAGCATAGAAGACTGCAGCTCTGCGTTCTTTTATCCAATTTCTATAAGCTTGGTTAGTCATTTCTACAGAACAATTTGAATATACAAGAGCAAGAGGATCAGTAATGCCTTCAAAAATTGTTTGAAGAGTGTCTGCATATTTTTTAGTAGCTTCTTGGGCTTCATATAGATGTATAGCCATTTGATTGAAGGAACAAATAAGTTCACCGATCTCATCTTTAGTTTTGACTTCTATTTTTTGATTTAATGGTTCTGTTCCTTCTACTATACCTTTAAACAATGAGCTTAAATTCTTTAATGGTTTTATGACAAAATTCAAGAAAATACCCTGTAAAGCTATAAAAAGAAGTATTAAAGAGGTTGCTCCAAATCAAAAGGTTGATAATAAGGACTGTGGGGCATCTTTTATTTTCCCATGGCACACTAAACAACCATTTTCTACAATAATAGGTTTTGCCATTATTAGAATTTCTTCATTATCTACTTTTAAAATCCCTCTCCATTCTTTACCATTATTATTAATGAAGAAGTGAATTAAATTTAGATAAACTCCGTCGGCTTTATGGTTTGGATTGATAGGTTCTGTTGATACTCTCTTGTAAGTGTATGATGAAAATTTATTATTAAATCTATTCATCACGCTATGTCTTACATGAGTTGTTGACATTCCTTTAATAATAAATCTGTCTTTTTGTCCTGTCTCTTCTAATAGTTTAAAAATAGCAGTCCTTAATTCCTCCTTTACATATCCACCAAATGCATCAATTTGAGTTAAAATTATTTTTGTTTTAAATGGTAGTAAATAAGAAAGGAAAAAATTACACAAAAGACCAATAGGATTAAAATGATAGAAAGAGTGAATTTTGTAGTTAAAGAAAGATTTCTTAGTTTCATCCATTTAAATTTTAAATAAAGATCTTCTTTTAGTTCAATATTAATTTTTATATTGGTTTGTACAAGGGAATTTTATTTCGCTATAATCTAATATAAATTATAAAAAAGCAAAGGAGATTATAATGCCCTTCGGTCATGGATGTGGTTGCAAAGGAAGATTTAAAAAAAGTCTAATAGATAAATTTAATTTTTCAGTTGAACTTTCAGAATATTAAATTGTTTGGAATCTATTAGAGATGTAAAAATTTAATTAATAAATAAACTTTTGTTACCAGGAACCTCCGCCTCCCCCACCACCACCTCCACCTGAAAAACCACCTCCACCGCTACCAGAGAATGAGGAGCGTGGCTGGGTTGTAAGAACTTGAGAGGCTTGACTTGTGAAGGTATTAAGAGAACGGGCAAGATAAATGGTTGAAAAGCTCCCTCTTCCTTCATACCATCTTGGTGGTTCGGTAAAAACTCCTTCAAAAGCCTCTGCCCATCTTTCAGCTTCTCCAAAGGCAATGGCAAAAGGAATAGTAATTTCAAAGATTTCTGGAATTTTTTCTGGAGGAAAAAGTTTTTCTATTACTGAAATTTCTACTCTACTTATAAACTCCTCATAACCTTTTAAGTATTCAAGCATTTCAGTTCCCTTAGGGGTTTTTCTTGGCATAAACTGTCCAAAAATAAAAAGACTAGAGGCAGTGACTAACCCTGACAATAAAAAGGGTAAAGGAAAAATGGAAAATAAAATCTGTGAGATAATTACTCCCCAGATTGTCAAGATATAAACTATTACTCCAAGGCTAACATAGATATTTTTAACATTAAGGGGGTTTTTAAAGAAAAATCCTTTAGAAGTTAAGGAGGAAAATACCTGTTTTTTTATAGAAGGAATAAAACGATAAAATTTTTTATTAAGTTCTGAAAGTTTAATCCTTTTTTTATCTTCGAAAATACCTGATAAAATTTGAAGATCAAAAGGGTTATTCTGAAAATTATCCTCAAAATTTTTTATTTTTTCCAAAATATAATCTCTTTTTTTGCCAAATAAAAACCCAGGTTCCTCAATTTCAATTATTTTTAAGTATCCTCTCCTTGCCAAATATATAATTTCAGCAACTATATCACGAGCATTAACTTTTTCATCTATTAATGTTCCTGCTTCAATGGGTGTTAAATCTTTCGGTGGATAATACTGAACCTGGATCGTTCCTTTCCCTCCTATATCTCGTCCTTTTCTCCACCACAAACATATCATAAAACTTAAAAATAAGGTTATGTAAAAAAGAGCATATATCCAAGGATTTTTCCAATAGGGTGGACCTTCGGATAGAGGTATTAAACCTGCTGTCCATCCTACAGCTACAGTCATTCCTTCGTAGGCAGATAAAGATTTAGTAAGGGTAAATAGAATTTCATTTTTTTCCTTTTTGATCTTACAATCTTTACCGATACTTCTAAAAATACCTGTATAACAGGCAAACTGAATGGAGCTATCATCAAAGGGTAAAATTACTTTAGCAGTTGCATTTTTTATGGGAACATCCCAGCCTGTTCCAATGGCATTCCAGTAAAGTTCATCTATGTTGCCAAAGTTATAAAGGGCATATCTTACTTTATATCTGATTATGTATTTTTGGATTCCGCTTACAAATTTATTTGGATCTCCTATGCGAATTCTTAGATTGTTTCCATGTTTAGAAATTTTAGTTTGATATGAATTCAGGTTCTGATCTGTTACAAAAATATCTTTGATTTCTATTTTATGTTTTTTACCTGAAGGATCATTAAAATCTACGGGAATATCACGATATATTCAATGTTTATTTTCATAGCCGAAATCAACGATTAAATTTTCTATAATTTTTAATTCACTGTTTGGTTCAACTTTCAATTCTACATCGTAGGATTTAATATACCATGCCCATTATTGAGAAGAGGAAAATACTATTAATAATACAACAAAAAAGATAAATTGTCTCAATTTTACCTCTTAAAATTTAACCTGGGGGACTACTATTTCTATTTCATCCATTTCAAAAAATATCTTACGAGTAAAACCTAAAATTCCAGCAATAAGAGAATTTGGGAAAATTGATATAGCAGTGTTGTAATCTCTAACTACTGCATTGAAATACCTTCTTGCCATACTTATTGTTTATTCAATTCTTGCAAGTTCATTTTGGAGTGCTTGAAAGTTGACACTTGCCTTAAGGTCAGGATAATTTTCTGCTAAAGCAAAGAGTTGACGTAAGGCTTGAGTTAACATATTTTCTGCTTCTATTTTTTCTTCTGTTGTTTTTGCTGAAATTGCTGTATTCCTGAGTTTTATAACTTCTTCAAGAGTTTTTCTCTCATGTGTTGCGTATCCTTTAACAGTTTCGACGAGATTTGGGATAAGGTCATGTCTTCTTTTTAGCTGAACATCTACATCAGACCAAGCCTGCTCTGTCATGATTCTTAATCTAACGAGTTTATTATAAGTAAAAATTAGCCATAAAATGATTGAAATAAAAATGATTAATGGAATTAGGTATAACATTTTAAACTCCTTTTTTCAGTAATTTTATCATTAAAATTTTTTAATGTCAATTAGTCAACATTTCTCAAAAATAATCTCATTAATAAAACATTGTTTCATCAGAATTGACAAAAAATACGATAATATTTTAGAGTCTAAAACTGTGAGGTTACCGTTTACCGTGCAAAAAATATCTTCAGGCATAATAGGACTCGATAGACTCATTGATTATCTTTACCTAGGAGATAATGTTGTATGGGAAGTTGATGCAGGAACCTCTTATGAGATTTTTATAAAAAAATTCATTGAAGCTTATTCCTCGGAATCAAAAGACATAGTATATATCAGTTTTAATAAGTCGGTTTCAACACTTCTAAAGGAATTTAATAGCTGCATAAATGAAAAATTCCATATAATTGATTGTTTTACCTCAGGAAAAGGTAAAAACGATGCTACTTTTTTAAGAAATTATGAAGAAATTAGCAAAAAGATTGATATTATAAAGCTCTCAAATCCTTCAAACCTTGATGAACTTACAAAGGCTATAGCCACTATTGAAACTAAAATATCCTCTCAAATAGCCTACATCTTTGATAGCCTCACAGGAATGCAGAATCTTGTTAAAGATGAAAGTTTAACATATATTTTTTTTACATATATGTGTCCAAGACTTTTTGACCTTGACAGCGTTGCTTACTGGATTTTAGAAAAAGATGCCCATAGCCAGAAGTTCAAAGCAAACATAAGACATATAACACAGGTAGTTCTGCAACTTTATAGAAGAAAAGATAATCTTTTCCTTAAAGCACTTAAACTGTCAAGAAGAAAAAATCGTAATGCCTTCAAGCCTAATACCTATGAAATAACTGACAATGAAGAAATACTGATTAAAACAACTGAACAAACACCTGCACTTGATATTGGCAGTAAATTAAGAGAAATCAGAATTTCAAGAAATATGAGTCAGAAAGAATTAGCAGAAAAAGTTAATCTTACACCTGGATTTATTTCTCAGATTGAAAACAACCAGATAGTTCCTTCAATTACATCTTTCATACAAATTTGTGAAGTTCTTGGAGTTAGTGCAAGTGAGATATTAAGTAAAAAGAAAACAGAAGAAAAATATGTAATAAAAAAAGAAGAAATATTTGGTAAACTTCCTCAGAAAATTTCAAATGCAGATGTTTATAAAGTTTTATCCGATGAAAATTTTCAAGCCTATGTTGTTGTTATGCCATCAAATTCTTCAGTAAAAGGACATTTTTTAACAAAAAAAGAACCTGAAATAGCTTTTTTATTGAAAGGAGAAGTCTCTTTGACTTTAAATGGCTCTAATTATAGTCTAAGTGAGGGAGACTTTCTTTATATTAAAAAATCCCTGCCAGAAAAATGGCAAAACAAAGGAGGTGAGAAAGCAGAGATTTTACTCATAAGCAGGTAGTTATTTTTTTAATTTAAAGTCTTTAAGCAGGCAAAAAATATCTTTGATATTTTTTTGCCTCAATGAGTTAGTAATACTAAACTAAAATCATTAAAATTTACTATTACTTAAGGAAGTTTATCATGAATGTATTTTCAGGTCAACCAAATGCAAGTTCAGCAACAGGAACTCGTAACAGAGTTTCTGACCCAGCACCTTATTCGGGAATTTGTTCAGTATGTCTTGATGGATGTCCAGGTTTCTGTGAGGTTGGGAAATCATCTTTCAGAGGAAGGGAAGTCGTCTATCCAGGACCTTTTGGAAAGGTTACAGCAGAAGCAACAAAAAAATATCCCGTTGATTATTCTCACTTGAACATTCAAGGAACATGTGTTGGAGCTGTTGGAGTTGAAGCTGATCCAGACAAAGCAACATTCCCTGCAGTTAACACTGAAAGAGAACTTGGAAAGGACTATAAAATTAAGCTTCGCATTCCAATATTTACAGGAGCTCTTGGTTCCACAGACATTGCAAAAGATAACTGGGAAGGGCTTGCAATAGGTGCTGCAATTTCAGGAATAATGGTAGTTATCGGTGAAAATGTCGTTGGAATGGATCCAAAAGCTGAGTTTGACAAAAAAGGAAAGGTAACAAAATCTCCTGAACTTGAAAGAAGAGTCAAATTTTTCAAAGAATGGTATGACGGATATGGCGAGATTATTTTACAGCAAAATGTAGAAGACACCAGACTTGCATCAGCTGAATATGCCATAGATAAACTTGGTGTAACATGCATTGAACTTAAATGGGGACAGGGAGCAAAGGACATCGGCGGAGAAGTCAAGCTTAAAAGCTTAGAAAGAGCTCTTGAATTAAAGAAAAGAGGATATATAGTTCTTCCAGACCCAGAAGACCCTGTTGTTCAGAAAGCTTATAGAGTTGGAGAATTTAAGGAGTTTGAGCGTCATTCAAGGCTTGGCATGGTAGATTATGAAAGCTTTGAAAAATCAGTTAAACATTACAAAAAAGCAGGTGCTAAGTTTGTCTCCCTTAAAACAGGTGCATACAGAATCACTGACCTTGCAAGAGCAATTCGTTTTGCTTCTGATGCAGGAATTGACCTTGTAACAATTGACGGTGCAGGTGGTGGAACAGGAATGAGCCCATGGAGAATGATGAATGAGTGGGGTATTCCAACCATTTATCTTCAGTCTATTGCTTACAACTTTGCAAAACAGCTTGCTGAAAAAGGAAAATATGTTCCAGACCTTGCAATAGCTGGAGGATTCTCTCTTGAAGACCATATATTCAAGGCATTGGCACTCGGTGCACCTTACTTTAAAGCAGTATGCATGGGTAGGGCATTAATGATTCCTGCCTTTGTTGGAAAGAACATTCAAAAATGGTATGAAGATGGCAAACTTCCTGCTGATATAGCAAAATATGGAAACTCTGTGGAAGAAATTTTCATAACAGCTGAAGTGCTGAAAAATAAATACGGAAAAGCCTTTAGAAAACTTCCTTGGGGTGCTATTGCCATGTACACCTTTGTTGACAGACTCACTCTTGGATTAAAACAACTCATGGCTGGTGCAAGAAAGTTCTCTATTGAATACATTGAAAGAAATGATATTGTTGCACTTACAAAAGAAGCCTCAGAAGTAACAGGAATTCCCTATGTAATGGAAGTTGATATGGAGGAAGCACAGAAAATTCTTTTAGGTTAATTCTTATGGGAGAGGATTCTCCCTATCCCTTTTTTCATGTTTTTTTATTTAGTCTTTTTTATTTTCTGTCTTTTTAATAAAACTAATACGGTTACCCTATACCGTCTGTTGACAAATTAATTTTAAAAAAACTAAAATGATTTACTCTATTATTTTTTTGAGGCATAAATGAAAATTGAACAATACAGGATAATTGAAAAATCAAAATTTGATGATTTTATAAACTCATTAATAAGTCTTTCAAAAGTAGTTGCACCCGTTTATAAAGGATTTAAAAATTATATCTATCAGGAAATAAAATCTGCAGAACAAATAAGCCTCAAATACATTCCTACCATAATTCCACCGAAAAAATATTTTATGCCACAGAGAGAAACAATTTTACAGTTTGATGTAAATAATGAATTAAAAGTAGATCCTGTAGTAGAATATGAAAATTTAGTTCTTTTCGGTGTTCATACTTGTGATATTGCTGGTATTAAATGTCTCAATATGGTACTATCTGACAAACCGAAAGATACAGCCTATCTCATAAGAAAAAAACATATCACAATAATTGGACTTGAATGTAATGACTACTGCGATGAATACGCAAGTTGTTCTTTTGTGGGAGCCCATATTCCTACAACTGGTTATGATTTAATGTTCACAGATCTTGGAGAATACTTTATTGTTCATATTCATTCATCAAAGGGAACAGATATTATTGAAAAAACAGGATTTTTTAAGCCTGCAAAGGATATTAACATAGAAGAGCTTAGAAACCTGAGAACTCAAAAATTAAAAATATTCAACAACGAAGTTCCCACTGAAAGAAGATACCTTCCTGATCTTTTTGACCGTTCCTTTAATGCTTCAGTCTGGAAAGAATTAGAAAATAAGTGTCTTAGCTGTGGTAACTGTACAGCTGTATGTCCTACCTGTTATTGCTTTGACATCAAAGATGATGTTGACTTAACTCTTAAAGTAGGAGAAAGATACAGAATATGGTTTTCCTGTCAGCTTGATCCCTTTGCAAAAGTTGCAGGTGGCATAGATTTTCGTAAAGACCGTTCAGCAAGACAAAGACATCGCTTTTATAGAAAATTCCGCTATCACATTGACCGTTATGGTATGGTTTACTGTACAGGCTGTGGAAGATGTTCCCGTACATGCATGGCAAAAATTAATTTAAAGGAAGTTCTTACATCATTGATTAAGGAGTCAGAGGCAAAGATATGGCGAAAGTGGTTATAAAAGATTCTCCATATAATTTAAAGAGAGCCAAAATATTAGACATAAATTCTCTCACTGAAAAGGAAAAGCTTTTTAAAATTGTTTTTGAAGACCATTCATGGCTTGATTTTGAGCCAGGCCAGTTTATAATGGTATCCCTTGCTGGAATAGGAGAGATTCCTGTTTCAGTTTGCTCTTCACCTTTAAACAGACACTATTTTGAAATATGTGTAAGAGCTGTTGGAAAAGTAACTAACTCACTTCACAGATTAAATGTTGGAGACATTATTGGAGTTAGAGGTCCTTATGGAAATGGATTCCCAATTAAAATGATAGAAGGACATGACCTTTTAATAATTGCAGGAGGACTGGGATTAGCACCTCTTAGGTCTCTTATACTTTATGCGATAGACAATCGTAGAGATTTCGGAGAGATCCATATACTTTTGGGTTGTAAAACTCCTCAGGAACTTCTTTTTGCTAATGAGATAGAAGAATGGGGAAGAAGACTTGACCTTCATTTTGCTTGCACCGTTGACAGAGCAGACCCTGATTGGAAAGGAAATGTAGGATTAATAACTTCTTTAATTCCTGGAGTTGATATAGACCCGGTAAGAACTTATGCAGCGGTTGTGGGTCCGCCAATTATGTATAAATTTGTAATAAAGGAGTTACTTGCAAAGGGATTGCCTGTTGACCAGATTCTTCTTTCCTTTGAAAGACACATGAAATGTGGCATGGGAAAATGTGGAAGATGTCAGATTCAAAATCTTTATTGCTGTAAAGATGGTCCTGTTTTTACATTTAAAGAAATAATGGATATGGCAGAGGCATTGTGATGAGTAAACCAAAGGTTGCTTTTTTTGATTTTGCCTGCTGTGAAGGATGTCAGCTTCAGGTTGCTAACATCGGTGAGCTTTTAATTAATGTTTTTGATATAATTCAGGTAGTTGAATTCAGAGAAGTTATGTCGGAAAAATGGAATGGTGAATTTGATGTTGCCTTTGTTGAAGGAAGTATTACTGATGAACATGCTGTAGAAAGGGTAAAAAAAATAAGGGAAAGGAGTAAAATACTCGTAGCCCTTGGTTCTTGTGCTACTATTGGTGGAGTAAATGGAATGAAAAACTCCTTTCAGCTTGAGGAAGTCGGAAAATACGTATATGGTGAGTTCTACAAATTTTTCCCAACAATTCATACAAAGGCAGTGCATCAGGTTGTAAAGGTAGACTATTTTATAAATGGATGCCCCATATACATTCCAGAATTTGTTGCTGTTTTGAAAGCTATTTTACAGGGAATTCCTTATTATGTGCCTGAATATCCTGTATGTGTTGAATGTAAACTTAATGAAAATGTATGTATGTATGACAGAGGCCTTACCTGCATGGGACCTGTTACAAAGGCAGGTTGTAACTCCTGGTGTATAAACAATGGGAATGTTTGCTATGGTTGTCGGGGACTTACAATAAATCCGAACATTGAAGGCTTTAAAGAAGTGTTGAAGCAGTTCAATATACCCGAAGACTTTTTAATTAAAAAAATAGAAATGTACAATAAGTGTAAGGAGCTTGACCAGAAGTGAGTGATATTAAAATTAATGTAAACTATTTAACCCGTGTTGAAGGACATGGAAATATTGTAGTTGAAGTAAAAGATGGCAAGCTTGAAATATGCAGACTTGAGATTGTAGAATCACCAAGATTTTTTGAGGGTTTCTTAAGAGGTCGCTCAATCTTTGAAGCACCACACATTACATCAAGAATTTGCGGAATCTGTGCGTGTGGACATACATTGGCATCAATTCAGGCAGCAGAGGATGCTCTTGGAATAAAACCAACAGAGCAGACAACTCTACTCAGAAAGCTTTTGCTTCATTATGAAGAGCTTGACAGCCACATTCTTCATATATATCTTCTTGTTGCTCCAGACCTTGTCGGTGTGCCAAGTTTTGTTCCACTCATAAAAAGTCATCCAGAGGTTGTAAGGCGTGCTTTAAGGATGAAAAGGCTTTGTAATGAACTTTGTGACATACTTGTTGGAAGACATGTCCATCCTATAAGTGCAGTTGTCGGAGGTTTTACAAAGCTTCCTTCCCACAATGACCTTGAGGAAATGCATAAAAGACTTATAGAGTTAAGAAAAGATATGGAAACTACAGTAGAATTATTCACCAATCTTACTTTCCCAGAGTTTGAAAGAGAGACTGAATATGTAGCTTTAGTAAATGATGAAGAAGAATATCCTCTTCTTTATGGAGACATAGGCTCAACAGATGGATACAGGGTAAGCAAATATGAATATAAAACCGTTACAAATGAATTTATTGTACCCTACGCCTCTGCAAAAAGAACAAAATGGCACAGGGATTCCTATGCAGTTGGTGCTCTGGCAAGATTTAATCTGAACCATGAAAAACTTCATCCAAAAGCAAAGGAAGCTGCTAATACATTGAATTTAAGGCCAAAATGTATAAACCCCTATCTAAACACAGTTGCCCAGATTGTAGAGTGCGTTCACTGTGTTGAAGATGCAATAAGAATTATAGAAACACTCTGGCAAAAAGGAATCAACTATGATGAAATAGTTGTTCCAGATTTAAATCAGAATGGCAATTTACCACAGCGTGCTGGAGAGGGTGTGGGAGCAGTTGAAGTTCCCAGAGGACTTTTAATTCATCATTACGAAATTGATGAAAGAGGAGTTTTTAAAAACGCAAACTGTGTTATACCAACAAATCAGAATACCCACAATATAGAGCTTGATATGATAAAACTTGTTCCAGAAATTATTAATCAGTCTCAGGAAGAAATAAAACTTGCTCTTGAAATGCTTGTAAGAGCCTATGATCCGTGTATATCTTGTTCCGTCCATATGATAGAATTTAATTTTAAGTAAGTAATCCAAAAAATCTTTAAATTCTGAAAAAAAGTTCCTTTATAAAATCTTTAACAGCAGAAATATCAGTTTTAATAAGCTCATCTTTGTTTCCGTCAAAGATAATTTGTCCTTCTTTAAGAAAGATAAAACGATTGCAGAGTTGCCAGGCTACATATATAACATGTGTTATTATCATAAATCCTATATTTTCTTTGTCTGCAAGATCTTTAATAAGTACCATAATTCTTTCAGAGTTTACAGGGTCTAATCCTGCTGTTGGTTCATCATAAAGAAACATCTTTGTCTTGCCAACTGCTAAAGCACGGGCAATGGCTACTCTGCGGTGCATTCCACCACTTAACTCCTCAGGCATAAGTTCTTCTGCATCCTCAACTCCAACACGTCGGAGTAACTCTCTTACTCGTCGATAGATTTCTTCATCGGGAAGTTTTAAAAGCTCTCTCATGAAAAAAGCCACATTTTCTTTTACAGGTAAAGAATCAAAAAGCGCACCTTCTTGAAAAACAATGCTAAATTTTCTTCTTATTGGAATAATTTCTTCTTCATTTAATTGAGTTATATCCGTACCATCAATTATAATTTTTCCTTTATCTGGATTGATTAAGCCTAAGATTAGTTTTAAAATTGTTGTTTTTCCTACACCACTTTCACCAAGTACTGCTAATCTTTCGTCAAAGTTTGCTGTAAAACTAACTCCCTTTAGAACCTCTCTTTCTCTATAGGAAAACCAAACATTATCGAATACTATCATACATTGAATCCTAATGCATAAAATAAAATTCTTGTAAGTATAAAATCTGTTGCAATTACAGTTACAATTGAAGTAACAACAGCCTTAGTTGTTGATGTTCTAAGTCCTTTTGCACCCCCTCGAGTTGTAAGTCCGTAAAAACAACTTATGCAAGATATAAGGTATCCAAATATAAAGGGTTTGATAGTGCCTGAAAAAACATTTTGGAAAGTTAAATCTTCAATAATGCTTGACCAATAAAAGGAACCACTCTGATTGCTCATGAAAACTGCTATGTAGTAGCCTCCAATAAGACATACAAGATCTCCAATTATTGTAAGACAGGGTAGCATTAATACTGATGCGATAACTCTTGGAATCACAATTTTTTTAATTGGATCAATACCATAAACTCTTAATGTGTCAATCTGATTTCCAAGAATCATTGAACCAATTTCTGCAGTCTGTCCAGCACCAACTCTACCGATGAAAACCAATGCTGTTACAAGAGGTCCGATTTCTCTAATTACTGCAATACCTACGATTTTCCCTGTATACATTTTTAATCCAAGTCCGCTTAGTTCAGCACTTAATTGTAGACTTAATGCCATTCCTACAAAAAGACATACCAAAGAAACAATGAAAACAGATGCAGAGCCTGAATATTCCATCTGCTCAATTATATCATCAAAGTAAAAAGGTCTTTTAAAAAGTTTTAAAATACAGTTTATTGAAAGCAGGTAGAAATCCTGTAAATCTGCTAATGTCTTTTTTATTTGATTACCCATACTCATAAAACTTAACGATATCTTAACATAAAAATTTTATAATAGAATAATCAAAAAATTAAGGACGTGGAGTATGCCTAAAAAATTTTAATGCTCCTTTGAGATTTCGTAGAAGATTACGAGGCAATGGTTCCATTTCAGATGCTTAAAATGGTAGAACACACTGTTCATGCAGTATGTCCTGGGAAAAAGGCAGGAGATACCGTAAAAACAGCAGTTCATGATTTTGAAGAAGATCAGACCTATACTGAAAAAAGAGGACATAATTTTATGTTAAATGCAGATTTTGAAAAGATTGATCCTGCAAAATACGATGCTTTGATTATTGAAGGAGGAAGAGTTCAGGAATACTTGACACTTAATGACAGAGTTTTGGATATAGTAAAACATTTTAGAATCAGGAAAAACCGTAGCTACCATTTGTCACGGAATGCAGCTTTTAACAGCTGCAAATGTTATAAAGGGAAGAACTCTTACTGCCTATCCAGCAGTAAAAGCAGAAATCATACTTGCCGGTGGGAAGTGGTGTGATGTAACTGCAACATTTTCGAATGCCTGTGTTGATGGGAATATTGTAACTGCCCCTGCCTGTCCTGCTCATCCTGGGTGGATTAAAAAGTTTTTAGAAATTCTTGGAACAAAAATAGAAGCTTAAAATAGTCCTTTCTGCTTTGTTCCGGTCTTTGTTGAACGGACTTTTTTTATTTTTATATATTCCTCAGGAATATCTTTTAAGAAAGAAGAAACAGAAAGCGACATTTTTTTCCCATTTATAAATCTTTTTCTTGCATGGATAAGTATTAAATCATCCATTGCGCGTGTCATTCCAACATAAAAAAGCCTTCTTTCTTCTTCTATATCTGTATTAGAAATAGTGTACGGTATTAAACCTTCATCAAATCCTGCAATAAAAACAATAGGAAATTCAAGCCCTTTAACAGAATGAAGAGTAAGAAGGCTTACTGCATTCAGGTTTTCTGGAAATAAGTCAAAGGGTGTTAGCCCAGAAAGTTCATCAATGAATGCTTGAATCTGTTCTATTAATTTTCCATTCTGGTATGTTTTAGCCATATTGTTTAACATAAAAATTTCTGTATCTGAAAGTCCATCATATATATTGGAGGACTGAAGAAATTCAAATAATGGTATATTAGAAATTAATTTTTTTGATTGGCTATACATAGTTTCCGTAAGTTTTTTTATGAAAGATGATGTCCAAGATTCCGGATCTTTTATTATTGTTTTAACAGGAATTCCTTCTTTAGCTAAAAAATCCTTGATAATTTTTAACTGATTGTTTGTTCTTGTAAGGACAGCAAAACTTAAAAAACTATATTGAGTTTCCTCTTTGTTTTCATAGAGTTCTGTAAAATCTGTTGCACCCACTTTTGATTTTATTTCTTTTATAATTGTCTTTGCTTCTTCGTATTCATCTTCAACTTCGAAAATAGTTATTATAGATTTTTTTTCTTTTGTAGGCTCAATTTTTTTTGAAAATCGCTTTGTATTAGCAGTAATAAATTTATTTGAAGCTTCTATTATATTTGCCTGAGAACGATAATTAAGAGATAAGTTTATAAGAGTTAAATCTGGAAAATCCTTAGGAAGATTCAAAAAAAGATCAATTTCTGACCCCCGAAAAGAGTAGATAGCCTGATCAGGATCACCAAATATACTAAGAGACCCTTCTTTTTTTAGGAGTCCCTTTATAAGTTCATACTGAATTTTGTTTATATCCTGAAATTCATCAACAATAATGTAAGAAAAAAGAGGGGGAATTTGTTTATTATTTATAAGTTGTAAAGTCTTCAAAAGTAGGTCATCAAAGTCAAAAAGATGAAGTTTCTTCTTTTTTTCTTCATATTTTTCGTAAACAATTAAGGTCTTTTCATCAATTGGGGTATCTGTATTTTTGAATTTTGTTATTTTTTCAATAATTTTATCTAAGTTCTTTTCGTTTAAAGAAGAAAGTATTTCTATTTGTTTTGCTCTGGTGCATATTTGAAAGTGTTTTTCCTTTTCTGGTAAGAACTCTCTTAGAAGTCTTAAACAAAGAAGATGAAAGGTTCCAATAAAAGGTAGATTTTCTTTCTTCTGTAAACTATTGATAACTCTCTGTCTCATTTCAACTGCTGCTTTTTGTGTAAAAGTAAGGGCAGAAATTTCATCTGGGTTGATTCCTTCATTTAAAAGATGAAGTATTTTTGCTGTAATGGTTAGTGTTTTACCTGTTCCAGGTCCAGCCAAAACACAGCAGATTTTATTTGAACTTTCTGAGGCTATTTTTTGGTTTTTATTAAGCTTCATTTAAAAGAGAATTGTTTGTCCTTTTAACTCAGTTTGCGTAGGTTCTCCGAATACTTTAATTTTGCCATATTCTCCATCAAATCCTGGTTCTACAAAAACTTTTCCCCTTCTCATTCGATCAATTCCTTCTGTCAGCTTTGAATCAAATTTTTCAATTTCTGTTAAATCTTTATGTAAAAGTATATCATATTCGCTTCCAAATTTATAAAGAACTCTCATGTATGTATCAAAAACTGATTTAGACTGCATAGAGGTATTTTTTATTTCAGCAATTATCTCAGGTAAAGGAATAATGGATTTAAATGGAAGAGCCTTTGAAGGTTTAAACCCTTCAGGTCTGTCTGCCAATGTTTCAACTCTATGCATAACGCCAATAGTAACTTTTTTACCACATACAGGACATAAATAGTTTCTTTTTATTGATTCTTTTGGTGAAAGCCTTGCTCCACACATTCTATGTCCATCATAATGGTATTTCCCCTCTTCAGGGAAAAATTCCACAGTACCAAGAAATCCTTTGCCTGTTTTTATTGATTCAGTGATTGCTTTGTAATTCAATTCGGTATCAAAAATATTTGCTTCTCTGCCAATTTTAGCTGGCGAGTGAGCATCAGAATTTGAAATAAGGGTTACTCTATCAAGTTTGCTAAGACGCCAGTTCATTGGTGGATCAGAACTTAAACCTGTCTCTATTGCATAGATGTAAGGAGTTAAATCTTCAAAGCATTCCTCAAGGCTGTCAAATCCTGAATGAGAACCAAAAACTGAAAAATGTGGGGTCCATGCATGGGCTGGGATAATCATTGTAGTATTTGAAATCTCTAGGATGATCTTCATCGCTTCCTTTGCATCGATTCCGAGAATAGGTCTTCCATCTGAACCAAGACTTCCCATTTGAGATAATGCATAATTTATCTTTGTAACGTCTTTTAAAGAAGGAGATAAAATAACAAGATGAACTTTTCTGAGTTTGCCATTTTTTTGATAAATGCAACTTATTTCAGTGGAAAGGATAAAAAATATTTCCTCTTTGCAGGAATCGGGAACATCAAGGCGATACTCTTTTTTTAGAGTTAAAAGTCCATTCCCTTCTTCATGAAGTTTTAATTCAATTTCTTTTAGCCATTGTGGATGAGTAAAATCACCTGTTCCGATTAATTTTATCCCTTTAAGTTGAGCCCATTGTTCAATTGTTTCAAGAGACATGTCTTTACTTGTTGCACGGGAGAATTTAGAGTGAATATGAAGATCAGCGTAAAACATTTAATAAAATTACACCCAGTTCCTGAGCTGTGTTTTTTCTTTATAAACTAAAACAGCCAATGTTTCAATATCAGAGGCTTTTTTGAAAATTTGAGCTCTTCTATAAGCTCTTTCTACATCCTTTTTATCAGCTTTTACAGAGGCTTCTGCAATTAGTAAAACTTTTTTTTTAGGATCTTTTGTAAGAACACCTGTTGCAACAAGATCAAGAAAGGTATCAATTTTATCATTTGCTTTTACTTGCATGCTTAATTATAACATTTTTTAAGAGAGTTTTCGATAAATTGAATAATCTGAAGATGCTCTTTAAGTCCTTTATTTTCAATATAAAGAGGCGTTCCAAAAAAGAAACATATAGGTTTGGATGGGTCAATTTTACCGAAATCTTTAAAAATTTTGCCAATCCCCCAGGCATCTGTTCTTAAGGCTACAGGAATAGCAAGAGCCTGAGCTTTTCTGGCAAGTTTTATTCCAAGAGTATTAAATTTTGTTGGATCAAATACAACTTCTCTAGTTGCCTGAGGAAAAACTATTACTGAGATTCCTTCTTTAAGTCTCTTTAATCCTTCATTCATGACGATTTTATAATCTTCCTTTGGATTTTTTCGTGTAACTGGAATTGGATTTAAAGCAGACAAAATTTTGCCAAAAAAGGGATATTGTAGAAGTGATTTTTTTACTACAAAGGTTACTCTGAACTCTTTGCCGATTACTCCAGGAAGAACAAGGGTTTCAAGGGTACTCATATGATTTGCGATAAAAACAAAAGGAGGCTTTAAATTTTTAAGGTTTTCTACGCCTTTAATTGTAATTTTACAGCCTACATCTCTCATCATATCAAGAATTTTTAAGCCATCTGTGACCAATTCTTCATAATTGTATTGACCTTTGTTTGCTTTAATTGCACTTAAAAAAATTTTTTTTACTACATTAGTATGAAGCCTAAGTGTAATCATTTTAGTAAAGGATCTTTTATCCCAATTTCTTCAAAGCCTTTTAATCTGTATATACAACTTGGACACCTAAGACATGGTTTAGGTGGCTCACCTTGTGGATCATAGCAACTCCAGGTAAGAGAGTAGTCAAGTCCAAGTTCTATTCCCTTTTTAATTATTTCTGATTTTGTTAAATAAAGAAGGGGTGCTTGAATTTTAAATTTTATAGCACCTTCTACTGAGGCTTTGGTTGCAAGATTTGCCATACATTCAAAGGCTGAAAGATACTCAGGTCTACAGTCTGGGTATCCTGAGTAATCAACAACATTAGCTCCAATAAAAATATACGGTGCTTGTATTACTTCTGCCCAAGCAAGAGCAAAACTTAGAAATATAGTATTGCGAGCTGGAACATAGGTAACAGGAATTCCCTCTTGAATATCTTTAGGTATATCAATTTTTGATGTTAATGCGGAACCCCCAATTTTTCTTAAATCAAAGGAAACTATTAAATGTTCTTTTACTCCAACATGTTTTGCAACTTTCTTAGCAAATTCAAGCTCAACTGAATGTCTTTGTTTATAATCAAAAGATATAGCATAACATTCAAATCCTTCATTTTTTGCTAATGCAAGAGTAGTTGAAGAATCAATGCCTCCACTTAGAAGTATCACAGTTTTTTTCATTTATTTTCTCCAATTTTAGGTTCTGTACCCTTAATTAATCTTTTTATATTTGAAATATGTCTTAAATAAATAATAATTGTAAAGAGCCATGCAAAAATTAAAAACTCCCTTGGATATCTTAAAATTATAACATTTAATGGAAGTAAAGCAAATGAAAAGAGCGCTCCTAAAGAGGAAATTCTGCTGACTTTGACAGTGATTATCCAGATAAGCACAGTAATAAAGCCAACTAACGGCATAGAGGCTAAGAGAACTCCTAAAGATGTTGCCACTCCTTTACCTCCCTTAAATTTAAGAAAAGGTGTAAAACAATGTCCAAGTATGGCAAGTAATCCAACTACACCAATTAAAATTAAATTCTCACTGTATGGCGATATTTTTACAATTAAAACAGGAACGAATCCCTTTAATATATCAAGTATTAGAGTAATTAAAGCTTCTTTTTTACCAACAACTCTCATCACATTGGTTGCACCAATATTTCCACTGCCAACTTTTTTTAGATCAATGCCCTTTGTTTTACCTATAAGGTATCCCCAGGGAATAGAGCCAAAGAAAAAGGCAAAAAGGCAAAGAAGAAGAATCATTTTATTTTCCTCCAAAAATGAAAGATATATTGAAAACCAGAAAATAAAGCTACAAAAGTTGCAATGTATATTAAAAGGAGTCCTAAATCGTATAGATCAACTCCATATATTTCTTCTGCAATAAGCAGAAGTAGAATTGATATCATCTGTATGACTGTTTTTGCTTTACCAGCTGTTTCAGCAGGAATAACAACTCCACGGGATAAGTTATAAAAACGTAAGGTTGTAATGATAAATTCTCTTAAAATTATAACCGTTGCTATCCAAGCAGGAACTCTTGCTAAATCAACGAGAATTATAAGGGCAGAAATCACAAGAAGTTTATCTGCTATAGGGTCTAAAATAATACCTAACTTTGTTATTTGTTTAAATTTCCTTGCTAAATAACCATCAAGAAAATCTGTTACAGAGGCAATTAAGAATAAGAATGCACCTAATTGAGGATTTGTAGATGCTTCTATTATAAAAATTGGAATAATAAATATTCTTAAAATTGTTAAGGTTGTAGGAAGATTAAAAGTTCGTATATTCATCTATAAATTTGTGCCAGAGTTCTTTTGCCTTTAAAATTATATCACATAGCTCTCTTACAGCTCCCTGTCCAGCTTTATTTTCAGTTATGTAGTCAACCCTTTTTTTTACTTCTTCGTGGGCATCTGCTGGAGCAAATGATAATCCAACTCTGCTAAGAATTGATAAGTCAATAATATCGTCACCCATTGCAGCGATTTCATCTTTTTTTAAATTATATTTTTCAACTATTCCATTAAAAACTCTCAATTTTTCCCTTATTGCTTGATGAACCTCTGTAATTCCGAGTTCTTTTGTCCTTCTTTGAAGAGCCTTGGATTGTCTTCCAGTAATCACAGCAATATTGATTCCTATTTTATGAAGCATTACAAGTCCATGTCCGTCTTTTACATTAAAAATTTTTAGTTCGTTTTCTTCATCATCAAGAATAATGTCACCAGATGTTAATACTCCATCGACATCAAGAATGAGAAATTTTATTTTTTTTGCTTTTTCAATTAACGAGGCTGACGACTGATGGATAAAGCTTGTATTGGATTTGGTATATTTCTTTAATATTCTATTTATTATTTCAGTTGTTGAAATTCCATCCATATATGGAAGGCTGTAGACTTCCCTTACAAGATCTGCTCCTACAATTTCATTAACCTTCCAGTCTCCTCCTTTAACAAGAATATCAGGTTGAAGATATTTAATCAAATTATACGGTGTTTCTTCATCAAAAAATGTAACAAAATTAACCATTTCTAGGGCGGAAAGCACTTCTGCCCTTTCATGTTGTGGATTAATTGGTCTTAGGGGTTTTATTTTTTTTACTGAAATGTCAGAGTTAATGGCAACTATTAGAACATCGCCAAGCTTTTTTGCTTCTTTTAAATAGCTTATATGCCCTACATGGATTATATCAAAGCATCCATTTGTTAAAACAATTTTTTTTTCTTCCTTTTTTAATTTATCTATTTCTTTTTTGAGTTCTTCAGGATCTAAAATTTTGCTCATAAATTTTCTCTAAAGCTTTCTTTAAAATTTCTTTGTCTGACGAATAGGTTATTTTTTTTATAGCCTCCTCAGGGCTAAACCATTCTGCAGAGTCAATTTCCCATTGAGGAAATATTTGTCCATTAGTATATTCAACAAGAAAATATTTTACAGTTTTAAAATATTTTTCTCCGTTTAAAACAAACCAGTAAGAGGTTTCTCCAATTTCATCAATTATTTTACCCTCTATACCTGTTTCTTCTTTTATCTCTCTTAGTGCTGTTTCCTTGGGTTCTTCTCCTTTTTCTATCAATCCCTTTGGTAAAGCCCATACTTTCCTATCCTTAGTAGAAATAAGAAGTATTTTTAAACCATTATTTTCAAATTTATAAACAACTCCTCCCGCAGAAGAGACTCTTTTCATTAAGGCATCCTTCCTGGATTTAGAAGTCTTAAAATGTCATTATAAAAGGCAAGAATCATTAATGATAAAAGAAAGACTATTCCTATTTTTTGAGAAACTAAGATGAATTTTTCACTTAATGGTTTTCTCCTTATTGCTTCAATTAAGAAAAACAAAATATGACCACCATCCAAAATGGGAATTGGTAAAAGATTAAGAATTCCAAGATTTATACTTATTATCGCAGCAAATCTTAAGAAACTTATTACTCCTTGCTCAGCTGTCTTGCTTGCAGCTTGAAATATGAAGATAGGTCCTCCTATGACTTCTGTTGAGACAACTCTTCGAAATATTTTTTCAATGGTAATATAGGTAAATTCAACAATTTCGTAACATTTTTGAACAGATTTATTTAAAGCAGAGACAGGTTCTTCCTTTTTTATAAAAACTGCTTCTTCATTAGGTTTTATTCCGATTTGTCCTACATCTATCTTTTCTCCAAAAATATTTTTAGATTCCCTTGCTTGAGGAATTATTGGAAGCTGAAAAATCTCGTTATTTCGTTGAATTTTAAAGATTAGCTCTCTGTTGGGATTCTGTTGAATAAACTGTGCCATATCAAACCAATTTGTAATTTTTTGTCCTTGTATTTCTACTATTGTATCTCCACTTTTTAGTCCTGCTTTATAGGCTGGAGAACCTTCCATAACTTCACCAATTATAGGTTTAAGAACAGGGACGCCGATTACAAATATAATCCAGAAGAGAAAAACAGCACTGAATATATTAAAAAGAGGACCAGCAAGAACAATGAAAATTTTTTTATAAACTGGCTGATGTTTAAAGGATCTCTTTTCATCAATTATTTCATCTCCTACTTCCTCTCCATACATTTTTACATATCCACCAAGAGGAATAGCACTTATAAGATATTCTGTTTCTCCGATTCTTTTTCCGATTACTTTAGGTCCAAAACCTATCGAGAATTTAAGAACTCTTACTCCACTTAATTTTGCAGCCAAGAAATGACCAATTTCATGAATAAATATTAAAAAACCAAAAAGAATGATTGCGTAAATAAGATTCATTTTTTTATTTCCTCCAATGCTTTTTTTCTTGCCCAGCTGTCAGCTTCAAGAATTTCCTCTATACTGTTAGGATGAAAAACCCTATGGGTATCCATAACTTTTTTAATCACTCTGTATATATCATTAAATTTTAACTTTCCTGAAATAAAAGCTTCAACAGCTATTTCATCAACGGCATTTAAAACAGCTGGCATACTTCCTCCAAGCTTTGCTGCTTCATAGGCAAGGCTAAGACAGGGGAATAAATCTGTGTCAGGAAGTTCAAAATTTAACTCTCTTAGTGTTGACCAATCTATTGAAGGAATTATATCTGGAAGCCTTTGAGGAAGTGAAAGTGCCAGTGCAATGGGTGCTTTCATATCAGGATTGCTCATCTGAGCAAGGTAGGTTCCATCAATAAATTCAACAAGGCAGTGGATTATGCTTTGTGGATGAATTAATACTCCGATTTTTTCAACAGGCATTTTGAAAAGGTAATGAGCTTCAATCACTTCAAATCCTTTATTCATAAGTGTTGCTGAATCTATAGTAATTCTTTTTCCCATTTTCCATTTAGGATGATTTAGAGCTTGCTGAGGAGTTACATTTTCTATCTCATGTATTTTTTTTCCTCTAAAGGGTCCTCCAGAGGCTGTTAGCCAGATTTGTTTTATATAGGGTTTGTTACATCCATTTATGCACTGGAAAACAGCACTATGTTCACTGTCTACAGGAATTATTTTAGCTCCGCTATTTTCAGCTTCTTTCATTATTAATTTTCCAGCCATAACAAGACTTTCCTTATTTGCAAGTGCTATAGTTTTTCCAGTCTTTATAGCTTCATAGGTAGGAAGAAGCCCTGCAGCACCAACAATGGCTGAAAGTATAATATCTGCTTCTTTAAGTTTTGCAATTTCACAAATTCCTTTTATACCTCTAAGTATTTCTATCGATTTTATCTCTTTATTTAATTGTTCACAGGCTTTTTCATCATAGACTGCAACATATTTAGGTTTAAATTCCCTAATTTGCTCTTTAAGAATGTTGATGCTACTTTTTGCTGCAATTCCTAAGACTTTATATTTTTCAGGAAACTGCCTGATTACATCAAGAGCACTTTTTCCGATAGAACCTGTGCTTCCTAATATTATAACTTTTTTCAATATTCCCTCCTACATAAGCTTCATAGAAAAATAAAGGAGAATTCCTCCGAAAAGCATACTATCTATTTTATCAAGCAATCCACCATGTTCTGGAAACAGCAAGCTTGAATCTTTTACTCCTGCATCCCTTTTAAACATTGATTCTACAAGGTCTCCAAAGATTGAAATGATACCAATTAATAAACCTGTTATAACAAGTTTATAGAATGGCATAGATAACAAAAAATAACCTAAAATTAGAGATGCTAATGTTCCACCAATAACTGAACCATAAGCACCTGCCCAAGTTTTTTTAGGACTTACTTCTGGATAAAGTTTACGATTACCAAATCCTTTTCCAATATAATAGGCAAAGGAGTCAGCTATCCATACAACAGCATAAAGATATATAATCCATTGCCATCCATCAATTCGTAAAAACCAGTGAAAGGAAATTAAAGTAGGAATATAAAGAATTCCTGTTAAAACAGGTGATATTTCATAGAGGGAATTCTTAGGGTCTTTTTTAAAAATTAAGCGAAGTGTGGTTATTGCTACAAAGGCTAATCCATAATAATGGAGGGCAAACCTATAATAAAAACAGTTAAGCAAAAAAAGGATTACAGATAACAAAACTCCAGTGAATATCAAGAAATTGGGGGTTTTATATATTTTTAAAAATTCCCACATGCCTATTGCGCATACTAAGGTAAGTAGTCCTAAAAAGAAGTAAGGTGGTAATTTCATAACTATAAAAATTAATAAAGGTATGGCAATTAAAGCAACAATAATTCTTTTTTTATGCCCCTGTAAACTCACTTATTTTGCCAAATCTCCTTTGTCTTTTCTGAAAATCAAAAATAGCCTCTGTAAACTCTTCTTCAGTGAAATCAGGCCAAAGAGTTTGGGTAAAATAAAACTCTGAATAGGCTGACTGCCATATTAAAAAATTGCTTAATCTATGCTCTCCTGATGTTCTTATTATAAAATCAGGATCAGGAGTGCCTGCTGTATCAAGCATTGATGTAAAAATGTTTTCATTAATTTCATCAGGTTTTATTTTATTTTTTATGATTTTTTCTATTGCTCTTAAGATTTCATCTCTACCACTATAGCTTATTGCAAAATGAGCAGTGAGTTCAGAACAATTCTCTGTTGCTTTTTCTGTTTCTTCAATTATTTTAAGAATTTGTTGAGATATCATATTTCGATTACCAATCATTTTGAATCTAATTCCTTCAGAAAGAAATCTTGGAGTTTCCTTTTTTAAATGATTTTGCAGTAACTCCATAATTATCTCTACTTCTTTTTTAGGTCTTTGCCAATTTTCTATTGAAAAGGCATAAAATGTAACCACATTAATATTTAATCTTTTTGCAGCTTGTATAATTTCCTTTACTTTTTCTACACCTCTTTTATGTCCTTCATAACGAGGTAGTCCTCTCATTTGTGCCCATCTTCCGTTACCATCCATTATTATTCCAACATGTTTTATAAATCTGCCCATTTTTAATATTTAAAGGAAAGGATATGAAGAATTGTTTCGAAAGGACTTTCTCCTTGAAGAAGTCTTCTTGGATTGAAACCAAAAGGAGGTTTCACAAGAACAAATAGTTTATCTGAGGAAACTGAATAATCAAGTATTTCTCCAGACATTTCCTCTGTAATAGTGGTTTCTTCTATACCGATTCCTGTCCATTGAAGAAGTTGAAGCTTTGAACTTCTGTATCCAAAAGTAGATAGATTAACAAGTCCTAATAAAGGTTTTTTTTCTATAACAATTACTCCATTACTTAAAGGTTTTATTCTACTTTGAACTTTCCACTTTCCAAGACTTAATACCGAAATTCCTGTTTGTTTTTCATATTGTAGCCCGTATCCCAATGATTCCTGTGAACGCCAAAGAGGAATTCCTTTGCTATTATACACAGCAAGAGAACCATCATCTTCCCATTTAAATATGATATCTCCTAAAAGATAAAAATCATAGATATTAGCTTTAACAGGAAGATTTAAAAATTCAATAGTTTGATAAGTTGTTTTTTGTGGAGTTATATAAAAAATTTTTCCTTCAAAGCCAAAAGAAGGGGAATAGGCTTGGGCAATTAATTTTCCATTATAGATTCTTAAAAACAAATCATTAAGTCTTGCAATTTCATAAAATCTGTCTTCCATCCATTTGATTATCAATGAAATTACTCGATCATCTTTTTTTATGGTTGTTATAATTTCATCTTTTCCATCTCTGTCAATATCTCCTGTATCAAACCAAAGAATATCACCACTAATAGGTAATACATAATTGCTTTTAAGTTTCAGGTCTATGTTTATAAGATAAAGGCTTATTTCACTGTCAGAGACAATTAAAATTTGATTTTGGCTTATTCCATCAAAATTGCCCGTGGCAATTCTATTAGTGCTTCTTGAAAGCCTATAAGAAAGAAGTGTGTGTCCCTCAGGGACTATTAATGAAGCATATTTTTTTCTTAGTTCACTAAGAGCAACTGAGGGAATCTCGATTTCTGAGCGAGAAAAAAGTTTTTTATCTTTAACCCAGTAGAGTTCTTGAGATAGTTTTAAATTTCCATCTTGTTTGGATTGATCGAGTATAAGCAAAAGATCAACATTTTTTGCCTCTTCTAGAAGTTTCTTTGGGTCAGTTAGAGTTATAGGCGCATCGGTTATTTCGAATCGTTCAGTGTTTTTAAGCTCTCTGTAGTAGCCTTCTCCAACAGACCACTCAGCATTCCCTTGTGCATATAAGATTCTTATTTTTGATTTAGGTATCTTAAATAGAAGAGATTCCTTATTTTCGAAATCAATATTTTTTTCAATTACAAGAGCTTTTGCATAGTTTTCTTCAGCTGTTAAAACTTCTGCAGTACCGACTATTTTTTCTGACTTGCCAATAACCTGTTTTGTAACAGGATGAATTAACGGCACAGCTTCTTCAAAAAGAATTATTCTTTGTCCAGGTTTTATTGATTCCTTTCTGCCTTTATCAATAATAATATAATCTTTTTCAATTTTTGTTACTTTTCCTTTAACATCTGGAAAATATGAAAGTATTTCCATTTTTATTGGAAGAAATATCTCAGATGCATAAGATTTCGGGGATAATACAAGAATAAAAAGTAAAAATAAAAATATTTTAATGAAGAAATGCATGTAAAAGTTTATACCAAAATCGTATTTTAAGTCAAAAAATTTTTAATTTTTAGCTGTGTTTGATTTAATTTGAATTTAATGTTTTTTATTAGGTTTTATTAAAAATAATAAAATATAATAAAAGAGGCTGTTTAATAACAGGAAAAATTTATATATACAAGCAGGGTTGAGAAAATTTTAAAAGGCTTAAGTAAAAATTTATCAGTTCATAATGTTCCATTTCACCCTATTTTTGTCTTTATTTTAATAAAAAATCAATTTATTACCCACATAAGCTCAATAAAATCCCTTCTTTTAAACCTCTATAAAATACTTTTCCATTCTCTATACAGGCAAAAGCTCTCTTTTAAGCTTTATAGATGCTATCACTCTGCATACATATTTTATGCTCTCTGCCCCAGTAACAAAGTTCAATTCCTGCAGGGCAAAGCAGTTTACCCTGAGCAGTAATTGTAACCTGCCCTGTAGTTTCAGAGTTTTTCCTGCTTCT
>Ga0308406_1000049_pt1 | contig 69051 bp, 50 predicted proteins | sample HotsprSampleMSe1_FD_203474 | JGI IMG/M metagenome (GOLD analysis project Ga0308406, IMG submission 203474) | Hot spring phototrophic mat microbial communities from Mushroom Spring, Yellowstone National Park, Wyoming, United States - 20060911_MSe1 ...
CTGGGGTTACATCGCATTCGCTTGCTTACCAATCATCCTCGCCGTCTGACGGCGCTGGAAGGGTTTGGCCTGGTGTTTGTCGAGACGGTGCCCCTCGATGCATGACCGCTGGCGACACCTGGCCGGGTTCCTCACCGTGGCGTTTCTGGCTGGTGGGGTGCGCTTTGGCGTTCGGGTGGCGCGTGGCGATGCCACCTTCTGGGAACAAAGCTACGGCTTTTATTTCGATCTGGCCCAGAAGCTCGTCCGGGAGCACACCTTCTGTCTGGACGCGCTCACCTGCGCCTACTGGACGCCGCTGTATCCGGCATTCCTGGCGCTTGTCACTGGCGGCGAACGAAACTTTCTGTCCATTGCGGCCGCACAGTCGGCCGTTGGCGTGGTAACGGTCTGGTGCGCCTACCATTTGGCGCGGCTGTGGTTCAGCGTGCCGGCCGGGTGGCTGGCTGCTGTAGGTACGGCGCTGTATCCCTACTTTGTCGTCCATGACACGGCGCTTCAGGAAACAGGACTCTACACGGCAACCGTTGCCCTGGCGACGCTGGCGCTGGCCCTTGTGCCGGTATCCAGTCATCCACTGCGTCAGGCGCTTTTGGCGGGCGGTCTGACGGGCGTGGCCATCCTCGTCCGTCCTTCTTTGGTGCCGATTGCGCCACTGGCGCTTGGCTGGCTCTGGTGGAGCTGTCAGTCCACATCACCAGGTCGGCGGTGGCCGGTGGTTGGCGGCTATGTCCTGGCGTTGTTGCTCGTGCTGCTGCCTTGGCTGGCGCGCAACTGGTTGGTCGTGGGGCGTCCGGCGCTGACGACCCGCTTGGGACACTCGCTCTGGATAGGGAATAATCCCCAGACCTTTACCCACTATCCGGTCGAAAGCATTGACCGCAGCACGGCGGCGGCTTGGGCTGCCATGACGCCAACCGAACTGGCGGAAGTCGAACGGGCCACGCGCCGTGAAACGGACCTTGACGACTGGTTTCGCGCCCGGGCGTGGGCCTATATCCGGTCACATCCGGGAGCAACCGTCCGGGGAGCGTGCCGCAAGCTGGGGGCGGCATTCTGGTGGCGACTCAATCCGGTCAAAGGCCGGATGGAACAACTCATCTATGGTGTGTCTTACGTGCCCGTGATGCTTCTGGCCGGACTTGGGCTATGGCTTCTGGGACGCCGGAAAAACTGGCCAGCACTGCTTCTGTGCGGGGCGCACGTGCTGGCTTTCAGTCTGGTCACGATGGTTTTCTGGGCGCATACCAGCCACCGGAGTTACCTGGATGTGTATTTCATCATCCTGGCGGCAGGGGCGTTGGCCTCATTCCGGCGACCGGACGCCCGGCCGCTGCTCAGTTGGAAATAAAACTCCCCTGGCATCGAAGTTTGTCGGAAGGACAGCGCGACGGCCTGCCTGTTCAGGGGGAATCAACTTGCGCTGGAGCCGACTGATAGAGGATGTCATAACCCTTCAGCCGTGCCACCCTTGAGTACTTCTCCGAGAACACTTCCGGGAGTCCTTTGGTCTCTCCTGCAAGGCCACCAAATTGCAGTACTCGCTTGACAATCACCCATTTCACCTGACGGCGCTCGGCTTCGTTCACAATATCTTCCGGGAAAAAAGGTGTAGCTGTGCGGTCAAAGATGACCATCGGAAGGGGATTGCGTCGCCCCGTCATCACGTAAAACGGATCCTCCTGTGGAACACATACCACTGGCTCGGCTTCAGGAATGCGGTCAGCCACAAAATCCAACAGTTCGGCGAAGTTGCTAAGGTGAGGACTGTAGGCCGTAAAGCCGCGGAGGGGGCCCGAAGAGACGGTCTGCAACGATGCTCCCCGCTGGTCAACATAGCGCAGCCGGATGTTGTGATACACGTAGGGGATGGCCGCCAGCGTCAGGGTGAGGGCGATCCCCCAGCACACCAGCGGCTGTCGGCGGTCGCTGCCAAACGGACTCACCGCATAGGCCACCATGAGCGCGAAAAATGCCCATATTCCGTAGGATGACCGGGTGTAGCCTTGGGAGAGAAACGAAAAGAATGTCAGGATGACAGCCATCCACGGGAGCATCGCCCGAACCGGTTGTGACGCCGACAAGGCTGACGGCAGTTGCCACAACCCAACGACCAGCGTGAGGATCATGACCGGAACCCACAGCGACAGCAGCGGATAATCGAACTCAACGAAGAAGCGTCCACAGAGCCAGGTTATGGCGCTCACCACGACAAAAGGCCCCAGCAAAAGCGCCAGACTGGCGGTTGTCACCCAGGACGGGCGCGCCGTCTCCCCTTTCCGCTGCCACAGCCACCAGCCAAGTACCAACGCCCCCCCCACAGCCCATGGCGCATAGTTTCCGTAGGTCTCTGGAATGGTAGGGCGTGCCAATCGGCGGCTGGCGGAGACAAATATCCAGAACCAATAGTTCTCCAACCCACAGGTCAGCCCCAGCCACACCACCGCCCCAACCACGCCCGCCGCCACTCCCGCCCCAAACCACCGCAAACCCACAACATCCAGTTCCTCTGTCCCCTCTTCCTTTCTTTCTTCCTTGCTCTCTTCCTGGCTCCCCTCCCCAACATGCCCACCAGCCCACCGCTTACGCACCCACCCCCACCACACCACCACCCCCACCACCAGCAACACATACGGATACCCCACATTCTGCTTCGCCAGCGCCGGCAACACCGCCGTCACCCCACCCAAAAACGCCACCACCACCCCCACCCGGCGCGTCGCCACCCAGTGCAACACACTCAAATTCAGCAAGATCAATAAACACGTATCCGGGTCATAAAACGGATGCGGATAAATACAGTGCGGTGCCAGCCATACCAGCGGCACACACAACGCCACCCCACTCCACCCCGGCACCAAAACCCGCACCAGCCCGTACGTCAACACCACATACACCACGTTCACCACCGTGCAGTACCACGCCGTCACCCCATAGCTAAACCCAAACACCCGTATCAGCGTCGCCTGCACGTGAAACGTCAACGGCGAATGCGGTAACCCAAAATCCCGGTACATCACCTCCCCCTGCGCTATCCGCCACGCCGTGTCCACAACATACGCATAATCCCCCAACACCCCAATCCGCCCCGTCTGCCACTGATGCACTACCCCAGCACCCACCGCCAAAACACAAACGGCAAGCCACAGCACGGCTTGCCGCCACACCCCACGCACACTAAAAACCGAAACCGCGTCAGTCAATCCGAATGCAGATCTTCCCAAAATGTCCCCCCTGCGCCATCAGCTCAAACGCCTGCCGGGTCTCGTCAAGGGCAAAGATTTTGTCCACCACCGGGCGAATCTGGTTCTGTTCCAAAGCGCGGTTCATCGCCTCGAACATCTCCCGCGACCCAACGATGATGCCCTGCACGCGGATGTTCTGCATCAACACCGGCGCAATGTCGATTTCCCCTGCCCGCCCAGACAACACACCAATCAGGCTAATATGGCCGCCAAATCGGACGGAGCGAATTGACTTAGCCAAGGTTCCAACCCCGCCAACTTCAACGACGTGATCCACCCCACGACCACCGGTCATTTCCCGGACGGCTTTGTCCCAATCGGGTGCCTGCCGGTAGTTGATGATTTCGTCAGCTCCTAGAGCCTTAGCGCGTTCGAGCTTTTCGTCGCTCCCGGAAGTGATAATGACTCGGGCGCCGGCTGCTTTGGCAAACTGGAGAGCAAAGATGGAAACACCTCCTGTCCCCTGTACCAGTACGGTATCCCCTGGCTTGAGCTGCCCGTGAGTAATGAGGGCACTCCAGGCAGTCAATGCTGCACAAGGCAAAGTAGCAGCCTCTTCGTCAGTCAAGTAGTCAGGAACTTTGACGACTCCCTCCTGGGAAAGTGCACGATACTCGCTCAACATGCCGTCAAGTGGGCCGCCCAAAGTCGTTGCGCGGACTTTTTCCAGGGCCGGTTCACCAGCCGTCCAACCCTGGGCAAAAATCCCAGCTACCCGATCTCCAACGGCAACGCGCGTGACGCCATCCCCAACTGCTACTACCTCGCCTACACCATCAGACAGCGGAATCAGTGGGAGCGGCTGCTTGGGGTTATAAACCCCGGTCACAGTCATCAGGTCACGGAAGTTGAGGGAAGTTGCCCGCACGCGGATCAAGACTTCCCCATGCCTTAGCTCTGGGTGAGGACGCTCGGTCAAACGGAGGTGTTCAATCCCAAACTGGTCGGCAAGTTCAACACACTTCACAACAATGCTCCTCCTAAAACTGCAGGACTCAAACCTCAGCCCGACGAAACACCAACGAAACATTGACTCCGCCAAAACCAAAGGCATTGCTCATGGCGTAGTCAAGGGGCTTTTCGCGAGCCTTGTGGGGTACACAGTCCAACTCTACATCTGGCTCGTCGAGATTGACTGTCGGAGGGATGCGCCCATTCCGAAGTGCCAGTATGGCAACGACAGCTTCCAGCGCACCGGCCGCACCCAGTAGGTGACCGGTCATAGATTTGGTTGAACTCACTGCAAGTGAAGTTACGGCTTCCCCGAAAACCTGGTGAATAGCCGCTGCTTCGGCTCTGTCTCCAACCAGTGTGCCTGTCGCATGGGCATTGAGATAACCGATCTTGGTTGGATCAACTCCGGCGTCGGCTAGCGCCCGCCGCATGGCTCGCACCGCGCCCTGTCCACCTTCAGGAGGATGCGTCAGATGAAAGGCATCCGCCGATTGCCCAAAACCGACAATCTCCGCCAACGGTTGCTTGCCGCGTGCCAACGCATGTTCCCGTTCCTCTAGGACGAGAATGGCCGCTCCTTCTCCCATCACAAAGCCATCCCGCTGCCGGTCAAACGGACGGCTAGCGCGCGTTGGTTCATCGTTGCGGGTGGAAAGGGCCCGCATGGCAGCAAAACCACCGATGCCGGTGGGTGTTATGGCAGCCTCTGCCCCACCGCACAGCATCGCATCAGCCTCCCCTGCCTGGATAATGCGAAAGGCTTCCCCAATGGCATGCGCGCCTGAAGCACATGCTGTAGCTGACGCAAGATTTGGCCCCTTTGCCCCAAAGCGAATGGACACCTGCCCGCTGGCAAGGTTGATAATGGCCGAAGGGATGAAAAATGGCGAAACCCGGTGTGGGCCTTCGCGATGCAGCTTGGTATGTTCGCGCTCAATAATGCTCATCCCCCCAATTGCTGACCCAATGTGGACGCCTACTCGGGTCGCATTGTTGCTGTTGATGCGTAGCCCGCTTTCGTCCATTGCCTCATGAGCAGCAGCAATGGCGTAGTGGATAAAGGGGTCCATTTTCTTGATTTCTTTTTTCTCGATGAATATTGCCGGGTCAAACCCACGTACCTCAGCAGCAATGCGAACTGGAAACGCCGAAGTGTCAAAGCGCGTGATAGTGCCAATGCCACTTTTTCCGGCCAACAGCGCCTCCCAGGTACTCGGGACATTCAGTCCAAGGGGACTTACAATCCCGACACCGGTGACGACAACACGCCGCTTCATGACAGCAAACCTCCGCAGTTGGGTGCGAAGAGCACCAACCCCCTCGTGGAGACGCTTATCCGAGCTTTGCTTGGATGTAGTTTATGGCATCCTTCACACTCAGAATTTTCTCAGCATCTTCATCAGGAATTTCGAGCCCAAAGTCTTCTTCAAAACGCATAACGAGCTCTACCGTGTCAAGTGAATCCGCACCTAAGTCCTCAATAAACTTCGCTTCTGGTGTGACTTCACTTTCATCCACGCCGAGTTCCTCGACGATAATCGCTTTGACTTTTTCTTCAATGGATTGTTCTGCCATGAGTGAATACATCCTCTCTGGTTTCAAAATCTGGCGCCTGCTAGCCGAGGGCAAGCCTGCGCCGGTACACAAAGGCACGCCTAGCTTGCTCAATTGCCTGCCGCAACATCAGCCAGGGCCGTTGTCGTTGGTTGGATTGGCCGGCATTCCCCGCCAATCACCACCATAACTGGCGCACCTCTCAGCCGCCAGCCATCGAAGGGGCAGTTGCGCGCCTTCGATTGCCACCGACGCACATCCACCACAACCTCACGGTGAATGTCTAGTATTGTCATATCCGCTGGAGCACCAATTTGCAACGTCCCACCTGGCAGGTTGAAGGTTCGCGCCGGGCCAGTTGAAAACAGCTCAACTAGACGTATCAACGGAATTCCTTGTTGCCAGTAAAGCCGATCTAGCATCAGGCTTACGGCGCACTCTAGACCAATCACTCCAAAGGGCGCGTGCGAAAGCACTTGGTCCTTTTCAAGGATGGTGTGTGGGGCATGGTCGGTCGCAATGCATGTGACTGTGCCGTCGGCTACACCTTCGAGCAAGGCCTCGACATCCTTAGCCGTTCGTAAGGGAGGATTCATCTTAGCCAGCGGCCCCAACGTCAAGACGGCTGATTCGTCAAGGGTCAGATGGTGCGGGGTCACTTCACAAGTAATCGGTAAGCCTTCAGCCCGGGCGCGCCGTACCAGCTCCAGCGAGCCGGCTGTGCTAAGGTGCGCAATGTGAATGTGCGCGCCGGTCAGGCTGGACAGTATGACATCCCGTGCAACGTCTACTTCCTCGGCGGCACGGGTCATTCCGCGTACCCCTAAGCGTGTCGAGACCGCCCCTTCATTGATCACGCCGCCGGCTGCAAGGTCACGATTTTCGCAGTGATCAATAACCGGTAGTCCAAAGTCACTGGCGTACTCAAGTGCACGCCGCAAAAGATTGGCGTTGGCAATGCCATGTCCGTCATCGGACAAAGCCACGACCCCGGCTGCAGCCATTCCCCCAATGTCAGCAAGGGTCTCCCCTTGCAAGCCCTTCGTTACAGCGCCAATAGGGTAGACTCGGCAGGCAGCAGTTTCACGCACGCGGTCAAGAATGTAGCGAGTGACAAGCGGCGAGTCGTTGACCGGCAAAGTATTTGCCATGCAGCACACCGCCGTGAAGCCGCCGGCCACAGCCGCGCGTGTTCCGGTGGCTATCGTTTCCTTTGCCGTAAAGCCCGGCTCCCGCAGGTGCACATGAACATCAATGAACCCTGGTGCCACAACTAACCCAGTTGCATCGACCTGCTCTGTCTGGGGCGGGACCTCCAAGTTTGGACCTAGCGCTACAATCCGGCCCTCTATCACCAGAACATCCATGACCGCATCTAGGTTCTGGGATGGATCGCAGACGCGGCCATTGCGAATGACAACTGCCATGGTTAGACCTTTGCCAGGGTCAATCCTGTCTGATTCTGATACTTGCCTGCGCGGTCACTGTAGGAAACAGCGCATTCTTCATCTGACTCAAAGAAGATGATTTGAACAAACCCCTCTTCGGCGTAGAGCCGAACCGGCAAATTGGCAGCATTGTACAACTCAATGACAAGTCTTCCTTTCCAATCTGCTTCCAGCGGCGTTGTGTTCTGAATCAGCCCGCAACGCGCATACGTACTCTTCCCCAGCGCAATTGCCGTCACATTACGCGGTATCTGGAAGTACTCAATCGTCACACCCAACGCATACGAATGGGGCGGGAGCAACCAATACCGACTACCGTCGGCTGCCGTCCGCAGCGGAATGTCAAGCAGATTATCGGGATTGAAGTTTTTAGGGTCCACTTCCGTCCCCTGAATAGGAGAAAAGACTTTGAACTCATCCTGCGCCAGACGACAATCATAGCCGTAGCTTGACAGCCCAAAGCTAATGAGGCGTCGGTCTTCGACCTGGCGGATCAGTCGCCGTTCAAAAGGAGAGATCAGGTTATACTCTTCGCACATGCGAAGAATCCACTTGTCCGACTTAATCACGGTTGGTTCATGCAAAGCATAGTGGGATATACGTATCACAATAGAGCCTGATGATATGGCAGTTTGTCCCGTCATGCTCAAGCGCTTTCTTGCTGTTGCCGGTCTCATACTTCTGACCGTCCACCTTGGAGCCTATGCTGGCGCTGGGAAGAAGTCCTTTGGCTTGCAGCGTTTGTATTTGGTAAACACCCATGAAAGCCAGGCTGATCCGCTGTCGGAAGTAGCCTTGTACCGTCTTGTCCAGCGCCTACGCCAAGGACAGATAAGCACCGAGACGGCTATTCGGGAACTGCGGCAACGTGGCATTGCCTTTGAGCTTACAGATGAGATTTTGGCGCGTGTCCGTCAGCTTGGCGCCCCTAGTGCATTGATCACCGCGTTGGTCGAACTGGCGCTGGAAACAGCTTCGTCCTCACCACCCTCCTCACAGCCAGTTCGTACCGTACCTTCTGGAAATCTGCGTACTACCCCTCGGCCCTCCACCGATCAGGAAAATCTCTCGGACACTACGCCGTCAGATGACGAAGCTGCCCGTCTTAGCCAGCTTCCCTTCATCGAGCAGGCCCGATTTTATGCCCTTCGCAGTGTGGATGATCTTCCAGATTTTATCGTCACCCAAACCATCCACCGCATGGTGCGCGACAGCCGGGGGCAATGGCGCACACGCGATGTTCTTGAAACCGAAGTCCGGGTCGAAGGCGGGCGCGAACGCATCGAGTTACTGTCCATCAACGGGCGTCCAACCCGGCAGCGCTTTGAAGATGTTGGGGGGGCAACTTCTGTGGGGGATTTCTCCGTCCAGCTTGCCGCACCGTTTCTGCCCAGCACCAAAACCCGCTTCCGGGAAGCCAAGCGGGAACACTACCGGGGACGCCCCTGCCGCGTGTATGACTTTGTCGTCCCACAAGCAACCTCAGGGTACACCCTCACGGTACGGCTCTCTGACGGCACACCACAGCGCGTTCAAGTCGGCTACCAGGGCAGCCTGTGGGTGGACGAAGTCACAAAGCGCGTGCTGCGTATCGAGCACACAGCAACCAATATTCCGCCGGGCTTTCCGATGTCGCAGGTTGAGTCAGCCGTGGATTATGACTGGGTCACTATTCTTGATAAGTCCTACTGGATGCCACTAACGGCAGAGACCATTCAGGTGAGTGATGCCTATCGCCAAGCTTTTCGGAATGTTAGCGAGTTTCGGAACTACCGAAAATTTGAAGGCGACATCAAAATCATCGAGTAAAAGCCCATCATAAAGCCATGCCGCTCCGACAGTTTGTCCTCTGCCCTGTCCTGCTTTGGCTTCTGTTTAGCACAACCTCGGCGCAGCCATCATCGTCTGTGATCGCCATCCGCACCCTGCTTGACAACCAGGTTGCTGCCTGGAATCGAGGGGACCTGGAAGGTTTTATGAATGGTTACTGGCGCTCACCAAACCTGACCTTCATCTCCGGCGCGACCGTAACCAAGGGATGGGAAGCCGTCCGGGCGCGCTACCAGCAACGTTACCAGGCCGAAGGCCGTGCAATGGGGACGCTTGGCTTTCAGGACCTTGTCATCGAGATGGTTGGGCCGCGTGCAGCGCTAGTACATGGCAGGTGGCAAGTCACCCTTCCCGAACATGTTCTCTCAGGACGCTTTACGCTTCTCATACGGCGTCTCTCCGAGGGCTGGCGCATTGTTTACGACCATACCTCATGACAGGCAGGTGTGGTGCTGTGCTCGGGCAGTAGAGCAGTGGCTACGGAAGACACCAGATGTTGTCGCTTTTGTCTACAAAGCGAGTTTGCTATAACGAACGACTAAGGCTTACTCGATGTGCCCCGCATCGGTAGCTGTGATTTTCCATGAACCGTACCCTGCCTGCCGATTTCTCTATTTCACCAAATGTTCAGCCACCTGTTACCCCTACCAAGTGGGGTCTCTGGGACTGGTGTCGCCACTGGCAGCGGACGCTTCTCATTATCTGGGTGCTGGGGCGCTTTGCTTGGATGGTGTACCGCGATCTTCGCCGTGCCCGCGCACACCCAGACGGTAATCTGTCCGTGCTTCCGGACGAAAAGCTCGCTGCCCAAGCTGCCCGTCTGCGGGAGCAACTGATTCGGCTTGGCCCAACCTTCATCAAAATTGGACAAGCGCTGGCAACCCGGGCGGACTTGCTCCCGGTGCCGTTCATTCAAGAACTGGCCAAGCTCCAGAACCGTGTACCGCCGTTTCCAAACAGTGAAGCCTTTGCCATCATCGAGCGCGAATTGGGTCGCCCCCTTCACCAGCTCTTCCGCACAGTCGATCCAGAACCGATTGCCGCAGCTAGCTTAGGACAGGTCTATCGCGGCGTCCGGCACGACGGGCAGGAAGTGGCCATCAAGGTGCAACGTCCAAATCTCGTCGCCCGGATTAGCGAAGACATTGCCATCCTGCGTCGTCTTGCCCGGTGGATGGCTAGCTCGAAACGGCTCTTCAAAGGCAACGACTGGGTCGGGATGATTGATGAGTTCGAGCGCACGATCTATGCCGAACTCGATTACCGCAACGAAGGCCGCAACGCCGAACGCTTTCGGCGAAACTTCGCCGACTGGCCCCGCGTCTACGTGCCAACCATCTTCTGGGAACAAACAACCTCACGGGTCATCACCATGGAGTTCCTGCGCGGCATCCGTGTGACCGATCTGGAAGGGCTGGCTGCTGCTGGGATTGGCGCTAAGGAAGCCAACGAGCTGATGCATCGTACCTACTTCAAGCAACTGCTTGAAGATGGCTTCTTTCATGCCGATCCACACCCGGGTAACATTCTCATACTGCACGACGGGCGGCTGGCTTTTTTCGACTTTGGCATGGTAGGGCACATTTCGCCTACCCTCCAAAGCCAGATGGTCAGCGCCTTTTTTCACCTTATCGAACGGGATGCGCCGGGTATTGTTCAGGATTTGATTGGCTTGGGCTTCCTTTCCCCCGAAGCCGATAGGGAGGAATTTGCGCGCGTTGTTGAAGACTTATTCCGTCGAAAACTCGATGTCAATCTCTCAGAAGTGCGTTTCAAAGACTTGACGTATGAGTTGGGCGACATCATTTACCGCTACCCCTTTTCGACGCCTGCCTCGTTTACTTTCATCATCCGGGCACTGATGACCCTCGAAGGTATCAGCATCACGATGAACCCGCGCTTCAACTTCCTTGAAGTCGCTCTGCCCTATGCGCGCGATTTCCTATTCCGCCGCGAAAGCGCCCAACTGCGGGAAAAGGTCTGGGCCAGCCTGCACGACGCCCGCAACGGGAAGCTCAACTGGACGCGCGTGTGGAATCTTGCCCGGACGGCACTGGCGCTCTACTTTGCCTGAAAGGTTGTCCGTCTGCGGTGCCGCCATTCCGCCCAGCGGTCGCGCCACCACCGCCGCCAGCGGGTTCGCCAGCCTTGCCGACGCTTGTATTCGGCTTTGTAGTTGAGCTTTTTGGCATATATCCGCGCAGCCAGCTCCAGGCCCGTCAGGTCAATGGCAGCCAGCGCTGTGCATTCTTCCGGCGACAGCCCGAAGGCAGTGGCGGTGTTTTCTGGCGCAGCCAAAAACTGCTCCCGGAAAGCTTCATCGGCATAGAGCCGCACCAAAAAGGCTTCAAAGCGTGGTGACGACATCGGTACGTGCTTTTTGGGCAGCGCGCCCCCGTGCTAATGCAGTGCGCGCAACGTCGAGTTCATTGAGAAGCTCGGCAAAGGGCGGATAGTCACCGTCGCGCTCCAGGATGACAACCAGCGGCTGTGGCGTCCGCCGCGCCACTTCTGCCAGCAGGTCAAACACCGGTTGTGGTGTTGCATGCCGGTGGTCATCAAGCAGCCGCCGTCCCGGAAAGCGCGTTGCCTGCACCCACTTCCCGCCTGCCAGGTGGATGTAGCCAACTCGCTCTAAGGGGAGTCGGGCAATGGCTTCGTACGGGTCAAAATCAAAGTTACACGCGTTGGCATACAGGTTGTGTAGGTCGAGCAGCAAACTATTTTCCGTTGCCACTAGGGTATGCTGTAACCAAGTGACTTCATCGAGGGTACTGCCAGGTGGGTCAATAATGGTGGATATGTTTTCAACCAACGGGTCACTCCCGACAATGGCGCGCGCAGTTGCAAGATTGCGTGCCGTACCCTCAATGGTTGCGGCCGTTCGCGGTGGCGCGGCAAGGTGGCCGATCTCAATGCCACCACCGCGAACAAAGGCAAGATGCTCCGACCACAGCCATGGCTCGACCTCGCCAACAAGGCGTGCCATGTGGTCAAGACGAACGAGATCAACCGGCGCCGTAGAGGCTAACCCCAAGGAAACGCCATGCAGGATAAGCGGTACCTGGTGCCCTAGCCAACGTAAAGCCTGCCGATCCTTGCGGGGTGCATCGAAGTAGTCATCAGCAATGACTTCTATTGCCTCGATGCGATCGAGGTTGGACAGGATGTCGGCTGCCAGAGGCGCACGCCACCCTAGACCGACGCGATCAGGCAGGGTTTCCATCATATTCAACCATCACACAACCGGGCAAATTTGGTCAGCCTGCACAAAACCTAGCCACAGCCACCACAGCCGCCGCCACAACTGCTGCAACTACCGCCGTCGCTGCTGCACGAACTGCTGCAGGAACTCCCACAGGATGAACTGTCGGTTGGAGCCTTGGGGAAGGCTTCCCGGACTTCAGGGAAAACATCCGCTGGCAGGGCTGCGACGCCATAAACACCGGCCAGCAGGGCAATCTGTGCCAGCGAGGCGTTAGCTTTGAGGGTTGCGGCTTGGGCGCGCATCCCTTCAAACAGCGATTCCAGCGACTTGATGACATAGTTGCCAAAGCGCGTCCGGTAGTCTCCGATAAATGTCAGGGCCCAGATTGCAGCGACAACCATGATAATCACGGTAAAGCCGATGTTAGTGTACCCATACCACAAGGCAACCCCGATCTTGGTCAAACCGACAACCAGGATGAAAATCAGGGCAAACAACGCCCGACTGGTCCGGGCCTGTTTCTGGGCTTCAGAGGGCAACAAGCCGGCGTTCTCCAGCTCTTCTTTGTAAAGATCATCCACCTGCTGTTTGAGACCACCCTGCTCAAACATTTCCTCCGGCTTCCGTGGAGTTGTGAAAAAGCGAAGTACGGCTCTTTCCAGAGGAAATGGCAGCGACTTCGCATCACAGTCCGGCGCGGTCACGAGCTGCTTTTCCTTTTTTTCCGACGACTCGTTCTGCAAAAGCCTCAGGTGACGGGCTTCGATGAGGACGGCCGTGGCCACCCGTAGGGCCTCGTTGGCTCCCCCGCGCAGGTAGGCCAGTCGGTAGGGGTCAGAAGTATCGAACTTCGTCAGTTCCCTGACCGGCTCGGCCACGATTCGCCGCACATACAGCATTGCGATCACGGTCGCACAAGCCAGCAGGTAAGCCAGCAGAAACGCGGTTTTGGGCAGGCAGATGATGACGACGGTGAAACACAGGAGCAGGGTAAACCAGGCGATGACAAACGCCCGGACCACCCAGGCGTCATCGCCTGTAAGAGAAGTCGCTTGGTTTGTGGTTGGGGTTACAGATTTCCACGGGTCGGAAGGCTTGGGCGTGCTGACTGGGTAGGAACTCATAGGCTACCTCCTGGCATCGAGCCTGACGTTATCAAGAAGCCCATCGGTCTGAGAGGCGATGACCAACGAAACATGACGCAGATGAACTGGTTTACCGCAGCTCCTCTCAGCTCTGCCATTTACACCATGGTACGCAGGCGATGTGACATCTTTGCTTAAGATTCAAAGACGCCAACCATGGCCAATTCCGGGGCAATGCCCAAACAGGACGCCCTAAAGCAGCAAAGGTACAGCAGAAGTGAGGGTGTTTTGCCCTATTCTCTCAGATTGAAGCGTCCGGCACGCAACCGTCTCCCGTCCGGGCAGCTTTCCCATCCAGCCTAAAACGCGATACCCTATTGGCTTGTTCAAATGTGTTTGGTCAAACTTGTATGGTTCCCAAAATCCCAAGTGCCAACGTGGCGTTACCGATGACACACGAGCTGTCCAATGAACCCCCGTTGAGCAACGAGGGAATCACTGATATTCCTGAAATACTGCCCTTGTTGCCGTTGCGCGACATCGTCATTTTTCCGTTTCTCATCGTTCCGCTTTTTGTACAGCGCGAGAAATCCCAGCGCGCTATCGAACAGGCGCTTCCGAACCGGCGCCTGCTTGTACTTGCTACTCAACGTGACCCGGAACGTGAGGACCCAACCGGTGATGATCTGCACCGGGTTGGCACGATTGCCGTCGTGATGCGTTCGCTCAAAACTGGTGACGGCCGAGTTCGCATCCTCGTTCAGGGATTAGCGCGAGCAACGCTTCTGCGCGTGACAGATGAGGCCGGTTACTTGCAGGCCCAAGTGCAGACTATTCCTGAAACACCCGTCGAGATGACCCTAGAAGTTGAGGCGCTTATGCGCGCAGTCAAAGGGCTACTCGAGCGGATCATCAACTTGGGTAAGCAAATTTCAGCCGAAGTGCTGGCTATTGCCACGTCACTGGAAGACCCAGGACGCCTTGCCGATCTGTGCGCGGCCAATCTCGAACTCAAGATTAGCGATGCCCAAGCTATTCTCGAACAAACCGATCCTGCGGCGCGTTTACGGCGCGTCCACGACTTGATGGCCCGAGAAGTCGGCATCCTAACCGTTCAGCAGGAAATCAGCCGCCAGGCGAAGGGCGAAATTGATCGCTCCCAGCGCGAGTTTTTCTTACGTCAGCAACTCAAGGCCATCCAACAGGAACTAGGCGAAGGTTCCGAAGGCGGTGATGAAATCGCAGCTTACCAAGAGAAGATTGCAGAAGCACGCCTCCCAGAACCAGCGCATGAGGAAGCGATGCGCCAGCTCAAGCGCCTTGAACGGCTTCACCCTGATGCCACTGAGGCCGGACTACTGCGCACGTATCTAGATACCCTCCTCTCACTCCCCTGGAATACGCTCTCAGAAGACCACATTGATCTCCAACACGTCAAAGCCGTCCTTGATGCTGACCATTACGGTCTCGAAAAGGTCAAGGAGCGCATTCTCGAAGCGCTGGCAGTACGTCGTCTCAAACCGGATGCCAAAGGACTGTTGCTGTGCCTAGTTGGGCCGCCCGGTGTTGGCAAAACTTCCCTTGGGCGGTCGGTGGCGAAAGCCATTGGGCGCAAGTTCGTCCATATCTCCTTAGGTGGCGTTCATGACGAAGCTGAAATTCGCGGGCACCGCCGTACTTACGTCGGCGCCATGCCTGGACGTATCATCCTCGGACTTCAGCAGGCGGGGACGAAAAACCCACTGATGCTCCTTGATGAAGTGGACAAACTGGGCAACGATTTCCGGGGCGATCCGGCCTCGGCGCTGTTAGAAGTACTCGACCCAGAACAAAACCACGCTTTTCGCGATAACTACCTTGGCGTGCCTTTTGATCTCTCAAAAGTCATGTTCCTGCTGACGGCTAACGTCACCGACACGATTCAACCGGCCCTGCGGGACCGGCTCGAAATCGTACGTTTGCCAGGCTATACCCAAGAAGAAAAGCTTGCCATTGCCCGGCGGCACCTTGTGCCCAAGCAACTGGCTGAAAGTGGCTTGACCAAAAAGCACTTGACCATTTCGGAAAGCGCCCTGCGGTTGACCATTGCCCGCTACACTCGTGAAGCTGGCGTCCGCCAGCTTGAACGCGAAATCGGCAAGATGTGCCGCAAGGTAGCGCGGCGCGTTGCTGAAGGTAGCAATGAAAAAGTCACCATTACAGCGGCTAACCTGGCCGAATATCTTGGCGTTCCAAAGTTCAAAACAGATGCCATTTTGCCTCAGGATCGGGTGGGTGTTGCGGCGGGTTTGGCTTGGACAAGCGTCGGTGGTGACGTGATGCACGTCGAAGTGCTCCTGCTGCGCGGCAAGGGTGGGCTGCTTTTGACGGGTAAGCTGGGTGAAGTCATGAAGGAATCTGCGCAGGCGGCACTGTCGTATGCCAAATCCCGGGCCCGTGAACTGGGCATCGAACCTGATGTCTTTGCCCAGCACGACCTCCACATCCACATTCCAGAAGGGGCCATCCCAAAGGATGGGCCTTCGGCCGGCATCACCATGGCAACAGCCATGGTTTCGGCGCTGTCCCGTCGCCCTGTCAAGCGTACCGTGGCTATGACAGGCGAAATTACCCTGCGTGGCGACGTTCTGCCCGTTGGCGGCATTCGCGAAAAAATCTTGGCAGCGCGACGGGCTGGCATCAAAACTGTCATCCTTCCGGCTCAGAACCAGCCAGATGTCAGTGACATTCCGCCGGAATTCCTCAAAGGGCTCAAGTTCATCTACGTGCAGGAAGTAAACGAAGTATTTGCTGCGGCACTTGGCAAGGCCGTGAAGACTTCGCCTGACAAAGGAGCAGACAAATGAAGCGCAAGCGCTGGATACAACTCATCTGGCTACCGGTGCTAGCCTGGGTTAGCTTGGCTTACGTTTCGGCGTCGGCTCTGAACACTGCTTTGAAAGTCACAGAAGATGGCCATGAATATGCCCCGCTGCAAACCGTCAGGCTTTGCTACAAAGACTGGACATACCCGGGGCTTGACGGCAAACCCATCAACCTGCGGACGTGGATGCAAGGCAAAAAACTCGTGCTGGTTGTGTACTTCGCGCCCTGGTGTGGCAACTGGCGCTATGAGGCCGAAGTTCTGTCGCGCTTGCACGCCAAATATCAACCGCATGGGCTGGGCATTATTGCTGTCAACGAATACGGCACGGCAGATGAAGCGAAGGCCTTTTTTGGTGAAGCCGGTGCGCCTTACCCGGTCGTGGTCGAATCGGAAGACCGCAGCCGGATTGGCGAGACCTCCCATGCGCTGTACCGGCGGATGACAGGTGACTTCCGCACTTACGGTTCCCCCTACAACATCTTCCTTGAACCGGCAGCGGTCATCGAAACGGGCGAGGTGCTGGCTGAGCAAGTCACAGTCGCTAATGGCGAACTCATTGAAGCCGAGGCCGAGGCGTTTATCCGTGAAAAGCTGGGCCTGCCGGCAGTTTCAACGCCAACGGTAGTTCCTTCCCAACTGGCTGCACCGACACCATAAAAGCCATCTACAGTCAATGACTGACCTGCTGCCGCGTCTTTCTGCCCAGGAACTCAATGACCTGCTGCACAATGCATTCCCGCTCGTGCCGCCTGGGTTGTTTTGTGTCGAAACCGTGGAACCCATGCGGGTGCGGGTGCGAATGCGCAAACTGGAGGAGTATGTTCGCCCCGGAGGAACGCTTTCCGGTCCAGCGCTGTTTACGCTGGCGGACACGGCGCTTTACATGGTCGTTCTGGCAATGTGTGGCCCCGTGCTGGAAGCCGTCACCAGTGAGATGACGATTCACTACCTGCGGCGGCCGGCAGCACGTGACGCCATTGGCGAGGCCACCCTTTTGCGACTGAGCCAAAGATCGGCTGTCGGCGAGGTTCTCATCCGTGTCGCCGATGATCCAACACCTGTCGCCCATGCTGTCGGAACATACACTCTTCCAAAACAGTAGTTCTCGGGCCACACCACCGGTAACAGCCTTGCGCGACGGTGTTTTTCCCAAAGACTCCGGCAAACCAGATTACTTTCCAGCTTCTTCAATCCCGACTCTGGTAACAAACAGGACTTTGGGTGATTTGTCGGCATAGGACAGGGAGCTTTTCCACTCATGACCCTTTTCCCTGTCCCGGACGTTGACCAGAAAGCCTTCCATTCTGACTATGTCGCACTTCCCAACCCTGAGAAGGATTTCTCCGACGCTCTCATCGGCCGGCACAAGCGCCAGGTAGCTGATTGAGTTGTTGATTTCCCTGGGATCAATCTCGCCCGGAATGTAGCTGAAGTGAAGCCTTTTGGAAATCTCGTCGAAGAGAATGTTTTTGCAATTGCAGGCACTTCCCATTCGCCGCCATCCAACCCACAACCTGACCGGGGCAATGATTCCGAGTGGACTAATGAGGTCAATTTCCGACTTCAAGACCCTAGCCCGAATGGCACAGTTGGCCACTGGTTTGATTTCGCTCCCCTTGAACTCGAACGCGGCTAACAAGGTTTCTGTCTGAAACGGCTGGTATGTCAGCCAGTACTCTGATGCGTCCCCTTTCCTGATGAGGGGAAGGTTTTTACTTGCAGCTTCGTTTCTGTCCTCATTGTTCTGGTCTTCTAACTGTCTATTTCCCGATTCTTCTTCCAAAAAGCATGAAGTTTGAAGCAGATTTACATCTTCGACATCTTTATTCCAGAGTTTTATTTCGTAGGAAAGACAAGGAAAATTTAGAAACATAACCGCAAAAAGCAAGGTGAAAATCTTCTGTATCTCCCACATACTCTTGCCTCCCGAATCTCGTACAAAATCCAGACATCGCAATCCAAGACCGGCAACAATTTTCAGAAGCCCGACTCACCGGTTTCTTCTTTTGTGGGAAAACGGTTGTCGTGTTACGGCAATGAAAAATTGACCAAGATCGGTAGGAACACAGACGGAGAGTGTATCCTTACACCTTTGGATACCTGCCAGTTTTTGTGTAGACTGTCTTAGATAAGTTAGCCTGTATCGGGGTTTTGTCTGGGCGGGCAGGGGAAATCGACATTGCGCCGGTGTTGATGCAGAACATCCGCGTGCAGGGCATCATCGTTGGGTCGCGGGAGATGTTCGAGGCGATGAACCGCGCTTTGGAACAGAACCAGATTCGCCCGGTGGTGGACAAAATCTTTGCCCTTGACGAGACCCGGCAGGCGTTTGAGCTGATGGCGCAGGGGGGACACTTTGGGAAAATCTGCATTCGGATGGACTGAGGTGATTTCGATTTTTGGTGGGCGTGAGTTATGGCGGCAAGCCGTGCAGTGGCTTGCCGTTTGTGTTTTGGCGGTGGGGGCTGGGGCGGTGCACCAGTGGCAGACGGGGCGGATTGGGGTATTGGGGGATTATGCCTACATTGTGGACACGGCGTGGCGGATAGCGCAGGGGGAGGTGATGTACCGGGATTTTGGGTTGCCGCATTCGCCGTTGACGTTTCACGTGCAGGCGACGCTGATCAAGGTGTTTGGGTTCAGTTATGGGGTGACGGCGTGGTACTGCACGGTGGTGAACGTGGCGTATGTGGTGTTGACGTACGGGTTGGTGCGGGAGTTGGTGGCTGGGTGGGGTGGGGTGGCGTTGTGTGTGCCGTTGGTGTGGTTGGCGCCGCATTGTATTTATCCGCATCCGTTTTATGACTCGGATACTTGTTTGTTGATTTTGCTGAATTTGAATTTGCTGCGCTGGGTGGCGGTGGGGCGTGTGGGGGTGGTGGTGGCGTTTATGGGCGGGGTGACGACGGTGTTGCCGGCGCTGGCGAAGCAGAATGTGGGGTATCCGTATGTGGTGTTGGTGGTTGGGGCGGTGGTGTGGTGGGGGTGGTTGCGTGAGCGGTGGGCAGGTGGGCGTGGTGTGGAGTGGAGTCAGGAAGAGAGCAAGGAAGAAGGAACAGAAGAGCTGGATGTTGTGGGCTTGCGGTGGTTTGGGGCCGGTGTGGCGGCGGGTGTGGTTGGGGCGGTGGTGTGGCTGGGGTTGACCTGTGGGTTGGGCAACTACTGGCGGTGGGTGTTTGCCTCTGCCAGCCGCCGGTTGGCAGACCTGACATTCATTTTGGAGACTTATGGAAACTATGAGTCGTGGGCGCTGGGTGGGCTGATGGTGTTGGGGTGGTGGCTGTGGCAGCGAAAAGGCGAGGGGGCGCGCCCGTTCTGGGTGGCAACCGCAAGTGCGACACTTTTGCTGGGGCCTTTTGTCGTGGTGAGCGCCATAACCTGGCTCTGCGGACGCTTCTTCGTTGGGTTCGATTATCCGCTGTTGTCGCTGTGGGTTCCGGTCATGATCCTCACGCTGGTCGTTGGATTATGGCAACTGCCGGCAGTCTTGTCGGCGTCACAGCCGGTTCGGACGACGCTCCCGTGGATAGCCGTCATCCTGACGTTCTTTTCGTTTCTTTCCCAAGGCTATACCCGATCATCCTACGGAATATGGGCACTTTTTGTACTCATGGTGGCCTACGTAGTGAGTCTGTTTGGCAGCGACCGCCGGCAGCCGCTGGTGTGCTGGGGGATTGCCATCGCCCTGACATTGGCGGCTTTTCCTTATGTTTACCACAATGTCCGATTGCGTTACGTTGACCACACAGGAGACGTATTGCAAACGGCCTATTCAGGTCCTCTTCGCCGCTTTACAGTTGATAGTCCTTACCTCAGCAACTTCGCCGAACTGTTGGATTTTGTGGCTGACCGCATTCCCGAATCCGAGCCAGTGGTATGTGTTCCGCAGGAGGATCCGTTTTACGTGATGACGGGGCGACGCAATCCCCTTCCGATGGTCATCTTTGACCGCACAGCTACACCTTTTTTCCCGGAAGATATTGTGAACGAAGCCGAGCGACGTCAGGTGAAATGGGTGATTGTCAAGCGGGTGCTGCAAATGGAAAAGATACTGGCAGCAGAAATACAGGGTATTCCAGAGGCTTTTTCCAAAAAGTACACCACCGTGGCCAGGTTGAGCGGCTACGACATCTTGTATCGGTCGGCTCCGGCACAAGCTGGTTCACCATGAGCGGGTAAGCCGCTATGCTATCTGTCCATCGAACCTTGCTGTTCGGTGGGATTTCCCGTCACCAAGGAGACAACGATGAAACTACCCGGTCTGGACCGCCTGCCTGGTTTTGAGCGCGCCATGGAGCAAATGCAACAGAAGCAAGAGGAAATCAAGCGCGCGTTGGAAAGTGCGCGGTGTGAAGGGACTGCGGGCGGCGGCATGGTGCGCGTCACCGTCAATGGCCTCAAGCAGGTCGTGTCAGTCAAACTCGATGCTGAGGCACTTGCCGACAAGGAAATGCTCGAAGCCCTCATTGTTGCCGCCGTCAACGAAGCTGGTCGCCGAGCCGAGGAATTTGCTCAGCAACAAATGCAGCAGCAGATGGCAGGCCTGCTCAGCAACCTGAAAATCCCCGGCATGTCCTAAACCAGGTACAAGCTTCTGAGCCTTCTTATGGCAGAATTTGCAGAACCGATTGCCCGGCTAATCGAAGAATTCAAACGATTGCCGGGCATTGGCTACAAATCGGCCCAACGACTGGCTTTTCACATTTTGCGCAGCACCCCCGAAGAAGTCGAACGGCTGGTATTTGCCCTTACCGAAGTCAAGTCCCGAATGACCTTTTGCTCGGTTTGTCACAACCTGACAGATATCGAACAAGACCCATGCGCATACTGTACTAACCCAGCACGTGATCAACATCTGCTTTGTGTTGTTGAGGAGCCATACAACGTCTTTGCTATTGAGAGGACCGGCGAGTACAAGGGCCTGTACCACGTCCTGCACGGAGCTTTGTCTCCAATTCGGGGAATTGGCCCAGACGACATCCGCTTGCGATCGCTGCTAGAGCGCCTTCGCACGTTGGAAGTAGCAGAGGTTATCTTGGCTACTAACCCAACGACGGAAGGTGAGGCAACGGCCAACTACATTAGCCGCTTACTCAAGCCTATCGGTGTGCGCACAACACGACTGGCAATGGGACTGCCAGTTGGAAGCGACCTCGAATATGCCGATGAAGCCACGCTACACAAAGCCCTAACTTATCGGCGCGAGTTATAAGGCTATGGTGCACGGCGTGGGATTGGAAGGCGATAACCCTGGCGCCGCGCCCGTGCTTCACCCTTGCGGCGCTCACGTTTCAGGTCAGCAAGGTAGTCGTCAAAGTCTACCTGCATCGTGTGTCGCTTGGACTTGACGTAGCGAGCAAACATACGTGCCCGTTCACGTTCCATATCCTTTTCCATCTCTTCGCGAGACGGTAAGGCATACTCACCCTTGAGATACGAAGCGACCCACTGGCCCTGTGCCTCTGCCAGCGGCATAATGGCACCAAGCGGCTGAAGCAAACCAATAAAGAAGACGTTTGGAATGTCCGGCTTGAATACCCGCCGAAAGAGTGGCAGGTCATTATCCGGCGCGGAGATAAACTGCTCGTCGAAGAAGGGAAACGTTACTTTGTAGCCAGTGCAGTACACAATAACGTCCACGTCTTCAACGCTCCCATCTAGGAAGCGAACTTGGTTGCCGAGCAGTTCAGCAATGTTTGGTTTGGGAGTGATAGCTCCGTGGGCAAGGAGGTCCAAGATACGTCCTGAAATTGTTGGATGGGCCTCGCCAAAGCGGTGGTCTGGTTTTGGAAGCCCATAGTCTTCCATTCGACCGACGGCCAGCCGCAGCGTCCACTCAAAGAGACGTTGGCGTATAGGCCAAGGAATCTTGGCCGTGGTCACAATTTGGTCAAGGGGTCTTCCAAAGATGTACTTGGGGATGATGTAGGCTCCCCGCCGGGCTGCCAGGTAGGTTCGTTTGGCGACTTCGCTGGCTTCGCAGGCAATATCCATGGCACTGTTGCCCATGCCTACCACGACAACGTTCTTGTTCCGAAAGATGTGATTGTCCACATAGTAATGTGAATGCAGGACCAAACCGTGAAACTCCCCAGGAAAGGGGGGTTCTGGATAGCGTGGGTCCCAGTGATGCCCATTGGCGACAATAAGCGCGTCGTAAAGTACAACCCGGCCGTTGTCAAGAGTGATAACCCACAAGCCATCTTCCCGAAGCTCAGCCCACTTGACCTCTGTCTCAAACTGAATGCGTGACCGGAAACCAAAGTGGTCTACATAGGCGTCAAAGTACTCGGCAATCTGTGAGTGGTGTGGAAAGACCGGATAGTGCTTCGGCATGGGAAAATCGGAATACTGCATGCGTTCCCGGGAGGTGTTGATGTGAAGCCGGCGGTAGGCTGATGACATTCCGTTCTTATTGCCGAAAACCCAATTACCGCCCACACGGTCACTTTTCTCGTAGCAGTCGAAATCAAACTGGTGTTCGTGGAGTGCCTTGGCAGCCGTAATGCCAGAGCAGCCAGCGCCGATGATGCAGACTTTGGGAAGTTCAGAACTTGTGCGTGCCATAGGGTGCAGTGCAAGAACCACGAAGTTGGGTTGCTTAGGGAGCGCATGTGTGCATCAGTGTAGAGCATTGTGCATCGGAGAGATACTTTCCTGTGCAGAAAGGTACGCTGCACCAAAAGCTGCTCCACATTGCACTTGGCTGTAGGCTATGCCATTTATGCAAGTATGACCACTCGCCGATTCTACGTTACGACACCCATCTACTACGTCAATGCCCGTCCCCACTTGGGGCATCTCTACACGACCCTGCTGGCCGATACCTTGGCACGGCACTACCGCCAGCGCCGCTTTGAGACGTTTTTTCTCACCGGCACAGATGAACACGGACTCAACATCGAGCGGGCGGCGGCTGCAGCGCACCTTCCCGTCAAAGAGTACGTAGATGCGATGGTGGCTGAGTTTCAGCGCACCTTTGCGGCCTTCGGTCTTCAGCCCGATGATTGGATTCGCACAACCGATCCGGCGCACATTGCTGGTGCACAGGCGCTATGGCGACGGGTGCGTGAGCGCGGCTACATCTACAAGGGACACTACGAAGGCTGGTATTGCTCAAGCTGTAATGAGTTCAAGGATGAAATCATCCCAGGCCAAGCGCCCGTGTGCGACGTTCACCTACGCCCTGCTGAGTGGGTAGCCGAGGAAAGCTATTTTTTCAGACTCTCAGCATTTCGTGACCGTCTACTAGCCTTTTACGAAGCCCATCCCGATGCCATCCAACCTGACACCCGCCGCAACGAAGTCAAAAGCTTCGTCGCGGCCAACTTGCGAGACCTTTCCATCAGTCGCATTTCGGTCAAGTGGGGAATCCCAGTGCCCGATGATCCGGCGCATACGATGTACGTGTGGTTCGATGCGCTATCGAACTACATTACAGCCCTTGGCTACGGCAACGAGCGGCGCCAGGACTTTGAACGGTTTTGGCCGCATGTTTTGCACTTGGTCGGCAAAGACATCTTGCGCTTTCATGCCGTATATTGGCCTGCATTTTTGATGGCAGCTGACCTGCCACTGCCTCGGCGCGTGTTTTCGCATGGGATGTGGCTTTCTGGCGGACGTAAGATGTCCAAGACGCCAGATGCCAGCGGGCGTTCCAACGCCATTGATCTGGATGTGCTTCGTCGTCACTTCCCCAATGATGTCGTGCGCTATTTTTGTCTACGCGAAATGGCCTACGGGCAGGACGGCGACTTCACCTATGAGGCCCTCATTGACCGTGCCAACGGTGATCTGGCTTCCGGGCTTGGCAATCTCGCCAGCCGTACGGTGACCCTCATCCGTAAAGCCTTTGGCGGCATTGTGCCGAATGTGCCGCCGGAGGCACCAGAAGATGCCCGCACCCTTGCGGCCACAATTGCCGAACGATTTGCGGCGCAACGCTTAGTTTTCCTGGCACACATTGAGCGTTTAGCGCTTAGTCGGGCGCTTGAAACTGCCTGGGAGTTGGTGGCAGTGCTAGACAAGTACCTTAGTGACACTGCTCCCTGGAAACTCATCGCCAACCCGGAAGCGCAACCGCGCCTGGCTACCATTTTGCATACTGCAGCCGAAGGGTTGCGGCATTTGGCCGTTTGGCTGTATCCCTTCCTGCCGGATGCCACCGGTCAACTCTGGAGCCGCCTGGGGCTGTCAGGACATCCTTCGGCGATTGCTCCTGAAGACCTCTCTTGGCAGTGTTTTGAGCAGGCCGTTGTTAAGGATGGCCCCGGACTTTTTCCACGTTTGGACAAAACCGCCGTGATGAAAGACATTGAGAAAACGCTGTCACCAGCAACATCAGAACCGGCTGCCGTGTCGTCCCAAGCCGCGGATTCACAGCCAGCGGGTGGCGAAACTGGCTACATCACGATTGAAGATTTTGCCAAAGTCGAGCTGCGAGTTGGACAAGTGCTAGAAGCTGAGCGTGTTCCAAAGGCGGACAAACTGTTGCGCTTACAGGTAGATGTCGGCGAAGCTACGCCACGTCAAATCTTAGCCGGCATTGCTCAGCACTACCCCCCGGAAACGCTCATCGGACGGAAGATTGTCGTGGTCACCAATCTCGCCCCGCGCAAACTGCGTGGCTTTGAATCTAACGGCATGCTGCTCGCTGCTTCGGTTGGAGAGCAAGGACGCCCTGTGATTGCGACCTTTACTGAAGATGTGCCTAATGGCGCCCGGCTCAAGTGAAGCTGGTTTCTCAAGCCCCCGGTCAACCCAAGTACGATTTCTGCGGTGGAGAAGCAAAATGCAGACTAAACTTCTGACCAAGCGCTTTGACACACCGAATTCGCGAAGCATAACAACCTACCTTGCTGACGGTGGATATGCTGGTCTTAGGAAAGCATTGACCAGCATGCAGCCGGCGGAGGTCATTGAAGAAGTCAAAAAGTCAGCCTTACGCGGGCGAGGCGGTGCTGGTTTTCCTACGGGGATGAAGTGGGGCTTTGTGCCTGTCAACTCGCCTAAACCGAAGTATGTTGTGTGCAATGCCGACGAAAGCGAGCCGGGAACGTGCAAGGACCGCGAGCTGATGGAAAAAGACCCGCACCAGCTCATCGAAGGTTTGCTCATTGCTGCCTATGCACTGCTGTCAAAGCAGGTATTCATCTACATCCGGGGCGAATACTGGTATCTGATCGCTATTCTTGAACAGGCGATTGCTGAAGCCCGAGAACATGGTTTCGTTGGGAAAAACATCTGCGGCACATCGTTTGAGTGTGAAATCGTCGTGCATCCGGGAGCCGGGGCCTACATCTGCGGGGAAGAAACTGCCCTCCTCAACTCGCTGGAGGGCTACCGAGGGCATCCCCGGATCAAGCCGCCATTTCCGGCAGTCGCTGGGCTATATGGCTGTCCGACCGTGGTCAACAACGTCGAGACCTTCTGTGCCGTGCCGCATATCATCGTCAATGGCGGCGATTGGTACCGCAGTCTGGGGACAGAAAAATCCGGTGGGACGAAAATCTTTTCCGTCAGCGGCCACGTCAATCGTCCGGGGAATTATGAAGTCCGCATGGGCTACCCGCTCAAGCAGCTCATCGAGGAGGACTGCGGGGGCATCCGGGAGGGGCGTAAGCTCAAGGCCGTCATTCCGGGTGGCTCGTCGGTTCCTATTTTGACGGCCGAAGAAGTCGAGCAGGCGACACTTGATTACGAGGGCATGGCCAAGGTTGGCTCGCTGCTGGGTTCTGGTGGGGTTATCGTCATGGACGAAACGACGGACATTTTCATGACGACCTACAACCTGATCCGGTTTTACAACCACGAATCCTGCGGTTGGTGCACGCCATGCCGGGAAGGAACAGATTGGCTACTTAAGCTGTTCAAAAAGATTGCGCGCGGTGAAGGGACTACAGCCGATCTCGACACTATCCAGCGGTTGTGCCCGAACATTGAGGGTCGGTCACATTGTCCGTTAGGCGATGCAGCGGTGTGGCCGATTACGAGCGCGATGAAGAAGTTCCCCGAAGACTTTCTCAAGCACGTCAAGCCAGCAACGGCAATTCCCTCAGCAGCCTAAGCAATGACGGACGTTGCCCACCGCGCCATCTTTTTTGACCGGGACGGCACGCTCAACGAGGAAGTCGGCTACATCAACCACGTGTCCCGTCTGCGCCTGCTGCCGGCGGCAGCGGCGGCCGTCCGGGCCGTCAATGCTGCCGGGTGGCGGGCCATTGTGGTGACAAACCAGTCTGGGGTAGCGCGGGGCTACTTTCCAGCTTGGATGGTTGATGCTGTCCATGCGCGATTGCGGGAAGAACTTGCGGCTGCCGGGGCACGACTCGATGCAATCTACGTCTGCCCACACCATCCGACTGTCGGCGAACCACCCTACCGGCTGGATTGTGAGTGTCGCAAGCCCAAGCCCGGTTTGCTGCTTCAGGCGGCGCGTGACTTTGGGCTGGACCTTGCACGGTGCGTCGTCGTGGGTGACCGCTACAGTGATGTGCAGTTGGCGCACCGGGTGGGCGCGCGGGGCGTGCTGGTGCTTACGGGTTACGGGCGGGGCGAGTATGAGTATCAACGGGAGCAGTGGTCCGGTTGGCCGGACTACGTTGCCGAAGATGTCCTGGACGCTGTGACCTGGGTTCTGAAAACACAAGGCATTACCTCGTCCACCACACCTGTTCAACCGAAGAGCGGCTTATGACGACGAATGTGGCGACCTCCGACAGGGCAACCCGCTGGGTCTATCCGCTGCTGCTGGCACTCGTCTTTGCTGCTCTGGTGTGGGGAAGCTGGCGGAAGTGGGGCAATCCCTTCGTGGACTATGGCATCGAGTTGTACGTTGCCTGGCAGTTGTCCGAGGGAAAGCATCTGTACCGGGACATTGTGTGGTTGGGCGGGCCGCTGTCGCAGTACACGAACGCCCTGTGGTTCCGGTTGTTTGGGGTGTCCTATCTGACCCTGTCCCTGGTCAACATCGCATTCGTGGCCGGTCTGACGGCGCTGCTCTATCGCTTTTTCACTCGGGCGATTGGGCGAACCGCCGGCTTCACCGCCGGGTTGATCCTGCTCGTCGTGTTTGCCTTTCAGTCCTATGAAACCGACGGAAGCTGGGATTACGTCGCGCCCTATCGTCATGAAGCCGTTCACGGCCTTGGGTTGGCCATCCTGGGGTTGTCGGTCTTCGCCGATTACCTCGGACAGGGTGGGAAATGGCGTTCCTTTGGCGTTGGTCTGTGCTTTGGCGCGGTTTGCCTGACAAAGATTGAGCCGTCTGTGGCCCTGACCGGTGCGCTTGTCAGTGGCTACTGGCTCGGCCTGAGATTTCTGCCGCTTCTACGGGAACGATGGCGACCGGATGTGGGCTGGTTCATCGTTGGCAGCGTGGTCGTACCGCTTGGATTTGGCCTGTACCTCGCCACTCAGATGCCTTTGGAGTTGGCTGTAACCGGCCTGCTTGGGAACTGGCTGAATGTGGCCCGGACGGATGCCTTCGGGCAGGTTTTTTACCGGCGGGTCATGGGACTGGATCGCTGGCAAGAGCGTCTTGCGCACGCAGTGGGTGGACTAGGTGGCTTTGTAGTGGCTGTGAGTACATTCATTGGTCTGGAACGAATCCTGCATAAGGTGATACGCAGATGGGTAGTGTGGGCTGGGGTTACTTTTGGGGTGACGTGGTTGCTCGCCTACAAAGTTCTGCCTTGGAATTCAGCTTTACACTCCCTACCATTTTTGGCCGGACTGGCACTTCCCTGGCTGGTATGGATGGCGCTTCGATGTACTGATCAGGCGCTGTTGGCGCAGCGGTGGATTCCGCTGACAATGTGGAGTGTTTTCGCATTGCTACTCCTGGGAAAAATCGTGCTCAACGCGCATGTTGGGAATTATGGCTTCACTCTGGCATTGCCGGCCACGGTGCTTTTGGCCGTGAGTGCCATCTGTCTGTTGCCGGAGTTAATCCGGGCAAATGACTGGGGCACTGGGACGCTCGTCCGGTGGGGAAGCGCCGGGGTATTGGTGGCCTTCTTTCTGACAGCGCAGGAAAACAGCAATCACTTCTACTCGGCAAAGACCATACCGCTCGGCACAGGTGCCGACCGCATGCAGACCTTCGGACCGCCGCTGAGCGAGACCGGGGGCATCACGGCTGCGGCGCTGGAGAACATGGCGCAGACCATGCCGCCGGGGGCGACACTGGTTGTCATCCCCGATGGCATCGTTCTCAATTATCTGTTGCGGCGTGAAAACCCGACGCCGTACACCGTTTTCGATCCCGTTCTGATGGCGGTCTATGGCGGGGAGGAACGGGTGGTGGAAACACTGACGGCCCATCCGCCCGATTACATCGCCTTGGTTCAACGTAACTTCGATGAATATGGGCTGGCCCCCTTCGGACAAGACCCACGCTTCGGCCGCACAATCCTGGCCTGGGTTGATCAACACTATGAAGTAGTGCAGGTTTATGGAGCACCACCGAGTGGTAGGGACTTTGGCATTGCGCTGCTGCGCCGTAAATCTGTTTCTTCTGGCGAAGCAGTAAGCCAGATGCCATGACAGGTTTGCTAAGGTCCCAGAACTGGCTTAGCATGACTAGCTGAGCGCCAAAGACTGGCCTCCAACAGCAAGGGTGTGGAAAAGCACGGTATGCGCACTGTGGAGTGGACGCCGGCCGGCGTGCGTGTCATTGATCAGCGCTGTTTACCTAGCCGGGAGGTGTATCATACGTACGCAACCTATGAAGAGGTTGCCGAGGCAATTCGGACCATGGTGATCCGTGGCGCCCCAGCTATTGGCGTGGCAGCAGCATTCGGCATTGCTTTGGGCGTCCAAGCCAGCGTTGCTGCCGGGGAAGGCCTCCCGGCTGCCTTCGAGCGAATTTGCCAGACGCTAGCCGCTACTCGCCCAACGGCTGTCAACCTGTTTTGGGCCATTGAGCGCATGCGTCGCAAATTTGAACACTTGCAGGCTGAAAAAGTGCCTGAAACGCTGATTGCAGAGGCCTTGCTGGCTGAAGCCCAGGCCATTCATGCCGAAGACATTGCCATCTGCCGCCAGATCGGTCGCCACGGCGCGGAACTCCTTCCCGACGGCGCAACCGTACTGACCCACTGTAATGCCGGCGCCTTGGCGACTGCCGGCTATGGAACGGCGCTAGGTGTGATTCGCGCTGCTGTCGAACAAGGGAAGCGGATCACCGTTTATGCTGATGAAACTCGTCCTTTCCTGCAGGGGGCACGCTTGACGACGTGGGAGCTTATGCAGGATGGCATACCGGTGACGTTGATCTGCGACAACATGGCCGGTCACTTCATGAAGCTGGGACGTATTAACTGTGTCGTTGTCGGCGCCGACCGGATTGCCGCCAATGGCGACACGGCTAACAAGATCGGCACCTATATGGTGGCTGTGTTGGCCCAGCGCCATCGCATTCCGTTCTATGTCGCAGCGCCCCTCTCGACCCTAGACCTGACGTTGGAAACCGGTGATGGGATTCCGATAGAGAACCGTGCTGCGCAGGAAGTCACACATATTGCATCTGTACCGATTGCTCCTGCCGGTGTCAACGTAGCCAATCCGGCCTTTGACGTGACACCACACGATTTGATTACGGCGATTATTACCGAGCGTGGAGTCGCCTATCCTCCCTTTACTGCATCATTACGCCAGTTGGCAGCTAGCACCTGAAAAACACGCATGTTTTCGCTGGGACAAAAAGTCGGGCAGTTGTTGTTCATTGGCTTGCCTGGTCCAACCTTAGATGCTGACTCGCAGCAGCTTATCAAGACCATCCAACCGGGCGGCATTGTTCTCTTCACCCGTAACCTGGAGTCTCCGCAGCAAACGGCAGAACTGACAGCCGACATCCGCCGTTTCAGTCGGGTTTTGCCACTGATCTCCATTGACCAGGAAGGAGGGCGGGTGGACCGCCTCCGCCACCTGGCCGGACCCATGCCTTCGGCAAAACAAATCTCACGCGCGGACGATGCCAAACTGGCTTTTGAACTGGGCGTGGTAACGGCGGATTTGCTTCGGCTGCTAGGCTTCAACATGAATTTTGCCCCAGTGCTCGACATTGAAGTGCCCCATGACCAGCCCAACGGGTTGGAAGAGCGCTGCTGGGGCAGGCAGGCGATGACGGTCATCCGTTTTGCCGGAACCTATCTCGAAGGCCTGCAAAACCACGGTATTCTTGGGTGCGGTAAACACTTTCCAGGCCTAGGGGACACCACAGTAGATTCCCACCACGCCCTGCCTATCGTCAATCGTTCTGAAAAACAGCTTTTGGCAGAGGATTTACGAGTGTATGCCGACCTATTTGGCACGCTTTACACCCGTGTTCCAGCCGTGATGACGGCCCATGCCAGCTATCCGGCCTTTGATGGCCACAGCGGCATTCCGGCTTCCCTGTCCCATAACATCGTCACCGACCTGTTGCGCAAACGCATGGAATTCTCTGGTGTCGCTATATGCGATGATCTTGAGATGAACGCTATCCAGAAAACGGTCGAGTTTTCGGAAGCTGTTGTCCGGGCCGTCGAGGCCGGTAATGACATGCTCCTGATCTGTAGTCGTCCTGACCTGGCGTACGAAGCACAAGCAGCGCTGGTGCGCGCCGTGGAGTCAGGGCGCATCCCCCGTCCGCGTTTAGAAGCCTCGATTGACCGTATCGCTAAAGTCAAAGCCATGGCCATGGCACCTTACCCATACAGCGCAGAAGCTTTCCGCCGGGCTACCGAGCGATTGGCCATGATTTACCGAGCTGCAGTAGGACTGGCTACGTCGCAGGAAACCCTATCCTGACAAAAGTCTGACAAATGACATTGGTTGCGCAGCGTTGGCTTCGGTTTCTAGTCCTAGCCGGCGTGCTGGTTACAACAACCTACCTTGTATCTTACTTTGTCACATGGCGTGTGCCGCCCCGGCCGCCAAACACGGGGCGTCGTGACCTGACCCCAGACATTGAAGTTGTTTCAAAAGACTTCCAGTACCTTCACAAAGAAGGTGACATCACCCGGCTCATCCTCCGGGCTGAGCGGGATACAGCTTTTGTGGATGGGCGGCACAAACTCGAGGGTGTCGAGTTGCAGACATTTGACGCCCAGGGGCAGCCCACAGGCAAGCTGATAGCTGAAACATGCGACTACGACCCAACGACGCGAATTGCAGAGTTCAGAGGCAACGTTGTGCTGACAACAAACCAGGGCCTTATCATCAAAACCGCATCTATTCGCTATGACCGCGAGGCTGAAGCCGCAACCACGTCCGACCCGGTGCAGTTTGTGCGCGGGCGCGTAAGCGGTAAAGCCATTGGAGCGCAGTTTGACGGCAACGCCGACCGACTGGTGTTGGAAAAGGACGTGCACACGACCGTTGCCCCTGAACATTCAACCCAGCCAACGACGGTCATTACCGCTGGCCGGGGTGAATACCTGGTCCGGGAAAAACGCCTTGTGCTTAGCCGCGGGGCGCAAGTGACACAACGCGGGGATGCCCTCGCTGCGCAAACCCTGATTGCCCAACTCGATGACACCCAGCGCCTCCGTCGAGTCGAAGCACAGACGGCGGCCACCTTGCAGAGTTCCGGAAAGGGCTTTGTTCTGACGGCCCATGCGTTGACCTTCGACTTCGACCCCCTAGGTGGTCTGACGCAAGTCGTCGGTGCAGGGCAACCCGTCCTCAAGCAGCAAACTGATGCCGAACGCCGTGAAGTCACCGGAGAGCGTCTGGAAGCGTCCTTTACCCGTGGCGCGAGCGCTAGTGAAATCACACGGGCGCAGGCAACAGGCAATGCACGCCTGCACATCGAGCCGATCAGTGCCACGGCGGGTAGGATGCCGGAGCAGAAAAGACTTCAGTCGGACACACTGCGCGTGACCTTCGCCCCAGGGGGGCAAGCCATGCAGAGCGCCGAGGCAGAGGGGGCTGTCGTCTTGACCGTGATCCCACAGGCGCCGACGCCGCGCAGCGAAAGGAAAACCCTCCGTGCGCCACATCTTACAGCGACCTTCTACCCTGACGGGAAAGTACGAGCCTGTCTTGCTACCGGTGGGGTCGAGGCACAAACCGAACCGGCTCTGGATAATGTACCGTGGCTTCCCCGCAAAACAACGAGCGAACAGGCAGAAGTCACCTTCGATCCTGCCCATGGTGAACTGGTGCACATCGTTCAGACCGGTCAGGTCACGTTTGAAGAAGGACCGCGCCATGCCCGGGCTGACCAGGCTACGTTTATCCGAGCGCAAGAAGTGATTCGGCTACGTGGTCGCGAAAAGCGTCCGGTCGTATGGGATGCGACCCTGCGAGTCGAAGCCCAGGAACTCGACTTGTCAACAAGGGGACTGTCCCATGTGGCCCGTGGCAACGTGCGCACGACATACTACGAAGCCCGTCAAACCGGTAACGTTGGGATGTTTGGGCAACCAGCAGCACCTGTTTTCATCACGGCGCAGGAAGCACGTGTCGAACCACAACGGGCCGTCTTTATCGGCGAAGCGCGCTGTTGGCAGGGAGATAGCTTCGTGCGCGGTGACCGGTTGGAGCTGTTCAAAGCTGACCGCCGTATGACGGCAACCGGGCACGTCTCTACGGCCTTTTACCGGTTAGCCCGCAAATCCACTTCCACCACCGAAGATGTCCCGGTGTTTGGCGCGGCGCAGGTCTTTACCTACAGCGATGCGGAGCGACGGGCCCACTACACCGGAGATGTCAAGTTGACGCAGGGCGACATGACGCTGACGGCAGAGGAAGTTGACATCGAGCTGGCTGCGCGTGAGAACCGGCTGGAGCGCATGACGGCCGCCAACCATGTGATCATCGTCCAGCCTGGCCGCCGGGTGACGGGTGATCTTGCCCGATACACGGCGGCCGATGACCGCTACGTTGTGGTCGGTAATCTCGCCCGTGTCGAGGATATTGAGCGCGGAGTGTCCCTGGCGCCGGAGATTTCCTTTGTCAAATCGGAAGGGAGCGTCCGGGCTTCAGGCAGCGCAAAAGGTCAGCGCATCCGCACAACCTATCAGCTCAAGCCATAGACTGCTACGACGCCGTCAGGCGAGCTGAAACACGGCGCGCAGTTCGCCGGCCAGTTGCTGGCGGTGGGTCAGAATGGGCTGGCTGTACTTTTCCCTAAGCGCTGCGTACTGTTCAGCATCAAGCAGCCCCAGTTGCCGGAGTGCCTCTAGCACAACAGTGTTACGGGCGCGAAAGCTGTCACCGTCCTCAATTTTGACCGCTAGACCGAGTGCATCGGGAAAGCGATCGCTTGCCGGAACGGCAACGACGTGGACACCTTCAGCGCCGACTTTTGAGAGCAGTTGTCCCGGCACAGCGCGCATCAAATCTGTGTCAATGCGTTCTGTTCCGCCGATGAGTTCGGGATGCTCCAGCATAGCTCCTGCTACTTGGCGGCTTTCCTCGGGGTAAGGTGAGTGGGCAAAGAGCCGGGCATAACCAACGGCCAGCTTCCAAAGCGGTACGGCCCATGTCGGCACAGTGCAACCATCAAGCCCACTGGGCATAGCTTCTACCGCTACACCACACATTGTGGCGATGATGTCGGCAATCGCGGTCTGAATTGGGTGGGTAGGGGTCTCGTAGTCAGCCGTTGGAAAGCCAGCTGCAAGGCAGCCGGCTAGCATACCGGCATGTTTGCCAGAACAGTTGTTGTGTAATGCCGTAATGGTGACACCGGCAAGACGGCGAGCCGCAGCGCGGTTGAATGGCGGATGCGTGCCACACCGAAGAACATCCACCGTGAGTCCGAGTCGGCTAAGCAATCCAGCGACAACGGCTGTGTGTTCCGGCTCGCCGTTGTGCGAAGCAGCCATAATGGCCAGTTCCTGGGTGGTGATGGCGAAGCGTTTGGCCGCACCGGTACGCAGCACGGCTATGGCCTGGAAAGGTTTGGCTGCCGAGCGGAGGAAACAAAGCCAGTTCGGATCACCTACGGCAGCCACGATCTGTCCGGTGGCGGTCGCTGCCACGATAGCGCCTCGGTGACGAGACTCAACGGCTGAGCCACGCCAGACCTCCACAAGAATCGGTGCGACTTGGTTTGGTGATGAGGAATGTGCTGACACGGGCTTCAAACCATGTGGTTGGCAACGATACGTCCTACCAAGTCGTAAGTGTGGGTGGCTGTGATCTCGACCGGAACGAGATCGCCGGGTTGTGGTGGGGCAACCCCTTCTGGTGCATCAGTAATGAGCACCCGTCCATCAATGCCGGGTGCTTGAGTTGCCAGCCGGCCCTGCCAGATGAGGTCGCTGTCTTCAGAAGGGCCCTCAAACAAGACTTCGACGACGCGGCGTTTGAACTGCTTGAGACGCTGTTTGGAAATTTGTGCCTGCAAGCGCATAAGCCTTGCCCGGCGGGTTTGCGCCGTGCGGGGAGGTACTTTGTCCGGCAGGTCAAAGGCAGGCGTGCCTTCTTCGTCTGAGTAAGTAAAGACACCGACCCAGTCAAAGGCTTGACTTGCACAGAAGTCAAGTAACACCTCGAAATCTGCCTCGGTTTCGCCCGGGTAGCCAACGATGAAGGTCGTCCGCAAGGCCACTCCTGGAACCCGCTCACGAATGCGCGCAATGAGCTTTTCCATCGACGACCGCGATCCTGGTCGCCGCATAGCATGCAACATCCGCGTCGCTGCATGCTGAAGTGGCATGTCAATGTAGGGACAAAGCTTCGGTTCACTGGCCAGCACATCAAGCAGTGCGTCGCTAATGCGGGTGGGGTAGGCGTAAAGGAAGCGTATCCAGGTGATGCCTTGTACGCGGGTAAGGGTGCGCAGCAGGTCGGCTAGTCCATGTTTCAAACCTAGGTCTTCACCATAGCTTGTCGTGTCCTGACCGATGAGAATGATTTCCTTGACCCCTTCATCGGCTAGTTGTTCAACTTCAGCAAGGATTGAGCTTGGGCGTCGGCTACGCAAATTGCCGCGCATTTGGGGAATTGCGCAGAATGCACAGGGATGGTCGCACCCCTCAGCAATTTTGACATAGGCGTAATGCTTAGGGGTGGTCCGGTAGCGCGGTGTTGTCTCGCTGTAGAGGTAGTTGGCGTCTGACCGGTTGTGCTCGGGTGGGGAAACCTTATTTCGCGGACGAAGTGTAACCGGCCATGGCGTGACCGTGGATGCCGGCGTAGCCAGCAGGTGGGGGAGTTGCTCCAGCTCGTTTGTGCCAAGGAAGGCATCCACCTCTGGCAGTTCTGCGTGTAGTTGTTGGCGGTAACGTTCGACTAGGCAACCAGTTACAATAAGCCGCCGACCGGGTCGTTCGCCCTTGAGAGTTGCCATTTCCAGAATAGTGTCTATGGATTCTTGCTTGGCCTCTTCGATGAAACCGCATGTGTTGACGACAATGACATCGGCATTGCTGGCATCGTCAGTAATGGCATAGCCACTCCGAGTCGCAAGGCCGAGCATGATTTCACTGTCCACTAAGTTTTTGGGACAGCCCAGGCTGATCATACCTAGGCTTGGTTTAGAAGCAGTCATGATGGCCTCTCTGTAGATCAACGTTGCTCGTCAAGACCCATAATTACCACTGAGAAGCGAAGCCAGATAGGCAAGACTGCCAAGAGGTGAGCGCGTTTCACCGAAACAACCGTCACCACGAAGCCGTAAGTATCCAGTAGCCAACGGCTGACGTTCAATGGCATGCCGGATGGGAGGTTCTTTCAACCTAGAAGGGATAGGTTCGCCGGCACGAGTGAGGGCAATAAGCACCAGGGTAGCGCGCTCGAGGTCGTCTCGGCGGTGAGCAATGTGCTGAAGAAAGGCTTCCGGCGCGCCGTACTGCTTAGGCTGAAGAGCGTGAGATGGCCATTTAGGAACAGTTTGGGTAAAGAGATACTCAAGCGTATGGCGGTTGCCGACAAACAGCCAGTTGTCTAGAAAACACGCTGCTCGTTTGTCGTGATGGGTTGAGGCTGCCAGTAGGATGTCTTTGCCTAAGGTCGAGTGGATAATGTTGGCACCATCTGCCCGCAAGTAGTGCTCAAGGGGTGGCAGAAGTTGGGCACGGTTGCGTACCGGCACCCCAAAAATCAAAGCTGGTGCTTCACCGCCGGGGTTAATAACAAGCCACTGTTCACCAAGACACTCATCGAGGGTTTCGTGAGGGCGAAGGCCGTAGCGTTCACGCAAGCCAGCTACCAACTCACGGCTGAGAAATGCAACCGCAGCCGAGCTGCGAGCGGCAAGGGCAGTTTGCATCCGGTCAAGCGCCGTTAGTGGCTGAGATAGGCCGACGACGGTGAGTTCTCCAGTTGGAAGAAAAAACCGCTCCATATCAGAAGAAAAAGACACCGGACGCAAATGCTCGCGTAAAGCAGTAGCAATGCTCGGGCGAAGCGTCAGATAGTAACGCTCCACGACCTGCCCACCGTAAACGTCTAAGCTGTAACCCAACCCGTCCGAAATCCCGGTAAGCAGAGCCTGCAGGAACGATTGTTGCTCGTCGTTAGTCGAGACCGTATCGTTAGGGCTGGGTAGTCCTTGAGTAAGACGGAGAGCAACTTCTAGGCCGGACGGATTGATGAAGGCAAAAAGCCAAGACCGTTGGCCGTCCACGAACTGCCGCGCTTCTTCAAAAGCAGGAGAGCCGGCAAGAGCTGAACGGCGACCGTCGGCAACATCAAGACAGGCCTGAAGAGCAGCTTCATGATTGGCAAGGAAGAGCAATTCGCCGCGTGTAGCTGCCCAGAGTGCTGCTTCAGGACGTGCCGGGTGGCGGAAACACCTTTTCTGGCCAGCTTCATCAACAAGTTCGGAACACTGCGATTCCTGTCCTAAAAGCTTGCGCGCTACAAGCGGAAGCCATTTCCCTGCAAGCTCAGTGAGTTCTTGAGAAGATAGCCCGGTAGCGACACACAGCGTCAGGCGGGGAGTCAGATTCAAGACGGCGCCAGAAGGCAAGGCCGCTGGTTTCTCGTCTTGGTCTTGTTTTGCCCCACTTGACGCGGCGACGACCGTAGGTGGAGTAACTTCAGCAGTTAGGTCAGTTACAATCAGTCCCCAGCGGGCGCGAGCTAAAAGACGTGCTTCTGCTGGCCCGAGATTGAGGCATTCGACGATTCTTCCTACCAGCAGGACATCATGCAGTTGTGCCGGGGCCCCAATTGCTGCTTCGATGTCTTTCCAAAATGACAGTGCCGTAAGGCGATGTAATCCCGCGGGAAGTGAACCAGCTTCAACAAACAGCAGCGCTTCGCGCGGAGTGTAACTTGATAGCTCAGGCAGCTTGGGTTGTGGCCGAAGCCACATCCAAAGCAACAGCCCAACCGCTGTCAGCCCAAGAAGAATCCACCAGGAGAGACGTGGGTGGTAAAAAGCTGTTTGCGCTTTCACGTCAGCAACTTTGGCACGTTTCTGGAGGGTACTCATGGCAGACCTATAGACTTGACGAGCAAAGGCTAGGGAGCACCGGAAGGAAATAATTGAAAGTCCAGCCACTTGTGTTGTATTCACGTATAACAAGCTCAAAAAGCTGTTGACGTGCATAGGGTGTGGTGATAACCATACAGCACGCAAAAGAAATAGAGCGGTTGTTTCGCTGACGCACCTCACTGCGCCAAAGAGACCTAGAACACTTGTGCTGCGTAGCAGGCGTTTTTTAGAGCCAGGTTGACCAGCTTTTTCACAGAGCGAGTGCATTGGAACAAAACCCAGCGACGTTGAGGAAAAATTCGGTCCAACTGTGGCCAGGGCCAGTACGAGGGAGCAAGAGAGGCTTCTGTGTCTCTCAGTAACTGCCGCTAGTAGGCAAGCCGAGGTTCTCCCTGATGCCGCTAGATACATAGCCCGTGATTGAAGGGAGGCAATAGCTTTTGCTATGGGTTTACTGGGATTCGGTGGCGCCAAAACCGTCGTCGGTATTGACATCGGTTCCAGCGCGGTCAAGGTTGTCGAACTCAAGCCACTCAAAAATAACTTTGAGCTTGTAGCTATCGGTCACGCTAACTTGGTTCCCGACGCCATTGTGGATGGCCACATTATTGACCTCAATCACGTTAGTGACACCATCAGACGTCTTTTGACCGAGCAAAAGATCAAAACGAAAGATGTCCACACATCGGTTTCGGGACACTCTGTCATCATCAAGAAAATCGAAGTTGGATACATGACCGACGATGAGTTAGCCGAACGAATCCGGTGGGAAGCCGATCAACACATCCCCTTCGATATTGCAGATGTCAATCTGGACTACTCAGTGGTTGGACGCGACCCTGCAAACGGGGTCATGCATGTTCTTCTAGTTGCCTGCAAACGCGATAAGATTGCCCAATACACAACGGTTATTTCGCAGGCTGAACGGAATCCGGTTGTAATTGATGTGGACGCTTTTGCTCTGCAAAATGCCTACGAAATTAACTACCAACCAATGCCCACGGCAACAGTTGCCTTGCTTGACATCGGAGCAAGCGTGACAAGTGTGAATATTGTACGCGGAACAAACTCAGTATTTGTCCGCGATATTTCAGCCGGCGGAAACCAATATACCGACCTTCTCCAGAAAGAACTAGGGCTGACTTTCGAGCAGGCCGAGGCACTCAAGCGAGGCGTCCCAACAGACAACGGACTGCAGCCGAGCGATGCACAATCACTGATTGACTCCGTAACGGACATTCTTGCGATGGAACTTCAGAAAACAATTGATTTTTGGCGTTCCACTGGCTCATCGGATGTAGCACCAATTGACCGAGTACTTGTTGCCGGCGGAAGCTCGAAGGTGTCCGGCCTTACCTCCGTCTTTTCGGAACGATTCGGGATTCCGGTTGAACGGTTCAATGCCTTCAATCCATCCCGGATTATTGTGAATCCAAGGAAATTCGATGAAGAATATATTCGCGAGATGTCACCTACAATGGCAGTGGCCGTTGGATTAGCCGCACGCCAACCCTGACACAGATGTACTCTTACTTTGCTCACTTATTTGGACTTCTATGAAAAGGATAAGACGGGCAACTTAGCACAAACTGCTAACATTGCCCGGCAAATGTTTGGCCATGCCGAGAATAAATCTTGCTACAAGCGCAGTAACTGAACCAACACCTACCGCTGCCCCGAGTACAGTTCGAGGTGGCGCGCTAATTTCGCTCCTGTTGGCTGCGTTAGCTTTAATAGCAGTCTTTACGGCCGCCGATTATTACTACACTGAGAGTCTTGTCCGAAAAGCCAAGGAGCATTTGGAACAAGCCAAAAAACAAAAGGCCGAGCTAGAAAAGGTCAAGAAAGAGCGGGACGAGTATGAAAAAAGGAAGAAATTGCTTGAGACACGTCTAGAAATCATAAGAAAGCTCGACGCCGAGCGACGTGGCCCTGTTGGTGTGATGTCTCAAGTCAACGCACGCATGCCTGATGGTGTACGTCTAGAGCGTCTCAGTTTGCGTGGCAACAGTGTTACCATAGAGGGGGTTGTGGACCGCCCTGAGCGACCAGGGGAAAAGAAAAACCGGGATATTGTTACTGAGTTTGCACAGCAACTTGAGCTCCGATCAAATGGTCTCTTTACGAACGTTAACCCAACCTTTCAAGAGACAGGACAAGCTCTTCCAGACGCCACCGAGCAACAATCACTGAAATTCACAATTGTTTGTGACTACAATCCACCTCAGCCAGTAGCGCCGCCTAGTACCACCCAAGCTGCACAAGTTGGAAAGTAGTGAAGAAGTAGTGAGGAAATTGATAGTATGTTTGACCGCTTATGGTTACAGATTGTCATTTCTCTTGCGACAGTTGTTGTAGGGTGCTTTTTCATTCATCTCGTTATGTTTAGTGATCGGCTGGAACAAGCTGAACGGGATGAGAAAGAAGCCCAGAAAATAGATGCAGAAGTACGCGAGCTGGAAAATGTCCGCGTGCAGCTCAGTGAGTATAAGAAGAAGATAGAGGAGTACATGCGCGACCTACAGGCATACCGCGCTAACATACCGGAAGAAGTGCGCCTTTCTGAAACCTTGGCCCAACTGCAAAAGGTTGCGCAGGCACGCTCTGCTGTTGTCCGCGAATTTCGCCCCGGCAATGTCAAGAAACGCGACTTCTACTACGAAAAGGATGTTGATGTACGGGCCGGTACAACTTATGACCAAATCGGCCAACTTTTTGCTGATATTGCTGCTCTTCAGAGAATTGTCAAAGTATCAGATGTGGAAATCCGGCAGGCTTCACCTCAAACACCCAGGCTAACGGTTGAAGCAAACTACCGGCTTACAATATTTTTCGCTTCAGAGAAGGATATTTTAGGGGACGAAGGGGAATCAAGTAAGTGACCAAAGTAAGATACCCTAAGAAGTCCTTAGAAAGGACTCGCTTTTCGTCAGAACTTAGAGGAATCCCCTTATGGAAGTTCACAATGTCAATCGCAGCTTGGTATTTATTGGTTTGGCTTACTTAGTGATGTATTCTACTGGCCTAGTCTCTGCCCAGTCTCCTTCGTCAATTGCGCGAAAGGCAACGATGGGATTGACGGCAGCAGAAAGCCAAGAGAAAACACCAACTGGCCCACCAGCAGATGCTGTTCCCCCAAGCTACACCGGTACGGGACGCGACCCATTCCGTCGCCCAAGCAACGATCCATTTCGAGATAGTAGCAAGCTTCGTGAGCCCCTTCGCCCCCCAGTAACCGATCTCCCCTATCCTGACTTTCCTACTCGGGAAGCAAAGTGGCGCGAGATTCGTGACCGGCGACTCGAGCAGGGACAGCCTCCACCAGCCGAGTCAGAAAAGTACCTTGTGGAGGAGTTGACGGTGATAGGGATTTACTCAACAGACCGAGGGATTGGTGCTTTGCTCAAAACACCTTCAGGCGTAACCGTTTTTGTGCGTGAAGGCTCGAAGTTTTGGAACGGTTCTGTTGTTAGCATCCAGCGTGCACCGCGTTCATTTGGCGTGAGTGAGGCACAGGTCGTAGGGCGGGTCATCTGCTCGGAGATCATTGTCCGGAGTAATGGACAGCTCGTTACTAAACAGCGTTTCCTTGACTACAATCCGAAAGCTTCTCCAACAGGCTCTGGCAGTGGTACAGGAGGTGAGTAGTTACAAAACCGGAACTAGCTTTGATACAGCCACAAGGCCGTTTCTATTCTAGGTTTTGTGGCTAGGTTTGGGTTTTTAGTAATGGATTTTTTGTCGGAGGAGAGTTTATGAAATCCCTGCCGAAACATTCCCGCGCTGGTGCGGCACTACTCTTGTTCTTGGGGTTTGGAGGGTGTAGTGCAGTCTCTCTTCAAGCCTCAGCACTAGCGCTAGAGACTGTCTCAGAAACCGTTGTTGTCTCCACGCTCGAAGTTCAGGCTGAAGCATTTCGCGTGGCACGCCTTCAGCTTCGGAGCACAGCCCGTCTAGATTACAGCATATCGAGACTTGAAGCTCACCTAGTTTCAGTTGATTTATATGGCGCTGACACCTCAGCACTGCAGCCTGAATATCGCATAGAGCAGGGACTGATTGCCTCTGTTGTTGTCAAGCCTGGGCTAGTGGACGGCCAAGCGAACGCCCGCTTGGATATCACCCTACGTGAAAACTGCCAGGTTCGTTCCTACCTGCGAGATGATGCCAAAACGCTGGTTATTGAGTTTGAAGCTACGCGCCCAGCATCGGCCGGGAATCCTCTGGCAGCGACAGGTCCTGTTTCATCAGCAGCTGGTCATCTGGTGACCGGTGCTGCAGCTTCTGCTTCACCTCTAGTGCAGCCGGCTGCTTTGACAAGCACAGTGCGGGCAACAAGAAGCCTCAACGCTAAGGTCCCCACGTTGCAGTCTGTGAGGCTGTCAAGTGTTGAGCAGACAACACTTGCTGAGTTAGGGATAACTACTAAAACCAAGTACAACCACTTCCTGCTTCAGAACCCACCACGATTGGTTGTAGACCTTTTCAATGCTGTGGCAGCAATTGAAAAGCGTGTGCTAGTTGGGCAAGACGACGTAGTAACTCGTATTCGCATCGGCGAGCCAGAAAGACTGACTACTCGTGTGGTCTTCGACTTGAAGCAACCGGTTGATTACACCGTTTCTGAAACGGAAGCGGGGTTAGTGGTGCGTTTTGGCAACCGTTTGGCAGGTGCAGCAGCTCAGCCTACCCCCCCAAGTATGGTATCTGCATCAACCCCTACCTCTCCGGTCGGTGACTCGCCAGTGGAATCAACTACTCCAGCTGTTTCGAAGCCCCACGTGACGCCAGCCCGCCAGGTCAGGGGAGAAATAGAGCCAGCAGCGTCGACGGCTCCCTCTGCCCGAAGCACGCTACCAGTTGTGGCATCAACACCAACAGCGAAGGTCGTCCCAAGTATTGCTTCTAGCGAGCCTACTAAAGCACCAGCTAATCCATCAGTGCCGTCTACTGGCGGACGGTTTCCACAAGGCGGACGCGGCGCACAGTTTGGTGATCCGTCATATCAAGGTGACCCGGTGAGTCTGGACATTACGAATGTTGATCTCTCAGACATTCTCCGGTTTATCTCCGATAACTATGATGTGAATTTTATTCTCGATAGATCAGTCGGCAAGGTACCGGTCACCCTCAAGGTCAACCAAGTGCCTTGGAATCAGGTGTTGGAATCTATCTTCCGCGCCAACCAACTCACCTATCGGCGTGAAGGGATGATTGTCCGGGTGGCAACTGTGGCGGCTATCACGGCAGAAGAGCAGGAACGTCGTAACCAGCGTCTCCAGGAAATCTACAGCGCACCAACGGTAACAGAGTACTTCAAGCTGAAGTATGAGCGTGTTGACCAAGGTGCAGCCATGCAACAGGGAGCAGCAGGCGGCGTTGGAGTTCAAAGCCCAAGTGGGCAACCCATAGGCGGGATAATCGGGGGAATCGGTTTCGTCGCTATTGTTCAGCAGTCACTTTCGCCGGCTGGGCGGATTTCCATCAATCCCCGGACGAACACGGTCATCATCACTGACATTCCTTCCTACGTGGAACAGGTACGTGATGTGATTGCGCGTCTCGATGTGCCAGAGCCGCAGGTTGAAATTGAAGCCCGCATTGTTTTTGCTTCGCGTAACTTTGCACGTGAGCTCGGCGTGCAGCTTTTCGCTGCAGCGACAACCCGCCAAGGGCGGGCAGCTGCCTTCTCGACTTCAGCAAATACGTCTCTCAATACTGGTGGGGGCGCCCTAGCCGACCCCTCGCTGGCACCAGGGTTGCTGATTGGTCCAGTGGCAACCTCGGGCATTTCCGGCGGTGGGTCATCGGTCTTGGCTTTGACCACTGGCCCAATCGGTACTTCTCTGTTGGCAGCAACCCTGACAGCTAACGAGCAGAAAGGCCTTGCTAAATCCATTGCTGCTCCTCGCGTTACAGTACTCAACAATGCTGAAGCCACCATTGTTTCCGGCGTTCAAATTCCCTTCGTTGCTGCGGCTGGTATTGGTGTGGCCCAGCAAGTAACTTTTGTCAATGCTAACGTCAGCATGACAATCACCCCCCAGATCACAACCGAAGGCAATGTACTACTGCGGGTCAGCGTGACCAATGATGCGCCGGGGCAAGTTATCAATGGCTTCACCAGCATTAGCCGCCGCACAGCAAACACCCAAGTCATTGTACCTGATGGCGGTACAACCATCATTGGTGGGGTGCTCAATGACATTGAGACTACGAATGTATTTCGGACACCGGGTATTTCAAGCCTGCCACTGCTGGGTGAACTCTTCAAACGGCGCGCCTTAACACGCACAACCGGTGAGCTGTTGTTCTTTATCACACCCCGGATTGGGCGCGGAGAGAACATTCTCTCTGGCGGTGAGCCACCGGTTTCGCCCCAGCCGGCAACCAGTGGAGGGCAACCGTGACCTTTTCGGAGCTGCTCCAGGGCATTCTGGCGCGGGTCGAGGGGAGTATCGGCATAGCCATCATGGGACTTGACGGGCTAGCTATTGAGCAAGCACAAGTCCCGTCGAAAATGGACTTAGGGGAGCGGGTAGCGTTGATCGCCACTTCGCATGCCACGCTCCTCCGAAACACAATGCGCATGTCGTCTGACACCGGGGTTGGCTCGCTCAATGAGCTTACCCTTATGTCAGACACTTTTCTCCTCGTAGCGCGTCTGATTGGGCGCGAATATTTTCTCATTATTGTCCTGAGCCCCGGCGGAAACATCGGACGTGCACGTTTCGAGCTGCGCAAAGCCCACTTGCTTCTTGAAAAAGAGTTCATCTAAAAACACCCAATAAGCAAGGCGGCTTTGTGCCGCTAGGTTGCCTTTGCCTCTGCAAAGGCTTTTTTTGTCTTGGAGCTTGACATGTCTAACCAAATCCAAGGCTATGCACAGCAGGGAGATGTGACGCCACCACCAAGCTTCAAACCGCTTGGGACAACAGGATTATGGTGCCATCCTCTAGGATTTGGCTGTTATCGCATCGAAGAAGATAACCCTTCCCACGAAGCAGCACTCCGAGCTTATCTGGAGCAAGGGGGCAATCTGATTGACACTAGTGCCAACTACACAGACGGCGGATCAGAACGCACGATTGGGCGCATTGTACGGGAGATAGACCGTTCGGCAGTGATTCTTGTGACCAAGGCCGGCTACATTCAGGGCGACAACATGCGTTTAGCCCAGAGCCGTAAATTCCCCGAAGTCGTCAAGTACGGGCCGGGACTATGGCATTGCATTCACCCGGAATTTCTGGCGACCCAAATCGAACGCAGCCGTGAACGTATGGGCGTTGCTACACTAGATATTTTTCTGTTGCACAATCCAGAGTACTTCCTAATGGCCTGTGCCAAGCGTAGCATTACGGCAGCCGATAACGAGGAATTCTACCGCCGGATTCGCGAAGCCTTTGCCTTTCTCGAAGAACAGGTGGCGTCCGGCGTTGTCCGCTTCTATGGCATTTCGTCGAATCACTTTCCCTTGCCGGCTAATGATCCGACGCATGTCAGTCTGGCGCGTTGTCTATCAGAAGCAGAGTCAGTAACACCCAACCATCACTTCAGAGTTGTCCAGTTTCCCCTCAATCTCTTTGAAACTGGAGCTGTCACGGAGATCAACAACAACGGTCTCACAACTCTGGAATTTTGTGCAGCCCACGGGCTTGGTACCCTTGCCAATCGCCCGCTCAATGCCTTTGCCCGGCAACGTCTGGTACGGCTGGCGGACTTTATCCCGCCCGGCAGTCAGGTGTCGCTGGATGACCTTTCCCAGCAGTTGTCGCCGCTTCGGGAGCACGAGGCGCTTCTGGCGGCTGATTTCGGACTCCCTCTGATGTTCGGGAAAGGGTTGGCTGACTGGCTGCTGCAGCTTGCGCCCCGCCTCGATTTACCGTTGGTCTGGGAGCAGAATGCCTACCGCCTTGTCATTGCCCCGGTGCAGCAGTGGCTGGGACAGCTCACGGCCTCGCCGCGTCAAGAAGCCGCTTTCCAAAGCTGGCGCGAGCGCTTTATTGAACTAGCTAACGATGCACTGACGTTGGTTGCTAGGTTTGCTGCTGCCCAGGCACAGCCCCGGTCGGATGAAATACGACAGCAACTTTACAGATTCGGTTACACGGGCGAAGGCCAGACACTTAGCCAAATGGCCATCAATACCTTGCGCAGTCTACCCAATTTGAGCTGCGTCCTTGTAGGAATGCGCCAAGTAGAGTATGTCACCGATGCCTTGGGCGTTCTTCGCGTTCCAATGGTGAATGGTGCGTCAATTTTGCGTCAATGGGCAACGGCTTCTTTTTAGGTTTGATTGAACTCAAGCTTTAGGGCCTAACCGATAAACGTAGGTGCTGTGAGAGCATTGTATTCCGTAGTTGTCCTAGAAAGCCGTGTAAAAAAACCGGCTGCGCTCCCACCTAAAACAAACACCCCGTAGTTTGGAAGCCAGCCTTCGGCATCTGCCTGAACCTCAAAAAAACGTTGCACGACAAAGTGCTCAGGTAGCGCTAGCTCAAGGGACTTTTCCCAAACCTCTGGCGTGACAAAAGCGCCACAGATTGTTTCGGCTCCTTCGCAACCGTAGTTGCTTTTGAGCACCCATTGTTCGCGTTCCTCAAGTAGGCGCTCATGGTTCAGGCAGGTCATGCGATAGGTTTCAGGGATCAAGCGCCGAATCATCTCTTGGGCTTCAGATGGAAAACGCTCCATTTCTTCCCAGAAAAAGGCCAGCGAAAGCTTGTTCTGAGTGATGACGGCACCGAAGGGATTGACAATCGTGACTTGGCCCTGCAGCTCGGCATCCAATAGTGCCAGCAAGGGTTCCGCGAGCGGTTCATCATCCGGGTAGCCTTCAGCATCAGCCCAAACTGGGATGCGCTCACCCCACCAGTCAGTTTTGTAGTGGCGTAAAATCAAATCCACCGGCTCCCCAAACAAAGCCACACCGGTTGGCGTCCGGCGCAAGTTGTAGGGTGAGCCAACGATGACCTGAATGTTCTCCGCTTCGAGCCAGTGCGAAAAGGCAGTAATCATGCATAGGTCTTCGGTCAGCTCGGTTGGATAGACAATACCGACCCGCGTCAGTGGCGCTTCCGTACGCTTGGCGTGGCTTTCACGCAGCATAGCAACAAAGCGGGCGGGGAAATCGGCGTTGGGATCAGCTAAGCCGGGGTATGCAGTGTGGCGAAGCCGGTTGAGCCAGACCGCTTCAGGCTGACCTGACGGCGTATCGCTGTTGAGTTCACAGCAGCGGATATGACCATCCGTGCACAAAAATAGATCGGCGCGCGCCATGCCATGCCACAGCCCCCCGGAGGCGTACCACATCAGTTGTTGAAAGGGTGTGAGGTGATAAAACGATGTCAAGAACTCTGGGGATTCGAGCAGGATTTCGACCAATAACTGGTGCAAGTAGGCAACTGCTTCGGCTGCTTCGGCCAGTCGGACTGCTAATGCTGGGGAAATAACTGCTGCATGTAGACGAAAGCGCGGTTCACCCCAAAGCCAAGGATCAGAAAGCACGCCTGTAGCATAGACGGCACGCGCAAAGTCAGCATAGTCATCCATCGTGGTTTCATCCCTGACGCAAGGTGGGTTGGTGCGTCAGTATGATACCCTAGCGCGCGAAACGTCGGGCCACATCGTCAATGATGTCTGGAATCACTTCCCGAATGCGCCGCTGAACAGCTTCCCGCTCGGCTTCAATGCGGAGCTTTTTACTGGCTGAAATACGCACAAAGAAGGGAACTTTTTTCAAGATGACATTCATGCGTTCAACGGCCTCAGGGCTCCAGGCAATTTCCGCTTCTGGAATTGCCAGAGTTATTTCCTGTGCCTGCTTGCGTTCAAGGCTTTCGAGAGGAAGATGCCGGAACAGCAGCTCAAACAGGAAGTTGCTAATTTCTTGGGCAAGGTACACAACGCCGGCATAGCCCATAAACGGCGTTCCGGTAGCGCGTCGCACGACAGGGCCCGGAAAGGAAGCCGGGATGTAGCCGGTTAGCAGCTCAAGTTCGCTAATGTAGATTTTTTCATTGATAGAGCCAAACATCAGCATCGGGGGGTCATCCAGCAGGGTCTGCCGGATGTCCATGGCACTGTAAGCCATCGGGCCCGACTTAGCTTGCCGCGAAGCCACCACCGTGGGGCGCATGCCAAACTCGTCTTGGAGAACGCGCCGCAGTCCGTGAGCATACGTTTCACCTGCCACAACCCCGAAGCTTGAGGTGCCAAAAAAGTCCTGGTGCGGGCTACGCCACAAGTCCCAGAAGGCTTTGAGAGTCGTTTGCTTTTCACGGGCGATGAAAGCTTCGGCTTCTGCCTGAAGACCCAGCATCTGGCCCAGTTTGCGCAAAAACTCGGTTGTGTCCTGAAGACCAAAAGGGGCGTAGAGATAGGGCTTGTTCATCCGGGCCGCCAAGCTGGCACCAAATTCCCGATACATGACGATGCATGCGTCGCACATATCCACCGTAGCCAGATCGGGGATGTGGGTACGCAACGGGAGCACACAGCCCACTTCTGCACCAATGCCGCGCACAAGCCGTTCGATCTCGGCCAGGTCCGAGTAGCTGTTGAAGCAACCGTAGGTCGGGCCAATGATTGTCACTCGTGGTTTGGTGTGGGTAGCCGCAGCAGCAGCCCGCAATGCCGCTGCATCATAGCCGGATGAGGTCAGCAGCCAATCACGGTGTTCGTAAAGATACAGCAGGGCGGCTTCTCGCCCCTGCCACTCGTCATCCTGAAGAGCCCGGCTGTCAAAGTGCGCCACAGACTCATCCACACTCGCACCTGACTCAAAGCCATCCGTGCTAATGAGCTCGCTTTCCTGCGTCGTGAGTACAATGGTTGCCCGCCGCCGCGAGGTGAGTTTTGAACGCCCGCTCAGGGTTGCCCGTAAGATCGGGTTCGTTCCATCGAGCGTCACTTCCCGTTCCGTAAAGTCAGTTGAAATAACGTTTGGAAGGTTGGGAAGGGTGTCGGTGTAGTTGAGGATTGAGGTGACAGGCAAGGTGTAACATCCAACCGGGCCATTGATGACAACTTGCAAGTCGGGCAGGCATCCAAACGTAAACAGTGCGCCCCAGAAGGCATTGCTGGTGTCCACATCCTGGCGGACACTAAGGGTTAGTCCAGTGCGCAGAGCAGTTTGGGCAAGGTTTTCAACTTCCTGTGAAAGCGGCATACGGTCAAATGCTCCCAGTCGGATGGAATAGAGGCTTGCACCCCAAAGGTACTTTTTGCGACAAAGCCGGGGCTGGGGGACATTGCCCGGAGAAGACACCAAGGAAAGAGAGGCGAAACCACCCTTTCCATATCACCAACCTACCATGTGAGCGCGACTTTCAAACACTCTGGGTCGCGCAACGCGACAGCATAAGCCCGCTTAGGATCATGCGCTGGCAACTGATGGGTGATAAGCTGCCGCAGAGCCGAGTCATGGGCAGCCAAAAACTGGCGTGTCGCTTCTAGGTCGGTTGCCTCCCATTCACCAGCAATGTCAAGCCGGATTTCCTTGATGAAAGCCGGACCAAAAGCAAAGTGGATGTTTTCGTAAAAGCCGAGCGAGCGCAGATGACCGCGTTTTTTGAGGGCGCGGACGGCCGTATCGAAACAAGCCACATTGCCGGTGGCTTCTACAACAATATCAAAGCTGTCGGATGGAATATCCGCTTCCTGATTGACCACAAGGAAATGATCAGCTTCACCGAGTCCAACGCGGAAGGGAATGGTGTCGGCAATGGTCACTTCTGCCCCGTACTGGCTCAACATGCGGGCTGCTAGTTGCCCGACAATACCCTGCCCTAGCACAAGGACGGACGGACGAGTCCCCGGCGCAACGAGGTCTCGTACGCCATGGTGTGCTGTGGCTCCTAACGCCATCAGCAGTGCCGTCTCATTCGAGATGCCGGTCGGAATCTTGATGGGACGTTTGACATCGTTGACCGATTCCGAAACCTGGCCGCCAAAGACAGAGAAAAAACCTTCGTAGCGAACCGTACCGGGGAGAAAAACACGGTCACCAACCTGAAACTGAGCCGGGTCAACTTCATCACCAACTTCGATGACTTCACCGACGTTTTCATAGCCGGGAATAAGTGGATACCGAAGTTGGGGCATCCCCGGCAGCCGTCCTTCAAGGGTCATCCGTTCAGTACCGGCACTAATGGAAGTGAGCTTTGTGGCAACCCGCACCGAAGTTGGTGTCATCGGCGGTAGAGGAATGGATTGAAACCCAATTTCGTGCGGGGCATAAAAAACAATCGCATCCATGAGAAAAAACCTTTCTAGGTCGTTGTCATCAAGCTACCGAACGACGATATTGACCAACCGTTTGGGAACAACAATAACCTTAGCAACCACTTTTCCCGCAAGCAAGGCGCGAATTTTGTCATCCGCAAGCGCTGCTACCTCCAAGTCAGCATCGGAAATGTCCGGCGAAACCAAAATTTTGCTTCTGAGCTTGCCGTTGACCTGAATAGGAATTTCCAACTGCGGTTCACGGGCTAGCTCGGGGTCGTACGCCATCCAGCGCGCTTGGGCTAGGGAAGTGGTATGACCGAGCTCCTGCCACAGTTCCTCGGCAATGTGGGGTGCCAATGGCGTCAACATCAGTACCAATGCTTCCAGACCTTCGCGCATGGTCTGAATGTCCGTCGTCTCTGTCGTTTCACCCACAGCCGCGTCAAAGTCGTAAAGGGCATTGGTAAGCTCCATGCACGTGGCGACAACGACATTGAGTCGCAAGCCATGTTCAAAGGCCTCCGTTGCCCGCGCCAACGCCCGGTGAGTTGCCCGGCGTGCTGCTTCAGCCGTTGGAGAAACCGTTGCTGGCCGTCCTGTGACACGACGGCAACGGTCGCGCCAGCGGTAAACCAGCCGCCAAACTCGGGCTAGGTAGCGCATTGCCCCCTCGGCTGCTGGGTATTCCTCTTCGCCGTACTCATCCGTGACCCGCTTCCAATCTACTTCCCGTTCAGGTGGCGCTGCAAACAGGATAGACAGCCGGGTGGCGTCCGCCCCATAGCGCCGGATCATGTCGTCCGGGTCAACAATGTTCCCGCGCGACTTCGACATTTTTGCCCCGTTGAGAATGACCATCCCTTGTGTAAGCAGCCGCTTGACCGGCTCACCGAAGTCGATCAGTCCTAGGTCGCGCATCATCATCGTCCAGGCGCGGGTGTAAATCAGGTGCATGACGGCGTGCTCGTCGCCGCCGATGTAGAAATCCACCGGAAGCCAGCGCTGGATGACCTCCCGGTCGAAAGGACGCTGGTCGTTATGGGGATCGCAGTAGCGGAAGTAGTACCAATTGGAGTCCACGAAGGTGTCCATGGTGTCGGTATCGCGCCGCGCTGGAGCGCCACAGTTGGGGCACGTCACCTTTGTGAACGTCGGATGGGTTGCTAGGGGCGCGCCGACTGAGAAATCTAGGTCCGGCGGCAGCGTGATAGGCAGGTTTTCTTCCTTTTCCGGCGAGATTGTCCCGCAGGCGTCACAGTGAATCATCGGGATGGGCGTGCCCCAGGCGCGCTGCCGGGAAATGCCCCAGTCGCGCAGCCGGTACACGACTGCGCGTTTCCCAAACCCGTGGGTTTCGGCATGGTGCGCCATAGCCTGACGCGCTTCAGCCGAGTGCATGCCGGCAAAGGGCCCACAGTCAGGGCCGAGAATGCCATCATCCAAAAAGGGCAGGGAGGAAGCCTCCGACCCAGACCGCGAGTCACTATGGAGCGTATCCCAGACAACCCGGCGGATGGGCAACCCGTACTTGCGTGAAAACTCAAAGTCCCGTTCATCATGCGCCGGAACGCTCATCAGTGCGCCGGTCCCGTACTGTGCCAGAACGAAGTTCGCCGTCCAGACCGGTAGGCGCTCCCCGTTGAAGGGGTTGATGGCATAAAGGCCGGTCTCCACACCTTCTTTTTCCCGCGACTCCGTTCGCTCGCGTAGCGACTGCGCCGTAATCCGTGCCACAAAAGCGGCGACATGAGGCCGAATGGGCGAGCGTTCAAGCAGTTGCTCCATCAGGGGATGTTCCGGTGCGACAATGACAGCGTTAGCTCCGTAGATGGTGTCTATGCGAGTTGTAAAAATGCGCACGGTGAGAGTTGGGTCATCAGCAAGAACAAAATCCACTTCAACCCCTTCGCTGCGCCCAATCCAGTCCTGCTGGCGCTTGAGCACGTGTCCGGGCCAGCCATTCTTGAGTGGCCCTTCGATGCCAGCCAGTAACTCCTCGGCATAGTATGTTTGGCGGACAAACCACTGTTCGAGTTCCCGTTGCTCGACGGGTGTCTCCGGGTGTCGCCAACAAAAGCCTCCCTCGGCCTGCTCATTAGCCAGGCTTGTGTTGCACTTCGGACACCAGTTGACCGTAGCCCGCTTGCGATACACCAGTCCCTTTTTGAAAAGCTGGATGAACATCCACTGATTCCAGCGGTAATATTCTGGCCGGCAGGTTGTAATCTCGCGGCTCCAGTCATAGCTGAAGCCCAGCCGCTGAAGCTGGGCGCGCATGGCGGCAATGTTCTGGTAGGTCCACTCATCAGGGCGCGCCCCTTGCTGGATGGCGGCGTTTTCGGCCGGAAGTCCGAAGGCATCCCATCCCATCGGGTGCAGTACATCGTAGCCCTGAAGCCGTTTGTACCATGCGACAGCATCGCCAATGCTGTAGTTGCGTACGTGCCCAAGGTGAATGCGCCCAGATGGGTACGGGAGCATTTCCAGCATGTAGTAGCGTGGGCGGCTGCCGTCATCACGGACGGCAAAGGTGTTTTGCTCACGCCAAAGCCGTTGCCATTTTTCTTCGATGACGTGTGGTTGATACTTTTCGTGCATAGTAGGGAAAAACTGCGCTAGGTTTCTCGAATTAGCTTTGACACGGTAGAAGCCAGGCAGCTCACAAGCTGGCACACCAAAGAGCATGACCCAAAGCGGCGGGTGGGTAAAGGGAGGTGGCGCTGCTGAGCGGGATGGCTTCTGGTGGAGGGATGAAAGGTTTTGGCTTGTGGCAATGAACTTGATAAGCCACGCTTTCTATCACTTTTGACAAAAAAGGCAGGAGCCTATGGGGAACAGACAAGCTCTGTGGTATGAGGGGAAGTCTTGCCTGGGAATGCTTTTCCTGGGTGGGGTGGTGTGGTTGGGGCTGGCACTTGGTTTCCCCTGGAAGTCGGTTGAGGCTCACAGGGCAAGCCAGGATGAGTCGGAGCAGAAACTGTTGCGCAGGATTGACGGGCTGGCCGAAAGCCTCACCAGGATGGCGCCGGAGAAGACGTATGAAGGCTACCAGGCGATACCACTGGAGTTGCGTCGGGAAGTTTATGTCAGGCTGACGCCCGAAGCGAAGGCCGCGATTTGGAGGGGTCATTACCGGTACTGCCTGGACTCGCTGCCGCTCAATCCCCAACAACGGGACTGCATCAACAAGGCTATCGAAATGACGTCGCCAGCGTTGTACCAGCCGTCGGCTGACACTGGCGAGTTCGCCGACACGGTTGAGGGGTATCGTCCGTACTTTGAACCCAGCCAGTTTGCCTTCATCTTTTATGGTGAGGAGCCGCTGGTTGGTGGGCAGGGGCGGGGAGTGTTCTCACTTCGCACCGACCCGCGCCTGCGATGGGCGGCAGGTTGCAACTGCCGAACCTATGTCGGGCGCGCTGGCAACTGCGGCGGGATGTCCAAATGCGACACAGGTCCCTGCAGTCCGTACCCCAGTTGTGGGCCGGGTGGCACACAGGTCTGTGACGGACTGTGTGATATCAACTGACACCGACAACCAGACCAACAACTAGGGAAGGGTGGTTGACAGAGCAGCGTGATTACGCCAGGCGCCACGCTGCCTGGATCAAGCCACCGGGGCAAGCTGTTCGAGCAAGCGTGTCACCTGAAGGCGTTTGAGGTGAAAGGCAGCCCGGTTGACGATGCAGCGCGCACTCACCGGCGCGATTTCCTCGAGAATGGCCAACCCGTTTTCGGCCAGGGTGCGACCGGTTTCGACAATATCCACAATGCAGTCGGCCAGCCCCAGCACGGGAGCCAGTTCAACCGAACCACTCAGCGGGATGATTTCCACTGGCGTGGCACGCGCCTGAAAGTGGCGTTGCGTAACCTGTGGATACTTGGTAGCCACGCGCAGTTTCGACAGTGGGTTGGCTACTTGCCAAGGGGTATCTGGGAAGCCAGCAACCACGAGCCGACAAAGACCAAAGCCTAGGTCAAGTGGTTCATACACATCAGGTTCCTGCTCGAGCAGGACATCCCGCCCACAGACGCCCGCTTGAGCAATCCCATATTCGACATAGATTGGCACATCAGCCGGCTTGACCAGCAGGAAGCGGTACTGACTGTGCACGTCCGTAAGAACGAGCCGCCGGCTGTCGAGTTGCTCCGGTGGAAGTACAATCCCGGCCTGCGCTAGCCGGGCAAAGGTCATCTCCTGTAGGCGGCCCTTGGCCAAGGCAAGCGTTATCACGGTCGGCAAGGATTACTTTTGCGGATTCCGTACGCGGCGCTCGCGTGTCACTTTTGGAGACGCCGGGCTGTTTGTTCTGTCTTCTTCGTCATCGCGAGGTGGGGAAGGAGGCGTATCGGCTTCCTCTGGGGTTTTTGCCTTGCCCTTCATGCAGTCAGCGATCTGTGGCCGATATTCTTTAGCTGCTGCTGCCAGGCTAAGGTATACCGTCTGGAATGCTTCAAATGTAATGGGGGTCTCAGTCCGCAGTGACCACTTCAACCCAATGTCCTGCTCACGGTCAACAAAGAAACTTCCAAAAGCTAGTGCTTCGTTGGCACTAAGCAGCAGGGCCCGCAGATCGTTGGCATCCTTTGCCTCAGCGACGTTGCCAAAGGCATAGGAATACAGCCCAACCATTTTTTTGCGCGGCGAGTAAACCACAACGATGTCGAATGTTTCACCGGAAGTTGAGGTGTAGTGAGTAACGATCGTGTTGGGGTCCTTGTCGGCGCGCTCCAGCCGGACGCCCTTGATCTGGCGCAGGTAGCCGCGCAGGGTTTCATGCATGGGTTTGGGTCTGGGCGCAGCTTCGGTCTCTACCGGTGTCTGTCCGGCTGGCCGAGCAGCCGGCGGCTTGGCTTGAGTTGTGGAGGTGTGTGGCGTTCCGCTGCTATGGGCTGCTTTCTGGCGGGCCGGCCCGGTTTCCTGAGCCACGAAGCTTGCTGGCCCTAGTAGTAGCGACGCCAAGGCAACCAACATTGGGTTACACATCATGGTGGAATCCCCACAGGTGCAGAATCGGGTCTTACCGGCAGTAGGTTTTAGAACCCGGCTACCTGAACGGTAGCACATACCAAGTACCTGGCCAGACGCCTCGGTGTGCGTTGGGTTTGGCCCGCGCACCGCCTGAATGAGCACAAGCCGGGTTTATGGTCTTATGCCGGCGAATCATAGCGAAACTGCTGCCCACGCCGAATGAAGGGTTTTTCAAAGTACTCCCACGACAACTTGGCCAGCGCCAGAACGAGGCCGGCCGCACCGATGGTCACGGCAATCCGGGGAAGGGTTTCGAGGTGGGGCGCGGTGCCAAAGACCACCGCGTGGGTCAGCCCCAGCACCGGCACGTGTAGCAGGTACAATCCATAGGAAAACTCGCCCACCCGGACAAACCCCCACCAGCGGAAAAAGCCGGCCAGCCGACCCGCGCGGTGCGTCAGCACCAGCCAGAACAGCATGGTGTAAGCCACCGCCTGGGCAAAGTAAAAGGTCGCAATCTGCGCCGGCGCATAAAAACTCAGCCGCCGGCTGTAGAGCAGCCACAGCCAGCCGCTCGTAAGGGCAATCAACGCCCACCACCAGCGCCGCTGCTGCTCCAGCCAGGACCAGGCGGCCGGATCGCGGTAAAGCAGCGCCGTCAGCACCCCGAATCCCAACGCATCGAAGCGCAGCGGCGTCAGCACATACTGCGCCGTGGGGTTGTTGTAGGGCGTCAGGGCCAGCCCAAAACGCAACAGCGGCGCGGCCACAATGAACCCGCCGACGACCAGACGCAGATGCTGCGGCGGAACGTACCGGATAAGCAGCGGCAGCCCCAGGTAAAACTGTTCTTCGACAGCCAGCGACCACGTAGGCGAAAGCCAGTACGCGCCATACTCGCCAGCGTAGGCCATAGCCAGATTTTGCAGATAGAGCAGGTAGCTGGCCAGCCAGCGCCCGTCGGTGGCGTTCAACTGTCCGACCGGACGCTGGATGAGCCACTGCATGGCCTCGCCTTCACTAATGCCGGTTGTGACCGCCGCCCAGACGGCCAGCCGCGCGATGAGGAAAGCGCCCACGACGGCATAGTACAGCGGAAAGATGCGCAGAATACGCCGCAAGTAGAAAGTTTTGAACAAGTTGGAGGATGCGCGCGCATCGTATAGGATGCCTCCAATCAAAAAACCGGACAAAATGAAGAACACGTCCATCGCCCCGACTGTCTAGATAAGGTAGTCAGCAAACCATCTGACTGCGTAGGCGGGTGGTGACTGGCGGGTGATGAGATAGGCATAGTGAAACAGAAGGATGGCCAATGCGGAAAAGCCGCGAATGCCGTCCAGTTCAACAATCCGCTGCATACAGTCGGTCGCACCAAAGCCTTTGTAACCAGAAAAGACGCCTGCTAACCACAGCAGAAAAACAGCGTTACTAGTAACGCATCGTTTACACAGCAGGCATAGTGTTGCGAACAGTTGACACAGTCTCCATCACCTTTCACTGCCCGGCCGTCTGTTGCTCGGATGCCGTGCAGCATAGACCTGGGAGTTAGTATGTACCTTATGCCAAATCAAGTATGCTGGCGCTATGTAACGTCAGCGTTAGTTAGTAGTGTGATCCTGGGGTTACTTGCCTGGTATGTGCCTTGGCAACGACCGATGAGTGCCAACACGGCCGTCGCAACAGGAGCGCCGGCCGTTTTAGCAACGGCAACGACAACAATCTATGCTGAAAACTTCAACAGTATAGGCAGCGGTCTGCCGTCGGGCTGGACGGTGCGTACCGGCGCAACCGCCACCTCGCTTGGCACACCAGCTTCATTTTCAACCACGCCCATAGACTGGGCAAACACCAGCGGGGCCTTCAAAAACTTTGCCTCGGCCAACAATGCCGGTTTCAACGCCTCAACGCCCGACACAACCCAAAACAGCGCCCCGGACCGGGCACTGGGCATCCGGCAGACTGGGGCTTTCGGCGACCCCGGTGCGGCCTTTACCTACCAACGGAATACGACCGGGGAAACCATCACTGCTGTCAGCTTTGATGCCCAGATGCTGAGCGTCCAGCCGCGCAGTACGACCTGGACGCTACAATACGGCGTCGGCGCAAACCCAACGTCCTTCGTGACGCTGGCCACCTACACCGACCCCGGCACGTGGGGCAACACGAACATCTCCGTGACGCTGTCGCCAACGCAGTCGGCCGAGGTCAGCAACCAGCCTAGCGTCTTTTTCCGCATTGTGGCGCTGACGGGTTCAAGCGGCTCTGGCGCCCGCGACAGCTTCGGCATTGACAACTTCACCCTGACCAGCAGCCCACCGCCGACCGGGCCGATTGTACCGTCATGTCCGGGGACCATAGCGGCCTTTCAGGGAACGACCGCCGTTGCCTGCGGGCTGAGCGCCACTTCCACCAGCAGCATCGTCAACAACGCTACGGTCTTCAGCGTGACGCCGCCCACAACCGGCTTCTCCATCGTGGACTTTGTTCCGGCAACCGGCCCTGGCGGCACCGCCACGGCAACCCTGCAGATTGCCAACACCGTGCCGGTTGGCAGCTACAGCGTCGTCGTCCGCTGGTCAAACAACGACACCCCGCCCCAGACCGCCGATTGCACCATCACGGTCAACGTCGTGGCGGCAACGCCGGTCACGCCCATCAACCAGATTCAGGGGACAGGCAACACCTCGCCGCTCGTCAGCACCGTGCAGACGACGGAAGGTGTCGTCTATGGGCTGCGCAGCAACGGGTTCTTCATCCAGACCCCGGATGGCTCCACGCTCGATGACGGCAATCCGAACACGTCCGAAGGGCTGTTTGTGTTCACGGGCAGCACGCCGCCGGTGCAGATTGGGAACCTGGTGCGGGTACGGGGTACGGTCAATGAGTTTGTCCCCGCGGCTGACCCGCAGCAGCCGTCGGTGACGCAGCTTTCGGGGTCACTGACGATTGCCCGGCTGGCGTGCAGTGTTCCCTTGCCGGCACCGACGGTCATCACTCCGGCCATTGCCAGCACGCCGTCGCCACTGGAGCCGACCCTGCCGTTGCGCTACGAGCGGTTTGAGGGGATGCGGGTGGCGGTACAGCATCTGGCGGTAGTGTCGCCGACCGGAGGCAGTGTCAATGAGCCGACGGCGACGGCGACAACGAACGGCACGTTTTATGGCGTCGTGGCACAGGTATGCGGCAGCGGCTTTTGCGCCGACCGTCCATTTCGTGAGCCGGGGATTCGCTACCCGGACACTGTGCCCAACGGTGGGGTGACAGGGACGTTGCCACCGCCGGCCAACGTGCCGCGCTGGGATGCCAACCCGGAGGTGCTGCGGGTTGAAAGCACAGCCCAGCCCGGTACAACGGCACTCAACGTCCCATCGGGGGACTTTGACCCGACCACACCCTACCCGGCTATCGTGACGAACCTGGTCGGGGCGATGGATTATCGTTTTCGCACGTTCACGATTTTGCCGGAGGCGGCCAATCCACCGGTGTTTTCCAACAGTGGTGCGCCGGGTGTGGGTGAAGCGATTCCGCTGGCGGTACGTCCGCCGACCGACTTGACAATTGCCTCGATGAACCTGGAGCGGTTTTTTGATGACCGCAATGATCCGGGGCGGAGCGAACCGGTGTTGACGCCGACGGCGTACAGCAATCGCCTCAGCAAGTTTTCCCTTCAGGTGCGGAACATTCTGCGCAACCCGGATGTGATTGGGTTGCAGGAAGTGGAAGCGCCGACCGACGATCTCAATGTCGTCATCAACGACATGGCGGCGCGGCTCAACACCGACAACGGCAATCCCGCAAACAGCAACCTGGCGCTCCCGTTTTACGTGGGGTACATCTTCCCGACCAATGACGTGGGCGGTATTGCCGTGGCCTATCTGGTCAACACCAACCGCGTCACAGTGAGCAGTGTGACGCAGGTGGGCGCGACCGATACGTATGTGCGTCCTGACAGTTCGACGGCGATTCTCAACGACCGTCCGCCGATCATTTTGCAGGGGGCGCTGGGGGGCTTTGCGTTTACGGTCATCAACGTGCACCAGCGTTCACTGAGAGACATTGACACCGGCGGTTCTCCCGTCAACGGCTATCCGAATGAGGGCTACCGGGTCCGCCACAAGCGGCAGTTGCAGGCCGAGTTCGTCGCTAACCTCATTCGCCAGCGACAGATACTGAATCCGAATGAGCGCATGGTGGTCATCGGCGACTTCAACGGCTTCCAGTTCAACGACGGTTACGCGGACATCTACAACACGATTCTGGGCAATGCGCCGACGCCGCCGACCAGCGGCACAAATGATACCCGGGTCGTGCTGGCACCGACGGCCGCGTGGAATCCACCGACGCCGCCGCTGGTGAGCCTGACAGGGACGGCGGTGAACTCGTCGAACTATTCCTTCCTGTTTGACGGCAGCGCCCAGACGCTTGACCAGGTAGCCGTCACCCAAAACCTGTCGGGCATTGCCTTCTCCGAAACGGCGCGGGTCAACGCAGACTTCCCGGAGGTGGACCGCAACAATGCAGCATCGCCCAAGCGGTTGTCTGACCACGACCCGAAGCGGGTGGTCATTTCCGTGCCGACGGCAACGCCGGTACTTCAGAACTGCCGTGTGTCGCTCGGCATCGCCAGCCAGACGCTGGCGGGGAACACCTGCGGGTTACCCAACTACGCCGGCGACCTTGTGCTGACAGCTGTTCTGACAAACACGAGTACTCAGACGATCTCGAACGCTTACGTGCAGGTGGTTGGTCTGGGGTATCCCGACGGCACGCCGACCGGAGTGATTGTCCCTTCAACCAACCCGCACCGGCTGCTGACGGCGGATGCGACGACGTGCAGCAGCGGCGGACAGGCCGGGGCTATCCAGTCCACGGTCAACGGACAGGCGCCGATTGGCAGCAACACGCCGATTGGGACGCTCAATCCGGGTGAGTCGCGGACGCTGACCTTCCGCCTTGCCCTGCCGGCGATACGGCGGCTGCGGTTCTTTGTCAACGTCTTCGGGGTTGGCGGGACGGCCTGCCCGGTGGCATCAAACGAAGGGCAGGCGCCGGGGCCAGTGATGGCGACGACCGTGCCGCTGGAGGGGCCGGCGCTTGGTTTTGAGCTGCTGCGGGACAAAGGGCGGCTGACAGTGGAGCCGCTGGCTTCCGGCCGCACAACCGGGACGCAAGCTGGCGGCGGGCGGCGGCGGTAGCCGTCACCTTTTGAACCTGCCCCTTTCCGTCGGGTGGTGGGGATTATCCCTGCCACCCGATATTCTTTTGAGGGAAGGGCTACGGCTGTTCCTGACGTTGCGCCAGTTTCCGGCGCAGGGTGGTGAGTCGTTCCGGGTCAAAATCGCGGACCGGCTGAAAATCAAGCTGCTGAAGCTGCTCGAACGCCGTTGCAAAGGCCTCGGCGGCACGCTGGCAGGCCTGCCGGGCCTCAGCCGCCTTGCCGGCGGCTTCGAGTTCCGCTGCCTGCGCTTCTTCCTCAGCCCCAAGCGCCAGCCAGGCAACCGGGAAGAAGTTGCCCCGCGCGCGAATCCCTTCCTGCAGGGTGGCGCGCAGCTCTTCCGGGGTGTCTTCTTCCTCGCACAGATGCGCCAGCTCCAGATAGGCCAGCGGGTCGTGCAGGTGACGGCCCAGCGTCAACGCGCGGTAGGCGGCCGGGCTGGCCAGGAAAGCCTGCTCAATGGCCGTAACCACCGTGTGCAGGTCGGCGCGGGCAGACGACAGATCGCTGCTCTTTGGTTGGGCTGTAGCTTTGCGGAGGCGTTCCAGCGCGCGCCGGGCCGCCGCGTCCTGGAAGTCGGTCAGCGCCGCCAGCCGTTCCAGATGGGGTTGGGCACGCTCCCATGCGCCGAGCTGTCCGTAAGCACGCACAAGCAACAGACGCGCCAGACTGTGCTCCGGCATCCCCGGAGCGTCTATCACATGAACCAGCGTCGTGATGGCATCGGCAGTGCGTTCGCTGCGCCAGTACAGCGAGGCCAGAAAGTAGCGGCACTCTGTGACCTGCACGGCAAGCGTCTGCCAGAGGCCCAGATCGGCGGCTGAAAGGTGCCGGGCAGCCAGTTGGTCAAAGGCTCTGGCCAGCTCCAACTGCGTCTGCTGCTGCCGGGGTGAACCAGCCAGGCGGCGGTCGCGGGCCGTGCGCTCCAGTTGCTCCAGCGCCGTACGGTCGGCTTCTGCCAGCCTGGACTTGATGACGACTTCAAGGGCGTGGCGCTGTTCTTCAGCAGCATCGAGCGCTCGGTAGAGCGCAGCAATCGCCTTTCCGGTGTGCCCCTGGGCATCAAGCACCAGCGCCCGTTCGTAGTGCCAGCGGACGCTTTCGCGTGGAATCGTCTGGGCCGCTGGCGCGCCCGCCGCCAACGCAAGCAAGCTGAGCACAAAGCCCACGGACAGGAAACCCCAAAGCCAGCCGCCAAAACATCTTGCGCGCACAGCTTCCATCGCTTTCCCGTTTGCAGAACTGTTTTTTTCACGGCTTTGCCGTCGCCGCCGTTGCCGGGAGGAAGGCAAAGTACACGGCCGCAAGGATAAACAGAAACGCCACGGCGTAGTTCCACCGCAGCGGCTCGTGCAGGTAGGTGATGGCAAAGGCGACAAAGACCAAAAGCGTGATGATTTCCTGCAAAATCTTGAGCTGGAATGCCGTGAACTGTCCGTAACCCCAGCGGTTGGCAGGCACCTGCAGGCAGTACTCAAAAAACGCGATGCCCCAACTGATGAGAATGACCTTCCACAGGGCAACCCCCCGGTGGCGCAGATGTCCGTACCACGCCACCGTCATGAACAAATTGCTAAGAATGAGCAACAGAACCGTCCGCATAGACCAGACTTACCGAAACCAAACTTACCGATGCTTGCACGGGACATCGGAATGTTCGTTGACGAGCGGGATTTCCGGCGCGCGGATAGGTGCTCCGAGCGGGGTCTGAAGGATGATTTCCGTCTCGCGCAAAAGCTGCGCAACGTCCAGCCAGGGTGTGTCACGGCCGCCGTCGGCAAGGTTGAGGCGCGCCTTGTCAAAGAGCACATGCATGGGTTCAGTGCGTCCCTTGAGGCGGTGAATATGGACGCCACAGAGCTGGATGAGCCCCTGGATGACGAGCTTTTCGCCGCCTTCCGGCAGGCGCATCCAGAGGGCTTCCCAGTCTTCGTGGGCAGCATAGAACTCGCCGCAGTTGAACAGGTCTGCGCCCAACATCAGCCCCAGCCGCAGGTGAGGGAAACGCTCGGCGTAGCTGCTGCCGGTGGGAATCCGGTGCGCCCGGTCAAGGCTAGTCTGGTAATCCCGCCACAGCGCCACAAGCCGGGCGGTAGGCAGGGCGCACCGCACCCAGTGCAGGATGAAGCCGGGTGCATAGGGAACGACCTGCCCCAAGTAGGGAGCCGCATCAGCGCGCGTCAGGCACTGGGCTTCCAAACGCGCCCGCAGATGCGCCGGCGGGTCGTCGTCAAGAATGATGCGTGTCGGGCAGTCTAGGCGTGCCGCCAGCTTGATCGCCTGACGGTCAAGCCAGTGAAGGTGTTCCAAGGTAGGTAGGGCAAAAGCCAGAGATTCCGGGCAGCCAAAGGCAGGAATAAAGGTTGGGCGTAACTGTGCACAAAAGGCATCCCAACTGAGCGGTGAAGACATTGCTTGGGGCAGGTTTCGTCGTTACTCAGGATCAGCAGCCGGCAAAGCTGGCGCAGGCGACATGAAACATACCCCCGGTTGCAATCGCAATCCATTGGCGAAGTCCCGCGCCGAAACCCGCGCACGTCCTTCGAGCTGAAGTTCCTGCGCAGCTAGGCATGTGCCCTGCCCACATGCGATGAGCAGTGCCTTGTCCGTAATGCCCACCAGCGTGCCGGGTGGGGACGTGGCTCCATCCGGTGGCGGCACTGCTTGCCCCCGCCAGAAGGTGACGCGGCGGTTGTCAAGATACGTATGACTACCGGGAAAAGGTTGGAACCCCCGAATGCGTGCAGCAATAGCCGTGGCCGGGAGTGACCAGTCAATCCAGCCGTCTTCACGTTTGAGCAGTGGAGCGTACGTCGCCTGGGCTGCATCCTGGGGATGCCGGGGGAGCTTGCCTTCCGCCAGTTGCCGCAGCGCCTCACTAAGGAGTTCTGCACCGAGGTGGGCTAGGCGCTCACCTAACTCTGGTGCCGTTTCCTCCCGCCCAATCCAGCATTCGGTCTGAAGGGCAATGTCGCCGGTGTCCAGCCCAGCGTCCATATACATCACGGTCACGCCGGTCAGGGCTTCGTCGTGGGCAATGGCCCAGTTGACCGGAGCTGCGCCGCGATACTTCGGAAGCAGCGAGAAGTGGACATTCAGAAAACCATGCCGTGGGGTTTCCAGCAGGTGCGGTGGCAGAATCCGCCCGTAAGCCACAACCACACCAACGTCGGCCGCAAGGGCTGCGAGGTCAGCATGAAACTCCGGGGTTTTGATTTTGGTGGGCTGCCAGACCGGAAGCCCCAGTTCCTGGGCTGCCACTTTGACGGGCGGAGGCTGTAGGCGGTAGCCGCGTCCGGCCGGGCGGTCAGGTTGCGTAACCACTGCCACGACATCGTGCCCGTCCTGATGCAGTCGCCGCAGGGTTGGGACGGCCAGACTAGGCGTGCCCATAAAGACAATGCGCATGCCAGAGTGTATGTCCCCTTACTGCGTTTTGGCTCACGCGCCGTTCGGCATCGCTGCCGCGTGCGTACTTATAGCGTATCGCATGCCAAGATCGTAAAAATTCAGGTTGCCAACAAGTTTTGAAGTTGACAAATGGCATGCGTAAAGCGTAAACAAGGATACACACATTTGAAAACGACTTGTCGCGGCTTCATCCTATCCGGCCCCGCAGGTCATTCCTAGAAGACTGGGCTTTTTGTATGCGGTTTTCGCCACGCTCAAGCCGGGCAGGCTGCTTTCTTGCAGAGTGTGTCAGAACCGCGCGTATCTCACGCCGCCGGTGGCGTGATTCTACAATGTAGCCTTATGAGGGAAAACACAGATGAATGACAGCACATTTTCTTCTCTGCCAACCGGGCAACCACATCGGCGCTCGATGTGGCGTCGCCTTCTGCCGCTGGTTGTGGCAGCCACAGTCTTGGTAGCCGGCATCATGGTGACCTTCCGTTCACCGCTGGCACGGGCAGCCGGCCGGGCGCAGTTGACCGCCGGAAAGTTCAACCTGTCCAATCTCCAGGAGCTTTCGGTAGCCGGCGACCGGGTCAAGCTGCGCGTTGAGTCAGATGCGCCAATGCCGGAAACCCTGCGCAGTGCCAGAGTCATTAGTGAGTACGACAGCTTCCGGGTTGTGGAAGTCTCCGAACGGGAAGCGGCGCAACTCGCTGATGCGCCGGGCGTCACCCAGCGCAACGATTTCAACTACGTCTATCTCAACGCGGTAGAAATCAACACGACTTCGCCAGCAGCGCAGTCGCTGCGCGGGCAGCAGGAACTGGTGGATGGTGTCGGGATGCGGCTGGTGCAGTTTGCCGGACCCATCCAGCCGGGCTGGGTACGGATGCTGGAAGCGACCGGGGTGCAGATTGTCACCCCTATTCCCAGCAACGCCTATCTGGTGTACGGGAATGCCAAGAGCTTTGCGGCGCTCGATGCCTGGATGCAGCGGACGGAAGTGGTGCAGTGGGACAGTCCGTTCTACGGGTTGTTCAAGGTGCATCCGTCGGCGATTCCGGGCAGCAAGCAGTACATTGACACGAACGGCGAGTATCAGGTGCAGCTTTTCAACGATCAGCAGGGGAATCGGGGGACATTTGAACTGCTGCGCGAGATCGGGGCGCGGCAGCTCGGCGAGACTCAGGCATGGGGGCCGTACGTCAACCTGTTCATCAAGATGTCGCCGGATTACCTGGCGGATGTGGCCAACCGGCCCGATGTGGTCTCGATTCATCCGAAGACCGAGGTCAAAAAGCTTGACGAGCGGCAGAACATGATCGTGGCCGGGAACATCACGGGCAATACTCCGAATCCGGGCAACTATCTCGCGTTACTGGCAAGCTGGGGCTTTACGCAGGCGCAGTTCAATGCGTCCGGGTTTGTCGTGGACGTGACCGACGACGGCGCCGACCGGAATCCGACGGGGGCTAACCCCGGCACGGTGCCGGTCAACAGCAATGCGGGTCCCGTGCCGGCGCGGCACTTCTGCCTGTGGGAGGGCGGCGTGCCGGGTGGCACGTCGCGGTTCATCTACAAGGGGGTGTGGTCCTCTCTTGGTCTTGGTTCTGACGGTGGACAAGGCTTCAGCGGTCACGGGCAGCTCAACATGAGCATCGTGGGTGGGTTCGTGCCGGACAGCTTTGACCCCGGTGGCACGCGCGTCCACCGTGATCCACAGGGCTTCCGCTACGGGCTGGGCGTGGCGCCCTTTGTGCGGCTGGCCAACTCGGTCATTTTTGACCCGGGCTTCACGTTTCCCGACATCGGCAAAATGCTGGCAGCCGGTTACAACAGTGGTACCCGGATTAGCAGCAATAGCTGGGGCGGTGGTGCTCCTCTTGGCTCCTACAGCCCGGTCGCACAGACTTATGACGCGCGGACACGCGATGTGGATGCGGACCCCTCGAACGGTAACCAGCAGCTCGTTGTGGTTTTTGCAGCCGGCAACTCTGGCACCTCCGGCATCAGCGTGCCGGGCACGGCAAAGAACGTCATCACTGTCGGCGCAGCCGAAAATGTGCATTCCCACGCGACGGCCAACGGTGGGAACGACAACAACCCGGCCGGGAATGATGGCTGTGGCATCGGAGATACCGTCGCGGACAGCGCCAACGACATGGCCAGTTTCTCAAGCCGCGGGCCATGCGCGGACGGGCGGCGCAAGCCGGATATCGTTGCGCCGGGGACGCACGTCACTGGGATGACCTATGTGGCTGCTGGCGCGGATCCGACGGCACCGCCGAATAACCTTGGAGCGGCTGACCCGGACTTCCGAGCTGATGGCGTCTGTGCGCTGCCAGGTGGCGGTACGGCCGGCAGTCCGAACAACTTTTTCCCCTTTTCGCCTCCCCAGCGGTGGTACACCACCTCATCCGGGACGAGCCATTCCTGCCCGGCTGTGGCTGGTGGGGCGGCGCTGGTCTATCAGCAGTTCATCAACAACCCGGCCTACATTGCCGCGCACCGGACACCTCTCGGCAGCGCCCCGCCCAGCCCGGCGATGGTGAAGGCGTACCTGATGAACACGGCGCGGTATATGACGGGTACGGGCGCCAACGACACGCTGTGGTCAAACTCCCAAGGGATGGGGATGATGAACCTTGGCACGGCGTTCAACGGCGTGCAGCGGATCATCCGCGACCAGGTACCGGCGGACCGGTTTACCGCGACGGGACAGGAGCGGGTTTTCACCGGCACTGTGGTGAATGGAACAGCCCCATTCCGGGTGACGCTGGCATGGACGGACGCACCGGGCCCGACGATAGGTAACGCCTATCTCAACGACCTCGATCTGGAAGTGACGATTGGCGGCAATACGTACCGGGGAAACGTCTTCAGCGGCGCCAACTCGGTGACGGGCGGAACGGCCGACTTCCGCAACAACGTCGAGAGTGTCTTCCTGCCACCTTTCCCTGCTGGTACGCCGTTCATCGTTCGCGTGCGGGCGGCAAACATTGTTGCCCAAGCTGACCCGACTGTTTTTGGGAACAACCAGGACTTTGCACTGGTGGTCCACAACGGGCAGCCAGCAGCGAACTTGCCGATCATCAGTGTGACGAGTGCCGCCCTGACGGCGGAAAGCTGTTCTCCCAACAACGGTGTGCCAGACCAGAACGAGACCGTGACCTACAACATCACGCTGCGCAATGACGGTACAGCCTCGACCAACGGCAACCTCATTGCCACACTGGGGCTCGGTGGCGGCGTTGGCACGGTGATCAGCCCTCCGCAGAACTACGGTACGCTGCCGGTTGGGGCCAGCGCGACGCGGCCCTTCACCTTCACGGTCAACGGACTGTGCGGGACGGGGCTGACCTTAACATTCAACCTCAGCGACGGCAATGTAAGTCTGGGGTCGGTAACGTTCTCGACCCAGATTGGGACGCCAAATAACGTCCTGACGCAGAACTTCGATACGGTCACGCCGCCGGCGCTTCCGCCGGGCTGGACGGCAACGAATGCTTCGGGGCCGACGCCTCTGTGGGAGACGTCGACCAGCACGCCTGACACGCCGCCCAACTGTGCTTTCGTGGACAACCCGGGTGTGGTCAGCGACAAGCGGCTGGATACGCCACCCATCAACCTGACGACGAATCAGGCGCGGCTGACCTTCCGCAACAACTTCAACTTCGAATTTGGCTGGGACGGCGGGGTGCTGGAGATCAGCATCAACGGTGGACCGTTCCAAGATATTCTGGCGGCCGGCGGAAGCTTCGTCATTGGCGGCTACAACCGCACGCTTAACTCATCTCCCAACCCGCTTGCTGGACGGCAGGCCTGGACGGGCAACTCCGGTGGCTACATTATCACGACGGTGAACCTGCCGGGAAGCGGCCCACGGACGGTCGTCCTGCGGTTCCGCATGGGGAGTGACAATTTTGTCAGCGCGCCTGGGTGGCGGATTGACACGCTCGTGGTGCAGGACGGCTTCCAGTGCTGCGGTATCGCGACGGGTCCAAATGTAACTTTCACGAGCCAGACCACAGCCGAGCTGCCGGGGACGCTCAACAGCGACGGCGATGGCTTCTTTGAACCCTGTGAGACCCTGCGTTCAAACATCACCGTGACGAACGTAGGTGGTACGACGGCGACAGGCGTCAATGTCACCATCACCTCGCCGACATCGGGAGTGACGATTGTCAGCGGCAGCGCAAGCCTTGGCTCGCTGGCGCCGAGCGCGAGTGCAACCGGCAGCGTGACCTTCAGGCTTCTCCCGACCTTCGTTCCGGGGACAACTGTTACCATCAACGTATCCATCACATTTGGACCGAGCGGCGGGCCGAATACGGCAAGCTACACAGTGCCGACAAGTTGCCCGTTGACGCCGGGCGGCACGTTTACCTTCTCCAACCCGGCGCCGATCACGATTCCAGCCTCGGGAACGTCAGGACCAGCAGCACCCTATCCGTCCACCATCAACGTCAGCGGGCTCACCGGAGTGGTGACGAAGGTGACGGTGACACTCAACGGCTTCACCCACACCTTCCCGGATGATGTGGATGTGCTGCTGGTTGGTCCGGGTGGTCAACAGTGCATCCTGATGTCGGATGCCGGTGGTGCTGCTGGAGTTTCCGGCGTCAACCTGACGTTCGATGATGCGGCGGCGGTTTCGCTCCCTGACTCGACGCTGATCACCAGCGGAACCTACCGACCGACCAACCATCCGCCTAATCCAGACACCTTCCCGCCGCCGGGTCCGGGTTCGGTGACGCAACCGCCCAATCCGCCGTTATCGGTTTTCAACGGCACGAATCCGAACGGTACGTGGAGCCTGTTTGTCGTTGATGATGCTACTCTTGATACCGGCAACATCAACGGTGGCTGGTCCATTACTATCCAGACCGGCACGCTCAACTGCTTCACCACAGCCTGCCTGACGAACGTCAACCCGCAGGTGCAGATGCTGATTTACCCGTCGGCAACCACGGCGCTGTTTGGCTGCCCCGGCTATCCGTTGCAGGCGACGCTGGTTGGGCTGCTGACCAACATTGGTGCAGCACCTCTCTCCAACATCGCCATCCAGGTGAGAGGGCTGGGCTTCCCGGACTTCACCAATCCGAACGCCGTCATTCTGGCGTGGCCCAATCCACACCGGTTGGCGTCGGCGGATGACTACGCCGGGCCGTGTGCCTACACTGGCGGGCAGGCTGGCTCCATCCAGACCACCCTCAACGGGCAGCCGCCGGTTGGCACTGGTGTGCCGATTAGCCCGCTGGCGGCAGGGCAGTCCACGAGTGTCTTCTTCCGGGTGCGGGTGCCTTCGAACGGTCCGATTCGCCTGCTGGTGGATGTGCTGGCGATTGTCGGCCCGGTTTCAACGACGGAAAGCGTTGAGACGCAGCGGCAGGTGATTCGGACGATGGTCATTGACGTGGTACCTGACGCCGACGGCAAGCTGACGGCGCGGGTTGTCCGCGATGAGCCGGCGACGCCAAAGGCCACGTCTGGCGAGGATGCCACAGCGACGACGCCTGCCCGGACGCCGGTTGTGATGGCTCCCGGGCGGCGGCGCTAGGCTTCAAACCTGGTCGGGGTAGCCTGACCTGATTTCCGGCGGTCACGCTCTACGCGGGCGTGACCGCTTTTTTCTTCTCGTTGGACATGCTTTAGCCTTTTTCCA
>Ga0308406_1000051_pt1 | contig 68196 bp, 56 predicted proteins | sample HotsprSampleMSe1_FD_203474 | JGI IMG/M metagenome (GOLD analysis project Ga0308406, IMG submission 203474) | Hot spring phototrophic mat microbial communities from Mushroom Spring, Yellowstone National Park, Wyoming, United States - 20060911_MSe1 ...
ACGGGTAGGGCTGGCGCGGGCGCTGGCGCTCGATCCTGACCTTCTGCTGCTGGATGAGCCCTTTGGGGCGCTCGATCCGGTTGTGCGTTCCCGGCTGCAACATGAGTTTGCGGAACTGGTCGCCCGGTTGGGAAAAACGGCGTTGTTTGTCACGCATGACCTGCAGGAGGCCCTGCGGGTAGGGACGCGCATTGGGCTGCTGGTCGGCGGGCGGCTGGTGGCGGATGCACCGCCGGAAACCTTTCTGAAACTGGACTATCCGGCAGTGCGCGAATACGTGCAGGCGGCGCGCTTCTGAAGCCGGGTGGGTTGTCCATCACACGCATGACGTGGCTACGGTTCATTCTGGAAGATCGGGCCATCTGGTTAGCAGCCTGGCGGGAGCATGTTCTGCTCGTTTTAGTGGCTACGGTGCTGGCGCTAGCCGTCGGGGTGCCGCTAGGGATTGCGGCAGCCTATCTACCCCGCGTGCGGGGGGTGGTATTTGCCGTGGTCAATGCTGTACAGACGGTGCCGAGCCTGGCCCTGTTTGGGTTGCTGCTGCCATTGCCGTGGCTGGGTGGTATCGGTGCGCGCACGGCGATTGTGGCCCTGACGCTGTACGCGCTGCTGCCCATTGTGCGCAACACGGCTACGGGGATTCTGGGAATCGAACCGAGTGTACGGGAGGCGGCTGCGGCTCTGGGGCTGACGCCGTGGCAGCGGCTACGCTACGTGGAGTTGCCGCTGGCGACAAACGTCATTCTGGCCGGGGTACGGGTGTCCGTCGTGCTGTCGGTCGGCACGGCCACGATTGCGGCGGCCATTGGCGCCGGCGGGTTGGGGACGCTCATTTTTCGCGGGCTGCGGCAAAACGACAACCGCCTGCTGGTGGTTGGCGGGGCACTGGCGGCGCTGCTGGCGCTGCTGGTGGATGTCATCTTTGCGGCTTTCGAGCGCCCGGTGCCGGGAGCGGCCCCACGTCTGGTACAGGTCCGTCGTCTGGCGGCTGCTTTTGGGTTGGTTGTGCTGTTGCTGCCGGTGCTGTGGAGTTACCGGGTAGGCGCAGGGCCGGTGACGCCGGCGAGACGGCCGGTGGTCATCGGCTCAAAGGATTTCACCGAGTCGGTCATTCTGGCGGAAGTGCTGGCACAGGCACTGGAGGCGCGGGGGGTGGCCGTGGAGCGCCGATATGAGCTGGGCGGCAACCTGGCGCATACGTCCCTGCTGGCAGGGGCGGTGGATGTCTATCCTGAATACACCGGCACGGCCTGGACGGCCATTCTGGGGCAACGTCCGCTGACTGATCCGCAGCAGGTCTATACGGAAGTCCGGCAGATGTATGCCGCGCGTTTTGGGTTGGTGGTCGGGCCGCCGCTGGGTTTTCGCAACGACTTTGCCATTCTTGTCCGTCGCCAGACGGCTGTGGATTACGGTCTGCGGACCATTTCCGATGCGGCGCGGGCGCCGCTGCGGTGGCGGGCCGGCTTTGGGCAGGATTTTATGTCGCGCGCTGATGGCTACGTGGGGTTTTGTGCGACGTATGGCTTTGATTTCCAATCGCCACGGGAAATGGACCTCGCACTGACCTACCGGGCGCTGGCGGCCGGCGAGCTGGACATCATTGCCGGGAATGCGACGGATGGCCTCATCGCAGCACTTGATCTCGTCGCACTGGAAGATGACCGGCATTATTTTCCGCCTTACCAGGCTGTTTATGTGGTGCGTCAGGCGGCGTGGTCCGAAGTGCCATTGCTTGCCGAAGTCGTACAGTCATTAGCAGGGGCAATTTCGACAGCGGCAATGCAGCGGATGAACTACGCCGTAGATGGTGAGAAGCGCACGCCACGTGAAGTCGCGGCTGATTTCTGGGCGGCTTATCGGGGAAACGCGCCTGCCCTGGACTGGCATTGAGTTTGGTTCTAGTGAGAGAATGTGCACCAGCCAACATCCTTCTGGTTCCAGTCTTCTAGTGCATTGCTCAGGGAGCGTTTCATTCCTGGGTGCATTGATGCGTCACTGGGCTGGGGTGGTGGTTTCCGTCGCAGGTCGTCTTCCGGAGTGTGGGCTGCGGTTTGCCGGGGCGCCGGTGTGGTTGCTCGTGGCCAGTTTGGTTCTGGGGCAGATCGCTCTGGCGCAGTCGCCGGGGGCGCTCGATGCGGCGTTTACGCCGTCCATTACAGGCGTGGTACATGCCGTGGCCGTGCAGTCCAACGGACAAATTGTGATTGGCGGTGAGTTTACGAGCGTCAATGGAGCTGGACGCAGCAATCTTACCCGGCTCAATGCCGATGGCACGCTGGATACCAGTTTCAATCCGGGGATTGGGGGTGGTCTGTCTCCGGGTGTCTTTGCCCTGGCCATCCAGTCTGACGGACGTATCCTCATTGGCGGCAGGTTTTCGACAGTCAACGGTGTTGGACGCAACAACATCGCCCGACTCAATGCCAACGGGACACTCGATGGGAGCTTCAATCCGGGAACGGGAATCAGCGGGTTTTTTCCCCCACAAGTCTATGCCCTGGCGGTGCAATCGGATGGGCGGATCATTGTTGGTGGGAAGTTCACCAGCGTCAACGGTATCGGACGCAACAACATTGCGCGGCTCAATGTCAATGGGACACTCGATGAAAGCTTCAATCCGGGAACTGGGATTGACAGCAGTATCAGTACGCCCTCAGTGCGGGCTTTGGCGGTACAGTCCGGTGGGCGGATCATTGTTGGCGGGGAGTTTCCCAGCGTCAACGGCGTCGGACGTAACAACATTGCCCGGCTCAACGCCAACGGCACTCTGGATGGTAGTTTCGATGCCGGCACTGGAGCGAATGACACTGTGCAGGCACTAGCAGTGCAACCGGACGGCAAGGTGCTCATGGCAGGCTTTTTTACCAACGTGAGTGGGGTTGCACGCAGCCGGGTGGCCCGGCTCAATGCCAATGGCAGCCTGGATACCGGGTTTGCCGGAGGTGGCGCCAATGATGTGGTATTTGCTCTGGTGCGCCAGCCGGACGGTCGGATTGTGATTGGAGGTAATTTCACCTCGGCAGGTGGAAGTGGACGCAACCGCATTGCCCGGCTTACCGCCAATGGCAGCCTGGATACGTCTTTTGATCCCGGCAGCGGCGTCACAGGTGGTTCTGTGCTCTGTCTGGCGCTCCAGTCCAATGGCCGGGTACTGCTGGGCGGGAGTTTTACAACGGTGGGTGGAACGGTGCGCTGGTCGCTGGCCCGTTTGTTTGGCGGTGAGAGTGGCGGTGGCAGTTGCACGTACACCATCGTGCCAACCAGCATCGTTGCGCCGGCCGGCGGTACAACGGGAACTATCACGGTCACGGCTGGCACTAGCTGCGCCTGGACGGCCACAAGCAACGTGCCGTGGGCAACCATTACGAGCGGGGCAAGCGGGAGCGGCAACGGGACGGTTGGGTACGCCGTAAGCGCCAACACGGGCGCGCCCCGGACCGGCACGCTCACTATTGCGGGGCAGACCTTTACCATCGAGCAGGCGGCAGGTGACACAGGGTGTTTCTACACGGTGGCACCGTCAACCCTGAACGTGGGTGGGGATGCCGTACCGGGTGCGACGGTGGCGGTGACGACGGGTGCAAGCTGCGCGTGGGAGGCGACGGTGCGCAACACCGATGCGCCGTGGGTGAAGCTGGTGTCGGCGCAGTTGGCCAGTGGACAGGTGGTGACGCCCCGGATGGTCGGCGAGCTTGGGGATGTGAACCGGCGGCTGGCGCTGACGGGGACGGGAAGCGCGACGGTGACTTTGGCCGTCGGGCGCAATCCGGGCGGGGCGGCGCGGACGGGGACGGTGCTGGTGGCCGGGCAGGTGGTGACGGTGACGCAGGCTGGTGGCAGTGGTGGCGGTGAGCCGTTAGGGGTTGGGATGGCGATGTTCCGGCCGTCGAATGGGTATATGTACCTGAAGAACCGGCTGATTTCGGACTTTGCCGACCAGGACTTTTTCTACGGGACGGCCGGGGATGTGCCGGTTGCCGGGGACTGGGACAGCGACGGCATTGACACGCCGGGGATATACCGGAATGTCAACGGGGTGATGACGTTTTTCCTGATCAACAACAACACGGGCGGATTTGCGGACGTGTCGTTTGCGTTCGGGCAGCCGGGGGACATTCCGATTGCGGGGGACTGGGACGGGAACGGGACGGTGACGTGCGGGGTGTATCGTCCGGTCAATCAGACGTTCTTCCTGCGGAATACGAATACGGCCGGGAATGCGGACTTGGCGGTGGTGATTACCGGGGCGCAGGCGACAGACCGGCCGGTGGTTGGGCGGTGGGTGGCTGGCAGCCCGGTGACGGGAGTGGGGCTGTACCGACCAAGCAACGGGCAGTTTTTGCTGAAGAATGCAAACGTAAGCGGCCCGGCGGATGCGACGTTTGTGATGGCAACGACGGGGACGGTGGTGGCGCCGGTAGCCGGGGACTGGACGCGGCAGGGCTTTGCGGCGGTGGGCGTAGTGGTGAACGTCGGGGGAACGATTCAGTTTCAGTTACGGACGGCAAACACGGCCGGGGCGCCGGAGCTACGTGTGAACTACGGTGCGCCGGGGGATGTGCCGCTCATTGGGAACTGGGATGGGCAGGTCAAGCTGCCGCCGGTGTCGGTGCCGTGAGGGGGAATGGCGAGTGGCGAATAGCGAGTGGCGAGTGGTAGGGGCGGTTCCGCGAACCGCCTCTACCGGGAACCGTCCCTATGGGGAACCGCCCGTACCGGGAACCGCCTCTACCGGGAACCGTCCCTACCGGGAACCACCTGTACTGGGAACCGCCCGTACTGACGAACAGAGGATGGAAAATACCCCATCGTTGCCCTTTATTCTTCATTTGCCATTCGCCGGTACGGGCGACTCGCGAGTCGCCCGTACTACTCGCCACTCGCTACTCGCTACTCACTGCGATTGTTGAGGTCACTCGGCCTGATTGATCTAAAGGCATTGCCCGGTGCAGTCCATGAGCCCCAAGCCGACGCTACACTGGGCTCCCATGGGAGTACAGGCACCGTCTTGGCAGCGGGTGTCTTTTTTCACACCGTCACCCCGTTGTGGACAATGGCTGTCCGAAATGCACATACATCCGGCAAAACGTTGGATCGGCGCATCCAGCACAAAGAAACCGTCGGTCAGGTGGCGGCTGTCAGGGGTAAGCATCGGTAGATTCCCGCCCTTGACCCAGACCTGGGCAGTTGTGAAAGACGACTGAGACTGTTTCAGGAATTCCACCGCCTGGGGCGTCAGTGCTACCCGATCGGGATCAAGCAGGATCAGCGGCTGTGGGAACAACTCCCCCACCGTCAGATCAAGCATCTTCTTTTCATGAGGCGAAAGAAGGTCATACCGGGCGCGAATACGATCCGGCTTCAACCCGGAGTAGTATGCCTGCCGACGCATCTCTGGAATGATGGACTCAACATGCCAGGCGGAGATTCGGCGCAGGGTCTCGGCTTCGGCAGGATAGCGTTGGTAATAAGGTTCCATTCCGGCCAGGAATACCCGGGTACTGACATCCACCGGCAGATACCAGGCGATGAACATCCGCAAGGCCGGAGGGAAGCGGTAAAACAGCGCAACCTGTTGTTCCTCGGGCTGGCGGTCAATATATCAGGCAATGTCGTAGCAGAGGTTCAGGAAAAACGGGAAGCGGCGGGTCAGGCTCGCCGGCTTGATAGTCCTTTCGGAAGACACTTCGGGAGAGGTGGCGCTTGGTGTCCCTTGAGCGCAAACAGCATCCACCTTGGTGGGTGGCACTGCCCGGGCGCATGAGCCGCCCAAAGTCCACAGACCACAGCCGCCCAAAACAACCCACAACAGAATGTCACGGAGAACAGGCATACAGGCAACCTCCAGAGACGGCGTTTTCGAGGTGGTGGTTTGATAAGTAATGCCATGATGTTAGATGGGGGGGAAACGCAATAGTAGATGTCGGAATGGAAGGTGCGGACAGCCGGGACGGCTGACAGGGCGGCTGCCAGCACACACACCGGATGGCGGGACCGAACACTTTTCTTTTGAATCAGGCGCTGCCGGAATTTTAGATTCAGGCATAACGGCAACTTGGTTTAGGAGCGTACAGACGATGCGCAGCAGGCAACTCGCGCGTGCTTTTCCGGCATGGCTTATCTTCCTGCTGGGAATGCTGGTTGGTCAGGCGGCTGGGCAGTCTGGGGCGGTGGATGGCACATTCAACCCGGGAAGCGGCGTCAATGGCGCTGTCTATGCCGTGGCCGTGCAGGCTGATGGGAAGCTGGTCATTGGCGGGGAATTCACGGCTTTCAACGGTGTGCCACGGAGCAATCTGGCGCGGCTCAATGCTGATGGTTCGCTGGATACGACCTTTGCACCTGGCAACATTGTGGGTCGGGTGGAAGCGCTTGTCGTCCAGCCCGATGGGAAGGTGATTATCGGAGGTGAATTTTCGAGTGTGGGCGGTATTGCACGTCGAAGCCTCGCCCGGCTCAACCCCGACGGCTCGGTGGATACCGGCTTTGTCGCCGAAACGGATGCCAATGGTGTTGTCTATGCGCTGGCGCTCCGCAGCGATGGAAAACTGCTTGTGGCGGGGGATTTTACCGTTATGGCAGGCGGGCGGCGGGAGCGCCTGGCCCAACTCGAACCCAACGGCGCTCTGGATGCTGGCTTCAACCCTAATGCAGCGGCCAACGGCGCTATTTTTGCCCTGGCCCTTCAGCCTAACGGGCGCATCTTGGTGGGCGGAGCCTTTACCCAGGTCAATGGAAGTCCTCGCAGTCGGGTAGCGCGTCTGATGCCGGACGGGGGGCTTGACATGACCTTTTCACAAAGCGGCCCGATGGATGGGGCGGTGCTGGCGCTGGGGGCTCAGCCTGACGGGCGCATCATCATTGGCGGTGCCTTTCGTTTCGTCAGCGGCGTTGAGCGCAACGGGATTGCCCGTCTAGAACCCGGCGGTGCGCTGGACACATCCTTTGGTGCATTTGGCGGTGTGGGCGGACGGTTGCTGCCGACGGTTCATGCGGTAGGCCTTCAGCCGAACGGGCGCATTCTTGTCGGCGGCGACTTCACAACCGTCAATGGAACGCCACGCAACTTTGTCGCCCGGCTCAACGGGCTAGATGGCTCGCTGGACACCGGCTTTGACATTGGCAGCGGGGCCAGCAGCACCGTTCTGGCGTTGGCGTTGCAGGCCGATGGCCGGATCATCCTGGGCGGGGCGTTTACGACCTTCAATGGCACGCCCCGGGCCGGTATCGTCCGTCTGCTTGGCGATGATCCCGGGTGCGCTTCATCGGTGTTGCCGGTGGTGGCAAACTTCTCAGCGTTGGGCGGAGAGGGGGTTGTGACAGTAACGGCTGCCGGGAGCTGTACTTGGCGCGCCGTCAGCGACGTGCCCTGGATGACGGTGCTGAGCGGAGCGACAGGTAGTGGAAACGGAACCGTGACCTACCGGGTAGCCGCCCACCGCGGGCGCGCGCGGAGAGGAACGCTGACCGTTGCGGGGCGGACTGTCACGGTCAATCAGGCCGTTTCAGCTTTCGAGACCGTGGGGCTGTTCCGCCGGTCGGATGGCTTTTTCTATCTCCGCAACAGCCTAACGAGCGGCTTCGCCGACGTGGCCTTTTTCTTTGGGCAGGGGAATGACATCCCGCTGTCCGGCGATTGGGACGGCGACGGCACCACGACGATTGGCGTGTTTCGGATCGTGAGCGGAACGGCAACGTTCTTTCTCAGAAACAGCAACAGCGCCGGCTTTGCCGATGTGTCGTTTTCGTTTGGCGCGCCGGGGGACATACCTATCGCCGGGGACTGGAATGGGGATGGTCGGGATACGGTTGGTGTCTTTCGGAATGGCGTATTTCTATTGCGCAATACCAACAGCGCCGGCATGGCAGATAGCATCGTCAACTTCGGTCTCGCCACGGATACGCCGGTGGTAGGCGACTGGGATGGCAATGGCACGACGACCGTTGGCTGTTACCGACGCTCAAACGGCTTTTTCTACTACCGCAACGATTTGCTGTCAGGCGTGGCTGAAGGATCGTTCTTTTACGGGCTGGCAGATGATCTGCCCTTTGCTGGCGACTGGGATGGCGACGGGCGGGATGGGATTGGCATTGTCCGCCTGACCGAAGGCAGTTGGCGATTTTTCCTGAAAAACGAGCTGAGTCCCGGTTTTGCCGATGTGTCGTTCAACTATGGCAATGTGAATGACCTGCCGGTGGTTGGGAACTGGAACGGGCGACCCTAAGCTATGGCCTATGGACGCTTGCCGGGAGTGGGCTTTTGCAATAGAGTCCGACTGTGCTTTTTCTCACCTTTTCTTTCAAGGGCGGCCTTTCCGTGCACGTCAGCCAATTTCTCTCTCTAGCCCAGCAGCGCCGGATGGAACTGCAACGTGCGCTGGCAGCGCTTCCCACGGAGCTGATGGGGCGGCATAGGGAACGTGAGAAGGCGCTGGATCAGCTCCGGGAAAAGACACTCGATGCGCTAGCCGAGGTCAATCTGCCGACCCTTGACCAGGCAACGCTCGATGCTGTGGAGCGGTTTACCGGCTATGGGCGGTTTCGCGGGCTGAATCTGGCGGCTCATCTGGCTGCCGAGCGAGAACGGTTGACACAGCGCATTGCAGTGATTATGGCGGATGAGCGGTTTGTCCGGCGCGAGGAATTGCTTGATCCGACGGCCGGTGTGCTGACCCTGCGCGCCAGGCAGGCACGGGAAGAACTGGCACTCATTGAAAGCGGCCTCCAACGCTACGAACAAGAGCCGGACTTTTTGGATTTGTACCGGCGCGGTTACCGGACGCCGAGCTACCGGCAGAGCGTTTTGAGCTTGCAGTACTACAAGGACTGGAAGCGAGGCGACGAAATCACAGAAAAGTTCGGCTGTAAGACATTTTCTGAGGTGCGCGCAGCCTATGAGAACCTGCTGCGGGGAAAAGCCGTCTGTCAGCAGACACTGAAGAGCATCGAAGATGACATCCGGCAGGTGCGCGAGCTGATTACTGAACTCAACACGGCGCATCAGCGGTTGGGGAATTTGCCACAGGCTGTTTTGGGCGACTTCCGCCGGATGTTACGGGAGCATCTGGCGCTGGCCGACCGGAAGCAACTGTTTCAGTGGGCCGGCGGGGATCGCGTTCGCGAGTCGCTCATCAAGCAGCTCGATGGCATCGAGAGGCAGATAGCCTATACCAAAGCCATGGTGGAACACCGTCTTGAGGAGGAACGGCGTTATCTGTCTGAGCAGTTGACCAGGTTGAACCAGAAGATTGCGAAGTATTCCCGTCAAAAGTATCAGAATGCCTGGCTCTCTCCGAATAAGGCGCAGGCTTGGTTGCGCGATCCACGGGAGCGGCTGGCCGCTCAGCGGGAGCGTTTTTGGCGCCAGTATGACCGCGTGGCAACCTATGATCGTTATGACCGCTATGATTTCGCAGCGGACATGCTGTGGTGGGACGTGATAACGGACGGGCGGCTGGATGGGGACTTTATCCCAGAAGTCTATCAGTACCGGCAGGCGCATCCAGGCTACACGTATGTGCGTCCGCCGGAGCCACAATCCACCTATTACCAGGGAATAGATGTGTCATGACACGGGCGCTGAAGGTGGTGGCCTATGCGGTCAACGGAGCCGGTGTAGGGCACCTAACGCGCGTGCTAGCGTTGTTGCGCTGGATGCGTCGGCTGGCGCTGTGCGCGGGGCGGCAGCTTGATGTGTATGTGTTGACCACGTCCGAGGCGGGTTCGTTGGCGTTGCGCGAAGGGTTTGCTGTCTTCAAGTTACCAAGCAAGACGGCAGCGCGGGCGGCCGGACTGCCGAAAAAGGACTATTTGCGGGTAGCGCGGCAGTGGGTATGGCACAGCATAGGGTTGCTTCAGCCCGACCTGCTGGTGGTGGACACGTTTCCTGGTGGGACCTTTGGCGAACTGGGTCCGGTGCTGGACGTGCCAGCGCGAAAACTGTTTGTGTGCCGGGAAGTGAAGGCGGGCTTTGATGCGGCGGGTTTTGCGGCGTGGCTGCCTTTTTATGATCGGATTGTGGTGGTTGGGGAGGGTGGGGTGGTGCGACATTCGTCTGATAACGATTTTTATCTCTCCACACCCGCTGATCCGTTTTGGGAAGAAACAGTTGAAGAGCCAGTCAACGGGATTGTCTTTCCAGCAGCCGTCCGGTCACGGGTGCGGCGCGTTCCACCCATCCTGTTGCGCGAACCGGAAGAGCTTCATGACCGGACAACTGCGCGCCGCCGGCTGGGAATTCCCGATGGGGCGCTGGCACTATGGCTGAGTGCCGGCGGTGGCGGGGATGCCATGGCTGAGCGTACGCTGGCGGCGCTGGTCGCGGCCCTGGAACCACTGGATGATATTCACCTTGTTGTGGGGGCGGGCCCGCTGTTTACCGGCGCACCCCGGCGGGGAAGGAGCATTACCTGGCTGACCGAGCCGCTGGTGGTGGAGGATTTTGCTGGGCTGGATGCTGCTATTTCGGCTGCCGGTTTCAACGCCACGCACGAACTGCTGGCCGCTGGGGTGCCCACGGCGCTGTTTGCCCAGGAAAAGATTGCCGATGACCAAGCCGCACGGGTGGCGCGGCTGGCCGCCGCCGGCGCTGTGCTACCGCTGCTGCTCGATGCCGATGGAACGCCCGATGCAGCCGGCCTGGCCGCCGTAATAGCTGATTTGCGGCAGCCGGAAGTCCGAGCGCGGTTGCGGGCGCAAGCCCAGTCCGTCGTGGTATTGGGAGGCGCACGCCAGTCGGCCTGGTATGCGTTGCAACTCGTTCTCGACGCTGGCGAACTCCAGGCGGCAACCGCGCGGGCGACCATGCGCCTTTGCCGGTGGTTGGAGCGCCGGCGACTCGATGCTGAATCATGTGCGCGGCTCTGGGCGTTGACGGCCGCCGTAACGGATGGGGATGAGCTGGCCGAGTGGCTGGAAGCCATCCCGGAGGGCGTGACGTTGGAAGACATGCTCACCTTTTTGCGGCGTTTACCGCGTTTGGCCAATATAGCCGACCTTGAACATGCCTTTGGGCTGTGGCAGCGTTTGGCGGAGGCGTTGAAGGCTGTAGGGGACGAGCGTGCCCGGACGATGTTTCTGCGGCAGATGCCGTGGTCACGCCAGGCCGCGCCCGAGGATCAGGTACGGGTTCTGACGGCATTTCTGTCGGCGGTGGGTACGGCTGGTGAGAGTCTGTACCGGGCGTTGGGCGTGCTGGAGCGCCATACGGCTGGGGTCGAATCTGACCCGTGGCAATGGTTATCGGCGGTTTTGAAGGCAGCCGAGGAGGTGCGCCATGGACATAGCGGAGGCGCGTAAGCGGCGGTGGGCAGGTCTGGCGGTGGGGAAGACCGTGGTTGGGCCGCAGACCGTACATGTGGACCTTGCCAACGGCTGCAATACGAACTGCACGACCTGCTGGGATCATTCACCGCTGCTGACAACGCCGCGTCCGACGGACTGGAAGCGCAAGCTGTTTGACATCGGGCGGTTCCGGTGGCTGGCGGCCGATCTGGCCGGGATGCAGTCCGTCGAGTCGGTCATTTTGTCAGGGATGGGTGATCCGTTTGTCCATCCGGGGATATACGACATCATTGCCGAGTGCAAACGCTATGGGTGGCACGTAACCATCCTGACCAACGCACTGCTGGCTGATCCTGACCGGGTGGCGGCGCTGGGCGTGGATACCATGCTGGTGTCGGTCAACGGGGTGAGCCCGGCATCCTATACCGCGTTTCATCCCAACTTGCGGGCAAGTGATTTTGCGCGTCTGGAATGGCTGCTGACCCGGTGGCGGCAGTTGGGGGTGGCGGTCAAGCATGTCCAGGTCATCAACCGGGATACGGCTGCAGAGTTGGTGGACATGGTGCATTTTGCAGCGCGGCATGGGGCGCGGCAGGTGACGTTCAAGCTAGCCAGCCTGGGGAATGGCACGGAAGCCTGTGCCATCACGGAAGCGCAGCGGGTGGAACTGCGGGAGCGACTCATTCCAGCAGCACAGGCGGCGGCGGCGCAACTGGGTGTCGTGACCAACCTGGAGGTTTTTGCCCAACAGCTTACGGCCGGAGGGCTAGCGACGACGCCTATTGAGGAAGTGGGGTGCTTTATGGGCTGGCACTATGCGCGGGTCACGGTTGAGGGGGCACTGCTGTACTGCTGTGCAGCAACGTTGCAGGTTGGACATCTGGACTGGGGGCCGTTTTCAGAGCAGTGGTTTGGGGCGGCGTGGGAGGCGATGCGGGCGTCGCTGCGGGCGGGGCAGTATGCGCCGGCGTGTTGGCAGTGTGGGAAGTTCAACCAGAATGTGAAGCTGGCGGCGAAGGTCCGGGAGCGGTTTGGGGCGGCGGTGTATGAGTCCTTGACCGGCCGTTCTGCAAAACAAGCGTCTGATAACGCAATAGGAAAAAAGATCGCACTGCGGGTCATAGGTAACGCCGGAAAATAACCCGGAAATAGAACCGACCTGAAAAAGAACTGAAAAACAACGAACCAACCAATAGGGATAAAACAAAGGCGAAAAGAGGAACCGCCAAAAAAGTTCTGAGAAAACAACACTAGGGTGAACATCATGCCGCTGCGCCCAACCATCGAGTGGCAGACCAACGGTGTGTGCAATTACGACTGTTCGTACTGCATACAGTCGCGCCGCTATCGCCAGGGGCATCCGTCAGACGCCGACATTGAACGCTTCCTGGCGTTTTTTGCGACGCTGCCGGGCGTGTGGGAAATCAAGATGTCGGGCGGGGAGCCGTTTGCCTTCCGTGGTTTTATGCAGCATATCGTCCCCGGCCTTGCGGCGTTGCCACACCGGGTTTCGGTACTGACCAATTTTTCGGCTCCGCTGAGCGTGCTGCGGCGGTTTGTGGACCTGGTGGGCGACAAACTGGAAGTCTTTTCGGCAAGTCTGCACCGGGAGTACGTGGATGTTGCCGACTTCATTGCCAAGGCAGTCACGTTTCGGGGGTGGCTGCGACCGGAAACAGCATTTGTCGTCAACAACGTGCTTGTACCGGGAACGGTGGGCGAACTAGCGGCGGTCAAGGCATCTGTGGAAGCCGCTGGTCTCAGGTATTTTCCCCAGGTCATGAAGACCAAGCACGGCGTTTACGAGTACGACACGGTAGAAGCTGCTCTGGTGCGCGCGCTAACCGGATCAAACCCGACAGCGCGAGAGGCCAACGTGGCACCATCGTACCGTGGGCGGCGCTGTTGGGCGGGGGTAGCCTACTTTGTCATCGATCAGTTTGGCCATGCCTTTTCCTGCCGCACGGCAAAGCGTTTCGGGGAAGGGTATCTGGGCAACGTGCTTGATGGCAGTTTTCGCCTGAAAGCCGGCCCGGAAGTGTGTCCGTACGATATTTGCCCCTGTACAGTCCCGGCCAACCGGGGCATGATTGAAGGGCTTGCAACGCCCGAAAGCGGAGGTGACGTGCATGGCGACCGACACACGGGATGATGCCGGATGGCCGGTACCGCCGCGTCCGCCGGAAGGCGTCGTGATGTGGAACATCAACACGACGTGCAACTACCGGTGCTCGTACTGTACGCAGCGTTTTCTGGATGACCGGACGCGCTGGGCGCGTGACACGCCACGCTTTCTGGGGGGCTTCCGGCGGCTGCCGGGACGCTGGGAAATCAAGCTTTCGGGCGGTGAGCCATTTCTGCACCCGACCCTGATGGAAGTCGTCGCCGGCCTAGCCGACATGGGGCACCGCGTAAGCATCGTGACGAACTTCTCGGCCAGCATCGAGAAAATTGACCGTTTTCTGGAGGCGGCAGGGACAGCGCTGCGAGTCTTTTCGGCCAGTCTGCACCGGGAGTACGTGGCGACGGAACATGAAGAAACCGCTTTCATCGGGAAGGCGCGTTATGTCATGGCGCGCCTGCCGTCGGGGGCGAGCTTTCACGTCACATGCGTGGCCACCCGGGCGAATCTGCCTGTTTTGCCAGAGTTGGTGCAACGTTTTGCTGCTGTGGGGATTCGGCTCAAGGTCCAGCCTGAAAAGCAGCAGCGCGATGTTATTGCCTATACAGCCGAGGAGCAGGCACAGATTTTGGCACTGGGCGGACACAACGGATTGGGGATGATTGCGCCTTCGTTTCAGGGGCGGCCCTGCTGGGCAGGGGCCTATGCTTTCACACTCGACGACCGTGGTGATGCTTGGCGGTGCTATCCGGCGCGGCGGTACCGGCAGGAGTATCTGGGGAATTTCCTGGATGGCACGTTTGCACTCCGCGAGACGGCCCAGCCGTGCCGGTATGCCTACTGTAACTGTACGGTTCCAATTGAGCGGGGGATGATGGCGCGTTCGTGAATAAGTAAGGAAGGGCAGGGGGAAGCCATGAAGTTCAAGACGTTTCTGGCGTTGGTTATCACCGGCGGGTTGATGTTGTCAGCCGTTGTTGTTGGGTCATGCATATGGCTTTTCCGCCAACCGGCAAGGAAGCCAGGGCAGGAGGTGGCTTCACAACCATCGCTGCCGTCGTCGCCGTCATTACCTGCCCCGTCCGCCACGGGTGATTTGCGACCGGTGGATCGCGACCTACTGGAGGCACTGCGCCGACCAGTGACGGGCGACCGCATCAAGGATGCCTTTCCCAGTCGGCCGTACAAAATCAGTCTCTATTGTGACGACCCGAGAAAAGGTTGGAATCGTGCCAAGATTGACCTGAACCGTAACGGTCGGTGGGACGAGAAAATCACTGTCGTTAATGGTGAACCGACGAAGCGCCAGGTGGCATCGCGGGATGATGAAAACTACGACCTGGAGTACCGCTGGCGCGGCGGCCAGTGGGTAGTCAAATAGAATTCAGCCCAACTTTCGCAGCTTAGCGATTGCCAATCGAGTTCTCAAGTCTCGAAATTGATCTCCAAGATTCGCGGCTCGTGGGGATAGTTTGTAATCAAAAGCTCATTGATCTTTCCGCGTTTTTTGCTATCGGAGTTAATCGCTCGACCAGCCAAAACTCTGAAGATATTGTATCCCGAATAAGCATTCTTGAAGAAATCATCTCCTAAGTTTTCATTCGTTGGATCGGAGTTAGAGAGCATCAGCTTAGGCTTCTTTTCCTTATCTAGCTTCCGGAAGAACTGGGCTAGGCGGATTTGCTCGTTATCAGAGAAGCCATCCTTGGTATAAGCGGTAAAGCTGGCCGTCTGGCTGAGTGGACGGTAAGGGGGGTCAAAGTAGACAAATGTGTTCTCGTCAATATGAGACCAACATTCCATGTAGTCGGCCTGTCGTATTTCCGCCTTTTGCAGAGCATGTGAGGCAGCCATCAGGTTTGCAGCATCACAGATGACAGCGGTTTTGTATTTCCCAAACGGTACGTTGAACTCTCCCTTCGAGTTGAGACGAAAAAGGCCGTTGAAACAGGTCTTGTTCAGAAAAATAAGCTGTGCGGCTCGTCGAATCCAATCGGCAGAGCGTTTCGCCGTGTTGATGTCGGGGCGCCCCTTATTGAAAGCGTCACGCATGGTCAGAAACAGATGACCACGCCGTTCTTCCGGGGTCTGGTTGTATGCTCTCTGGTATCTTTCCAGAATGTCCAGCAGGTCAGCCGGCCGCTGCTGCACAACCTGCCAGGTCAGAACCAGGTCCGGGTTGATGTCCGAAAGGTAGGCACTTTCGATGGGGTAACGCTGGGCGATGGCAAAAAACACTGCGCCGCCGCCTAGGAAAGGCTCGACATAACGTCTAATGCGGCCCGCTCTCAGGTCACTTGGGTAGTAGTTTTCTAGTTGAGCTAGGAGTTGGCTTTTTCCGCCTGCCCATTTCAAAAAGGGCCGTGCCTTCAGCATGGCTTCAGCCACAAAGAGAGCAAAAAGGCCTACAATTGGTCACGGATAGCCAGTACCAGTTCACGAAATTCTTCAGCCGATTGGCCGGTGAACGATTCGAGATTGGCGCGGGCCTGCTGCCGGAGGCGTTCGCGCTCACGTCCGTCCGCTGACGTATATTGCGAATACATCGCCGTTGCCAGAATGGCTAATGACTCGGCCAGCAGTTGCCGTTCACGGTCGCTTGAAGCCATAAAGTCTTGATCTTCTGAGAGGATGCCTTGGAAAAGCTCATACAACGCATAGGGCACGCCGGAAGGCATTGGCTGCCCAAAAACAATCGTGTAGTGGTTGTTGAGATACACAGCAATTGCCGAACCGACATCCTCAACAGGCCAGCCTTCTTCGACCAAACCACGGCGATATTCCCGTAGGGCTTCCTCATAAAAGCGACGTACTTGACGGGGGTCGCCATCGGCTTCCTGGGCCAGAATCTCCGGGGCAAGCATGCTCGCCACAGGGCGGTAACTTGTTACGCTGCGGCGTGAGCTACGCTGTGGGGCCGTGGGTAATGCCGTCCCACGGCGGGTCACCGGGCGGTTAGAAAAAATCGCGCCAGCCCGTTCTTCATAAGCGTGCATTTTTTCTTGGGCCGGGCGTCCGTTGATGGTCGGCCGGCGCCCTACCCGCTCATAGTCATACCAGTCAGGGTTGGCCGGTGTCCGAGGCGCTGGTCGGTTTTGTCCCGGTACGTCGCCAGCACTGCCCAAAACCATCCACAATCCGACCAAAACACAACACCAACGCATCATGGCTCTACCTCGCTGCAATACAAGTTTTGCCTTCCGCCGCAGGATTTCGCTATCAAACGCCACTTGGTTGCTCACACGGGGTTGGCTTGATCATGCCATTCTGCCTCGTGTAAAACCAGCGCGGTTTCTCTGGCGTGCTAGTACAAAAGACACGCTAGCGCAGAAGCTTGTAGCACACTCTGAAGCTGCGTTTTCCCTCCACGATGGGGATTTACCATCCGACCAACCCAGGCGAAACACAATTCAAACCTAGTCCGTCACGTTACGCTGTGGTTGCCGGCAACCAGTATGACGGACGTTGCCGCGAACCCCATGACCACCCGTACCGTCTGCGGCCGGATGTCGTCTTCATCTCTGCCTCTGAGACCGAGCTGGCTGTATTGGAAGCCGCACGCACCCAACTGCCAGATGGCTTTCCGCCACTACGCTTGCAATCCAGTCATGCCTTACAGACAGCAGCCGAAGTTGCCTCCTTCCTGGCGGATATTGCCCCTACGGTGCGCCTGGTTATTGTACGCATCCTTGGTGGACGGGCGTACTTTCAGGAAGGACTAGAACAGTTGCGCGTTATGCACAACCGAACCGGCGTGGCGCTTTTGGCACTGCCAGGAGATGACCGCCAGGATGCCGAGCTGGCGGCTTATACAACGATTGCGCCGGAGGTTGCGGCAACCTTCTTTACCTACTGCGTTGCCGGTGGCAGTACCAACTACGCCCATGGGCTGCGGTATCTGTCCGACCAACTGCTGGGCACGAAATTTGGTGCGGCACCACCGACAGCAACGCCACTGTGGGGACTTTACCATCCAGAAGCCGCTGACTTAGATCAAACGGCTGCGCTGGACATTGAGACCTTCGGAAGCCTTTACTGGCGCGACCCGACGGCCCCCCTGATCGGTGTGCTGTTTTATCGGGCATACTGGCAAAGCCGTGATCTAGCCGTTGTGGATGCGCTTGTGCGCGCCCTAGAGGCGCTCTCCTGCCGGGTGTTGCCGGTGTTTTGCTACAGCTTGCGGGAGTTGACGCCGGAGACGCTGGCAGCCTACTTCGGGCAGGCTGGTCAGGCTCGGGTGGATGTCATTGTCAGCCTGGTCAGCTACGCCATGGCTGAAATTAGCCACGGGCTGCGCGGCCCCCAGGCTACTGGAGCTACTCTGGAGGCCCTGGTCAATCTGGGAATTCCAGTCATTCAGGGGCTCACCGTACGTGAGACGCTGGCTGCGTGGGAAGCCAACCCGGCCGGTTTGTCACCCCTTGACGCTGCTATGAAAGTTGTCATGGCAGAGTTCGATGGACGGATTATCTCGACGGTGGTCGGCGTTCATGAGCCAACGCCCTCTGGTACAAACCGCCAGAAACCCATCCCAGCCCAGGTAGAGAAGCTGGCAGCCCTTGCCGTTCGGTGGGCACGGCTGCGCCACCTGCCAAACCACGCCAAACGGCTAGCCATTGTGCTCACCAACTTTGCCAACCGCAACGGGCGAGTAGGCAGCGCTGTCGGGCTAGACACACCGGCTTCCGTCCTCAACCTTTTGCGGGCGTTGCGTAAAAGGGGCTACCACGTCGGCGAGCTGCCGCCAGACGGCGACACCCTGATGGCCGAACTGCTAGACCAGGGCGGATATGAAGCTCCGATGCTCTCCGAACCCCAAAAACAACATGCTGTAGCCCGCTACGACACAGCAGCGTACAACGCCTGGTTTACAACATTGCCGGTGACATGCCAGGAAGCAATCCGGGCGACATGGGGCGATCCGCCGGGCACCGTCATGGTAGACGGCCATCTGGGCTACATTGCCGGACGACGTTATGGAAACGTCCTGGTATTGATCCAACCGCCTCGTGGCTACGGGGAAAACCCTCGGGCAATCTACCACAGCGGGGAGCTTGTTCCACCGCACCATTACTTGGCCGTCTACCACTGGTTGCGGTCTGTGTTTGGCGTGGATGCAGTCATCCACTGCGGCAAACACGGCACGGTGGAATGGTTGCCGGGCAAGTCGCTTGGGCTGTCTGACCAGTGCTATCCCCAGCTTGTGCTGCCGGATATTCCGGTCGTGTACCCTTTCCTGATAGGCGATCCGGGTGAGGGCCTTCAGGCCAAACGGCGGTGGCACGCCGCCTTAGTCAGTCACCTGCCACCACCGATGACCCAGGCCGAGGCCGACCAGGAAGGGGAATTGGCTCCTCTGCAGGGACTTCTGGCCGATCTGGCACGGGCCGAGCAGCTTGATCCCGACAAGCGAAGCCTGATTCTGGAGGCCATCTGGGAAGCCGTCGTTGCTACCAACCTGCACCACGACCTGGGCTACACCACCCGACCGGACGAAGACGCCATGCCGGCATTTCTGAAAAAACTCGACGGCTACCTCTGTGACCTGGGTGAAATCCAGATTCGCCACGGGCTGCATGTTCTGGGTGAAGCGCCGGCCGGTGAACGGCTGGTGGATTTTCTCTGCGCACTGGCGCGGCAGGGTGGTCCAGCATGCCTCGGCCTGCCGGCGGCGCTAGCGCACGACCTCAAGCTGCCGACCGACATTTTTGATCTTCCGGCCGAAACACCGTGGTCGCCGTCCGCTACACCACCATCCCTGACAGCACCCGGCGACACTCCTATCACCACGGTTGGGCGGCTGCGGCGCGCCGTGGATGCAGCCGTACGGAACATGGTCTGGCAGTTGGCCGAACGGAACTTTGCACCGGCGGCAGTGGCTGACTTAACCGGGGAGCAAACCGAGATGCGGCGTACGCTGACCTATCTTGTAGAGGACATCTTGCCCCGTGTCCAGCAGGCGACAGAAGAAATTCACAACCTGCTCAATGCCCTTGAAGGCCGGTCGCTGCCACCCGGCCCCAGTGGTGCGCCAACCCGCGGCCGGGTAGATGTTCTTCCCACGGGGCGGAACTTCTATGCTGTGGACATTCGCGCCATTCCATCCCGTTTTGCCTGGCAGGTGGGACGACAACTGGGGGAGGCGTTGCTGACGACGTACGTCCGGCAGCAGGGACGTTTTCCCGAATTTATCGGCCTGACGCTGTGGGGAACGGCCAACATGCGCACCCAGGGAGATGATGTTGCCCAGGTGCTCTGGCTGCTCGGTGTTGAGCCGGTGTGGAATGCTGCCAACCAACGCCTGGCGGGGCTGCGGCTCTTACCTCTTGAGCAGTTGCAGCGTCCGCGAATAGATGTCGTCGTTCGGGTTTCCGGTTTCTTCCGCGATGCCTTTCCCAACCTCTTGACATTGCTGGATGATGCTGTCCATCTGGCAGCCGCGGCCGATGAGCCGGACGAATGGAACTACGTCCGCAAGCACGTTCGCGCCGAAGAACAGCAGCGGGTAGCGGCCGGGACGCCGCCTGAAGTGGCCCGGCAACAGGCGCATTTCCGAATTTTTTCCAACCGCCCCGGTGTCTATGGCGTAGGGATTCTGGCCGCTATTACCGAAGGCGCATGGACAAGCCGCGAAGACCTGGCGCAGATTTACATGCGCTGGAGCAGCTATGCTTACACGGCCGGGGAGTATGGTACGCCGGCCGAAACTATCCTTGCAGCGCGGCTGGCCGCCTGTGAGGTTGTGGTCCAAAACCAGGATAATCGTGAGCATGACGTGCTCGACAGTGACGACTACATGCAGTTTCACGGTGGCATGGCTGCGGCAGTGGGCAACCTACGTGGCAAACTACCGCTAATCTTCCTAGGTGACTCATCTGATCCGGCACGGCCGCAGGTGCGGTCGCTCCAAGAGGAACTGCGCCGAGTCATCCGCGCGCGGGTGACAAATCCAAAGTGGCTGCGAGCCATTCAAGAACACGGCTACAAAGGTGCGCTCGAAATGGCTGCGACGGTGGATTACATGTTTGGGTACGGCGCCTTGACCGGCCTGGTTGAGGATTGGATGTACGAGCGCGTTGCTGAGGCCTACCTTTTTGACGAAGCTACTGCCGCGTTTTTGCAACGGAGCAATCCCTGGGTACAGCGAGACATCGCAGCACGTCTTCTCGAAGCCGCTCGGCGTGGATTATGGGCACGGCCGGCCGCGGCTGTGTTAGAGCGTTTGGCCAGGGTGCAAGCCGTGGCTGAGGAAGCAATCCGGCAAAGGGAGCGCGGGGCGTGGTGAAAAAAACCGGGAAGGGCAGCCATCTGCAAGCGGCTGCGGCGGTTATCGCCGCCACGGCGGTGGTGTGGCCAAGCAGCAGTTGCCATCTCTATCGGCCACCCTCCACAAATCAGCCAGCCGCACAGACAAACCTGCCTAAGCCCCAGCGAATTGCCTCGCTTTCGGTTGGGACTGACGAAATCCTGTGTGCTCTTGTGCCGCCAGATCGCATCGTTGCCCTGTCAAAGTATGCAGCCGATCCCGAGGTCAGTTACGTTGCTGACATAGCGCAGCGCATCGGTGTTTTTGTCGAACGTGAACCCGAGCGACTGCTTGCGCTTCAGGCTGACTTGATTTTGCTGGCGCGCTATACCAAAGCTGAACTACGACAAGCCGTTGAGCAAACCGGGACACCAACGCTGGTTGTGGAAGAATTCCGGTCCTTGGCCGACGTCGAAAGCAATATCCGCCGGATTGGGCATGTGGTTGGCGAGGTAGAGCGCGCCGAAGCAGTCATAGCTGACATGAGAGCAAAACTAGCCGAGGCGCGAGCGGCACTTCGTTCAGACCGAGTCGGCTGGCGGGCGTTGTACCTTATGCCGCCGCTCATCGTGGCTGGGCGTGATACCCTGGCGGATGTAAAACTGACTGCGGCCGGACTGCGCAATGCTGCTTCGGATGTGACAGGCCATGTAGCACTTTCAGCCGAAGCCTTACTGGCACGTGATCCGGACCTTATCTTTGTGGCAACAGGCCTGGCAGCCGACCAGGGATTCCAGGATCAGTTACTGGCTAATCGTCAGCTAGCCGCTCTGAGCGCCGTTCGGAAACGGCGCATTCTGGCGTTACCTTCACGATCATTGCGAACGGTGTCGCATCACATTGCCGATGCCGTTGGCGATATTGTCCGCGCCGTCAATGCCCTGCCGTAGAAAGCACAGCGGCGGCCTCGAACGAAAACATGGGGGAAACACAATCGCCTGAGGAGTACCGCGCGCGCATGGCGCGTAAAAAAGCCATTCAGGATGTGCGCATTGCACAAGCCACCCAAGAAAAGGGCCTTATCATCGTCCACACGGGTCCTGGAAAGGGAAAAACTACGGCCGCTTTGGGAATGGTATTCCGGGCGCTTGGCCACGGCATGCGAATTGGCATCGTGCAGTTTATAAAGGGTGCCCGCCTTAGCGGGGAAGCCCTTTTCGCCCGCGAGCTCTCCGGCCGTGTGGAGTTCTTTGCCCTGGGCGAAGGTTTTACATGGGAAACCCAGGACCGCGAACGCGACCGTGCCGCCGCCGAACGCGCATGGGACAAAGCCTGCGCTCTGATGGCAGACCCAGGCTATGACATGGTGGTCCTCGATGAGCTCAACATTGTGCTGCGGGACGAAACGCTGCCACTTGGCAGGGTTCTGGAGGCATTGCAGCAAAAGCGCCCAGCGCTGCACGTGGTTATTACCGGGCGGGGCGCGCGTCCGGAACTCATTGAACTAGCCGATCTTGTTACTGAGATGAAGCTCGTCAAGCACCCGTTCCGCAAGGGCATCAAGGCGCAGCGGGGGATTGAGTTCTAATGATGGCTACGCTAGAAAGCCTGCCTGTGACACCATCTGCCTTGGTACCCCGCGCCGTAGGTGCCTCGCCATGCCATCTGTGTGGCAGCGTTGAAATCGCCGTCCTGGCCAACCGTGGCCGCCGTGGGAAACCGCTCCGAACGGTTATCTGCCTTCAATGCGGACTTGTTTGGTTAGACCCACTCCCCCATAACCCCCGTGAATTCTATGCACACCTTTACCGCATTCACTACAAGGGCACGTATGTGCCCAGACCAAAGCACATTCTGCGCGCTGGAAAACTCGCGCTCTCGCGTTACCAGACCATTAGGCCATGGCTGGCTACTCCGCAGGTCATTCTTGATGTTGGCTCTGGAGGCGGGGAATTTCTCTATCTGTTACAAAAACTTGGCCACTGCGTACGCGGCATCGAGCCGAACCAAGGCTATGCCAGGTACGCCATTGAAGAGTATGGTCTCCAAATTGATGTTGGCTTCGTCCAGGATGTTCCTTTGGCCGAAGAACAGTTCGATCTCATCACAATGTGGCACGTCCTAGAGCACACCGAAAAGCCTGGAGAAGTTCTCACAAAGCTGTGCAGCATGCTGAAGGAAAAAGGCATGCTCATCATAGAAGTTCCAAACATTGAAGCCACCTGCCAGGCTCCGCAAAATACCTTTCATGAAGCTCACATCTTTAACTTCAATCTCCTAACTCTCCAAAAACTAACTGAAAAAGTAGGCCTTACTAAAATTGGCCATGTCGTCTCAATTGACGGAGGAAATATTACTCTTTTTGTTCAGAAAGATTGGCAAAACCGGCCTACTTTTCCTACATTAGTCATCCCTGGAAATGCAGAAAAAATTATCCGAATCGTCAAAGGCCGCACGATATTGAAGCACTACATGACAACGACTCCCTATCGCCGACTTTTGCGTCGCTTCTGGCAGTACCTTGAAGAGCAATACGGAACGCGATGTTTCCTTAGTGGAAGACTGCTGCTTGACCGACTTTACGCCTACTATCTCAGCAACTGGGGACAAGAAAAACCCTTGAAGGCCTTTCCAGCGCACCTTGGTTGTTCTGAGTAGCAGCGGCCTCTCGCAGGTTGGGTATTTCCCCAGCACTTTCGCCAAATACTCTTACCAAGTATGCCAACCCTTGCCAATGATCCAGATCGAGACCGGGGTCCCATCAGCACCTTACCACCGCACCGACCGCTGGCCTTAGCTACTCAGCAGCACCAACTGCCCAGCCGCCTTTTGTTTCTCAATGCCAGTATTCTCACTGCCTATGGTGTCTATCGTTACGAGCCAGTGACGCCGGAAGCAGCCCAACAACTCATTGCTGAGTGCCGTCGAGCTGGGCGTAGTCTGTATTCAGCCGTTGGGCACCGCGCCACAGCAGCACTTATGACCCGGTTGTTAGGTATCGAAATCCCCTTCAATCGAGTCACCATCGAGCAGCTAGTTGGTGAGCAGGCCATTGTGCTGCGCCTCCACCAGCGTCCACCTGAAGGCGTCATTCTCTCGGTCGCAGATATTGAAGCTATTGGCTACGAACTCGGCCTGGTGACGCGCCTTGAGTAGGGCTCACCGGCCTCGGCTGCGGCCCACAAGGCTTTGGCGACCACGTGTCCCTGCCGAGTACAAAGCCGTAAGCGCGTATCATGTCGTAGCGGCGTGAGGTGGAATGTGGGCTTTTTCGAGACGATGCTTGTAATTTTGGCAGCAAATTCCTGGATGGTTTTCTGGGCATCTTCACAGTTCTAGTGCCTTTCAAGCTCTTTGGAACTGACACCTAAAAATCTCTAAGAAACCTAAGGTTTTTCAGATCCCCCACTATTATGTCCAACCCATGTCCTTTGTCGAGCAAGGCTGTGTGCAAGCAAGCTGACTGTGGCGTTTAGATCACCCGGACGATACTTTAGGCTTTTCAATGACCGCAAAGAGTGCTTCAGTGACAGTTTGGGGTACAAGACCAGCAAAATAGTTCGTCTTTGTGCGGGCATGAGCTAGCGGTTTCTCACGCTTTTTGATTTCCAACTTGCCCTTGTTGCTAGGAAGCATAATGCTTGAAGGAGAAGAAAGACTCTCCAGCAAGCTTGCTGAACAGGGAAGAACTCTGATGGCTTTGGCGCCAACGACACCGTCGCAAGCCGAGACCGGGGCAGGTTATCAGCGTTACCCTAGGGTTATCATTGCCGCCCCGGCCAGTGGCCATGGCAAAAGCACCGTCGCTACGGGCCTGATGGCGGCATTGGCTGCCACCCAGTGCGTACAGGGCTTCAAAGTCGGTCCTGACTACATTGACCCGATGTACCACACGGCGGCGACGGGGCGACCGTCACGCAACCTCGATGCCTGGATGCTGCCGCCAGTGGCCGTGCAGCAGGTGTTTGCGCGGGCCGCAGCAACGGCCGGGCTGAGCATTATCGAGGGGGTGATGGGCTTTTTTGACGGCGCTGGTGCTGATCCGCTCGACGGCAGCACAGCGCAGATAGCACTGCTGCTGGCAGCTCCGGTCATTCTGGTGGTGGATTGCAGCCACATGTCGGTCAGTGCAGCCGCCGTCGTCCACGGCTTTCACACATTTATGTCAAAGGTCAATATTGCAGGCGTGATCTGTAACCGCGTCGGCAGCGAACGCCATGCTGCCTGGCTGCGGGAAGCCATCACGCAGTATGGTGTTCCCGTGCTCGGCTGCCTTCCACACTTGCCAGACCTCGCCATACCGGAGCGACACCTTGGGCTGTTGACCGTTGATGAACGGCCACATGCGGTAGAAGCCTTTCTGACCAAGGCTCGAGAAGCGATGGAGCAGTACGTTGACATGGAGGCTGTCGTAAGCCTTGCCAGTGCTGCACCACCTTTGCCGCTACCGAACGACGCCGACCTGCCGGTTGCTTCTCCAAACTTCAGAGTTCGGATAGGTGTTGCCCGTGACAAGGCATTTTGTTTCTACTACGAGGATAATCTGGATGCCCTGCGGGCTGCTGGTGCTGAAGTTGTGTTCTTCAGTCCGTTACATGATGCTGCTCTGCCACCCAACATCAGCGGACTGTACCTTGGCGGTGGCTACCCTGAACTTTACGCTGCTACTCTCAGCGCCAATCACTCATTGCTGGCTGCCATTCAGGAAGCCCATGCCCACGGCATGCCAATATACGCCGAATGTGGTGGGCTGATGTACCTGACCGAGGCGTTGGAGGACACTGAAGGTCAACGCTATCCAATGGTTGGCATCGTTCCCGGTGTCTGCCGGATGGAGCGGCGGCTGATCTTGGGTTACCGGGAAGTTAGACTGGCCGGCGATGGGCTTCTAGGCGCAGCCAAGCAGAAGCTACGTGGGCACGAGTTTCACTACTCAACATGGCAGCGCCCGAAGGCAACTCCGCCGGCTTACACCGTTCAGCCCCGCTCCCCGACGGAACAGCCACGTGACGAAGGCTTTGCCTGTGGCAACCTACACGCTAGCTACATCCACCTACATTTCGGGCAGGATGCGCGGCTGGCAGCGCAGATGGTTGCCCGTTGCCGCATATGGCAGGAAAGCTGGGGCCAGGGGCAGCGTTCCTGAGAGCTAGAGACCGTTGGTGCAAAAGGTCACTCGCCAATGACTTTGACGAGAACCCGTTTGGGTCGGTAGCCGTCAAACTCCCCGTAAAAAATCTGCTCCCAGGGGCCAAAATCCAGTCGCCCGTTGGTAATGGCTACCACGACCTCCCGTCCCATAATCTGGCGCTTGAGATGGGCATCGGCGTTGTCTTCACCGGTGCGGTTGTGGTGGTAGTAGTTTGGATCAGGGTTGAAAGGTGCAAGTTTTTCCAGCCATACGCCAAAGTCGTGGTGTAGACCGGCCTCGTCGTCATTGATGAAAACGCTGGAGGTGATGTGCATGCTGTTGCATAGCACCAACCCTTCCTTGATGCCGCTACGGCGCACGATTGCCTCAACCTGAGGCGTAATGTTGACAAAGGCCATTTTGGAAGGAAGGTTGAAGGTCAGGTATTCCGTCACAGATTTCATAGGCGGCAAAAAATCCTTGCACAGGGTTTTTGGTGGCCGGCGACATGCCGGGTGCGTAACTGTCTGCCATGATCTTGTCCTGAATGACAGAAGCAAGGGTAACGGGTATGCCGGAAGGGCAGGGGTGCCGGGAAGACGGCGACAGCCGTGTTGTATTGATGGATCAAAGCACCTATACTCGCGCCACACAGATTCTGCACTAGGCTGCCGAGCATGTTAGCTGTGAAAGGAGTTGCACCATGCAGGCTATGTTTGCGCACAAGGCCCTGCGTCGGGTAGTTGTCTGTTTGTTGTTGTTTGGGGCTTGGCTGGTTGCCGCTTCCGGTGAAGTGCGCGCTCAGTTTACCGATCCGCTGAGCGGCATGCAGTTTGAGACCATGGCGATGGCAAACCTGAGTCTCATGCTGTCGCTTGCCCAGCGCAGCGTCTTTTATCAGTCTGTGCCCTTGCGCCTTTCCGGCGATCGTGAGCGCGGTAGCCAGGCGCAGCGGCGCGCACCGGCGTCGTCGGAAGGTCGTCCGGCGCAGATGCCGCGCCAGTACAGCGCCACGGACTTCCGGCCGCAACGGCAGCAATCCATTGCCGAACAGTTCGCGTCGCTGTCCGATGATCCCCAACAACAGGCAACACTGCTTTCGCTGGGCGACGCGATTTTCAAAGAGATCGAACGCAGCCCGGACTTTCGCAAAAACAACCTGACATACGCGGTGGCTTTGGCCGTCGGGGTTGCTGTCGGGATTGAACGCGGACGGGACCTCACCGATGAGGAGTCAGAATTTCTGCTGGGGGCAGTCCACGAACTGTTGACCTCGGACCCGAAGTTCATGCAGCAGCCGGCGGCCGAACTGACAGCCTTGTATGACACATGCCTGTTGTTTGGTGGGCTGATGACGACGTTTCACCTCGATGCCCAACAGAATGGAACCCGTGAGTCTGAACTGGCGGCTAAGCGGCTGGCCAAGGTCACGCTTCAGGCGCTGGGCTGGCCAGCAGAAAAGTAATGGGGACAAACGGAGTTGGACAGCCCAGCCTGAGTAAGGCACCGGGTAAGACAAATGGCAATTCAACCATCAACCGGGAAACCGGTGTCACAGATAGGAGACATGAACATGAAATTCGTATCCATCAAATTTTCCACGAAAAAAACCATGTTTCTGTCCGGATGTTTTCTGGCCGTTTTTGCCATGGCAGGCCCGGTGCTTGGCGTTGTGTCACAGAAGAAACCTCAATCGCCCCCGGTCGCTGGCAGCGCATTGCAGGAAAAACCTCAACCGTCACCGGACGATCTGTTTGTTCCCCCGGACTCTCCAATACCAGATATAGACTTTTCAATTCTGAATCAAAAATTCAGATTGATGGACCTGGCGCGGGATATTGCCGAAAGCATGAAAAACGAGCCCACGGAGACGAAATTTGAAAAAATAATGCAGATGCCATCTGGGCTGCGCAGATTTATCATGTGGAGTCTTCCAGAGGAAGAAATAATCCAGCATTTTACGCATACTATGGAAAAGGAAGTTGCCCCAAAATATCCATCACAAGCTGCCGATGTCAAAAGCCTGCACCAAAAGATTGTGGAAATGATCCCCGCAATGAGGCAGGCTATGCAGCATGAATTCAGAAGTGTATATCAACACGATGAAAAGTATAGACAAAATGGCTATAGGAGAACGTGGATGGGACTTTCTTGAGAAAATAGGCTCATTTTCTCCAACCGCACGTGAACTCATCATGATGTTTCCGCCGGATAAGAGAACAAAACCATCACCTACAGAAGAAATCATATATGATGACGGAATTATTATTGATGATGGCAAAGGAGAATGTGTAACCCCCAGTCGTGACCAGCATTGAAAGGCCAATGAAATACAGTGGGCTGATGGATGGCAGACCCACCAGGTCAGTCGTGCAGGCGCAGGATGCTGACCAAGGTACTGCCGCCTACCAGCAGATGAAAATCCGGGAGTACCTCACCCCATTTGCTAGGTTCTACGGACGCAAGAATGAGCGTATGGAAGGGTTCGTGCACCCCTTTCCTGCACCTCTACATTGACACTTTTGAGCGAATTGGGCTGGACTTGGGGCAATACACCTAAGAAATGGTCTTTGGGCAAGTTCGCAGGTGAATTCAGAGCGTTGGTCCACACCGTCGCGCAGAGCATTCGTGTTGGGTCGTCCTGATATTTTTTCGAGATGTCTTCTTCAAGACGGGCAACTGCATCCTCGAAGTGACGAATGTCCAACCGGTCTGTGGTCATGGATGCACCTCAGAATCCAGGGCATTTCCGAAGACCGTCAGCAGGGAGATACACCGTTGCTCACCTGAGTATCCATTTCTGCCCCGGCGCTTCCAAAACAAGTGTCTTTAGATTGTCCTCAATCTTCTGATCTGCGGGCTGAAAGCCCGCGCTCCCAGCCGGACCTACATCACGCGCCCGGAAGGCCGCCAGGACTGTCATCCGCAGCGTCGTCAGCCCACCCTTGAGCGTACTCAGAAGCCTTGACTGAACAAACTTTTTCTTCAAAAACCCAAGCTGCCCACCCAGAAGATTGGTCTGAAGCCACACGCTGTAAACCACAATGGTCTGCGTCCGTCCGGCACGACCGGTAAAGGGAATGAGTTCCGCCGGAACAAAGGCGGCTTCTGTGTAGTGATTGGCGTAGATGAGCGTTGAGGCAATATAGTCACATCCCTTGTCCTGCCCCACATCAGGACGTGAACAACGGTGGTGACGGGCTTGAGATCACCGTACTGCTGAACGGCCCAGTAGAGAAAAGCTTACCCTAGATGGCATCCAGGCGGGGAAAACGCTCAAGCAGCATGTGTACTTGGGATGCCGGGTGTGCTGGACGAAAACACTCAGACACCAGTGACGCTACGGCGGCCGGTACGTCAGTCGGCGCTTTCTTGTCAGCGTAAGCTCGAAGCCCCTGTTGCCCCTAGGTTGCGTACGCCAGTGCGCGTTTCCAGAGCATTTGACAGTAGGCATCTGCCAGCGAGGGGCGGAGCTGTGCCACCGGGCAGGTCTGCCGGTTTGCGTCAGGGTCTCGATTTCCGCTGCAGAGAGCTTGATTTTTGAGTTTCCCACGTTCGCCGTGGAAGGCTCCGTGATGGTATCAGGACTCACGGGAAGATGTGCCACATCTGCAGCGTCAGGACGTGGCTGAATCGCCCATAGGCGGTAATGCTTCCGCCACGCCGGATGACTTCCAGAGAGCAATAGGCGTTGAGGAATGTTTCCGGCGAGCTTTCCACTATGGCCAGTCCTTGGGCGGCAATGACTTTGGCGTGGCTAGCCGGAAGCAGCCGGATAACAATGCCACCGGTGTCGATCGGTACTACCTCCGTTTTGCGTCTTTACGGACGAATATAGGTACATAATCTACATTATCAGACTCAAAGTTTCACTTCGCCCCACCACCTCCCACTTTTCCCTTATCCGTCCAAGCTTCAGGAACTCCACAAACATTTGCCACACCGTAACGCCGAACACACCTAGACTGTGAACTGACCAAAACCGGCGTGGACGCCCAGGGACGCAAATGTTTTCTTGCCTTGGCTGAGACCAAGGTAAATCGTTATCAGACGAACGTCTCTCTCAGAGTCGCTGCGGCTCAGGAACCCAATCAACCCCAAGCGCACTAGGCACACGAGCCTTCTCACGTTCAAACGGCACAGCCGCCAGCTCAGCGCGCACCTGACGCACCGATTCCTCAAGGCGTTCCCGCTCCGCTCGCTTGCGCGCTACTTCAGCTTCCAGCGCTTCAACCTGAGCAGCCAACCCATTGTAGGACTTAACCAAACCAGACTGCTCGAAGTGCAGCATCTCCGCCTCACGCCGCCGGGCCCTCAACACTCCACGCTGCTGGTTGAGTACCTCCTGTAACTTGCTGAGAAGCTCAAAATGCTCCTTCGACGTCGCCGGTTTCTGCTTCTCGCTGGCATAAAGCTGCTCAAGCGCAAAGATGTCCTGATCCAGTTCAGTGAAGTCAGCTCGCGCCTCGTAAAGCTGCTTCAATACGTCTAGGTAACCGCTGCGGTACTTCTCAAACTCAGCACGTGTAGTAGCCAACTCCATGCGAACTTCCTGCTCTGCTTCTCTTGCTGAACGCACTTCCTCCTCTACCTGCGCAGCCCGACGTAGCCTTGGCAATGCGGTTTCATGCCACTGTACAAGTTCCAGCGGCGACAGCAGGCTCGGTGATGTTGAGCGATCCAGGGGATGAAGCCACAGGTCAAAGGTACCTTTGCGGTACCGACGCCATATTCCCTGATATTCTTCTGAAAGGTAGAACTCCAGCGACTTGTTCTGAGAGAGCAGCTTGAATAATACCATCACCCCACATACCAGCAAGAAACCGCCTTCGACCGTCCACCTGACACGCTGTGCTTCCGGCCGCTGAAGCAGCTTCTGCAAGCGGGCTGCACGCTCCACCGGCGAATCACTTGGAATATCAACGCCCCAGCGCACTTTGACCAAGTCAAACTGCCCTTGGGCAACCGCCTGGTTGAAGGCAGCTAGTTCAGCTTGTCTAGCCGTCTCCAGTTTCTGCACCTGTGCTTCTAGCGCTCAGATGCGCTCACGGATTGCATTTGAGGTCAACCCATCACCGTAACGCTTTGAGCGCCCACGCCCTGAAACCTCCAGAATGAGCCCTTCCCGATCTGCTTGTATCATTTTGTGGAGATTGTCCAGTTTGGCTTCCGTCCGGGCAGCAATTGCCTGCCGCGCTTGGTCAATGGCCAGGCTCTGGTCGCGGCGCAAGTCGGCCTCGATGTCAGCACGAAACACAAACTGCGTCAGGTAAGGTGCTGTAAGCAGCACCGATAATCCAGTCAACCCCAACCGAACACCAATCAGGAGAATCTTTTTCCATACCCCCTGACTCGTCAGATCGTTGGTCATTAGTGATGCGTCCAACACCCAAATGATCAGGAATACCAGACCGCCAAGGGCAACCCCAATGACGACTCCCAGCCAACCACTAGAAAACCCTGACCCAAACCATCCCCAAGCGCAGCCCTCTAGCAGCGCCATCGCCATCACAAGAATCCAGGCCCAATCCAGCCACATCTGGGCGTTCGGCGTTAGCATTTCATCCCCAAACGGTTGTAGTGAGAAAAACCGCCGCAGCCGTTCCCAACGGGACACTGGCAGCATGGTTGGTGACAACGTGGCGTGCGCTTCCTGTAGTAAACTCACAGCGATATCCCTCCCTTGAAGAAATCCTCTGCTTTGCCAGCAAACTACCAGCATTGGAGCAGTGTGCCGATAACTAACAGACAGAAGCAGCCAGTAAGCTTGCTAGCTGCTTTGCTGCCCTCCTCATCGAACAAAGCCTCTCCAGACCGCACGAGGCTTTGGTTTTGAGCGTGGCATCAACTAGTTCATGTCCCGATTCGGTTCTGCCCAAGCACCTAAAAACCAAGTGCTTTGGAACAAAAGCCAAACCCTTCAAATCCAAGAGTGATACACTCAGAAGATGCTGAAACCTACAGCAAGAAACGAGCCAATTTCTGTAATCAAATATCCAATTCTTTGCCGATTATTCTGCTATTTGGCTCACGAGTTCATTAATCACTTCTAGTACAAATATACATACTTAAGTACATGGAGAGTTGACTATTTCGATTCCAAATACCTCTGTTGCATTTTTTGTTGACAATTTAGATCATCCATAAAGCTGGTTACCTTTTGCATGAGCAATAGCTAGCCACTTCTTTTCTGTCCCACCGCAGACATGGTTCTTTATCCTGCGACCGCTGCATGGCAGCTTGTTTGCTAAAGCGGACGAACTCTGCTGTCTTTTTGGGCGCTCCGTCCGACACTGCCAACACCCTGCTCATGCTCTGCAAAGTCGGAGCTGACTGGCCGCAGGAGCTGCCCCCAGAAGAAAAATACCTAGACCATGTAGCTGCGCCGGGAACGGATGTGGACTGCCTGCCGGGTTCGGTCTGCAGATTCCCACATCCCCGGCCCAACCAAACACGTTTACCGCCTGCCATCCGTTGGGCGCGATTATTCCCGGCGAGAGAAGCTGTGCTCCAGTACTAGGTAGCGATGACCTTCCCCTTTACTCCACCGCCCCCTTCCCTGCTGATGTGTCCCGGTCATCTACGGTTGAGCAACAGCCAACTTCAGAGCACCTATACCTTCTGGCACATGCGCTTGTGCTGTATCCATGGTTATACGGCTCCTAGCAGGGGACCTTATGCACTACCCCCACCCAGACCCCACCTCCGCGGACAACATGCCCACAGTCAGCCGCGTCCAGCTTGTCGTGCAGGGCATCGGCAGCGATCCAGAGCTTAGACTCGAATTTTCAGGCAAGATTTGCATTATCAGACGAAAGTCTACTTCATCCTGATCTCACGACACACCAACCTACCCACAGCTACCTCCCTACTCCCCTTCACCCAGTAAGGGCCGCCAGCTTCACAGTCACACACATCACGGTTCACAGGCCCGTAGTCACGGCTGCCAAAACTCCTGCCAAAGCTTCTGAAACCTCGTTCCGAAAAAACCGCCCAGCTTGTCTTGCATTATCAGACTAAGGAATTTCCCAGACTTCCAACCCACTTCAACCCGCGCACCGCTCCCGAACCCACGCCACAATCCGCGGCCACACCACCTCCACAGCACTCTTCCCAATTGACAACCCATGATGCCCACCGTTGACTGCCAGCAGTTCCTTCTCCCGACTCCCAACCAACCCCATCAACGCCTCCGAAGACACACGTGGCACAACATCATCATGGTTGGCTACCACGTTGAGTACCGGCACCGTGATCTGATCCAGTTTCACCACCCGCCGTCCCAGCCTGAGCTTCCCCTGCACAAGCTGGTTTTCCTGGTAACACCACTTTACAAACTGCCGAAAGGTCTCCCCCGGTAGTGAAACAACATCGTTAACCCAATAGTCAAACGCCAGAAAGGTTTCCACAAAATCCTCGTCATCAGCGCGCTGAAGCAAATCCACATACTTGGTGATGTTTTTCGTCGGCTTCATCATCATGAAGGCGGATTGCAGAAGCCGTTCCGGTGGGTTGCCAAAAGCATCCACAAACTTGTCCACGTCAAAATACTCCCGGCGCGTCCAAAGATTGAGTATGGCGTCATTGGCGAAATCCACCGGCGTGGCCAGCAACACCAACCCGGCAACGCGCGCCGGATGCAGCGCCGTGTACATCAGCGACAGCGTCCCGCCCATGCAGTAGCCAATCAAAACAACCTGCTCCGCGCTGGCGTCAGCACAGACAGCTTCCACCACCCGCCGCAGATAGTGATTGACGTGATACGCCAGGGTAAGCCGGGCATCGCCGGCATCTGGTACGCCCCAGTCAATCATGTACACCGGGATGCCCTCACCGGCGAGATACGCCACAAAGCTTTTGCCGGGCGTCAAATCCAGGATGTAGTACTTGTTGACGAGAGAGTTGACGATGAGCACCGGCAAAGAGCTACGCCCCTGCCGGGAAGCAGCAGGGGCGTAGCCGAGTACCCGCAACTTGTTTTCCTGATAGACGAGGCGCGACGGCGTCGGCGCAATGTTCGGCTTTTTCCCAAGCTTCGCCAGCAGGCGCGTGAGGTGTGCCAGTTGGGTCATAATCATGCCTGAATGGAAGATGCAGTGAGTAGCGAGTGGCGAGTAGCGAATAGCGAGTGGCGAATGGAGAATACCCCATCGTTGCCCTTCATTCTTCATTTTCCATTCGCCATTCGCCGGTACGGGCGGTTCCCCGTAGGGACGGTTCCCGGAACCGCCCCTACCACTCGCCACTCGCTATTCGCCACTCGCCATTCCTCACGGCACTGACACCGGCGGCAGCTTGACCTGCCCATCCCAGTTCCCAACCAGCGGCACATCCCCCGGCGCACCGTAGTTCACCCGTAGCTCCGGCGGCCCAGCCGTGTTCGAGGTCCGCAACTGGAACTGAATCGTCCCCCCAAGGCTGACCACTACACCCACCGTCGCAAATCCCTGCCGCGTCCAATCCCCAGCCACCGGCGCCACCACCGTCCCCGTCGTTGCCATCACAAACGTCGCATCCGCCGGGCCGCTTACGTTTGCATTCTTCAGCAAAAACTGCCCGTTGCTTGGTCGGTACAGCCCCACTCCCGTCACCGGGCTGCCAGCCACCCACCGCCCAACCACCGGCCGGTCTGTCGCCTGCGCCCCGGTAATCACCACCGCCAAGTCCGCATTCCCGGCCGTATTCGTATTCCGCAGGAAGAACGTCTGATTGACCGGACGATACACCCCGCACGTCACCGTCCCGTTCCCGTCCCAGTCCCCCGCAATCGGAATGTCCCCCGGCTGCCCGAACGCAAACGACACGTCCGCAAATCCGCCCGTGTTGTTGTTGATGAGGAAAAAGGTCATCACGCCGTTGACATTCCGATAAATCCCCGGCGTGTCAATCCCATCGCCGTCCCAGTCCCCCGCTATCGGCACATCCCCAGCCGTCCCATAGAAAAAGTCCTGGTCCGCAAAGTCCGAAATCAGCCGGTTCTTCAGGTACATATACCCATTCGACGGCCGGAACATCGCCATCCCCACCCCCAACGGCACGCCGCTGCCACTGCCGCCAGCCTGGGTCACCGTCACCACCTGCCCGGCTACCAGCACCGTCCCTGTCCGCGCCGTCGTGCGCGGATTGCGCCCAACGGCCAGCGTCACCGTCGCACTCCCGGTCCCCGTCAACGCCAGCCGCCGGTTCACATCCCCAAGCTCCCCGACCATCCGGGGCGTCACCACCTGTCCACTGGCCAACTGCGCCGACACCAGCTTCACCCACGGCGCATCCACGTTGCGCACTGTCGCTTCCCACGCACAACTCGCACCCGTCGTCACCGTCACCGTCGCGCTCGGCACGGCATCCCCGCCCACGCTCAAGGTTGATGGGCTGACGGCATACTCACACAAGGTACACGGCCCACAGCCAAGCTGCGCTTCAAGCCGCAATCCGGGTGTCACACGGGGCTGATTGAACGAAAATTGCGTGAAGAGCGAACCAGTTCCCGCAGCCTGTACCCCCACCGTGGCACTATCGCCGTTTCCTGGACCGGTCTGGACATAGAGATACTCAAAGCGGTTCGTACCCTCCCGCAGCACCACGGCCACGCGGATTTCTTCTGAGGTCCCAAACCGTACCCCACGCCACTCAATGACCCACTGCCGGTTGGGTGCGCTTCCTGTGACCTGGGTAAAGAGTCCACGGGGCGGCGCCGACTGCTGCGCACGCAGGTCAAGATCATCCCAGAATACGCAGAGCGCCGGCGCACTGCCAAAACCGGGAAATGGTAGGGATGTGTTTTCAAACGCACTCCCTCCACCACCGGCCAGACGCAACACCCCGTTCGTGTCAGCAGTCACCGTTGCGCCGGCGGCGACATTCGTCCCGTAAATGGAAAAGGCAAAGGGGGCGATCAGGGAAACCAAGGCATCGTCCTGCTGGCTGCCGGCGACAAGTTGCCCTCCATCGGGAATCGTCGCACCACTTGACGGCGTAAACACGTAGTTGTTGCCCCCGGTTGGCACCTGCACCGTGGTCACAAACGGACTGCCACCTCCGGCAAAGTTGACGGTCAGTTGAAACTGCACAACCTGCCCACAGGGCACTGTTGGCCCCAACAAGAAGCGGAAGGCCGGCGTAGGACCAGTCACCGTTTGCCCCTGTCCGACATTGGCAAAAGAACCTGTCCCGCTGATGATGGAGACACCCGGTGTCAGCGCCGTCAGTGTCGCCGAAAGTCCTGTGGCTGGCGTCCCATCGTTGCGCAGCCCAAGCATCAGACTGCCCTGCTCACAGGGTTCAATGAAACCGTTGCCATTACCACCGACCTCCGTTGCCATGACACTCAACACCGAAAGCAACGGCGTGGTTGGCGTGCTGGCCACGGCATTCCTGATCACCAAGGCAAAATGCTGGTCAGTGGTATCGCTGTTGCCCAGAATCCCATCTCCGTTGAGCGCCGTGGCAACCACCCGTACCACGATGGGCGTTCCAGCCGGCTGCGGCGGCAAAAAGACATTCTCAACATTGTTCCGGTTGTCGGCGCTGCCACCTGGTGTGGAAAAACCATTGGCAAAGACGTTCCCCCAGTAGGTCTGCCCCCCAACCGACACGCTGAGGTCAAGGTCATTGACCAGCGCCGGGTTAGCATTGGGCATACCCGGCACATCCGTATAGACCAACGTCACCCGCAAGGGCTGCCCGCCGTTGGCTACCTGCCCGGTAAACACGTACGTCTGCCCGTTGTCCAGCAGCGGCACGTTTTCATTGACATAGACCGTGGGGATGCCGCCGGGAATGGAGTTGCGCAGATTGACACGTCCCCAACCTTCCACATTGTTGGGAATCGGCTCCGTCGAACTGCTGCCCGGAACGCCCGGATGCTCGGCATTCATATCCACAGCGCCGTTGATGAGCGCTGCCTTGATGAGCGCTGGCGCTGGAAACTGCCCCGCATTCGTTGCGCGCCACCAACCGGCAAACACCGCAGCCGCCCCGGAAACATGCGGCGCGGCAAAGGAAGTCCCGCTGCCACGAATGTGAACGCCATCGCCCAACGACGTACCAACCCGGGCCGAAGTCGTCTGCGGCCCGGTAATCTGCTGCCCCGGCGCACAGACATCCGGCTTGATACGCCCATCCGCCGTTGGCCCCCGGCTCGAAAAGTTGGAGATGAAGTCAATGTTGGTGTTGGGAACCTCCCGGAAAGGAGGAAACTCCGGGCGCAGCCCCACCGACGAGCCAACAGTGATGATATTCTTGGCAGCTTTCGGGCGTGTCAGGGTTTGCAGGCCCGGGCCGTCATTGCCGGCAGAGAACACAAACAGCACCGGATCGATCCCATCCGCCTGCGAAGCATCACGGGTGAAGGCATCGTATTGCGCCTCACGGGTACCGTAGCCAGTGGCAATCCCTGCACCCCAACTGTTGTTGGAAATCGTCGCCCGGACGCCATTTGGCGGCAGCGTGGTTACGGTGTCATTGACAGCCGTTGTGTCGCCCCCCTGAAAAGCTCCACCCGTAATGAACGGTACGCTAACAATATGTGTGCCCGGCGCAACACCTAGCCCGTAGTTGTAGCCCCGGGGGTCAAGAACGTTCGGAAAGGGCGTTGTGCCGGCAATGATGCTAGCGCATAGATGACCGTGACCGCCGCGAAATGACTGTGAACTGTCAGCGCCACGGGGCGGCCCCGCCACGGCATTCGCCGTCGTGATGTAAAAGCCCTGCGGACCGGGAATCTCCACCCCATCATCCACCACCCCGACCGTAATCCCGCTGCCGTTGCTGCCAAACTGCCCCTGTGGGTTGTAACCCGGCGCGGCTAGGTTATCTATGCCGGTTCCGGTGTAGTTCCCAGCCGTGACGTGCGCATTGCGCTCGTCTTCGGGCGTGGGCGTGACATACGGCTCAATCGCCATGACTTCAGACGCCTGCGCCGCCCGGATAACGGCTGCCGGCGACAGCCGTACCCGCAGCACATCAAACACCGTGCCCGCTGGCATGGTCTCCACCGTGATGACCTTGCCCAGGCTTTCTAACCGCTTGGTCGCCGTTTCCAGCCCTGAACGCTTGAACGTGGCCACAAGGTAGGTCCCATCTTCAGAAGGTTTTCCGGCTTTCCCGGTCAGCAGCCACCGTAACGCCGGGCCGAGTTTGTAGGCCGGCTGATATAGCCCCATCCACCGGACATACTCCCTTTGCCCTACCGTCTCACGGACGCCAGCCGGAACATAAGCCAAGTATGCCTGATGCGGAATGTACTGGAGCGGCTCGATGCCTGCCTGCCGCAACTCTGCCAGCCATGCATCCTGCACCCGCCCGTTGAACTGGATGATCTGGTAGCTGTCGCCGACGACTTCGGTGAGATACCCACCGCGCGCTGCCAGCGCCCGCGCCGGGTCGTCCTTCATGGGATCAAAACAAAAGCCCCCGATGGAAATGGTGAAATCCGTCGGCATAGCCACCTCTGACATGGTTATGGAATAGCTCCGTCCGGCTGCCTGCTGCTGAATGGGCAACCCAACCACAGCAAGCATCGCAAGTAAACCAACCAAAAGTCCAATCCATATGTGACGGGGCGGTATCAACCATGCCATGGCAAACCTCTGGAACTAGTGACAATAGGGGGCCGTAGTGAAAGCAAACATTCAAATAAGGGCGCATGTTTACCGCCTTCGTATCCCATCAGGAACAGGCAGATCAAGGCAAAGTTTGACAGTATCAACCCTGATAGCAAGGCAGTGAGTAGCTATCCCGGAAGCTTTCACATTTAGCCTCACGGCCAGGATCACGCCTTTAGGATGCCGGTAGACAGACCTTGCCTACTCTTGGCTTTTACTCAGTGCCGGCTTAGATTCCAGCGCTGGTTGTGGCCCTTCCATTGTCTTTCCTTAGCCTTCAATGCGTCCGCGGCACTCCCCAAAGCCAATGCGCCGGAAACCGTCGCGCTCACAAAAGCCCCGCAGCGTCACTTCATCCCCATCTTCTAGAAAGCGGCGTGTCTCGCCGGATGGCAGCGTCAGCGGTTCACTCCCCCGCCAAGTCAGTTCCAGCAAACATCCCCGCGCATCTTTTGTCGGACCAGACACGGTGCCACTTCCCAGCAAGTCCCCTGGCTGAAGGTTACAGCCGTTGCTGGTGTGATGGGCGATCATCTGCGCCGGCGTCCAGTAGAGATCACGCAACCGGCTCTGGCTGAGACGTACTGGCGGCAGCCCCTGCTCCCGCATTCGAGCCGTTGTCAAATACACTTCCAGCGTGACATCAAAGCCTCCCCTGGCCTGGTCAGTTTCATCCCACAGGTAGTCAAGCGGGGCCGGATCCCCTTCTGGCCGTGCCATAGCCGGGCATCGAAACGGTGCTAGGGCATCCCGCGTCACCACCCACGGCGAAACACTCGTAGCAAAACTCTTGGAAAGAAACGGTCCCAGCGGCTGGTACTCCCACGCCTGGATGTCCCGCGCCGACCAATCGTTGAGCAGACACAAACCGAAGATATGTTCTTCTGCTTCGGCTATTGGGATTGGCGCACCTAACCAGTTGCCCCTCCCAACGATGATCCCTACTTCCAACTCGTAGTCGAGCCAGCGCGAGGGACCAAAGATCGGCGGCGCTTCCGGGTTAGGGCGGCTCTGCCCACATGGCCGCCGAATCGGCGTTCCACTGACCACCACCGACGACGCCCGTCCGTGATAGCCAATTGGAACGTACTTGTAGTTCGGTAACAGCGGATCATCTGGCCGGAACATCGCGCCGACATTCGTGGCGTGAAAGACCGAGGCATAAAAATCCGTGTAGTTTTTGAACTCCAGCGGCCGGTGCATGGTAACGGCCGCCTGGGGCAGCAACCACGGCGACAGTCGCGCTTGCCAGGCCGTGGCCTCAGCAGCCCCTTCCCACATAGCATCAGACAGCCACTGCCGCCCGGCCGTCACCTGTTCCGGTGGCAAGGCACAGACCGACGCCATTTCACCGGTGGCGCAGGCTGCAAAAAATGCAGCGGCAGCCCCAGTTTCTGCTGGCGAAAGCGTTGCCGCCAGGCGGGTTAGATCAAGCACCTGGTCGCCAATGGCAACTCCGAGCCGGGGCGTCGGCTGAGAAGGGTCTGAAAAACGGCCCAGAGGCAAGTTCTGGAGGGGAAAATCGGTATCAGCTACATTAGCCGATGCCACCCAACTCTGGCGGCGGGCATCATGAGTAAAATCCACCATACGGTTTCCTCAGCTAGCCAGTTTCTTTACGAGAGCAGCAACTCCAGGTCGGAACGCTCGAGCTGGTGCAAGAGGCTATTGTTAGCCGTAATGATGGCATCGGCAAGCTCCCGCTTGGTTGCCTGCAATTCGAGAACTTTTTCCTCAACCGTATCCCGCACGATAAGCCGGTAGGCAAACACGGGGCGTACCTGGCCAATCCGGTGCGCGCGGTCAATGGCCTGGGTCTCAACGGCCGGATTCCACCACGGATCGAGCAAAAATACATACTCCGCTGCTGTGAGATTAAGGCCCTGACCGCCAGCGCGCAGGCTAATGAGAAAAAGCTGACAGGCCGGGTCATGCTGAAAGCGCTCTACTCGTTCCTGGCGTTTGCGCGTCCGCCCGTCAAGGTATTCGTAGATGACGCCATCGGCGTCAAGACGTTTCCGAATCAGCGCCAACAAGCTCGTAAACTGTGAAAAGACAAGTACTTTGGAGCCACTTTCGAGTACTTCCGCCAAGTGCATGAAAAACGTATCCAACTTGGCACTCGGCCGTTCCGCCCAAGCAGGGTCGAGCAGTCCCGGATGACACGCCGCCTGCCGCAGCCGTAGCAGCGCCTCCAGAATCTGGAAGCGCGCGCGTTGCAGCCCCCTGCTGTCCACTAGGCCAAGCAGCGTTCGGCGATAGTGGTCGCGGAGTTCGTTGTAGGCCTGTCGCTGCTCTGGGTCCATTTCGCAGTAAATCGTCTGCTCGGTCTTGGGCGGTAGGTCGCGCGCCACCTGCTCTTTTGTCCGACGCAGGATAAACGGACGCAAAGCGCGCGCCAGCAAAGGTTGCAGCTCGGTGTCCACAACGCGCCCACCCGAGGCTGCAACTTGAAACACCGAAGCCCGCCCCAACATGCCCGGATTGAGAAACTCAAACAGACTCCACAACTCCCCAAGGTGGTTCTCTATTGGAGTCCCACTCAACGCCAACCGATGCCGACAGTTGAGCAGGCGTGCCGCCTTGGCCGATTCACTGCGGGCGTTTTTGATGGCCTGAGCTTCGTCCAGAATGACGTAGTCGAAAGCAAAGTCCTTGAGTAGCAGAATGTCGCGACGCAGCGTGCCATAGGTTGTTAGAATGAGATCATAGTCGGCAAACTGCTCGATGGAGCGCAACCGGCCCACGCCGGTGTGTTCCAACACCCGCATCTGGGGCGTAAATTTCTCGGCTTCTTGCCGCCAGTTGAACACCAATGACCGAGGTGTGACCACAAGCGACGGCGGTAAACCTTCGGCTTTCCGCCGCGCCCTCCGAGTCTCCAGCAACGCCAAGGTCTGTGCCGTCTTGCCCAGTCCCATAGCATCAGCCAAACAGCCGCCGAACCCAAACTGCTGCAGAAATAACAGCCAGCCCAGCCCTTCCCGCTGATAGGGGCGTAGTTCACCTACAAAGCCAGGCGGCTCTGGTGCCGGTTCAACCCCGCTGAACCGATACAACTTCTCACGCAGCTCCTGAAAACGGCTGTCAACTTGTACTTCCGGCTGCGTTGCCAGCAGAGCATCTAACAGGCTGGCCTGCGCTTTGGAAAACCGTAAGTGACCGTCTTCAAGCTCTCCCAGTGCGGCCAGAAATCCATACCGCTCCGACCACTCATCCGGCAGCACCCCAAGTGAACCATCCGACAACGTCACCACTGACTCCCCCTGCCGCACTGCCCGGAGTAGTTCTGGCAAGTGGGCCGTGGCTTTGCCAAAGTCACAGTTGCCGTGTAACTCAAACCAGTCCACTCCTGAACGAACTTCCAAAGTTAGGTTCTGGAGTGGACGAAACAAACGCCCTTCCAACTCAACCCGCCACCCCCGCTGCACAAGGTCGCAGACAAGAGAAGGCAGACGTTTAGACGATACCCGGTATTCCACTCCGCCAAACTGGTTGCGGTCTGGACGTAACCCCAACGTCCGCAACTGCTCGGCAGCCGTTTGCTCCTGGGCCAGATCACGCCGGATAAACCGCCGCTGCCGGGCATCAAAGATACCGGGTTGCCCATTTGTCGCCTCAACCCAGTGGCCATCGTAGGTAAACCCCAACATGGCTCCTAACCAGCCGTCGCTAGGGCGATTGTCTCCGCCCCGGAGACGCAGTACGGGTAAGGGCTTTCCCAGACATGTTTCAAACTGCAACTCTTGCGGAAGAAGCACCGCCGGCAGCACTGGCAGCCGCAATAGCTTTGCCACCAAATCAAGACCATCTTCGAGCGGAATCCGTACAGCGCCTGACTTGCGCAAAAGCCCAATCCAGTAAAAAGTGCCCCCGTCCTGGAGCGGTGCTACGGTTCCTTCTAAAAACACAAGCCCGCCTGCTAGCAATAGCCGGGGCGCTGATAGCGGCAGCCAAGCCTTGCCACGGTGCAGCTTACCCGTCAGCACATAGTGCGGCGGCGCTTCCACCCGTTGGACCTCAAGCTGTAACTGCCATCCTTCTGGCTCCCACCGCAGCGGCGGGCGCTGGATAATTTCCGTCGGCGAAACCCCTTCATCTGCTACATGTAACCAGCACCGTCCGGTTGCACACAGCAGGGGCATCACAACGGTCAGCGCGGTGCTCGGTATCCGTACAGACGGCGGAACAAGCGTCCCTTCCGACGCTTGTTCCCACTCCACGTGCTCCCGAATTCCGCCCAAAAGCGCGAGCACCTGACGGTCGCGCTCGTCCGGCAAATTCGCAATCTGGCCAACGGTTAGCCCCGAAGCGCGCAGCCGTCCCCATTCTCCATCAAGCTTGCGTGTGCGCGAAAACACATCCACGACTAACATGCCGTGGGCAAGGGTTCGCGTCACATTGACAAAGTAGAAAACTTCCTGTTCGGTAACTTCAGCGGCTGCCTGCCGAGCTTGCTGCCCGAGTTGGGCAAACCAGCGACGCCATCCAGCCGTTGAGACAACCGGTATATCGCCGGCCGCTTGAGGCACCGCCGTGTTCCCTACTTGGTCTCTTCCTTCTTCCTCACGCTCCGGTTCTGCTAGTAGCAACCGATAGGGCCGACCGGCCGGGGACGGCAACAACCACCCTTGTTGTTCGGCTAGACGTATGGTCGCCCAGATGTGTTTGCAAATCTGCCCTTCCTCAAAAGAAAGGCATGTGCATGAAACTACCAAGACATCATCATCGCGCAGCAGCTCGACCCGGTAGGTCATCCGCCCCCGAACGTTAGCCGTTATCGTGTCTCCATGAGCTTCGACAAGCGTTACCCGACCCTCGCGCAGCAACGCTTCACCACGTTCACGCACTTCGGGGGCAACTGCTTCAACCATTGCCGTCCCCTGGGAGACAGAACCCTCTCCGGCCTTTCCTAAAGAGGACGGTGCAGGCGGCATGGCGGACGGCGTAAAACGGTTCATAGCTTAACCGAGGTGGGCAAACCGGCGTACCCCGCCCACCAAAGCGCATAAAGATAGTCAGGCTTGTCGCAAACGACAACCATCCGGCGAATTTTTCCGCCGCATGAGCCTTGCCTCTTTAGCTAGGCACTCGCCATCTTTACCTCTTGTGTTAGCATGGCCGCCGGCAACATCTATCTGCTGTGTTTGATAACTCCTATGACCGATTCCCTACCCGAGGGCGCTTTCCCAGTCGCTGACCTCCTACGCTATCCAACGCTTGATGCCTTATTGCAGTCACCCTCTGAGCTAGCCGCGCTCCGCCGACAGCTTGACGCTACCCGGCATGCTCTTGACCGCGCTATTCGCTATGGGACTCAGGCGGAAGCCACAACAGCTTCGCAAGCGGCGCAGGCTTGGCATATTGTCGGCAAGTTGTTGGATGATATGGCTGCTCTGTACCAGCAACAACACCAGCCCTAAAGGCATTTCCCAACAGCAGGATTGTTCCGGCTTTGCAACTACAACCCACGCAACAACCACCAAGTCCCAACGATAACCTAAGTGAGGGAAGCCTCTTGATCCTTGTGCAATACACTTTTAGGAGACTCTAACCATGCCGGATGCCATCATCAGTGGACTTCAACCTCCTGCCCCGTCGCCATACACCTACCAGCCTGGAGCTACCCCAGTACGCGAACCAGGGCGGTTTGGACGCATTTTCGGCGGTATTCTTGGTGGGGCGCTCAATGTTGTTGCGCCAGGCGTGGGTTCCATCATCGGCGGTATCCTGCGCGGTGGCAACCTACCGGGTTTAGCCGATGCTGAGATGATGTTGGCCCAACAGTATCACCAGCAGTTACAGCTTTTCTCCATTCAAACCCGTGTCAACAGCCTCTCCCAGCAGTTCCAGATGCTCAGTAATCTCATGAAAGCGCGCCACGACAGTGAGATGGCCGCCATTCAAAACCTCAAGTAATCCGTCCGGTTACGGCTGTACAAGGGTTGAGGATTTGCCATGTCTGTCCTTCCCACACCTCCGGACAATGAATTGCGTGTCGTCCTAGAAGCAGGGTTTCTCCTGCGTGATGTCATGCGGTATGACGAAGCCGCCACAGTTTTTCGGGGCGTGGCCGCGCTACGCCCCGACCTTGAACTGCCGGTTCTCGGGTTGTCCAGCGTTCTGATTCGGCAGGGAGACCTTGTCCGCGCTCAGGAGCTTTGTGAATCGGTTTTGGCACGTTCCCCTGACAGTCTTCATGCCCAGGTACAACTGGGAGAGATTTTGCTCTATCGTGGTGCCCGTGAGGAGGGTGAAGCAAAGCTGCGGTCGGTCATTGCCGAAGGCGGTGACTCGCCTCACGTAGCAACGGCACAGGCGCTGCTTGACACCCTGGCCGCATTGACTGAGTAATCTGTAGGAGACGGCTTCTTGTCCCTTTAGCCTTCTTGCCCTACCCGGCTATCTGTCAGACGAAAGGAGCGGCACGTATGAAAATCCGCCCGGGGTCGCCATTCGGCTCCAGTCCAACCTCATCCTCTGAACCAATCAAGGGCAAAAAACGCGCTGGAGGGCTGTTTGGCAGCCTTATTGAAGGGCTCGGTGAGACCTCTACCTCAGAAACCTCAGCCGCTGGTCAAGCAGAGAACCCTGCTCGCTCGGCGCTCGCTGCCATTGCAGCCCAGTCCAACCTGTCCAACCCAGAAGAAGCCACGGCAGCCGTACGGCAGTCGGCGCACTCTCTTCTGGCCCTCAGTTTTTCAGAGACCATTCATGAGTCACCGCTCAGTGAGCGCATGGCAGATGACTTGGCTAACCTAGCAGCCAACGACCCGCGCTTTCGCCGTAAAATGCTTTCCATCCTGTCACGCCTGAAGACGGAGACGCCGTCCCATGTCGGAAAGTAGTGGAGAAAAAACCGAACAACCTACTCCAAAAAAGCTCGACGACGCCCGCAAGAAAGGACAGGTGGCCAAGAGCCAGGACCTGGTCTCTGCGGCCCTGCTTGTCAGTGCGGTGGGTGTGGTCTTTCTCCTTACGGGTAACTTTATCGGCGAACAGCTTGTCGGGTTGACGCAGAAAAGCATTCTGCAAGCTGCAACCTTCAAGGGCGAACTGGATTTGGCAACGGCCAAAGATGCCCTGCTGGAGGGTTTGGAAACCTTAGCCCTCACTCTAGCACCCCTTTTTGTAGTTGTTTTCATCTTAGCGGCTTTGGTCGGTTACATCCAGGTTGGGGCGTTGTTTTCTGTTGAAGCTCTCAAGCCAGATATGAACCGCCTCAATCCCTTCACCGCCTTCCAGCAGAAGTTTTTCAAATCGCGTACCTACATTGAGTTTGCCAAAACCATTCTCAAGCTGGTTATTGCTACTGCTATTGCCAGTTATACTATCCTTGGTTCGCGACATCTGCTTCCATCGCTAGCCCGTGTTTCTCCTGCTGAAACCAGCCAGTTCATTCTGGCGCAGATAATTGAGCTGAGCCTGGCTGTAGCCATCTGTTTCGTGGCGCTGGGGGCGCTGGATTTCTTCCTTCAGAAGTTCCTCCATCTCCAAGAGCTGAAAATGACCAAGCAGGAAGTCAAAGAAGAATGGAAGGAACAGGAAGGCGACCCCCACATCAAGGCCGAACGTCGGGCGCTGTACATGGAGCTGCTCAATGAAGCCAGCGCTCAGGCTGTTCGTGAATCTGATGTCGTCTTGGTCAACCCAACCCATGTGGCCGTCGCCTTACGCTATGACCGCAAGACGATGCGCGCTCCACAAGTCACAGCCAAGGGAGCTGACTTGATCGCTGCCCAGATTCGCAAAATAGCCCAGGAAGCCGGCGTACCTATCAAACGGGATGTAGCGCTAGCACGTGCGCTCTACGAACTCGAAGTCAACAGCGAAATCCCCGAAAACCTCTACGAAGCGATTGCTATTGTCCTGCGGTGGGCTTACACCGTTGCAGAAAACCATCCCCGGCCGTAGAAAACACTCTTTCTCGTGGCTGGCTTTACTACCGCTGGCAGGAACGATTTCTCTCAATGCTTGGCGTGCTCTCTGCTACTCCACATCTAACGTAGCCTCTATCCACAAAACCCACAGGGCGGCGGCTAGGCTGTACCTCTAGGTCGCCGTCAGGTGCATGACCATTGATTTTTCCGGGTTCGGGGACAACGCGTTCCGGCTATATCACCTGGGCTTGCGATACACAAAGCCACTCACGGGAGGGTCTGCAGACGAAGATGCCAGCGGACAGGTGACTGCATCCACTACGACAGCAGCTTTCACTACTCCGGCTACATCTGCTCACAGTGCGCTCGTGGATGAAGGCTGTTTCATAAACACTGCGGTTTGGGCATCGAGAACAGGCTGGCAACAACCGCACGCAATGGGTAGAGGGCTTTTCTGCTAACGCAGTAGTTGCACATTTAGGCTCGTTTACTATTTGCGCGGGTCACGCAGGATGGTCAGTATCCACAAAGAGGTACTGCTGCTGGCTGTACGCCGGTGGCAGTGTCCGGCTTGTGGCGCTTCGCACGACCGGGATGTGAATGCGGCGCGGAATCTGCTGGCCTATGGTCTCCGTACGGCGAGTTCCGCCGGATGTCAAGTCTGTGGAGAGGAAGGCTCTGGCGGCAGCCACAAGGCTACCGTAGCCGCAAGGCGGTTGTGAGACCCGGACTCAATGAAGCAGGAAGTCAGCTTTGTTCCTGGTTGAGCAGGAATGAGTAAGTCTGACAGAACAGTCATGGTCGTTGGCAAGCAACAGCCAAGACATTCCCTGGCCCTGGGTGGATAAGTAGATAGACAGATCATCCAGTAGCGGATCATCCGGCAAATAGGTCATTCATTGCGGGATCATCCTTTCGTTATCAGACGTAGGTAACAAACTCCCCTGCACGCTCACCTTCCCCTCCAACTGGCACCAACAACCGGCGTCCAGCCGTACTCCCCAAGCCCGCTACAAGCCTGCCGACAAAACCCCTTTTCTCACCAAGCTGAGTCACGTACCATCAGCGCTAGACAGCTTCACTGCATCCAGAAGCATTCAACACGCCTTTCTAAAACAACACCTTTACGTTTCCCTCTCCCGGAGGCAAAGCATCCATGCCAGAAGTTGGCGGCATCAATCAGCGGCAACCTTTTTCCTCGACCAATACGGCTGGCGGGGGCCACCAACAGGTCGGCAGTACACGGTTTAGCCCGGTCCAAGGCACTATCGGCCAACCAGGCGAAATTGGCCAGCCGCGTGGACTCCCGGCTCCAGAAGTACCAGGGCAAAAAAACATCCTCCCCGATGCTCTCCTGGGACGTGACCCATCACAGGTACTGGCGGCCGAACAGCTCCGGGCTACCGGTGGAGCTTCTGCAACAGAAGAATTGCTTGGACTTAACCAGCAACCGACTATGCCGGGGACGATTCTCCCCCCGCTTGGTAACGATGTTGCCCTGCGGCATCTCACCCCAACTATGCGCCGCGAATTGCTCCGCAAACTCCTTGACCGTCAGCAGCGAAACGCGCGCCGCCTGCTGGCCATTCTGCCGCGTGACGAGGAAGAATCCGATCCAGAGCGCCGCCGCCGACGCGCCCTACCCGAAAACCTCCCGGCGCCGGAAGCCCTGGCCCTGCCCGAACCCCAACGTCAACGGGCAGCCCAAGAGCTACACCAATCGCTGAGGTTGCTCGAACTCATTGATCGCCTGATGACAATGCAAGACGAAACCCTGGCGCAGATGAGCGCTAGCGCCCAACGCTGACCAAATCCGGCCAAAACTCAGTCCTCTGGCAAGCTGGCTATCGGTTGTTCTACGAGCGGCGTGGTCGTTGCCAGTGCAGCCAAAACCACAAAGTAAGCAGCATTCGACGGAATCTGCCAGTTGAAATCAAAGCAGGCATGCACGAATGCGGCAACGCACCCACTAACCGCACCCACATGAACATACCGCCATTCCGTTGTCTGGACACCCTCTAAACGGTGACGAAGCCCCTGGCGCACCCGCCGGAGAAACCACCCCAGCCACACCATACCCAGGGCAAAGCCAATGAAGCCCGTCTCAGCCAGCAGTTGCAAATAGTCACTGTGAGCCTGCTCGACGCGGTTGACACCGTTAGAGGTGTCTACCCGAGTGTAGGCAATCTGGAAGGTCCCCAACCCACTTCCGGTCAGTGGACGCTCACGCACAAGCATCAGAGTGTTTTTCCAAATGACATGGCGCGCTACTTGGTCGGCAGTAGCCGGCAACTCGCCCGGTGCTTGCAAGCGACTAACCAGAGGATCAACGCCCATCCACCAAACACCAACAAGAACGCCGAGTGGAATCAACAACAGGCTTCCTAAGGCTGCACCTCGCCAGCGGGATCGCATTCGCACTACTAAGGCCACAGCGGTCAACGTCCCAGCCGCCCCAGCAATCCAGCCGCCACGTGAGGCGCACAACGCCAAGGACAACAGCATGACCACGGCTGCCACCATGTAGAGCCACCGCACATCATCTTCAATCCCGCGCCGCTGCTGGGCTGCCATGGCAACGGCCAGCGGCGCTAGCAATTCGATCATCCCAGCATAGTGGTTGCGGTTGACAAAGGTGCCGAAAGGCGTTCCTAGCAACTTCCGAAATGCAGCGTAGCTCCCATGCCCGATGAAGTGCTGCATGATGGCGTAGAGTGCAAAGACTCCACCCCACGCAACAAACAGCCGGGCAAACCAAATCGCCTGCCTTTCAAAGGTGAAGAAGTTGGCGCCAATGACAAACAAACACACCATGGCCAGCAGGTGGACCATCGCTTGGCGGGTGTAAAAATCGTCTACCGTCTGCAAGCCAGGCACTGGCAGCCGCTGCACCATCGCCAGCCCAATGACACCCAAACCAACTACAGCCCCGGCTGGAATCTTGACTTCCCGCTGTCCAAGCAAGGTTTGGATGCCCATCACCAATGTCAACCCAAAAGCGCCAGCGTGGAGGACAAGGCGTGCCCAACCTTCAACAGAACCAAAAGGCATCGGCAGCCATATCAACCACAGCAGGAAGCCAACAAACAGCACCGTGTTGAACCAAGGTGCGGAACGTGGCTTGTCCAGGAAACCCAACTGCTGGCGGGGATGGTACTGTGAGGAAGATCGCATCAACGTGCTTTGGAGACAGATTCTAGGGCAAAACCACCGAACCAGACCGTTCCCGAAATCGGACATGTCCCTGGCGTCAGGCATTCCGACGGACGCAGAATAACCAGCTCAACGGCACTAACATCGGGTGGAACGGAAAACTCACACAGCACACGCTGCCAGGCTAAGCTTTCCTGCCACGGAGGGACAGAGCGCACGCGCCACTTTTGATTCCCAACCCCCTGCAATTCCACGACTGGCGGTGCAGCAGCTACCAAATCACGGCTGCGCACGAAATATGTCAACCGGTACTTACCTGGTGGTAATACCAGGAGTTGACGGGCATGGTAGAAGGCAGGGCCTGGCGAGTCATAGGTAATTTGCAGCGCATTGCCCCCGACTGGAACGCCCGCAGCACGGTCGAGCGCTAACCGTGCGCCGGCTTCATTTTGCTGAAAACGCCACTCGAAAACCGGCGTCTTTGCCACGGGTTCACGAAAACTGCCGTCGTAGATAGCTGTCCGCGAAGGCCTTGCCCCCTGCCGCTCGGGTAGCGCAGCCCACACTTGCCAAGCTGCCTCATAGGCACGGGCTGCCAGCAAATCCTGGATAAAAGCCATTGTGAGTCTCTGGTCTGGTTCGTCCTGCTGCGCCAGCACTGCTTGCCAGCGTTGGACGGCTGCCGCTACGCGCTGCTGCTGTACGAGCAATCGCAGGTACTGATACTCCACACCCGGTAGACCAGGCGGCAGTAACGATTCGACAAACTGCTGGTCGCCGTTGGAAATTCGCCATCCTAGGTCAAGCATCAGAATGGCCTGGGTCGGATTCGAGCGCAGCGCACCCCGGGCATAAGGAGCAGCTTCCTCTAACTTGCCGACCCGAAGCAGAGCATTGGCCAGTCGCCACTGGGTCAGGAAGTGGTTGGGGGCCAAGGCATAGGCCTGTCGCAAAGTGCGCTCGGCTTCTGCTACTTGCCCACTTATAGCCAGGGTATCCCCCAACCAGCCCCAGAGGCGCACATCGTTTGGCGCAAGTGACAACGCATGCCGGAGATGGCGCTCCGATTCTTGGTAGTCAAGATGCTGCGGATCAAGCAGACATGAGAGGCCCAGAGCAGCCCAAAGACGTGGGTTTGAAGGGGAACGCTTCGCCGCACGAAGCAGGTCATCGTAGGAAGCTGGCGGGCGACGTTGCTGCCAAACGTCATCGGCGGCTTCGTTCTGCCAAGAACACCAGAACCCTAAGCCGCCGACAAGTATCAAAGACAAGCCAAGCACAAGGCGCTGCAACTTTCTGCTGCCAGCGTCAGTCTGCCACAGCATTCAAACAAAGCTTTATCAGGGGCGCACAGGGCTTACCGGGGGATCATCCTGACCGGTCGTGATGATCGGGATGATGCCGGCAAGAACCCCGGCAGCGACAACCGTTGCCAACACACCTGGATTAGCAACAACCGGGACAACTGGTGGGAGCACCGGCAAGGCTGGCGCAGCCGAAACGGCACAGTCAAACACGGCGCACCGGAAATCATCCATGCCGGTTGAGTCAAAACGAATGTAAGCGCTTTCCGGGTAATCCTTGGCCTGCGCTTCGCCAATCGTCTCTATCACCGGCGCTGACGCCTCCGGACCGCCAAAGGTCGCTACACTCCCTTTGATAACATCAATGTGGGTACACCGGGTTGAAAAAACCTGAACCAGCGAGCCGTTGCTCTTGATGCAACGAAGAATACCGGCGACGAGCTCGATTCGTACCCGGTCAGGCAAGAAATTGACAACGATTTCACTGTTATCACCCAAGTAGAGCTGCCCAACATCCGCAATGCTTAGGATGGCATAGCCGGTTTTGCCGGTGGTGATGCGGCTACCGCTGGCTACAGCCATGCTGCTGGCTGCTGGGTTACCGTTGATTTTGACTTCACCACGTGGCATCAGTTGCGCTGCTTGCGTACCCTGCGCCTTGACGTGACGCCCAACCAAGGGGAGCCAAGCCGCCATTGCCACAGCGATAGCTAACACAAAAGCCCATACGAGTCTCAAATGGTGCTTCATTGGATAGGTTCTCCAAAAACAGAGGTTGAAATGAAGAAACACCAAAACGGTCAGCGCAATTAGCTCACCGTACCGACAGAGTAGATGGTACTTCAGGATTTGTGGATTCCCAAGTTGCCCGGTAGAGTACGCCTGGCGTACTGAGGCGGCGCTTGAAATAGGCGCCAAACGCTTTCCAGTCGTCATAGTTGACGACTTCGCCTCCTGTCTGCCTGGCAAGAAAACGTAGCGTCACATTTGGGATGTCCATCCGCCGTGACCCGTTCCCGGTTACTAAGACCGCTTTTTCTTCATCTACCCGCGCGCTGAAACTGCGGTACGCCCAGTTGACGTACGATACGACCATGTTCTCCTTGACAACTTGCGGAAGATCAATGCGCTGGTTGAAACTATCATTGCCATCGGTCACAATGATGCAGTGCGTCATTTTGTCCCCGATGACTTCTTGTAACTCTGTCAAGACGCCATAAAGGTTGGTGTTTGATCTCATCGTGTTGTCATTAGACCCACCCCGAGACCACGCTTGTTGTTCTCTGGCCAGGGCGCTCTCGAGCTCTGCCCGAGAGGTTGTGAAATTTTGGAGCATCAATTTCTGGACGCTAAAGCGGGCAATCGCCGTAGGAACGGCTATTTGTGCCGGCAGTGCCTTGCGCAGTTCTTCTACGATCCGCAGGTAGATCGGTGTCATGCTGCCTGAACCATCCAGAACAATCACCACCTGCTCAATGGGTTTGATCGGGGTCACAGTCGCCTTTACGCGCACACCGCCTTCAAAAACACTGTAGTTGGCGCCAAGCCGGTCACCGAGAAGGCGTTCTTCACGCTTTATAGTGGGCATCTGTCCCCAGGCAATATTGCCTGTCAACCATCCGGCCAGCAAAACCGTACCCAGTCCCAGTCGAATACAGCGTGTCATGAATAGGCTTCTCCTCAATCTTAGCGTTAGACTCCAAAGCGTTAGTAAGGGATATGCCTGGCTGATAGTGAACGGAAATATACGGCATTCGGCAATTTTTGTGCTTAGTAGCACTGGTGGCAATACATCGTCAAGTCTTCGGCAAAGCCACCCAAAGCTTCTGCCTACTCCGCGCGCCGACCGTGGCGTGCCGTGCCGAACTCATCATTCGCCTTGTTTTCACGACGTTCGGCTTCCAGCTTGCGGGACAGTTGCCAGTTTTCCTTGTGCTTCTCGATAGCCTGCACCTCTTTGGAGGCCTCAATGAGGCCCTGAAGAGCCGTTTCAACTGCTGCTTCAGACTGCTGTATAACTGCTCGCTGTTGCTCGACGGCTTCTTGTAGGCGCTGCTCTTCTTCTTTTAAAGCAGTGAGAAAAGTTCGGTGCGCCAGCAGAACGTGTGCAGCAGAACCAGCCTGTAAAGCCGCGGCCAGTTTGGCATTTGCTTCGGCTTGCCGCTGCCGGCAGGCATCAACAGCCGCCAGTCGCCGTGCCAGTTCGGCCTCGGCTTCTGCTAGGGCCTGGCGGGCTGCCGCCAAACGTTGCGCGGCTTCTTTCTTAGCCTGCTCACGTACTTCTAAAACCGGCTGCAAACGATAACGGGGCTTTTTCATAACTCTGGCAGAAGAAAACTCAAGCCGTGGTCGTCAAGCTCAATGCTGTCTGACGAGGCCGAGACCAAAAATCGTCAAGACTTCTTCCCCTCCGGCAAACCATATTGGTCGCACCTGCTAGTGGGTGTCCAGCCACTGCGTGATGGTAGGCCATACTGTTGTTACCGCCCCTCGCCCCACAACCAGCGCCAGGTGACCAAGCTGCACCCGGCACTCTTGGTAGTGGGCATGGGTCAGTTGCTCTCCCAAAGCAGCAGCGCTGGTCGGATTGACAATCTGATCCAGTAGCCCAAAGATGTTGAGCACTGGACAATTTAGTTGCGACAGGGCCGCGCGCTGCCCGCGTATGGTTAGCCTACCTTCCCATAAGGCGTTGGCGCGGTAGTAGGCTGTAACAAAATCAGCATAAAACTGCCCTGGCAAGGGCACAGCATCTGCCAACCAGACTTCCATTGCCAGATGAGTATCTCGCTCGGCGGCGTCCAACCATATCAGCCAGGGCTTCGTAGCGTAGCTTACGGGTTTGATACTACGAAATGAAGCACTTACAAGCCAGCCCGGCAGGTTGCCAAAGATGGCCGCCAAGCGCTGCGGGTCAAAAGCCGGGTCGGCTAGCCATGTCCGCAAAGGCGTGTCGCGGGCAAAATCTGCCGGTGTCCCCAACAGGATGAGACTCCTGACAGATGGTGGATGAAGGGCAGCATAGGTTGTGGCTAGGACCCCTCCCATTGAATATCCCAGCAGATGCACATGTGCAGTGCCTGCATGGGATAGGACAGTCTCGACGGCGCACCCAATGACATTTTCCAACACATCCTCCAAACGCCACCGGGACTCATCCTTGCCGGGTGTTCCCCAGTCAAGGACAAACACATGGTGTCCCCGGCCGGCTAGGAAGGCCACAAAACTTCGCCCGGCATAGAGATCAAAAATGTAGTACCGGTTGATAAGCGAGTTGATAATGAGCACCGGTGGTGTAGCAGCAGAACCGCTGCTCTGGGTTGGCGGGTAATAGCGTAACTGACTCTGCCCAACAAGTGGCGTCACCATGCACGGCGTTGTGGCTACTGGCGGCGCTACAGCTCGCGCAGCCACCACATGCATTAGATGGCGTGCTTCCTGGGCGACGGCAAAGGGATGCCAGGGCTGGGCTGCACCAGTCCAGGCAAGCCAATCAAGCCACTGGTTCAGATGCTGGCTCAAAAGCCTGATCCACGGCTGGCGCTCGCTTTGGCGCAGCCACCACCCGTCAAGCTGCCACTGCCACTGCTCAAAAAGTTCACTCAAAGGCAACGGTGTCACGCATTTGCCGCAGCATCAGGGGTTGCCGGGGGCTCCGATGCTGTCTCTGGAGCAGGTTTCGGGGACACTGTACGTGCCGTCCGCCGGCGGGTTGTGGTCGTCCGCTGGGCCGTGGTTTTGCGCGCCGTTGTGGTTTTGCGCGCCGCCGGCTTGGTTGCTTTAGCCATCGGTTCGCCTCGGACCAGGTGCGCCATCAGTTCGTCGAGTTGCTCCTGAACAATGTCGAGCTTGCGGTCAAGCGCTGCGATTTCTTCCCGCGTCGGCACGTTCATCAGCCGTAACCCAAAACCAACCACCATGCGGCTACGCTCGACCAGCGTCAGGACGCCCTGCAGGTAAAGTGAAACCGGACGCAAAAACCATGGATGCCGCAGCAGTTTGTCCCACTGCGCGGAAGAAGCCCGCGTCACCGTCTCATACAACACCTGCGGGAACGGCTTGGCAGACTGATCGGACTTAGCACCTTGATTTGGTTTTGATTCGGCTCGGGCTTTGGCCATGATGGTCTATTCCGGTCGCTTGACAAACGGCAACGGCCTAGCACCTATGGATGCCAATGGTCAATGCCAACTTGGGCTCAATGGTCAAGAAGGGGCCGGCGCAAAAGGCACCGACCCCTTCACAGCAAGTTGCGAGGTCAGTTTACTGGACAGCCTGCTTGGCCGAAAAGGTCATCAGCTCCATCTGCTTTTGGAGTCCGTCATTGACCAGCGCATTCCACTGTTCAAAGGCGGCGCGGCTGGCTTCTATCCCGGCGGCTGCTGTCTCGCACACTGCCTCACCAACCGCTACTGTTGCCCGTTCCATCCCAGCCAGTGCCAGCATGGCAGATTTCAAGGCTTCTTCCTGCACTGACAAACCAGCCCGCAGCGAGGCAAAGGTCAACGCCCGAGAAGCTTTTGCCAGGTCGAGCACAGCCTCGGCAGAGGACTGCATGGCTAACACCAGGGGGTCAAGTAAAGTAGGTTGGCGGTCGGTTGTCTCGGCGGCTTTCTGCTTCGGTTGCGTCACGGCTAAAACACGCTCCTATTGTTAAAAAATACAGGTTGTAGGCTGCTTTCAGCCTAGACTTGGGTAACGCAGTGTGTCAAGCCTTTTTTCGCATTTGCACAAAAATAAACCGCAAAGTTTTGAGAAAGCATACTTTCCATCTACCGTTTATGCACAAGCCCGCGACCTAACCACCCCCAAACATCAGGTGCGCGTCTGCACATTCAACAGCTTCCCCTGGTAGGGCAAAGTTTTACAGCGGCTGGATGCTGTGTCAGCAGAGGAGGAGATAACTAATCAAGGAGGAAGTCTAGACCGTGGTCAACAAGTGTTGGTTCGTTGGTATCCTCTGGCTCAGAACGTGGATGTTCGGAGCGACCCTGCTGCTTGGCGCAACGACCTGCGTTACGGCACAGCAGACAAGCGTCGTAGCCTTTGTTGTTACTGACAGCACGACGCAAAAGCCCATCACCGGCGCGACTATCACGCTGACGCCAAAGGGTGGACCGCCAACCGCACCGGTGTTGACCAAGGCCACCGACGCCAACGGCAAAGCCGTATTTACTGAGGCACCTGGCGGAGACTACCGGCTTACCATCACAGCCGCCGGTTATACGCTCTTGACGGACGAAAACTACACCGTTGAAGCAGGTGCTTTCCTTGAACAGCCTGTTGAACTCAGTCCCGCTACTGACGACATCGTTGAAGTGCGTGGCAATGATGAAACGCCACTCCTTGCCCAAGGTACCCTGGCTACTACCAGCCTGACCCCGGCCGAGGTTCGCATCCTGCCCGCCCGCGGACGCGACATCCTGACAGCCTTTCCTCCAGTGCCCAACGTCATCCGTTCCAACGATGGCCGCACCAGCATCAAGGGCGCGCGCGAAGACCAGGCGGCCATTCTCGTCAATGGAAGCCTCAGCAATGACCCGGCCACCGGCCGGTTTCAGGTTGAAATCCCGCTGGAAGCTCTCCAACGGGCGGAAATTTTCACCAATCCCTACCTGCCGGAATACGGCAAGTTCACCAGCGGCGTCAAACGGCTGGAAACTAAGCCCGGCAGCCAGCAGTGGAAGTACAGCCTCTATGACTTTTTCCCATCAGTGCGCGCGCGCTACGGCAAAATCTTCGGCCTGGCAAATGTCTCACCTCGCGCTACCATCACCGGGCCACTCATTCGCGACCGGGTGTTTTTGGCCCAGGCACTTGAAGGGATCGTAGACAAGGCGATTGTGCGGGGTCTGGCCAGCCCCAACAATGAAATTCGCAAGCATGCAGCGCGAAGCTTCAGCCAGTTTGATGTCATCCTGTCGCCACGCCAGAGCTTGACGGCTACAGTCAATCTCGCCTACCAGTGGCTGCGCAACGTTGACCTTGACTTTTTCAACCCAGTACCCGCTTCAGCTAACCGCCGCACCTGGGATGTTACCCTGGCCGGCATCCACCGCTATGCCACAGCGGCCGGGTCGGTCAGCGAAACCCGCTTTAGCTACAAACGCATTGATGTTGGCGTCTCTGGCAAGGGGGACGCGCCCTTCGCCATCACGCCCTTTGGGCGCACCGGGAACTTTTTCAGCCAGACCGAACGCACCACAGAACGCTACCAACTCCAGTTTTCCACAGCGCTAGCGTCTTTCGCAGCTGGAGGTTGGCACCAAGTCAAGTTTGGTGTGGATGGCAGCGCTGCCCGCAACCGTGGCTGGGTGTACAACCGTCCGGTTGAAATTCGACGCGCCAACGGTACTCTGGCCGAGCGCATCGAGTATGTGACCTCCGGTAACCTGGCAGCTAGCAACCTAGAAGTTGCAGGCTATGCCCAGGACCAGTGGCTTATCCGTCCCAACCTGCAACTTGACTACGGGCTACGGCTGGAATGGCAACAGGCAGCAGATCAGCTCAACGTTGCGCCCCGCATTGCCCTTTCCTACGCGCCCGGCAAGCAGCAAAACACCGTTCTGCGCGCCGGATTCGGGCTGTTTTACGACAAAATCCTGCTCAATGCGCTGGCCTTCCGCCAGATGCCGCGTCCGGTCATCACCGGTTTTGCACCGGACGGCACAATACTCGGCCCGGCCCGCCCATTGACGCTCGAACTGGCGCACCCGGACGGTCGCTACGATGTGCCCTACAATCGCTCGTTTCGGGTTGAACTGGCGCGCAAACTCCATCCACGCGCGCTGCTCAAGCTGGCCTATCTCGACAGCCGCACGTTCCGGGATTTTTATGTTGAGCCATCAGCCGATGCCATCCGGCTGTTCAATACCGGCCGCGCTACCTACCGCGCTTTTGAAGCCACGACCGATGTCAAGCTCACGCCCCGCCACACGTTGGTCGTCTCCTACGTACGCAGCCGCGCCCGCGCCGAACTCAACGACTTTATCTCGTACTTTGGTGACACGCCGAATCCGGTTCTGCGCCCAAACCAGTTTGGCAATGCGCCGATTGACGCTCCCAACCGGCTTTTTGCACGCGGCGTCTTTGCCCTGCCGGGCGATCTGACGCTGGCACCTATTTTTGAATGGCGGGACGGCTTTCCCTACAGCGTCATGGACGAAGCTCAGAACTTCATCGGCCGCCGCAATGCCGACACAACCCGCTACCCACGCTTTATGGCCGTCGACTTGGCGGTGACAAAAAGGATTCGCTTGCCGCAGTGGGTGCGCCGGGGTGCGTTTGGACGGAAAATTGACACCGAAGCGGTCAATGTCACGGTCAACATCTTCAACCTGACCAATCACTTCAACCCGCGCAATGTATTTGCCAACACGGGCGCTCCCCAGTTTGGGACGTTCTTTGGGGTCTACCGGCGGTTTTTCAACATTGAGATGAACCTGTAATCACCACCAAGGCATTCCACGACCAACGCGGAGACAAAAACCGAACTCCAGGAACAACCAGCTAAAAACCACCCATCGCCTGCTGTTGTTTGCGCCAATCCCTCGACAAGGCCGAGAATAACACGGAATGCCTTCCATTTAGCCCCCGTTGGTTTTGGCTTGACCCCCTAAGGGTAGTACATTATCCAGACAGCCGGCTAATCCCACTATCCATGCAACCCTTGGAGAGAAGGTACCCATGATCCCTAAGTTGTTATTTGGCCTGCTGTTCCTACTTTTCAGTCTAAGCGCCGCTACTCCAGCTTGGTCACAAACGCCAAGGCGTCTGGGACGCTTAGCAGCTTCTGACACAACTATCGAATACCGTCTCTTGGCTACCTCGAAAACTTCGACAATGGAACAAGAAATGAATGAAGCCGCTCAGGAAGGTTTTCGTTTCGAGGGCGTCATGGGTGGCGAGACAGTCTTTGGGGGCAATGAATGCGTTGTCGTTATGTCGCGCACAGCCTCAACGGAAACCCAGTTCGAGTACAAACTATTGGCGACCAACCGAACGTCAACCATGCAAAGGGAACTTCAGCAGGCCGGACGGCGCGGATTTCGTGTCTGCGGCAAGACAGTGTTTGAGACAGCCTTTGGCGGCAAGGAAGTTGTCGTTATTTTGGAGCGTTCCTCCACTGCTGACGCACCGCTTGAATACAAACTGCTGGCCACTTCCCGAACCTCGACCATGCAAAGGGAACTTGCTGAAGCCGGGCGCGAAGGATTTCGATTCGCAGCAATGGCTGTAGCCGAGACGGCCTTTGGCGGGCGTGAAATCATTGTGATTCTGTACCGCCCATGGGGGCTACGCTAGGGCGCCGACAGTCATTCCACACCGGCAACTTGGTTGGGTAAGAGTTGGGCAAGAATTTGTCCATCTTTGGCTCAAGGCTCACCGGCAGGTTTGAGAATGCGCCGTTTGATTTCAGCGGAAATCCACATACGGCATTGTTCAGTTTTGCGTGTGGTTTTATCAATGGTTCCGTGGGATTTCGCTTCGAGCAGGACTTTCATGTACCCCAAACCTGTAATCCTGTTTCTTTAGCAATTCATCGGGCAAAGCATGTCGTCAAGTAAAACGATTTTATTCTGATTTTCCAATACCAAAGCCATTGTTGCAATTTCACCCGATCCCAAAGCAAGCCATTCGGACATACCGGTAGCGCCATCCACAGTCCCAAAGCCTGGTTTTGCCGGGATAACGGCAAACACCAGACGGAGCCGGGCAGCCGGCATCTTTTCGCATTAGCACAAAAACAGTAACTTGCCTTATTACAGCAACTTCGAAGATAGCTATTGACGCACATCAAGCAATTGCGTAAAACGGTTCATGACGCAGCACTGCCTATGCCCGACACACGTATCATCAAGCGTTACGGTAACCGCCGGCTCTATGACACGGCGTCCGGGGGGTATCTGACCACCCAGGACGTGGTGGACATCATTCGCCAGGGGTACGACATTCGCGTTGTAGATTCACGCACCGGCGAAGATGTCACCAAGCTGGTGCTCATCAATATCATTCTCGAAGAAGAAAAACTGCGCCAAAATCTGTTCCCGGTGTCCTTCTTGCTACAACTCATCCGCCTGCAGGGAGAAATCCTTCAAGACTTCTTTCAGAACTATCTCACGGCTAGTCTCGAAGCTTATCTCAAGATGCGCCAGGAGTTTGACCGGCGGCTTCGGGAATGGCTTGACCTTGGCGTTACCCTAGTCGGGCCGAGTTTCCCAAATACCGAAGCTGCAAGTCGGGTGCCAGCTCCACCACCGGCGCCGTTGTCCGCCAAGCGCCAATCCAAACGCCAGTCCAAAAGCCAGACCACAAACCAGTCCAAGCGCCAGACAGAGCGCAAAAGCCGTCGTTCCTTGTCATGACTGCCATTCCTGCCCCGACGTTTAACTGGCTAGCCATTCGCGCGCGACTTTCGCCCGACCGCATTGCGCTGCGGGATGCCGCGCAGGACTATGCGTCGGTGACGTATCGCCAGTGGTTTGAGCGCGTCAATCAAACGGCACACTTTCTGCACAACCGGTTGGGCATCCGCCCCGGCGACCGCGTTGCCGTCCTGGCGCGCAATAGCGTCGCCTACCTCGATGTCTGGTTTGCCCTGGGACAACTCGGCGGCATTCTGCAAAACCTCAACTGGCGCTTGAGCCGGCGCGAACTGGCAACGCTAATCGCTGACGCAGCCCCGGTCGCCATCCTTGCCGATGCCGCCCATTGTGAAACAGCCGCCGAACTGGCCCAGGCGCACGCGCTCCGGCGCGTCAGTATTGACGACAGCGACCCCACGGCTATCGCTTTTGGTGAACGCGCCACCTATCCCACGACGCCAACGCCGCCGCCGCCCATCACACCTGAATCCCCCTGGGTGGTCTGCTACACCGGCGGCTCTACTGGTACGCCCAAAGGGGCCGTTCTCTCCCACCGCGCTATCTTTGCCAATGCCATCAATACGGTGCTTTCCTGGGGCCTACGCCCCGACGACGTGACGCTGCTCGACGCACCGCTGTTCCACACGGGCGGGCTGAACGTCCTCACTGCGCCGCTCGTTGCCATTGGCGGAACGAGTATCGTCGCTAGTGGCTTTGCGCCGGAGCAAACCTTTGACGCCATCGAGCGCCACGGCGTGACGATCCTCTTTGGCGTGCCCACGATGTTCATTGAGCTTCAGCGCCATCCGCGCTGGGCCACAGCGGATTTCAGCCGGCTTCGCTTTGTCATCAGCGGCGGCGCGCCCTGCCCGATGCCCGTGTTTGAAGCATTCTGGGCTAAAGGTGTCGTCTTCAAAACCGGCTACGGTTTGACCGAAGCCGGCCCCAATAACTTCTGGCTGCCAGATGAAGAAGTCCGCCGCAAACCCGGTGCCGTTGGGTATCCCCTCTGGTCGGTTGAAGCCCGCTTGGCACGGTCAGACGGCACACCCTGCGCCGCCGACGAAGTTGGTGAGTTGTGTCTGCGCGGGCCGCACCTCTTTTCAGGCTACTGGAACAATGCCGCCGCCACGGCTGCGGCACTGGATGCTGAAGGCTGGCTGCACACAGGCGACCTAGCAACCTGCGACCGCGACGGATGCTTCCGCATCGTCGGACGGATCAAGGAAATGTTCATTTCCGGCGGCGAAAACGTCTATCCGGCCGAGGTCGAAAGTGTGTTGCACGAGTGTCCAGCAGTAGCCGAAGCCGCTGTGCTGGGCGTCCCTGATCCGACCTGGGGTGAAGTCGGCGTAGCCTTTGTCGTTCTGACCGAAGAACGCTCCGATGCTGAACTGACGGCATTCTGCCGCGCCCGGCTGGCCGGCTACAAAGTCCCCAAACGCTTCATCCGCCTGTCGGCCTTGCCGAAAACCGGCGCCCACAAGGTGGACAAAGTGACGCTGCGGGCGCAGCTTGGCAAAACAGACACATCACCCGATGCACCACAAGAAAGGAACTAGCCGATGCCCTACCTGGCTACCAACGGGATCAACCTCTATGTCGAAGACACTGGCGGCTCGTATCCGCCTGTCCTGTGCATTGCTGGACTCGGCTATGACGAATGGTTCTGGGCACAATCCGTCGCGCCCTACCTGCGTAACCGTTATCGACTCATTATGCCGGCCAACCGTGGCGCCGGCCGCAGCGACAAACCGGCCGGGCCCTACACCACGGCCCAGATGGCTGCTGACATGCTGGGCGTCATGGACGCCCTGGCGCTCGAGCGCGTCATCGTCGTCGGCCATTCCCTGGGCGGCTTCATTGCGCAGGAACTGACGCTGGCTGCGCCAGAGCGGGTGCAAAAGCTCGTCCTCGCCGGCACAAGCTTCGGCGGCCCGCAATCCATCCCGCCGACACCGGCGGCTATGGCCGTCCTTATGCTTGACCGGAACCTCGACCCGATGGAACTCATCCGCCGGGGGCTGGAAACGGCTGTCGCACCTGCCTTTCTCGAAGCTAAGCCGCCGATGCTGGAAGCCCTGATTGCCTACCGACTGACAACGCCGGTGCCACCCGAAGCATTTCAGAGCCAGCTTGCGGCTGGTGCCACTCATGACGCAGCCGACCGGATTGCAGCCATCACCTGCCCGACCTTGCTGCTGGCCGGGGCGCTTGACCAGGTCGTGCCACCCGGCAATGTCGATCTTCTCAAAGCCAAACTGCCCCACGCGGAAACCGTCATCATCCCTGATGCCGGGCACTTGTTCCCCATCGAGAAGCCCCAGGAAACCGCCGCTGCACTGGCTAGCTTTTTCGGTCACTCCCTGGAAGGCGCATCGGCCTGACGGCAGCGACAGGAAGGAGTGCGCCCATGCCGCGCCACGTACAGATTCTTGCCACTGGCTGTTACGTCCCTGCCCATGTCGTACCCAACGCCGTTTTCGACGAGCGTTTTGGCGAACCGGTTGGAGACTGGCTGGTGGCTAATGTCGGCATTCACGAACGGCGATACATGAGCGACGGTGAAACCACCTCCGACATGGTGACGGCCGCAGCCCGCCAAGCGCTCGAACGGGCGCACCTGAATCCAACCGACCTGGACCTCATCATCGTCGCCACGGACACGCCGGATTACCTTTCGCCGGCAACGGCTTCCGTCGTTCAGGCGAAGCTGGGAGCGTCCCGCGCCGGCACGTTTGACCTCAATGCCGCCTGTGCCGGCTGGGTCACAGCGCTCAACCAGGGGGCTCTGACGCTTATCGGTGATACAGATTACCGCTACATTCTCGTCGCCGGCGGCTATGGCATGAGCCGCTTTCTCGACCCAAACGATAAGTACACGGCCACGTTGTTTGCCGACGGAGCCGGAGCTGTCATCCTTGGCGCCGCTGAACGCCCAGGCTTTCTCGCCGGCAAACTTCAGGCCCTTGGTGAGTTCCACGACGCCATGGGCATTTACACCGGCGGCGCCTCCCGCCCCTGTACGCCGGAGACACTCGCCACGTATGGACCACCTAGGGTGCAGTTTGTCCGCAAGTTTCCACGCACATTCAATACGGAATACTGGCCCGGACTTATCCGTGCGGCGCTTGCCAAAGCCGGCCACGTCCTCGATGACGTGGATTGGTTCCTGTTTACGCAAATCAACCTGCGCACCATCGAAATGGTGATGCAGCAACTCGGACAACCCCTCGAAAAAACCCACTGGGTTATGGACAAGTGGGGCTATACCGGATCGGCCTGTCTGCCCATGGCGCTCGATGACCTGGTCGTGACACGGCGCGGTGTACGTCCGGGGCAACTCGTCGTCTTCTGCGCCAGCGGCGGCGGCATTGCGCTGGCAGTTTCTGTCTGGAGGTGGCAGCAAGCATGATTGGGCTGGGTGATTACCTTGGGCGACGCGCTGTGTATTCGCCGGAAGCACTGGCCTTTGTGGATGCTTCAAAGCCGGAGCCGCTTCGCCTGAATTTTGCCGCAGCCAATGAGCGGGCCACGCGCGTCGCCGCTGCCCTACGCAGGTTGGGCGTTGCGGCCGGCGACCGCGTGGCCATCCTTGCCCGCGACGGCATCGAGCATCTTGACTTTTTCTTCGCATGCACAAAACTCGGCGCGCTGCACGTGCCTTTCAACTGGCGGCTTCACTGGCGGGAACAACTGACCCTCCTTCAGCAACTTCGCCCACGTGTGCTGGCCTTTGGCGCGGATTTCGCTCCAATGGTCAGCACCATGCAGGAAACCGGGGAACTGACCGGAATACAACTTGTTCATCTTGATCCCCAACCAGTAGCCGATAGCCTGTCCTTTGCCGACTGGCTGGCAACGCCAGCGCCGGATTTCGTCCCAACCCCAGTGCAGCCGGAAGACATCGCAGCACTCATCTTCACCGGCGGAACGACCGGAACCCCCAAGGCCGCAGCCATTTCGCACCGGCAGATCGCCTGGAATACCCTCAACACGGTCATCCATGACCTGCGTCATGGCGACCGCTACCTGAATGTCTTTCCGCTGTTTCACACCGGCGGGTTGTTTGTCTACACCGTCCCGCTGGCTATTTTGGGCGGGACAACCATCCTGGTGCGGCAGTTTGATGCAGCACAGACACTCGACCTCATTGCCCGCGAGCGGGTGACGGTCTTTGCCGGCGTCCCGACGATGTACCAGATGATGCAGGCAGCGCCCAACTGGGACACGGCCGACATGTCTTCGCTGCGCTTCTGCACCAGCGGTGGTGCGCCTCTGCCGTTGTCCCTCATCGAAGCCTACCGAAAGGCCAAAGGCGTCTGCTTCAAGCAGGGCTTCGGGATGACCGAGTTCGGCCCCGGCGTCTTTGCCCTGGCGCCGGAAGATGCCGAACGCAAGGCTGGCTCGATCGGACGGCCCAACTTCTTTGTTGAAGCCGCCGTGGTGGACGAGCAGGGTCAAAAGCTACCGCCGGATACCCCAGGCGAGTTGGTGCTGCGGGGGCCATCCGGCTCGTCCGGCTATTTCGGCAACCCGGAAGCTACAGCAGCTAGCCGCGACGCTGAAGGGTGGTTTCACACCGGTGACATAGCACGTCAGGACGCCGAAGGGTACTTCTTCATTGTAGACCGCAAAAAGGACATGTTCATTTCCGGCGGTGAAAACGTCTATCCAGCCGAAATCGAACAGGCACTGTATGCCCATCCGGCAGTGGCTATGTGCGCCGTCGTCGGGGTGCCTGACCCAAAGTGGGGCGAAGTCGGAGTCGCCTGCGTCGTGCTGAAGCCAGATATGACCGCCACCGAGCCAGAACTCATCGCCTTTTTGCGCGATCGCCTTGCGGGCTACAAGGTGCCCAAGGCGGTACGGTTTTTCGACGCCCTGCCCATCAGCGCTGCCGGCAAGCTGCTCAAGCGTGAGCTGCGCGAGCGGCTGCTTGGTTCACCCAACGGATAAATCATCCTGGAAAAAATCCCTACCAGTTCACTCAGGAGTAAGGAGTTCACCCCCATGTGCAACCGACTTTTGCGCCTCTGTCTGGCGCTTTTCATTGGCTGTCTGGCCGGGGCGCCCGTCTTTGGGCAGGTCTCGACCGGACAGTTGAGCGGCACCGTGACCGACCCATCGGGTGCCGTTGTTTCCGGTGCGACCGTCACCGTCATTCAGAAAGGCACGGGCACAACCCGGACGGTAACGACGGGCGACGCCGGCACTTATACCGTGCCGCTGCTTCCACCGGGCACCTACCGGGTCGAGGTCACGGCACCCAACTTTCGCAAAACCGTTCTGGACGATGTTCCGGTGCGGATTACCGAAAACACCACAGTTGATCTCACCTTGCAGGTCGGCGATGTCAGCGGCGAAGTCGTGGTCGTCACGGCCGAAGGGCCGCTGGTGCGGACGGACTCATCCAGCCATGGGCGCGTCATCGAGGAGCGCAGCCTGCGCCAGTTGCCGCTTCCAACCCGCAACTTCCAGCAGCTTCTGACGCTCAGCGCCGGCACTCTAGCCAACATCACCAACACGTCAGAAGTCGGACGCGGCGACACAGCCATCAACGTCAATGGCCAGCGCACGACGAGCAACTCGGTGCTCATCAACGGGATTGACGCCAACTCGATTGGAACCGGTTCGACGCCCAATCTGGCTGTTCCTGCCACGGACTCGCTCCAGGAGTTCATTGTGCTGACCAGCCAGTACGATGCCTCGGCCGGACGCAATGCGGGTGGTATCGTCACCGCCGTGACGAAGTCGGGCACGAACGAGTTTCACGGCAATGCCTACTTTTTCCTGCGCGACACCTCACTCAACGCCAACAACTTCTTCCTTAAGCGCCAAGGCATTGATCGTCCCACCAACGAACGGTATCAGTACGGTGGTACGCTCGGCGGTCCCATCATCAAGGACCGGCTTTGGTTTTTCGGCTCCTACCAGGGCACCCGTGAAACCAACGGTACGTCGCTGACCAACAGCCTGTCAGTGGTTGGCACCCCGCCCGACCTGACCGATGACCGTTCGGATGCGGCGCTGGCGGCGTTGTCCCGCGCCCGCGCCCCCGGACTGGCCGCGTTCGGACAGCTTGGTTTTGTCAACCCGGTGGCCCGCCGTCTGCTTCAGGCGCGTTATCCTGATGGCTCCTTCCTCATTCCGTCGGGCAACGGGCAGATTGCGCGCATCCTGCCGACGCTCTCGAAATTCCGGGAAGAACAGTTCAATGCGAACGTGGATGCCCAGCTCGGCAACGCCAACCGGCTGGCTGTCAAGTTCTTCTTTGCCAACAACCGGACTGACCAGGGGCTGTTCAGCCAGTTTGGGCTAGGCAATGTCCTGCAGACGCCGGGCTATCCGGTGCGAACAGATGCCAACAACCGCTTCCTTTCCGTCACCGACACTCACGTGTTTGCCGGCGGCTTTATCAACGAAGCGCGCTTTGGCTTCAATATCATTCCGGCAAAAGCGACGCCGACTGAACCTTTCACGGCGAGTCAGTTTGGCATCAGCTCGCCCAATCGCGCCCGCTTTCCCGGCATGCCCGCCATCGGGTTGACCAACTTGTTCACCGTCGGCCCCTCCGGTTTTTCGGCCAGTGACAACCAAGCCGACACAACAACAGTCGGCGACACAGTGACGTACACGACCGGCAACCACGCCCTGAAGTTCGGCGGCGAGTACCGCTACAACCGCGTCCGGGTGGAGTTTGACATTTTTGCCCGTGGCTCGATCACCTTTACCGGTGCCCTGGTCAACCTACCTTCCCTGGCGCCGCTCTTTGCGCCGGGACGGCGAGATGCCTTCACGGAATTTCTTGTGGCGGATGCTTTTCCGGGCTTCAATCCGGTGTTTTCGATCATCGGCCCTGGAGCCGCCAAACGGCAGGTACGGGCACACGACTTCGCACTGTTTTTCCAGGACGACTGGAAAATCCATCCGCGTCTGACCCTCAACCTTGGCGTCCGATACGAGTACTTTGGACCCTTTTTTGACACCGAAGGCCGCTTTGTGACCTTCGACCCGGCGCGCTTCCGTGCCAACGCACCCGGCAACGGCTTTCTGCAGGCCAGCAATGCCAACCCCGGCATCCCCAACGTGCCCAAAATCGAGCGGGGACTGGTGCCGCCTGATCGCAACAATGTCGCACCCCGGGTCGGGTTTGCCTTCCGACCGCTTGAAACCAACCGTTTCGTTATCCGGGGCGGCTACGGCATCTACTACGACCGTCCGAACTCGCGTGTCGTCAACAACCAAGGATTGACCTATCCCTACTACACGCTGGCGTTGGCGCAGTTTTCGCGGCCCTTCGCCAATCCTTTCATACCGATTCCACAGCAGTACCCGGTCGGCTTCCCCTTCATCGTGCCGAATGACCTGTTCAACCCCTCGCTGCCGGTAGGGCCGACCAACCAGCCGAACATTGTCATTCCGGTGCAGGGCATTTACCTCAACCGCAACCTGCGCACGCCTTACGTCCAGCAGTATTCCCTTGGCGTGCAGTGGGAGTTCATCAAGGACACCCAGCTTGAAATAGCCTACGTCGGCTCGGTCGGCCGCAAGCTGACGCGCTTCCGCAACCTCAACCAGACAACTTCGCCGAATGCGGTCGGGACGTTCACCCTCAGCCCGCTGTTTTCGACGATTCCAACCATCGGTTTTGGCGTCCACGCCCAGGAAACAACCGCCAACTCCAGCTACAACTCGTTGCAAATCAGCGTGACGCGGCGGCTGGCCAAGGGGCTTCAGGGGTTGTTTGCCTACACGTGGTCACACACGATTGACAACTACTCCGGGCAGATCACTTCCGCCGGGACGAGCGACGTGTCGGCCGACGTGGGCGACCAGGCCACCTTTGCCGGAACGCGCGGGACGGCAGACTTTGACCGGCGGCACCGCGTCGTGGCCAGCTTCGTCTATGACCTGCCGAAGTTCTATCAGGGCGACGGGGCGCTGAAATACCTGGTCAACGACTGGCAGATTGCTGTGGTGTCCATCGTCCAGTCGGGACTGCCCTTCAATGTGATTTCCGGGCGCGGTCTGTTTGACGCTTCGCGGGCGGATTTTGTCCCTGGCTTCCGGGGCAGTGCCGCACGCAGCGGAGATGTACGCC
>Ga0308406_1000068_pt1 | contig 60761 bp, 45 predicted proteins | sample HotsprSampleMSe1_FD_203474 | JGI IMG/M metagenome (GOLD analysis project Ga0308406, IMG submission 203474) | Hot spring phototrophic mat microbial communities from Mushroom Spring, Yellowstone National Park, Wyoming, United States - 20060911_MSe1 ...
TGCGCTCCAACTCCGTTTCGGGCAGGCGCTCTTCCAGACGGGCACCCACGTGCTCTACCGCCCGCATCCAGTCCCCGGAATGAGCGAGAGCGGGATCCACCCCGATGCAGCCGAACGCCTCCGTCCAGGTCCAGCTATCCCCGGCAGGCATCGGCAGGCATTCCAGCTGCGTGCGTGCCAGTCCGGCCTGGATCTCGATGTAAGCGCTGCCCTGCCCGCCGAGGTGCTCCTGCCACCTCCGGCCGCCCGGCGACTGCCCCCACACGAAGAGTTTGCGCCCTCTGAGCCGCCGCGTGGATGTCTGTATGAAGCAGCGGCCTTCAGCGTCGGCCTGGGCGATCCACGGGCGGGAAGAGGCGGGGACACGGAAGAACACCTCGTGCGCGTACGGCGCCACGGCCGGACGGCTTATGTCGAGAGGGCCGGCGAGGGGCACTTCCACGAGTTCCAGTCTTCCGCCATACCCCCGGATGGCAGAAAGCGCCGGGCAGAGGACGCGGCCGTCCGGGATTTCGGGAAGAGCGATGTTGGTCCACCAGTAGACCGGAAGCTCGTGTTCGTGAGGGTTGACAAGGCCGGCGTGAACGAACAGCCACGGGCACCCATCCGGCAGCCAGAAATCCAGCTGCCACGTGAGGCCTTTGACCCGGTCCCACTCGTAAAGACGAAGCGCGGGGCCGCCGTCGGGAGCCTGCGTGCGTGCGGCGAACACGGGCGAGCAGGTGAGGTAGTGATGGCCCGGATGAGAGGCGTTCCACTCGATGCCGCCGGAAAACCAGGCGCCCCGCAGCGCCAGGTTGGCCGTCTGCAGGATCGGGTTGCGCTCCACCAGCTCCCGGCCGTCCTCCAGATCCCGCAGGGAGACCAGCCTTCCGCCCATCTCCGGCAGGAACTCGGCCCGGATCCGGCCGTTGTCCAGCACCACGGAACGGAACACCGCAGGGCGCAGCTCACGCGAAAGATCATCCTGCATCCGGTAAGGCAGGACCCGGAACGCGGTTTCCCATCCGATCCGCTCACTGTCCTCCGGAGGCAGGTTTTCGAGGCGGATGCGCCGTCCCGGTCCGCCCCGGTGCCGGAACATCGGCAACGGATTCTCCGGCCCCGGCAAAGCCGCCGGGACGGCAAAGATGGAGCAGCTCAAACGCACGCCCTCTGCCATCACGGCAGACCGTTTACCCTGGCGAAGCGCCGCCTGTCAAACGCACGGCCCGGGCAGGCGCGCCGCGCCTCCCCCGTAAATCCGGCCCAACAAGCCCGACGTGTAACGTCAGCCGAGACGTTTCCGCAACGAAGAGAGCTGAGCGTTCAGTTCCTGCGGGAACTCGTCTCCAAACTTCCCGAAAAACTCCTCGATGCTGCCGGCCTCCTCGCGCCAGGCATCACGGTCCACCGCAAGCAGTTCGCGGACAGACTCCGGATCCAGATCCAGCCCGTTCAGGTTCAACTCGTTCCCATCCGGGACGATGCCGATGGGCGTCTCCACACCGGCGGCCTCGCCCCTGCAACGCCGGATGACCCACTCCAGCGCCCGGAGATTGTCGCCGAATCCGGGCCAGAGGAATTCGCCCTGCGCGTTCCTTTTGAACCAGTTCACGTGGAAAATGCGCGGAGGCGAAGAGATCCGCTTGCCCATCTCCAGCCAGTGCCGGAAGTAGCGTGCCATGTTGTACCCGCAGAAGGGCAGCATGGCCATCGGGTCCCTCCTGAGCACGCCGGCGGCGGCAGTGGCCGCGGCCGTGGTCTCGCTGGCCATCGTGGCTCCCACGAAGGTTCCGTGCTCCCAGTCCAGCGACTCGTACACCAGCGGAGCGAGCCGGGCCCGCCTGCCTCCGAACAGAATGGCCGAGATGGGAACTCCCGCGGCATCCTCCCAGCGCGGGTCCATCATCGGGCAGTTGCGTGCGGGGGCGGTGAATCGGGCATTCGGATGCGCCCCCGGCTCCGGCGAGTCCGGAGTCCACTCGTTTCCTTTCCAGTCGATGCCGCGCGCGGGCGGGTCCACGCCCATCCCCTCCCACCAGACCGTGTTCTCCGGGGTGAGCACGACATTGGTGAAGATGGTGTCGCGCTTCATGGTCTCCATGGCGTTGGGGTTGGTCTTGTAGCTCGTGCCGGGCAGAACGCCGAAAAATCCTGCCTCCGGGTTGACGGCCCACAGCCTCCCGTCCGGGCCAATGCGCAACCAGGCAATGTCGTCCCCCACCGTGAAGACCCTGTAACCCGGCATGCTCTCGGGGGGGACGAGCATGGCCAGGTTGGTCTTGCCGCAGGCGCTGGGGAAGGCTCCCGCGATATAGGTGGTCTCGCCGTCAGGGCTCTGGACGCCCACAATGAGCATGTGCTCCGCCATCCAGCCCTCTTTCCACCCCAGATAGCTGGCGATGCGGAGCGCCAGACATTTCTTGCCGAGCAGAACGTTTCCCCCGTACCCGGAGCCGTAGCTCCAGATGGTGTTGTCCTCCGGGAAGTGAAGGATGTAGCGGCGGTTGATGTCGAGCTCGCCCCGGCAGTGAAGGCCTTTCGTGAACTCCCTGTCCGTTCCCAGTTCGTCCGCGGCGACCTTCCCCATCCGGGTCATGATCCGCATGTTCAGCACCACGTAGATGCTGTCCGTCAGCTCGATGCCGATCTTGTTGAATGGCGAGCCGGGGACGCCCATGATGAACGGGATGACGTACATAGTGCGGCCCTTCATCGAGCCGTCGAACATCGCCCCGACCTTGCTGTAGGCTTCCTGTGGATCCATCCAGTTATTGGTGGGCCCGGCATCCTCCTTTTTGCGGGTGCAGATGAAGGTCAGGTGCTCGGTGCGGGCGACGTCGTTGTGTGCGGTGCGGTGCAGGACACATCCGGGCAGCTTCTGCTGGTCAAGCTGATGGAGCTCTCCCGTGCGGAAGGCCTGCTCCTCGAGCCGGCTGCGCTCCTCATCGGAGCCGTCTATCCAGACAACACTGTCCGGCTTGCAGAGGGCGATCATCTCCTCGATCCACTGTCTGGCCTCCGGGTGTCGGATCATCGTTACGGTCCTTTCTACTTCTCGGTGGCAAAATCGCAGAGCGGGCAAGTGGCCCGGGCCTCGCCCGGCGGCAGGTGTGTCCCGCTCAGGTGACTATGTGGTACCATTTGCGCTGCACTCGCAGATTGTCCGGAGGGGCCGCCGAGGGCCAGCCGGACTTTGTGAGGATTTTCACATACTGATGCCAAAATGTCAACCCCCCGGGCGGACCAGGCCCGAACACTGCCCGCCGACTGTCAGGGAGGTCCGGCTGGAAACGGCGAGGGGTAGAGTCGAAGCTGACGTCAGAACCCGGCGAGAACGGTCCGGCCGTCCTCGCGGTCAGGAGCCGGCCCGGATGAAGCGCCAACGCGCTTCAGAGCGTTGCGGGTGTCGATGATGGTCCGGGCGTGCCGGAGCACCTGCTCGTACGGGATGGTCGAGTGGTCGGTGCAGATGATGACGCAGTCCGCATCGCGGATTGTCTCCGGCGACAGTTCCACCGAGCGCAGCCGCAGGCCGTTCAGATCGAACTCCGGCACGAGCGGATCGTGGAATTCCACGGACGCCCCGGCGGCCATCAGGCGCTCGATGACCCTGAGGGAAGGCGACTCGCGGACGTCGTCGATGTCCTTCTTGTAGGCGACCCCGAGCACCAGCGCCCGCGAACCGGGAAGGTCCCGGCCCAGCTCCTCGAGGCTCGCCCGCACCCGCTCGACCACGCGATCCGGCATGGAATCGTTGATCTCGTAGGCAAGCTCCACGAAGCGAAGCGTGCAGCCGTACTGCCTGGCCTTGTAGAGCAGATACTGCGGGTCCACGGGGATGCAGTGCCCGCCCACGCCCGGACCCGGGTAGAACGGCATGAACCCGAACGGCTTGGTGGCCGCGGCACTGATGACCTCCCAGACATCGATGCCCATCCGCTCGCAGAGCCCGGCGATCTCGTTGGCGAGCGCGATGTTCACATGTCGGAACGTGTTTTCGTAAAGCTTGGCCATCTCGGCCACGCGGGGGCAGCTCACCCGCACCACCCGCTCCGCCACGAGCGAGTAGACCGCCTCAGCCAGATACGTCGCCTCCTCCGTGGTTCCAGCGACCAGTTTTGCCGTGTTGCGCACGTTGAAGTCCGGGTTGCCCGGGTCGATGCGCTCGGGAGAGAAGGCGAGATGAAAGTCCCGGCCCGCCCTCAGTCCGGATTCCTCCAGCACGGGCTGAAGGATCTCCTCCGTGGTCCCGGGGAACGACGTGCTTTCCAGAATGACCAGATGGCCCGGCTTCAGCCGCTTCGAGACCGTTGCGGCGGCCGAGCGGATGTAGGACAGGTCCGGGTCGTTGTCGCGCCCGCACGGCGTGGGAACGCAGATGATGACGACGTCGGACAGCGTGATATGGCGGTCATCGGAGGTGGGCAGAAACAGCCCGTCCAGAACCAGGCTGCGGATCGCCTCCGAGGGAACGTCGCGGATGTAGCTTTCGCCTGCCTGCAACCGGGCGACCTTCTCGCGGTCCACATCGAGTCCCGCGACCTGCACGCCGTTGCGCGCGAACTCGATGGCAAGGGGAAGACCGACATACCCGAGCCCGACCACCGTCACCCTGATCTGCCGGCCATTGATGCTGTTCAGAAGCTCCATCAAGAAACCCTCATTCCCTCGCGGACCAGAAGCGACCCGGATGTCCAGGCTGACCCTAACAACCGGGTCCCTGACCTGGAACTCCCGTCCGGCGGACGCATTCTAGTTATAGGAAACTCCGGCCGTCAACCGTAGAGAGAGTCCCCTGCGGCGCTGAAAATCTTCCCGGGCTTCGTGCCACTTCAATCGGTGACCGCCAGGAAGATCAGCGCCAGATTCCCCAGAATCCGGGTAACATCCGATATCGTTTCCCAGCCGCTTCGCGGCGCGCTCAGAGCCCGCGGCGGGACGATGATGATATCCCCCAGCCGGACATCCCCGGCGTCTTTGACCCGGCGGATCTCGCCGCCGGCACGGACGATCACTGTGTTCTTGCGGTCGGCGTCCCTTGCATAGCCGCCCACTTGCCGGATGTAGTCCTCCGCCGTCATCCCTTCACGGTAGACCACCACAGACGGGCTCACCACCGCTCCCGCCACGGAGACCACCAGCGGACGACGCGGGATGTAGAGCGTATCGCCGTCTTCCAGAGGAAGGTCTTCCGGTGATCCGGGCTCCTCGAGCCCTTTCGGAAGGTCGATCGGCAACCGCATGCTGGCCACCACGCTCTCGACCGTCCGGGCCTGCTCCAGCGACACCTCGCCCACCGGCACACCGCCCATCCGGGTCGCCTCCGCCGCCAGCCGGTTCAGGCCCGCGGCGGCCGCGCTCACCTCGGCCGCCCTTGCATCCGCGGAAGACGGCACCGCCGGAACCGCGTTGGGCGATACCGGCTTCGGAGCGATCCCGTATTTCGCCATCTCCAGCTCCCGGATCTGTGCTGCAAGGTCCTTCTGCGCCCGCTGGATCTCGGCGGCCACCTCCAGCTGGCGTTCGGAGAGCAGGGCGGGCGTCTTCCGCACGAACACAGCGCCCTCCGGGAAAGCCTCCTCCGTCAGGCCGCCCGCCCGCGCCACGAGGCTGGAGACTCTCTCCCCCTTCTGCAGGAGCGCATACGTGCCGGGATAGCGCACGCGGCCGGTGATCGTCACCAGCCGCGCCGTGCGGCGCGCGTCGGAGACCTCCTTCACGGAGACCTGATCGCCGTCGGCCAGCAGGATGTTGTCGGACTCCTCCCCCTCCATGGCGCGGTCCAGGTTGACGTTGAGGATCTGAGTCTGCCGGCCCCCCTCCGCCTGCCGGGCCACCTCCACCACCCGGTGGGCCTCCGGTCTGGCTCCGCCCGCCGCGATGATCAGATCCCTGAGCCGCATCCCGTCCACGCGGTCATAGATTCCCGGCCGGCTGACCTGACCGGCGATGGTGACCGTGCGGTCCAGGGCAGCCGCTTCCTGCACGGAGTAGACGACCACACGGTCCTTCGGACGCAGCTGAACGTCCTGTTCCGCGTCCCCGGCCATGGCCCGCCCCAGATGGACGCTCAGCATCTGCGTGGAGCCGTCATCGCGGGTGCGCAGGATCGTCGCCCGCTCCAGATAGATCTCCTCGTCCGCGAAGCCCTCCGCACGGCGGACCAGATCCGAGAGGCGCATCCCCTCGGAAAGCTCATACTCGCCCGGCCGGCGCACCGGTCCCGAGATCTCCACCCGGTTCACAGCATCCTGCAGAACGGGCTGCACCAGCAGCAGGTCGCCATGCTGCAGGGGAAACTCCCAGTCGGGAGAGTCCGGAGAAGCAAGCGTGAGATCCAGCAGGACCTTGCGCGAGCCCCCGACCACACGCTCCACCCTCACGCTGCTGAGCGAAGCCTGCCCGCCCGGGCCTCCCGCCATCCCCATCACGGTCCGGACGCTCGTCTCTCCCAGCAGTTCGAAGATCGCCTGCCGCCGCACCTCGCCTTTCACCGTTACCGTGGGCCCGATGGCCGGCACGAAGACCGAATCACCGCTCTGCAGCATGATATCGCCGCTGCGGTCTCCCTCGAGAAGCAGCCGGTAGAGGTCGACCGTCGCGATGGTCTTCCGGTTCCGCTGCACCGAGATCTTCCTCAGCGACCCCGCATCTGTCGGACCGCCGGCCACATAGAGCGCGTTCAGGAGTGTCGAGAGACCGGGAAGGATGTAAGCGCCGGGCTTTTTCACCTCCCCGATGACGAAGACCTGAATGGGACGGATCGACAGGATGCGGGCCTGAGCGGACAGGGACGGGAACTTGGAGCGCGTCTCGCGTGCGATGACGCGCCCGGCGGCCGCGATGGTCAGGCCGCTCACGCGGACAAATCCGACGTTGGGGATGCGCAGCCGGCCCTCGGAGTCCACGGTCTCCTTCAGGACGGTCTCCTGTCCCGCAGGAGAGCTCAGAACCACCTCCACAATATCGCCGGGCCCGAGCGGATACTCCGCCGGTGGAGGCAGATTGGGGATCGGCTGGAAGCCCTCCGTCACCCGGTCAAAGAAGTCGTGACCGAACAGCCGGATTTCGGGAAACGGGGCGGGAAACAGCCCCTCGAGCTCTTCCGGAGACGGAACCCCGGGCGCCTGCGGAGCTGCGGCGGGCGGCTGCTCCGGCGCAGGGGGCGGAGGCTGGGTGGCGGGGTAGGGCGGGAACGTTGCCGGCTGCTCCGGTTCGGCCGGGGCGGGACGGCCTTTTTTGCCCGCTCCGTCCGAGATAGAAGGAAGGGTAACCGAGTAACGGTCCCGGTCGTCCCGCGCCGGACGGGTGGCCGTCTGCGCAAGGACGCTTTCCGCGAGCAGGCTCAGGGCTATCAGCGCCGCCAGACGAAATCTGTTTCCTCTCAGCATCCCCGGTCCTTGAAGAATCTGCCGCCTCCGGACGGGACCCGCGGTCCCTGGCCACACGGTCCACAGCCGGTTCAGTATACCACACTCCGTCCCGCGACTGCACAGCCCGCGGCCGACGGGGGCATCCGCCCTGTACGGCAAAGCGCCCGGACCGTGGGGGTCCGGGCGCCGATTCTTCTCTGTGCTGGCAATCGGATCTCCCCGTCTCCCGGCGGCGTGGCCGGAGACGGGAAACGGCTTTCAGGAACCGGCCAGAAGCGAGTCCATCGGGATCAGTCCCAGGCGGGTGGCCCGCCGGAAAGCCTGCACCCGGTTGGAGACGTGCAGCTTCTCGTAGATATTGGCCAGATGAAAGTCCACGGTCCTCTTGCTCACGTACAGGGCGTCCGCGATGTCTTTGCTGGTCCTTCCCTCTACCACCAGGGACAGCACCTCGATCTCTCGCGGGGTCAGTTTGATTGTCCGCTCTTCCTGAGCCCCAGGAATTCCGACAGTCGACATCCGGTGTCTCCTTTCCCTGTTCGCCGCTATCAAGATGTTTCCACATTCGCAAAAGCCATCCCAAGTGCTTTTGCGCCATCCGTCGGCGGCGGCAGGGGCCAACCTTGGCGTATGCTGGATTGCTGTCCTCCCGTAACCGCGCCCGGGGGACCACCGGCACCGGGCGGTCCGCGCCTGTGGCGCGCCCTCACCGAAAGACTTGTTCCGTCCCCGCGCTCTCATCTGAGAAGAAAAGTTCAGAGAGCGCCTCCCGCACAGGCCGCTGATTGAGGCGCAGCGCACAGTGCCGGCGAAGGTCCCGGGTCACGTCCCGCGGGGGCTTTGCGGGCGCGTCGGCAGGTGGCATAATGGAAGCGTCGCACGAGCGGAAGCGACGGCCGCGGAGGAAATGGCCCGATGGGAAAATCCGTCCTGCTGATGCGTCTGGTGGAACTGCTCCGGGAGAGCCCGGGGATGTCCGCTCCGGAGATCGCCCGGGAGCTGAACAAGTCCGAACGCACGATCTACCGCTACATCAGGGACCTGACGGATGAGCTCGGCATCCCGGTCGAGTGCAACGGCGGCTACCGGCTTGCCGGCGACGCTCGGCTGACGCCCATCAACTTCACGCCGGAGGAGGTGATGGCCATCAGGATGGCGCTCAACGCGGCCCCGCTGCGCAAGACCGAGCCTCTGGCCCGCCATGCAGGCTCCGCGCTCCGCAAGGTCGAGACGACCATGTCCGACACTGCCCGCAAGTACAGCGAGCGGGCAAAAGGAAAAGTGTTCATCGTCCCGCCGACTCCCACTCCGGTGCAGCTCAAGGAGACCCTTCTGCCTCAGATCGAGGAAGCGCTGCTGAACGAAAAGACGCTGCGGCTGCGCTATTGGTCCGCAAACGCGCCTGCGGCCGCCGACCGCCTGTACGACCCCTACGCGCTGGTCTTCCGTAGCCGGCACTGGTATCTGCTGGGCTACTGCCACTCGCGCAAGCAGGTCCTCCAGCTCAGACTGGACCGCGTGCTCTCCGCGACGCCAACCGGAGACAGCTTCAGGCGTCCGGAAGACTTCTCGGTCGAGAAATTCTACAGGAACAGCTGGGAGATCATGACGGGAGATCCCGTGCGGGTACAGATTCTGTTCGATGCCGCGGTGGCGCGGCGCATCAAGGAGACCGTGCGGCACCCCACGCAGAAGGTGACGGACCGCGAGGACGGCAGCATCATCTTCTCGGCCGAGGTGGCGGGACTGGAGGAGATCGGACGCTGGGTTCTCACCTTCGCCGGGCATGCGAGGGTGCTGAGCCCGCCCGAGTTCGTGGAATGGATGACCGACCGGGCGAGGGAGCTGTCCCGTAACTATCCCGTGGGGAGCGGCTCCATAGATCAGAGGGCTGTCTGATTCCGGATGACCCTGTCCCGGCGCATTCCTCCTGCGGCCGGGGCGCGCGGCGACTTCCCCTGGACGGCCGACCGGCAACGCCTCAGGCAAACCGGCCGTCCGAACGCGTTCGAGCGACGGCGTCGCGGCTTGATTCCATCCAACCGCTGGACGCCTCCGGGCGCTGATCGAACTGCGGGATATAGGGCTTGATGTCCAGAAGTGGTGTGCCGTCGAGAACATCCGCGCCCTTGAAGCGCACGATGTTTCCGCTTACCGAGACCAGACGGACGATCGAAAGCCCGATGCGCGAGGGCCGCAGGGGCGACCGGGTGGCGAACACGCCCCGCTCAGCGGTGTCCAGGTAGGGAACCACCAGCAACTCCACCCGGGGCGCTCTGTGAAAGTGATAGATGAGGATGATGTGGCTGAAGAGGGCGAGATCTCTCAGGCCGGGAGCAAACCGCTCCAGAACGACCGCTTCGCCCTCCACATCCTCCGCGCCGACCGGCTGGATCGGCATGTCTTCCGGGCGGGTGAACGGGGTCCGGATGACGCCGATCACCGGAACCTCCACCCGCTCCTCCCCCGGGCTTTTCACGCTGGCACTCTCCTTTCCGGGTTCCTGCGTCACCGCTGGAAGATCTTCTCAAGGGTGTCGCGGTCCAGACGGACCATGATGGGCCGGCCATGGGGACACACGTACGGATTATCGCACTGCAGCAGCTGCTCGAGCAGCGAGCGCATCTCCGCCTCCGACATCCGGTCGCCGGCCTTTACCGCCGCCTTGCAGGCCGCGCTGGTCACCACAGCCTCGCGCGGCGCCAGCATCTTTCGCTGTAAAGTCAGCTCCGCCACCTCGCAGAGCATGTCTCGCACCGTCTGCTCCACGTCGGAGAGCTTGATTCCGGCCGGGACACCGCGAAGCAGCACGGCGTCCGGCCCGAACTGTTCCAGCACGAAGCCCAGCTCCGCGAACTCTTTCAGCCGCTCCATCACGATGCCCGCCTCCCTGCGCGAGAGCTCCAGCGTGACGGGAACGGCGAGCATCTGAACAGGGTTCTCCGCAGCGCGCGAGCGGAACCGTTCGTAGAGTACCCGTTCGTGGGCGACGTGCTGGTCGATGATGGCAAGACCGTTCGGCGTCTCGACGACGATGTAGGTCCCGGCCACCTGTCCCAGAATGCGGATGCGGGAGGGATCCAGCCCCTGGTCCGCGATGTGGGACGATTCGGGCCGGACAGCAGGGGCGCCGCTCGATGAAGGCTCCTGAGGCGGGGGCGGGGCGTACAGCCGGTGCGCATCCGGCGCCGCCCCCACCGGGCGCGAGGGCCACGCCGACCCCACCGCCTGCGCGGACGGCTCGAAGGAAAACCCGGTGCCCTGCGGCACCAGGGCGGGACCGGCAGGCGCCGGTGCCACGCGGGGCACCAGCCCTTTCCCGACGAGCGCCTCGCGAAGCGTGTGGAACACGAGCGAGTGCGCTTCCCGCTCCCGCACGAACTTCACCTCCGCCTTGCGCGGGTGGACGTTGACATCCACGAGGTCGGGAGGAACCTCCAGCAGAACCACAACGATCGGAAAGCGCCCGTGGGGAAGCAGCCCGGCGTAAGCCTCATCCACGGCGTGCGAGAGCAGGCGGCTGGCGATGGGCCGTCCGTTGACGAAAAGATACTGCTGGGAACGGTTGGGCCGGGTCCGGGTGGGGGGCGCAAGATATGCCCGCAGGGACATCACGGACTGCGCCTCCGCCGGGATCAGCTCCCGCGCCAGCTGGCGCCCGAACACACTGACCAGTGCGGCGATGATGTCCCCTCCCGGATGGCTGAAGCTCTCCTGCTCCCCGTGGCGCACGGAGAAGGTCACCTCCGGGCGGGCGATCGCGAGCCTCTGCAGGAAGTCTAGGCTCCGGGCAAGCTCGGTCTGGGCGCTCTTCAGGAATTTGCGGCGGGCGGGAACGCTCTCGAACAGGCGGGACACGCGGACCGTGGTGCCGGGAGGCGCGCCGGCGGGCTCGCATTCCTCCGTCATTCCCGCGCGGATGAGCACCCGCGTACCCTCCCCGGACTCGCGCGGGCGCGTGATGAGCTCGAATTCGGAGACGGAAGCGATGCTGGGAAGCGCCTCTCCCCGGAAGCCGTAGGTCGTGATGCGGAACAGGTCCTCGGCGGAGGAGATCTTCGAGGTGGCGTGCCGTTCGACGGCCAGCAGCGCCTCCTCCGCGGTCATTCCGGCTCCGTCGTCGCGGACCTCGATCCGTTCGCGCCCGCCGTCCTCCAGCAGGACGCTGATGCGGCGCGCCCCCGCGTCCAGCGAGTTCTCCACCAGCTCCTTCACCACGGAGGCCGGGCGTTCGATGACCTCTCCGGCCGCGATGCGGCTGGCGATCTCGGGCGGGAGGATGACGATGGAGGGACGCGCAGCCGTCCGCGGCCGGTTATCTGTTAAGGATAAATCCTGCATCTATCCGGACAACACCTTCCAGGACCACCGCCTCCGTCCGTCCTCCACCACCGGCCACATTGTAGCAGAAGCGCCTCACTCCTCCGCGGCCTCTTTCTGGAGCTGCCAGAGCACCGTGAGCGCCTCCACGGGGGTCATGGTCGAGATGTCCATCTTCTTAAGCTTTTCCACCACGGGCGAGGGAGCGGCTTCGAAGAGCGTAAGCTGCCGGACCTGAGCCGGGGCCGGCGACCGGCGCGGCGACACCGCCGCGCCGTGTTCGTCCTCCTCCAGTTCCCTGAGCACCTCCTGAGCGCGCGCCACCACCTCTTCCGGGAGCCCCGCGAGCCGCGCCACCTGGATGCCGTAGCTGCGGTCCGTTCCGCCGGGCATGATCCTGTGAAGCCAGATGATCCGGTCCGCCTCCTCGCGCACCGCCACCCGGTAGTTCCGAACGCCGGGAATCCGGGAGGCAAGCTGGTTCAGATGATGATAATGCGTGGCGAACAGCGTCTTGATGCGCGCTTCAGCCAGAAACTCGGCAACGGCCCACGCGATGGAGAGCCCGTCGAACGTGCTTGTCCCCCTCCCGATCTCGTCCAGCAGGACGAGGCTGCGGGAGGTGGCGTTGTTCAGGATGTTTGCCGTCTCCGTCATCTCCACCATAAACGTGCTGCGCGCGCTGGCCAGCTCGTCGCGCGCGCCGATGCGGGTGAAGATGCGGTCGACGACCCCGATCTTCGCCCGGTCCGCGGGGACGAAGCTGCCGATCTGCGCCAGAAGCACGATGAGCGCGGTCTGGCGCAGATACGTGCTCTTGCCCGCCATGTTCGGGCCTGTGATGATGAGCAGGCAGTCGTCCCGGGTGTCCACCTTGACGTCGTTCGGGACGAACGCGCCCATACCCAGGCTTTTCTCCACCACCGGATGCCGCCCGGCCTGCACCAGGATCTCGTCGGAGCCGTCCACCTCAGGGCAGACCCACCGGTTCACGTGAGCGGTCTCCGCCAGGCTCGCCAGAGCGTCCAGCTCCGCCACCGCCCGCGCCAGCGACAGCAGCTGCCCGGCCCGGCCTGCGACCGACCCGCGCACCTGAGCGAAGAGCTCCTGTTCCAGCGCCACAGCCCGCTCCTGAGCGCCCAGCACCGTGGCTTCGTGCTCTTTCAGCTCGGGGGTGATGTAGCGTTCGGCGTTGGTGGTGGTCTGCTTGCGGATGTAATGGTCCGGCACGAGGGCGGTGTTGGCCTTCGAGACCTCGATGTAGTACCCGAACACCGAGTTGTAGCCCACCTTCAGGCTCTTGATGCCCGTGCGCTCCCGCTCCTGCGACTCGATGCGGGCGATCCACTCGCGCCCCCCGTGCGCCACATCCCTGAGCGCGTCCAGCTCGGAGGAGTATCCCGGCCGGATGACCCCTCCCTCCCTCACGTGCAGCGGGGCGGACTCGTCGATGGCGGCGGCAATCTCCTCAGCCAGACCTTCGGGCGGACGGCAGCGCTCCGCCAGCGCGCGGATCAGGGACGCATCCGCCCGCAACGCCGTTTCGGACAGACGGGCGGTCCTCTCCAGCGACCGCGCCAGCGCCAGCAGGTCCCGCGGGCCGGCCACGCCGGAGGACGCGCGCGCCACGATCCGCTCGACATCCTGCACCCTGGAGAGCAGGTCCCTGATATCCCCCCGCAGCAGAATGTCCTCGACCAGCGTCCGCACGCCCGCCTGGCGCTCGCGGATGGCTTCGAGATCGAGCAGCGGCTGCTCCAGCCACCGCCGCAGCAACCGCGCTCCCATGGGGGTCCGCGTGCAGTCCACGACGCCAAGCAGTGTGGCGCCGGAATCTTCGTTCTGCGATGCGGTCAGCTCCAGGTTCCGGCGCGTCGCGGAATCCAGCTGCATGTAGCGCTCAGCGGAGTAGGTGGAAAGCGAGCGCAGATGCGCCAGGGACCCCGGGTTCGAGGCCCGCAGATACGTGAGGATCAGCGCTGCGGCCTCCTGCGCCTGCTCCAGCTCCTCGCAGCCGAATCCCAGCAGGCTGGCGACGCCGAAGTGCTCCAGCAGCGTCTGGCGCGCTCCCGCGGCGAACGCGCCGTTCCGCGACACCGGAGTGACCAGGCGGCAGCCGGCAGCCCGCAACGGCTCGGAGAGGTCTTCATCGCGGTCCGAGATGACGCACTCGGCGGGCCTCAGCCTTTCGATCTCGGCCAGCGCCTCGCCCAGATGCCTCTCTCCCGCGAACTGAGTGACCAGAAACTCCCCCGTGGAGACATCCGCCACGGCCACGCCGGACGCGGACGTGCCCGGAGCCAGCGCGGCCAGAAAGTTGTTGGCGGAAGCCGGCAGGAAGCTGTCCTCCAGAACCGTGCCGGGCGAGACCACGCGGGTGACCTCCCGGCGGACCAGCCCCTTCGCCTTCTTCGGATCCTCCATCTGGTCGCAGACGGCCACACGCAGGCCCGCGGCCAGCAGGCGCGCCAAGTATCGCTCCAAGGCGTGGTAGGGGACGCCGCACATCGGGCGCCCGTCCCGCCGCGTCAGCACGATCTCCAGAATGGGGGCCGCCTTCTCGGCGTCCTCGTCGAACATCTCGTAAAAATCCCCCATCCGGAACAAGACGATGACGTCCGGATACTGCTGCTTGACAGCGGCATACTGTCTCTGCATGGGGGTCTGTCTGGCGGTCATTGTGCGTGTGCCGGGCGCGTCCCCGAAACGATTGAAGCCTTCCCGCGAGGGAACCGCGCCGCCCAGACGATTATACAGACCCGGTCATGAGGGGGCAAGCCGGGCCTGTTGTTGCCCGCCCCGGCAGGGTGGAGGTATGCTGTGGAAACATCCGGCGGCCGCAGGCGCCCCGGCCCAGGCGCGCCGGGACGCCTGCGTGCAGCCCGCCAGTGCGGGAAGAAAGGACCGTGACACCATGAGACTCATCGTCAAGACCCTGCTGATCGTTCTGACGGGAGCCCTGGCGATTGCGGCGCCGGCCGGGGCGGCGCCCGAGGGTGAGCCCCTCGCTGCGGACATCGCCATCTACGGCGGCACGCCCGGCGGCATCGCGGCGGCGCTCGCCGCCGCGCGGCTGGGCTCGAGCGTGGTGCTGGTGGACCGTAACGCCCATATCGGAGGTCTGATGTCGAACGGGCTGGGGGCGACCGACATCAAGAAGCGCGGGGCTGTGGGCGGAATCTTCCTGGAGTTCGTCCGCGCCGTGCGCGACCATTACGCGAACCAGTACGGCGAGGACTCCCAGCAGGTCAAAGATTGCAACAACGGATACTACTTCGAGCCCCACGTCGCCGAGCTGCTGTTCGAGCGGATGCTTGCCGCGCAGAGGGAACGGATCACCGTCTTCCGCCGCTGCGAGCTGGAGGCGGCGCACAGGAAGGGAAGCCGCCTGAGCGCGTTCACGTTCCGCAGTCTGGAAACAGGCGAGCGCAGGACCGTGAGGGCAAAGGTGTTCATCGACGCCACCTACGAAGGCGATCTGGCCGCCATGGCCGGGGTCCCCTACCGGGTGGGGCGCGAGCCCCGCAGGCTTCACGGGGAGCCTTACGCAGGGGTCATCTACTGGGGCTACCAGGACAAGATCTACTACGACGACGAGTCCACCGGCGAGGGCGACAGCCGCATCCAGGCCTACAACTACCGCCTCTGCCTGACCGACCGCCCCGACAACCGGGTGCCCATTGAAAAGCCCGCGAACTACGACCCACGAGAGTACCGCATCCTGCGCCGGCAGATCTGGGCGGGCCAGGTGAAGAGCTTCCACGAGGTGGTGCACGTGGTGCGGATGCCGAACGGGAAGAGCGACACCAACAACCATACCATCCCGCTTCTCTCCACGGACCTGCCGGAGGAGAACTACCCGTATCCGGAGGCCGGCTGGAAGTGGCGGGAGAAGTTCGCGGAGCGCCTGAGGGACTACACGCTGGGCCTGCTGTACTTCTGCCAGAACGACCCCACGCTGCCCGAGAGCTTCCGGGCGGAGGCGCGCAGGTGGGGACTGGCGGCCGACGAGTACACCGACAATGGCAACTTCCCCCGGCAGATCTACGTGCGCGAGGCCAGGCGCATCGTCGGCGAGTATGACTTCCGGGCCCAGGACTGTCTGCTGGATCCCCGCCTGGACCGCACGCCGGTGCAGCCCGCTTCGATCGGTTGCGGCTCCTACGAGATGGACAGTCACGCCACCCGGAAATATGAACCGGGATACCCCGTGCTGGAAGGACTCCTCGGCGTGTGGCAGTATTCCCAGCCCTATCAGGTGCCCTACGGCGTCATCGTCCCCCGAAAGGTGGACGGGCTGCTGGTGACGGGCGCCATCTCCGGGACGCATATGGGGTTCAGCACGCTGCGGATGGAGCCCTGCTGGATGGCGATGGGCCAGGCGGCAGGCACGGCCGCGCATCTGGCCATCAAAAGCGGCGTCGAGGTCCGCCGCGTGGATATGCTGCGGCTGCAAAGACAGCTTCTCGAAGACGGCGCGGTGATTATGTATTTCGAGGACGTCCAGTTCCAGGATCCGCACGCGAAGGCCATCCAGTTCTTCGCGACGCACGGCGGAACACTGTTCCCGACCTACTATTCCAGACAGAACGTTCCGGCCACCCGCGCTGAGGCGGCTCAGTATCTGGACCTGGCGCGGCGGCTGGGCCTGTGGTCCAGACGCCCGCAGAAGGTGAGGGGATCGTTCGTGGACGTTCCTGACGACCATCCCGCGGCGCCCGCGATCCGCGCCCTTGCCGGGCGCGGGCTGTTCCAGCGCGAGCTTCGGGAGGGTGAGTTCCGGCCGCTGGAGTCCATCACGCCCAACCAGCTCAGGCGCTGGTTTCAGGAGGCGGGACTGGACATTCAGATTCCCGACAGCGTGGGGCGGGCCTGGGTCCGCCGGGGTCCACTGCTGGGAATGCTTTACACGCTGACGGAAAACCTGGAGCGCAAGTAGGGCTCCGGCACCCGTTCCGTACATGCCCGCGGGGTCCGGCCGGTGCCCCGGCACGGACCCCGCTCAATAGCGTTCCGCTTCGCTAACTGCACTCAGAAAGACGACACCCTCTTCGCCCGGGTTCCCCGCCATACTCCGGACGGACGCGGGGCGGCTACTGCAGATGGCTCCGGATGAACTCCAGAACCTCGGCGCTGTGGCCGTCCACCTTGACCTTAGGAAAGACCTTGCGGACCACGCCCTCCCGGTCGATGACGAACGTGCTCCGAACGATGCCCCAGGTCTTTTTGCCGTACATGTTCTTCTCCTGCCAGACCCCGTAGGCTTCCGTCACAGAGCCATCCGTATCCGCCAGCAGGGGAAACGGCAGGGAATATTTCTGGCTGAACTTTTGATGGGAAGCCACATCGTCGCGGCTGACGCCCAGCACGACGGTATCCAACGCCTGGAAATCGGCAAGACTGTCACGGAAAGAACACGCCTCGGTGGTGCAGCCCGGGGTATCATCCTTCGGGTAGAAATAGAGGACCACGTTGTTCTTCCCCTGGTACTGAGCAAGGGAAACCGTCTCCCCTGTGGATGCCGGAAGCGAAAAATCCGGGGCCTTCTGTCCTTCAGCGATCATTGCCTGTATCGGAACCTCCTCTGAGTACGGCAAAAGAAACGTGGTCGTGACCGCGCGGGTTCCCCCGGCACACCCGGGAACGTGGCGACGCCCGGGCAGGGCACCGGGCCGGGCTGTCGAAGAGCGCCGGGATTGCCGATCATTCTGGCGACGCCCGCGAGCGGCCGCCCCCGTCCAGGGAGGGAGCGGGGTTTAGCACTGACTCAGCGGAGACGGATATCGATGGCAAGCATTCTGGTCGTCGAAGACGACAAGATCAACGCGAAACTGTTCGAGCTGGTGCTGTCCAGGGTGGGTGGCTTCTCCGTAAAGGTGACCGAGGACGCCAGTGAGGTCATCAGGATCGCAGCCGAAGGCAAGGCGGACCTGATCCTGATGGATGTCTCTCTCTCCAACACCGAGTACGACGGCGTCCCGGTGGACGGTATCGATCTGACCCGCATCCTGAAGCAGGACGCGCGGACCTCTTCCATTCCCGTCGTGCTGACCACCGCGCACGCTCTCCGGGGGGACAGGGAACGGTTCCTGGAGGAGTCTGGAGCGGACGGCTACATCTCCAAGCCCATCGAAGACAACCGGGCGCTGGTGGCCATGGTCCGGGAGCTGCTGAACGCAGGCGAGCAGCAGCTTTCGCGCGCGGCCTGACGCGGGCCGCCTGGCGGCTTCAAAAGGCGACTTCGGGCTTGCCGAGGGGCCTGTGGCAGGCATTGCAGCCGCTTGCCTCGTGGCAGAGCGCGCACGAGGCCATCCCGGCCTTCGCGTCTTTCGCGTGCCCCATCAGATAGTTGGCCCCGTGGCTCGACGGCCGTTTGCCGCCGGGCCCGTGGCATTTCCCGCACGTGTCCCTGGTGTGACAGACCGAGCAGTTCGCCGCCGGGGCCGCGGCGGGCTTTCCGTGCGCCACCAGCCAGTCGGGTCCGTGCGACGCCGGGCGGACTCCGGTGTGGCAATCGTCGCAGAACTTCCGGGAGGTGTGGCAGGTGGCGCACGACCTCCGCTCCGCGAGCCACATCCTGCCGTGGACGCCATCCAGGAAGCCCTTCGCGAGGTGCGAACGCGGCTTGCTCCGCGAGTGGCACGCCTGGCAGTAAGAGGACGAGTGGCACTTCCCGCAGAGCTTCGGGCTCTTCGAGGCCTGGCCGCCGTGAGTCTGCGCGAACCCTGCCGGATGCGGCATCGGGACTCCGTGGCACTCCTCGCACCAGCTTTTCAGGTGGCAGACGCTGCACCGCGCATCGGCCCTGAGGGACGCCCCGCCGTGCGCCTTCGTCCAACCCTTCGCGTGCGACTGCGGCCGTGCGGAAACGTGGCAGGCCAGGCAGAACTTCCCTGTGTGGCAACTGTCGCAGGTGTCTTCCCGGCCAGTTGACGCGGCCGCGTGCGTCCGGCGGAAGTCCTTCGCGGCGTGAGAGGCCGGGATCCTGCCGGTGTGGCAGGACTCGCAGAAGGACGGGCGGTGGCAGGACTCACATTCGGCGGCCTGCCTGCGTCCCACGACGGCGTGGGCGTTGCGGAAGCCCTCCGGATGCGGCATCTGCTCCAGGTCCACCCGCTGGAGCTGCACGTGGCTGGCCGGAGCGGGACGCGGCGCCTCCTTCACGTGGCAGACGGCGCATCCGGCGCTCGCCTGCACTCCGTCGTGACACGCGGTGCAGCGGGCCATGGCCGCTGCGCCGCCGGTCTTCTCCCGCGCGTGACCGGCATCCACGTGGCAGTAGGTGCAGGAGATGCCCCGTTCGATGTGCGCCCGGTGGGAGGTGCGCACTCCTTCCCGGGTGACTGTCCCGGGCATCTGCGCGTGGCACTTCTCGCAGCTGGTGTCCGGGACGTCCGCCCGGACCAGCTCTCCGGAGCGGGGGTCGCGCGCGTGCCGGGTGATCAGCGCCTCGCTCTGGAACTTCAGCCGCACCATCGTCCAGAACCCGGGCTGCACGTGGCAGCTCTCGCACGCGACCTCCCGGTGCGTGGACTGCTTCCAGCTCAAGTAGGGGGCACGCATCTCGTGACAGCTGGTACAGACGATGGGGCTGGAAGAGGCGGTGGCGTAGGTCAGCGCCCCCGCGACGGCGGCAAGCAACACGGCCGCCGCAGCAACGATGCGGACCCGGAGAGACCTTCGAGGACCGGATGGCGGCGCCTGCGTCACGGACGTTCCTCCTCCGGCCCTTCCGCGGGCGCGGCAGGCTCCTCTGCCCCCTGTTCCGCTGCGGCCTCCTCTTCCGGCGGCAGATCAGTGCGCTCCTCCGCTCCGGCCGCCGGTGCGGCATCCGGCGCCTCGTCAGCCTGCTCGTCCACCGGCTGCTGTTCCTGCGGCGCGGGCTCCGCCTCCCCGGCGCCGGGCTCCGGGCCGGCCTCCTCCGGCGCCGGCGGGGGTTCCTGCGAAACCGCAGCCACCGCCTGAACGGGCGGCTCTTCCACCTCCGGCAGCCCCTCGCCCTGCAGCTCGGCCCGCAGGCGCTCGTACTCGAGGCGATGCTCTTCCTTCAGGTCGCCCAGGCGGATCTGCCCGTCCAGCCAGGTGGTGTTCATCGGCCATATGGAAGGCTTGTAATGGACGTGATAGAAGTGCCAGATGGTGATGGCCAGAAACGCCAGCACCGCTTCATCGCTGTGCACGACGTGGCAGACGTCCAGCGCCCATTTGGGAACGACCTGCAGGGCGATGTGCGGGAACCAGAGGGCCAGCCCTGTCACCCCCATGATCACCGAGCCCCACCCCACGGCCATGTAGTCGAACTTCTCGTAGAGCGTGAACTTGCCCGAGGGCGGAAACTCCGGGCTGATGCCGAAAAGATACTTCAGGATGCCCAGGGCGCGCTTCGGATCGTCCCGCTCCGGCAGCATCCGCAGGAACTCCCTCCAGCCCCTGGGACTGGTCAGCACCCAGAGCACGTGCCACACCCCGGCCAGCAGAAGAATGGCGCCCATCAGACGGTGGACGGCGCCCCGGGCCGTCACCCCGCCCACCGCATCGATGATCCACTGGGAGATGGTCCAGTCCGGGAACTTGATGGGGAACCCGGTGATCACCAGCAGGATAAACGAGGTCAGCAGGATCTGGTGCTGCAGCAGCTGGACGCGCGTGAAACGGGGAACCTTCACCGCATCCAGCGGATCGCCCGCTTCGCGCGGCTGCCGGAGGGCCTTCGGTGTCCGCCACCGCCGGAACGAGTCCAGCACCACCAGCGAGGTCAACCCCAGGACCGTCCCGTACGTGAAGATGCCGAACAGGATGCCCACCCAGTATACGGCGCGGTCGCGGGCGGGCGAGGGGTCCAGATGCACGCTGCCCAGCGCCACGTTGCGGCCCACTCCCGGATGGCAGCCTTCCTGCCCGCAGGTGGCCGGGAGGTTGGCCGGATGGATGGACGAGCGCGGGTCGTCGCGGGGCAGGACGAGGTGCGGGTTGTGGCAGCTGCTGCAGCTGGCCACCTCCACCTCGCCGAACCGGTTCGCCACACCGTGATAGCTCTTGCGGTAGGACTTCACCGTATGAGCCGGCAGGCCGTAGCGGTCGATGAGCGTCTTGTCCTCGTGGCAGCGGGCGCAGGTCTCCACAATGGACACGCGGGAGACGCGGGAGGCGGGGGAGTCCGCGGGCTGGATGCCGTGCTCTCCGTGGCAGTCCGCGCATGAGGGAGCGTCGCGCCCCCCCGCCGCGAGCGACCGGGCGTGGATGCTGTCGCGATATTCCTTCAGCTGCGAGACGTGGCAGGCGCCGCAGGTGGCGGCGGCGCGGGCTTTGCTGACGGTAGAGCGCGGGTCGGAGCCGGGGAGGATGCTGTGGGTTCCATGGCATTCGGTGCAGACGGCCGGGTACAGTCCGGGGCGTGACGGGTCGGGCCGGCCGTGGACGCTGTCGCGGTAGTCCTGGAGCCTGCGCTCTCCCGTGCGGGCCGAGGCCGGACCGCCGGGCCCGTGGCAGGCGGCGCAGGTCTGCAGGATGTTCTGGCGGCTGACCCGGGAGCGTGGATGGCCGGCCGGGCGCACGTCGTGGGCGCCGTGACAGGACTGGCAGGAGGGCAGAGCGGCGGCGTCCGCTCCGCTGCGTCCGTGATGCACCCTGTCGGCAGGCGGCGCTCCCGGGCGCCCGGGGGGCAGGTGGCAGGAAGAGCAGTCCGGCGGGGGAGCGGGGACGGGGTGCATCTGCGCCCGCGCCGGGATGCCGGAGTGACAGTCCACGCACTGCAGGGCGGCGTGGGGCGAGCCCGCCAGGGTGTCGCGCGTGACGCGTTTCTGGCCCATGGTGGGGGCGGAGTGGCAGGTGAGACAGACGGGCGTGGCGCGAAGCGGCGGACAGAAAAGGAGCAGCGCGGCGATCAGCAACGCCGCCGGAAGGTTGCGCCGAGAGAGGTCTGCCATTGGTTTGCCGTCCGGGACGGGCGGGCCGCCGTCTCCGCCCGGGCCGCCTGCCCTGCGGTCCCGCCGGTGTCGATCCCCGCTCCTGAGTATAGCCGCGCGCGCAGGCGGGGGAAATGTGCCTTTGGTACTAGAGGGAGAGGAGCCGCCTCAGTGGGACCCGGCAGGGCTACCGTCGATCACCGAGACATCTTCGAACGACCGGTAAAGCGCGCAGAGGTCGCGGCGGTCGATACGGAACTGGGTGCGGGCTTTGACACGTGGACGAGACGAAGATGCCCGCTCAAGCTTGTGCGCCGGATCCAGAACAACATTGCCGAGCCAGATCGCCCTGAGCAGCCGGCGGATATCGGTTCCCTCGCCCAGCCTCACGACGTCGCCGTATCGGTACTCGCGCGGATTGAGACGAACCTCTGCAGGCACATATACAGCCTTCTGGTGTTTCCGCTGCCAGTGGGACAGCAGCTTCGTGCAGCTCCACGAGGCAAGAAGGATCTGGCAGTTCGGCCCGCCCCAGAGTTCGAGGGCGCAATCCGAAAGATCGGGGATCGAGTCTGTCCCCGCGTCGTAGCCGCGAAGCCTGAGCTCAGAGACGCACCCGCCCTTCCCACGGTTGTCGACCGGCTTCCCAACGCGGTGCGTGCCACCAAAGTTGAGCCGGTCTGCCTTTCCGTGCGTGTCGGGATATCCAAACCGCCGCAAGAACTCCTCCAGGCCCTTCTCGGCATAAAAACCGCCGTCCGGCTCCGGCGTGAACAGAGACAGTCTTCCCCCCAGGAGGTAACGGTGGACGTCCGGAACCTGGTATGCCTTCACTTCCCAGCCAAGGTAGTCCGGTTCCGTGAACGCATTGGTGCCGATGCCAAGCTCGGCCTCGAGCGTAAAGCCGACGCACTGGGAACTTTCGCAGGGCTCAATGGTACCTGACGGGGCGAGACGCCTGGACCTGATCCAGCACTTTTCGTGAACCCGGCGAAGCGCAGACAGTAATGTCAGCCGGGAATCTTCCAGTCCCGGCAGGGCAATCTCGATCAGCAGATCCTCGCCGGGGCGCCGCAGGGTCGCAGCGAACTCGCGGGCAACGGGACTGTCGTGCGCTGCCAGGTAGGCCACGACATACCCGGCGGGCTGAACACCCAGAAAAAGCACTCGCCCCTCCACAGCCTGATTGAGCAGATCCGAGGGAGCCCATTCCGCCTCCCGCAGAAGGCTTCCCAGTCTGATCTCCGGATACTTTGGATACAGAATCAGTTGAGCTCGAGGAGCGTCAAAGCAGTTGCCCCGGTCGTCCAGCCACTTGAACGGGAGATCCCCTTTGAGATTGTCCCGTCGATGGCCGGTGGGAGTCCAAACATCGGGATCGCCGGCGCAGTGGCGGATATCCCCGATCGGGAGCATATGCAACGCCCCCCAGTCCCCCTTCGCGATGTAAATCTGCTGGCGGCTCGTGTTATTCCGGCGCAGATACTTCGCGTAGAGACGAGTGACACCCAGCAGCCGCATCTGCGTTTTCAGCGCATCAAGCGACGCGTACGGCAACTTCCGCCTCCTTTCGTGCAAAAACACAGCCACCTGCGGCAAACGGGCACGACGGGCAGGACGGCCTCGCCGTGCAAACTTTCATGGTAAAGTCCAGCACGGAGAGGTTATACCGGCGCACCCCGGTCCGGGGTGTGAGGGAATCCGCAAGCGTGAGGAGCCATCGTTTACGGCGAGTCTCGCCGTCGTAGACCTGCCCCGTGAGCCGGCACAACCATCGGACAACATTGGCATCAACAATGACCGCGCGTTTTCCAGCGTGCAACGACAGCCAGGCCGCAGCGGCATACTCGCCCACAAGAGGAAGCCGCATCAGTTTTTCGCGGCATCGCGGCACCGAACCACCCGCCGCCGCGAGCGCTCTTCCCAGTTCGCGCAGTCGAGGCACGCGCCAGCGCAGGCCCAGGGGAAACAGGAGTTGCTCCAGCTCCTCGATTGGAGCGACAGCCAGCAGAACTGGTGTGGGATAGCGCTTCACGAAAGCCTCGTAGACCGGCACGACCGCCGCAGCCCTGGTTCGCTGAAGGAGGACTTCCGCAATCAGGCCGTGCCAGCCCGCATCGGCTCGCCGCCAGGGGAAATCCTGATAGTTGGCACGACCCCAGCGGATGAGCGTTCGCCGGATATGCCGGATCTCGGCTAAAGACAGGGTAAGGAGGGCTGGGCAAGGGTGCGAGGGCGGGGAGCTGTCAGGCATTCGATGACCTCTCTCGCAACGGCCTCGGCGACCGGGACAACGACGGAGTTGCCGAACTGCCGGTAGGCCTGCGTATCACTGACAACAATCTTGAAGCTGTCCGGGAACCCCATTAGACGTGCGCATTCCCTGGGGGTCAGACGCCGCGGATTCTTACCCTCCTGAGGAATAAGAATCTCTGATCCATCCTTATAATATCGTGCACTGAGGGTACGAGTTACCCCGTTCGGATCGGCAAGCCCGTATCCGAAGCCGTTTCCTCTGGATTTATGCTTTTCAGCATATTCTCGCAGATAGTTCCATAAGTGATCTGTCAGGGTGTACTGCGGCGGAACATCATCTTCGAGGATATCTGCCAGCCTCGGTTTTTGATCCGGAAGATGTGGGAACCGGAAGTCTATCGGCTCGCGAAACCCGACAATGAACACGCGCTCGCGGTGTTGAGGAACTACGGTTCGTGCATCAAGTATCTGATAATAGAGGCTATATCCAAGCTCGACACCAAGGGTATGTATGATTATTCGGAAAGTGCGCCCGTGGTCGTGCGAAACAAGGTTCTTAACGTTCTCCAGCACGAAAGCGGCAGGCCTGTGATACCCGAGGATTCGCACCACATCAAAGAAGAGGGTGCCCTGCGTCGGGTGCTGGAAGCCATGCGCCACTCCGAGCGCGGTGTGCTTGGACACACCGGCGATACTGAACGGCTGGCAGGGAAAGCCCGCGACCAGAATGTCGTGGGGGGGGATGCCGGCTTCGGGAATCTTCGTTATGTCGCCCTGCGGAACCTCGCCGAAGTTCGCCAGATACGTCTTCTGGCAGTAGCGGTCCCACTCGCTGGAGAAAACGCATTCACCGCCGGCCCTCTCGAACCCCAGGCGAAAGCCCCCTATGCCGGCGAACAGGTCAATGAAGCGCGGCCCCGTCATTGCTCCCGCCCGTCACCGGAACCCACCGGGGGGAAAAGATCCCCGACCTCCACGCCCAGAGCACGGGCGATGCGGATGAGGTTGAGGGCGGCTACATTGCGCTCCCCCCTTTCCACGCCGCCGTAGTAGGTCCTGTCGAGGCCGGCCTCCTCCGCAAACGCCTCCTGGCTGAAACCGCGGGCTTCGCGCAGACTGCGGATCCTGCGGCCAAGTGCCAGCAAATCCTCGTGGCTCCGCTTTCCTCGCATACCCCATTCAATAGCGGGCGGAGGACGGGCGCGCCACGGACTATGAGTATCATCGGGAAGAGGAGCGGAGAGGCAGGGTCAGGCGCGGAGGCCGTGGCAGAAGGACGGCCCGCCGGGGCAGTCCAGGCGGGCCGGAGGCGGCAGGGCGGCTATCCGTGCAAACGCGGGGAGGGCGTCACCCCTCTCCGGAGTCCCCCTGCGGCTGGAGCCGGACGTGTACGCCATCCCCCACGCCCGTCGCATCACAGAGCGCCAGGACTGCCTCCACTAAGCTCCACCGGTCACGATTGGTGTCCACGTAAAAGGTCCCGTTCCGGCTGTCCACCCGTGCTTTGTTTATAAACTCTTCTCCGCCGTCAGGGTGCTTTGGCTCGCTGTTCAGGAAGCAGCGCTTCCGGGCGTTTCCGACGCGGAACGGCAGTTGCGGGACACCCCGGTTGTCCGCCACCCACCGAACCGTCTCTACGGCGAGCGACTTCCAGGTCGTGACGTCTTTCTCGCTGCCGTCCGGAAGGCGCAAGGCGGCCGGCTTCAAACGGCCCGCGCCGGACCTGAAGAGCTCAATCAGTTCCGGGAGCGAATACCAGCCCGTTGGGGGTGGCGGAGGCGGGGGTGGAGGCGTCCGGGGTGGCGGCGGGAATGCAGGACCTATCAGCTCTTTTAGAACTCCGGCCACATCCTCTCTGCTGACCTTTGACAGGCCGGGCAACCCCCTCAGCCTGTTCCAGAGAGCCCTGACTGCTTCGCTGCCGGCATCGGTGAGCTGTTCCTTCAGCACGGCGCGAAGCCGTTCCTTCAGAGCGAACTGCTCGATGGAGCCGTCCAGGACGGACTGCCGCCCGATGGCCGTCAGGAACCTCGCGGCGCCCTCCTGGTCCTCCAGCCGGGCCGTTGCCGCCAGTCTCCGGGAAGCCTCCCCATCGACCTCCCTGTCGTAAAGCCGCCACTCCAGCCCGTTGGACAGCACCACCCACCGCACGTTCTTGGTGAAGGCGTAGGTGAGCGCCTGCCAGGCGTGACTGTCCTCCAGATTGACGTTCCACGCCTTCGCCTCCAGAATCCAGGGGTGCCCGGTCTCAGGAAGGATGATGTAGTCCGGTTTGTTCCCGGCAGAATCCCTCTCCTGCGCGGAGATCTCCATCACGCTGTAGCCAGCGGCCCAGAGAAGCGGCTTGATGATCCAGTCACAGGTGCAGGCCTCGTTGAGCCTCCCCTTCTTTTCCCCGGCCACTTCCAGCGCCCTGGCGATGGCCTCCTTCAACGTGTCCGGCCGTTCCATCATCGCGGGGTCACCCCTCCTGAGACATTTCTCTTCGCTCCGGCCCCGCCGGATTCCTCCAGAGCCCCTCTAGCGGCCGACCAGCACCCGTCCGGAGACGCTTTGCCGGAACGTTCCCGCCAGCACTTCGGCCTTCAGCTCGTACTCCCCCGCGGCCGTGTTGCGGTTGGGCCGGAGCCGGAACTCCACCCGTGCCTCTCCGCCGGGACGGACCATGAAACGCCCCGAGGTCCGGTCGAAGCAGCCGTCCAGCTCCACGGGCGCCTCCAGACGCACCGTGCCGCTCTGCGCGCGGGGAGACCGGTTCCTGGCCACCACGGCCACGCGCCGCTCCTGCCCCGGCGCCACCGGCCCGTCGCCGGGCTCCATCCGCACCTCCAGAAGCTCCAGCACCTCGAAGCCGCTCAGCAGCACCGCCTGCCGCCCGTCGCCCAGGTCCAGCGTGGCCTGAAGGGCGAACGCCCCCACCGGCGCATCTGCCGGCAGGACTGTGGAGTAGCCCTGCTTCAGCCTTTTGCCCGGCTCGATGACGCACGGAGGCAGCTGCAGGCGATTGACCAGGTCCGCCACCCGCGGCTCTCCCGCGATCTCCAGCCCGGCATACGCAAGGGGGTCGCGGCCGGTGTTGGTGACGGTGAGATCGCCGCCGACCCTCTCCCCGGCGGTGACGGCGCGGTCTTTCAGAACCATGTCCATCACGATCCCCTCCGGCGCGGAGAGCAGGTTGTTCGAGAGCACGATGTCCGTCATCTGCCCGCGGGGATCCTCCGGCAGCGTGCCCGTCCCCCCCGGCAGGCGCACTCCGAAAGCGAAGGCCATCTTCTGCCCGGCGGCCGGACGCAGGCCTGTGGCCTCGTTGCGCGCGATGGAAACCTCCAGCGTGCGGCGCTCACCGGAAAGGGAGGTGCGGGCCCGGCAGTCCACGACGGCCGGCGAAAGCGCCTGCGCAGGCACGCTGACCAGCGAGTTGTAGATCTTCGCGGAGACCGCCGCCGACCCGTCCGCCTGCGGGATGAACGTGAGCTGATAATTGTCCGGGCCGTTCAGCCAGCCATCGCCCCGGGCATCAACATAGAGCACGGCCGACTCGAACGGCGGGCCATCCAGCAGGAAATAAACGTGCGAAGAATCCCACCCGGCGCCGACCGTATACTCCCCCGCAGCGGTGCGCAGCCGGGCCACATCGGTCCATTCCAGAGGGTCGAAGGCTCCGTCCACCGCGGGCGAGCGCAGCAGCACCTGTCCGGAGGCAATCGGCACAGAACTTGCGGAAGCCCCGGGCGGCGCGCACAGGCCAGTCAGAAGAAGAGCGATGCAAACCCCGACGCCAACAGACCTCATGTCCGACTCCTCCAGCAGCCCCGGCAGCGCTCTGGCCGGCCAGGCGCCTGCGGCATTATAGGGCCGCCCCGCTCCTTCAGTCAATCATCGCCTTCGGTCCACTGCCGCGAGTCCGGCACCGGCAGCCAGACCGAGCCCTGCTCGATGGACTGCTGACTCACCAGACCGGGCAGGGTCATGTCCATCGCTTCGTGGACGCCGATGGGGGGCCTGCGCCCGTCCAGGATGGAGCGGACGAAATCCTCCACCACCCAGTAATCCCCGCCCGCGTGACCGGCCTCCAGGGCCTCCCTGGGAGGGTTGAGCCACTCTGCGGGGAGGAACTCCCGCTCCAGCTCCGCAAGCGGCATCCACTCGAACCCCGAAGAGCGCGACGCCAGCCAGATGACCGGCTGCCCGCCCGTCCCGCGGGAAGACTCGTAGCAGCCGTCCGTGCCCTGCAGTGAGTAGTAGGCCATATTGTGGGGACGGTTGGAGAGCATGTCCAGGCGGACCTCCACGAGCCCTCCTTTCTCCATCCGGCAGAGCATCGTGATGGAGTCCTCCTGCTCGTACAGGTCTCCGCGCGGGTCGCGGTAGTGGTGACCGGTCCCCGCGCAGCAAACGTTGACCACCCGCTCCTTCATCCATTGATACACCGGCCCGAGGCTGTGGGTGGGATAGGTGCAGCCGTTGATGCCGGTCTGCCACTTCCTCCTCCACCGCGTGATCTCGTTCAGCCCCTTGAGCTCGTGGATGTATTCTCCCACCCCGTAGTAGAGCTGCCCGAACAGCCCGGCTTCCACGATCCTGCCCACCAGGACGTTCTCCCGGAAGTAGCAGTAGTTCTCGGCCATCATGTAGCTGGCGCTGCTTCGCGAGGCCGCCAGCGTGAGGTCCCGTGCCTCCTCGATGCTGACCGCGGCGGGCACTTCCGAGAGCACGTGAATCCCCCGGTCCAGCGCGGCGATGGCCTGCGGGGCGTGCAAAGGCATCGGGGTGCCCATGACCACCGCATCGATCCCGGCCTCGTCCAGCATCCGCTCGTAGTCCGTGTAGACCTTGCGCACTCCGGCCTCTGCCGCGGTCTGGTTCAGGCGTTGTTCGTCGATATCGCAGAGCGCCTCCAGCCGCGTCCGCGGGTTGGCAAGGAAAGGCGCAAAGTAGCTGCGCCCGCGTCCCGCCGCGCCGGCGATTCCCACTTTCAGCACGTCCGTTTTCCGCATGAGCGCAGGCTCCCCGCTTCGGTCGATTTAGTTTCTGTGATGATTTCTGCAGATTCTATCACTTCCTGAGGCGCTGCGCTCCGCTGTACGCAGGGCTCCCCCCCCGCCTTTTGGCGCGGGGGGAGCTCCGAACGGCTCTTATCTCCGGAGCCAGCGGCGCGAGGCCGCCCCTAGCGGTAAAGCGGCCCGTAAGCCGCGCAGGCCCGGTAATCCGCTCCCTGGGGCTCCAGCGCCCCGAAGCGGGACCAGACCGCCGGCCGGAACAGCTGCTCTTCCGGAAGATTGTGCATGTCCACGGGAATGCGCAGAATGGACGCGAGAGTCACCAGGTCCGCGCCCACGTGCCCGTAGCAGATGGCGCCGTGGTTGGCTCCCCAGTTGTTCATGACGCTGTAGACGTCGCGGAACGGCCCCGACCCCGTCAGGCGCGGCACGAACCAGGTGGTGGGCCAGGTGGGGTCCGTCCGGGCCGTCAAGACCTTGCCCACTTCCGTCGGCAGGTCAACCGTCCATCCCTCGGCGATCTGCAGCACCGGCCCCAGCCCCTTCACCAGGTTGACCCGGCTCATGGTCACCGGCATTCCTCCGCGCGTCAGGAACTCGCTGGAGAACCCGCCACCCCGGAAGTAGCCCAGATTCGCCGGACACCAGCGCGTGTTGTCAAGGCACCGGTATGCCTCCTCCGGCTTGATCTGCCAGAACGGCTTCAGGGCGGGCTTGCCGTCGAGCTCCTGCTGTCCGGTCCAGTCCAGCGCGGAGGCCCCCGAGTTGATCAGGTGGATGATGCCGTTCTCGGCAAGCCCTTCCAGCCTGTAGCCGGTCACCCGCCTGACGGCCTCCGGGCTCCAGTACGTCCTCACGTCCGAGAACATCTGCGCGGTGCCGGTGAGCAGGTGGCCGAAGAGCATGGCCACCGCGTTCAGGCAGTCGTTCTCCGTGGCCACGATGAACGGCTGCCGGATGCCGTTCCAGTCGAACGAGGAGCAGAGGATGGCCTCGAGGAAGTCCCCGTTGGGGAAGTGGTCCGTCCACTGGCGCTGCCCCTGAAAGCCGCCCGCGAGGGCGTTGTGCCCTTCGGCCTCCTCGGGATACCCGAGCTCCGCCAGGCGGGGATTACCCACCATCAGATCCCGGGCGATGATGGCCATCTTGACGCAGAACTCCCAGTCCCGGTTCTTCTGCTCCCGGGAGTGCTGCCTGTCGGCAGGGTTCGGATCCATCCCCTCCCGGCAGCGCTCGCGCACCCAGGCGATGGCGCGCTCGTATTCAGCCGGGTCGTAGATGCCCTCCTCGATCCGCCGGATGAACTCCGTCATGTCCACGGTCTCCACACGCATCCCCAGATACTCCTCGAAGAAGTCCTGGTCCACGATGGAGCCCGCGATGCCCATCGAGACGCCGCCCATCGCCAGGTAGGAGGCCCCCCGCATCGTCGCAGCGGCAAGCCCCGCCTTCGCGAAACGCAGCAGCTTCTCCTGGACGTCCGGCGGGATGGAGGTGTCGTCCCTGTCCTGGACGTCGCGGCCGTAGATGCCGAACGCCGGCAGCCCCTTCTGCGCATGGCCGGCCAGGACGGCCGCCAGATACACCGCACCGGGCCGCTCCGTCCCGTTGAACCCCCAGACGGCCTTCGGGATCAGCGGGTCCATGTCCATGGTCTCGGAGCCGTAGCACCAGCACGGCGTAACGGTCAGCGAGACGCCCACACCCTCTCTGGCGAACTTCTCGGCGCACTTTGCCGCCTCGGAGACGCCCCCGATACAGCTGTCCGCGATGACGCACTCCACGGGGAGCCCGCTCGGAAGGGTCAGGTTCTCCGAGAGGAAGCGCGCGGTGGCGCGCGCCATCCCCATGACCTGATCCTCCAGCGACTCCCTCACGCCGCCGTAGCGGCCGTCGATGCACGGGCGGATTCCGATCTTCGGCGCAGGACTGCGCAACCGGTTGACCGGTGGATTGATGTTCATTCGAAACGCTCCCAGTCTTCAGCGATGCCCGGGCCGCCTCGCCCGGTCAAAACCGCGCTATCGCCGGATGGATGCCCGTAGCCTGCCGGACGGGCCCGGGCGAATTGTTCGCGAACGGCGGCGAAGCATCCTTCGGAGCTGTCCTGCCCTCAGCGTTCCGCTCCCGGCTGCTCCCCGCCGCCCTCCCTGCCCGGCAGCACCCCCTGCCTGTGCCTCAGACCGATCCTCACCGACCCTTCGGGTGGATACGTGAGCAGCAGGTGGGGGTTGTCCCGATCCTGCATGAGCCGCATCGTGGCTCCAGCGACCAGCGCCTCCTGCGGAGAGGCGCCGTTCTCTTCGAGGATCGGGATCAGCGCGTCCAGCTGAGAGCGGGAAAGACGGCGCACGTCCAGCCCCTGGCTCGACCTGAGCGCCGCCAGAGACGGCCCGTCCAGGCCGCCGTAGAACTGCAGCGCCCTCTTCCGGCCGGGATCCATCAGACTGCCGAGATGCGCGGCCAGCGACGGCTCGGACATCATCATCTCCATGAGCTGTTCCGGGGTGTAGACGCGCGCGATGTGCGCCAGGTCGTCCAGGGGGAGGGTGCCGTTGTCCTCCACGACTTGCTTCCAGTACTCGATGTCGGCCTTCGGAACCATCGCGGCCCGCCGCTCGGCCCAGTTTCGCGAGCGCAGGCGGATGGAGGATCCGTCCAGCTCCCATTCGCAGCGGAACGCGCCGGCGAGTGCCGCAAGAATGTCCGCCACCCGTCCCCGGTGCACACGGAGCTGCGCCCCCGGCTGCCGCCAGGCCTCCGCAAAGACGTTCAGGCCGGCCTTCTCGGGCAGCTCGGCCAGCGCGCCGCCGGCATCCTGCTGACCCTCCTGCGGCCGGAGCTCGATCTCCTGCGCGAGCAAGGGATCGAGCTCTGCGGAATCCGGCTTCTGCGTCTCCTGCCGGCCGGAGGCCGCGCGGGTCAGGCTCTCGCCCATCTCCCTGCCCATCTGCTCGAAGACGCTCTGCGGGTCCTCTCCCGCGTGGACGCGCACCACGGCCCTGGCAAGCATCTTCGCGACGTCGCTCGTGGGATTCAGGATGGGAAACGCCGACATCATGCCGCGCAGGGACGGGTCGCCGGACAGCTGGATCATCCCCAGGAACCCGCCCGGCACCATCTCGGAGTGCGCGACTCCCGGCGGCACCGGGCTGACCCGCAGTGTAACTCTGTTCCAGTCCACCTCGGCGCCGTCCCCGGCCGCCCGGCCGGAGGGGTCGAGCTTCTGCGCAAACTGCCTCATCCCGTTCATCAGGTCCTGCAGATTCTGCTGCTGCGCGGGAGGCAGGGCGCTGAAGGGCACGCTGTAGTCCCTCCCGCTGAGCACGCTTTCGACGACCCCCGGCCCCAGGGAACCGATCAGCGCGGTGTAAGGACGGCCGACCGGGTCCCGCGCGGCGAACTGGAACAGCGGATCGGACTCCGCGGCCTTCTCGATCTCGGAGGGGCTCATCTTCTGCAGCCCGGCAAGCGCCGAGGTCAGGGCGTCCCAGCCGCTCCGGAGCCTGGCGGTCCGCTCATCCTCCCTGGACCGCAGCGCCCGAGCCTCACGGTCCCGCGCATTGGCTCCCTGCCAGATGGTGTATGTCCAGCGGCCTTCCTCTCCCGCCCGCGACCAGGTGAAGTCCAGCAGCGCGGCAAGCTGGCGCATGAACTCCCGGACGGTGATCTCGCGGACGTGCACCGAGACGGGCATCTCGCGGACTTTCCAGGCCCGCTTCTCCGATGTGGCGATGAGGAACAGACCCGCCTCCCCGGATGCGGCCCGAAGAAGCTCTTCCAGCGTGACGCGGGTCTGCGCAAGGGTGATCCTGCGCTCCAGGCGCGGATCGTCGGTCCAGGATACCTCCGCTCCGCTTCTCTGAGCCAGCACGCCGCCGCGCACCGTGGCCAGCAATGCCGCAGTCACGACGCCAACGGCTGCGGCCCGGCCCACCAGTCTCAATGCCATGGCATTTCCTTCCTTTCCGTCCGCCGCCGCCCCGTCCCCGGGGCCGCCCTGCGGGGGCTGAGCGGCCCGGCATATGCGCCTGGAATCATTCTACCTGAAAACCGGGGCGCCCCCCGCCGATAATCCGGGCTGCCGCCCCGAAAGCGGCCCAAATCCTCCCCGGAAAGGCACAGCGCAGCAATCCAGTGCACAGCAGCATCCACCATTCCCCGCAAATCGCACAGGCATCCCCGGCGGCACCGGGCGGCACAAGGTCATTGATACGACCAGCGAGGTATCTTCCGTTGTCATTCACACGCGAAAGTCAGATCATCGTCGCGATCTGCCTTGTGGACCTCGTGGTCACTCTGGCTCTGCTCTCGACTGCGACAGCCCACGAGGGCAACCCGCTGATGGATTTCTACCTCCAGTTCGGCGTGGGGGCCTTCGTCACGGCGAAGCTTTGTCTGCTGTTTCTGCCGATCTTCATCGCGGAATGGTGCAGGCAGTTCCGTCCGCAGTTTGTGCGGCGGATGCTGAGGCTGACCATCGTCGCCTATCTGGGGATCTACGCCCTGCTGTTCCTTCAGCACAACGTCCCCGTTCTGATGGCGGACAGACTGCACGGGCACGATGACCGCATCAGCTTCCGTACCGCATATCCCGGGCTGCAGAACCCGGACTGACCGCGCTGGCCCCGGGGCCGCATTCGCCCGAACGCTCGACCGGCCGCCTCCCGGAAGGGAGGCGGCCTTTGCGGTGGCGCAGGTTTCAGTCAGGTTGCGACTGGAACAACTTTACGGCGAAACGCTTCTCCTTCGCAGTGCCGGGTGTTATAATGCGGATGTCTGCGGAGGAAGCGGCTATGTCCAGACGAAGTTTTGCCGGTTTCACCCTTATCGAGCTCCTCGTCGTCATCGCCATCATCGCGATCCTGGCGGCGGTGCTTTTCCCGGTCTTCGCGCAGGCGCGGGAGCGCGCCAAGTCTGCGGCGTGCCTCAGCAATCTCAAGCAGCTGGGCGTCGCGTTCCGGATGTATGCGGACGACAACAGGGACCTGGCCCCGTTCGGAGTGGACGCCGAGGACCGCCACGACCGTCCGCCGGAGACCATCCGGGACATCCCGTTCGTCTGGGAGTGCATGGAGGCCTATGTGAAGGACAACAAGGCCTGGCGCGACCCGGCCGACAAGGGCCTGCGGTGGCGCCGCCCGGACGCGGGCGGCACGGGCTGGCCTCCCGTTGTGAAGAACCTCTACAGGACGACGGCCTCGACACATCCCCGGGGGCTGGGGTCCAGCTACACCTACCGCACCCCGCTCGCCATCAAGAACTGGAGCTCGGACTGGTACGCGGGCGGCAAGCCGAGCCTGCGGCGGCCCGCGAAAGTGTCCTCCATCCCGGTCCCGGCGCGGGCGATCGTCTTCATGGACCCGCTGCAGGTCAGCGAGTCCGGCCCTCAGCCCGAGGACTGGAACGCGCAGTGGCACACGATGAAGTACCCGATCTTCGGATACAACGTCGTGATGGCGGACGGGCACACTCAGACGCTGACGTATGAGCAGTACCGCTACCCGGAGGACCATCCCTACAATCAGGGGCGCCCGAAAAGCGAGTGGCTGAACCTGTTCAACGACTACTATATCCGCCCCGAATGGCCGTACTGACCTGAGCCGCGCTCAGCGGAGTTAGCCGCGGCGTCTCCCTCCCACCTCGCCACCCCCTCCAGCTCCGGCGGAGGATAGCCGAAAATATGGCACTCCTGCTGGAGCCGGTCCGCATCCGGCCACAGGGGCCGGCGCGGGGACTTGACACCAGGAGCAGACCGGCTTACGATCAAATTTAGACGTGGCCGGCCGCGCGTGACGCCGGCCGCTGGAAGCGTGGGGGACGCACATGAAGACACGAGGATTCACTCTCATCGAGCTGCTGGTGGTCATTGCGATCATCGCGATCCTGGCGGCCATCCTTTTCCCGGTGTTCGCCCGGGCCAGGATGAGGGCGCATACCGCCACCTGCATCAGCAACCTCAAGCAGCTCAGCAACGCGATGCTGATGTATGCCGACGATAACCAAGGACGGCTACCGGACGTGGGGTGGGGTTACAATACCTCGAACTGGTGCGGCTTTGACCGGTCCCGGAAGTGGGCGGTCGTGGAGAACGGCTCCCTGTGGCCTTACGTCCGCTCCGCGAAAGTGTATCTGTGCCCGCTGGACCGCAACCGCGAGGCCAACCCCGCCAATGTGGTGCCCCCTCCCGGAAAGAGCATCCGCGACTTTCCGCTGTCCTACAGCATGAACTCGGAGCTGGACAAGAAGAAGGTGGACTCCATTGGAAAGGATCCCACGCGGATGCTGCTGCTGATCCACGAGGCGCGTAACCCGAAAGACTCCACGACCGGGAACCCCAACGTGGGTATCAATGACGGGATCTTCCTGCCCACCCCCGGCTACACCCAGGACGTGCCGGACCGGGTGCACTACGACGGCACGACCATCGCCTACCTGGACGGGCACGCGCGCTGGGCCAGCTACGAACAGCTGATCGCGGAGCGCGATGCCGGTCACTGGCAGCCCTGACCACCGGAAAGCTTCGACAGCAGGAAAAGCCCCGGCCTGAAGGCCGGGGGCTTTTCTTCAAATCCGCCCCGCCTCTCTAAGGTGGGCCATTGTCCGGGCCGCCGTCACTGGATGTACCAAAAACGGCCCTGCAGGGTCCGGACGATCTTCCCTCCGCGGGAGTCGAGCTGTACCTGCTCCGTCACGGACGACTTCTCCTCGTGTTTGATGTTGTTCTCGAAGATGCGTCCCGTAATGGTGATGTCATAGGAAACCTGCCAGAGGTCCGTCCCCACCTTCTGGGCCTGTATGTTGGACACGGTGACCCGGATCTCGTTGAAGACCGAGAACATATTGCGGAAGTGATCCCTGAGGTCGTCCACGGTGGTCCCGTCGCCGGCCGACCAGGAATCCGCGATGAGCCCCATCAGGCGCGCCTCGCTCCGAGACTCGTATGCCTGCCGGAACCGGTCGTAGAACTCCTTCAGCCGGGCCGAGCGGTCCTCGGGCCTGTTCAGCAGGTCCTTCAACCGGGACTTCGCCTCGTGCAGCCTGCCTGACATCACGCCCAGCTGGCTGGCGGCGTCCGCCGCATCGCGGAACAGTGGGTCGTTCGCATCGCCGAGCCACCCGTATAACTGAACCATCCGGGGATACGGCTCCGAAGTCAGGACGCTGGTGTGGAAATCCTCGAGACGCTGATACAGCTGCTCGATGGCGGCCCTGTCGCCGGGCTGAGCCGCCATGGCGGTATCGACCAGCTTCTGCGCGTCCTGCAGCCGCTTGCGCACGGCGGCGATCAGGGCGGGCAGGTCCCTGCGCGCCTCGTCGGCTTGCTTCTTCCGCTCGTCCTCGCGCATCTGGTCCGCCAGCTGCAGCTGCTTGCCGTACAGCTCCTTCAACTGGTTGCGGAAGGCCGTATAGGGACCCGACAGCGGCGACTGAGCGGGAACGACCACGTCCCGGAATGTTGCGACGGACGATCCCCCGTAGCTGACCTCCAGGGGAAGGATGGACGGCAAAGCCCTCCAGCCTTCCTCGAACGCAGGAGTGCCCGGCTGCATCTTCGCAAGCATCTCCTGCGCTCTCGCGAGGCCGCTCTTCGTCACGGGCAAGGCTGCCCGGCCGCCATCCTTCGAGCTGACGAAAAAGTTCTCCTCGGGGAACCCGGGAGCCTGAGCGAGCTGCTGGAAGTATCCCTCCACGAGCTCCTTCAACCATGGCGCGAGGGTCCCGGCGAACTTCGAGAGGTTGGTGGACGTCCAGACGGCGCGCATCCCGGCGAGCGCCTCGTTCTTCTCGGCCTGCGTGACGTAGTGAGGATAGGGAACGCCGGACACGATTCCCCGGTCGTCCATCATCGGGATGCGAAGCGATCCACCGGCGCCGTAGCTTCCCGCCTCTTCCAGCACGCCGTAACTCTGCCCGACGCTCACCAGTCGGAGGAAGTTTACGGCCGCCCTCTGCAGCCAGAATGCGTCGGCCTCCCGGTTGGAGGCCTCCTGATCGGCCCGGCCCACCAGGGACTCCACGGCGGCGCGCAGACTGCGGGCCGCGGGCTGCGCGGCGTCCCGCCGCCTGCGCCACTCATCCTGCGAAAGGAAGTCCGGAGCCGCAAGCTGCCGGATCTCGTCCAGCTCCTCGGCGAACTCGGACAGCAGGGCGTCGAATTCCTTCTGTCCCGTCTCGTAAGCCTCCGCCAGGGCCAGAGCCTCGGCTTCGGCGCGGGCTGCGGCGGCGCGGATCTCCCGGGCCCTGCTCCTCAGCTCCTCGACGATGCGCCCTGCTGCCTCGGCCAGACCCGCTCCGGCCGTGCTATCCGGAGGCTTTGGAAGCGTACCGAGTTTCGTATACGGGTCGCGCTCGATAAACTCCCGGGCCTGGCGAAGCGATGGCAACAGGTCCTCCGTCGAGGGACTGCCGGCCGGCGGCAGGGAGATCGCTTTCAGACGGCCGAGGATAGCGGTCACATTTGCGGCGACAGCGCGAGCCTTCATCTGCGCCAGGCTCATTTCGGAGGCAAGAGCGCCGGCGATCTCCGCGTGGGTGAGCCGGGCCGCCGCCACTTCGGCCGCCGCCGCTTCTCCGGCCATTTTGCCGGCGCCCGCCCAGGCGGCGGTCATCGCGGCCTCACGGTCGCGCTCCGGTTTCAGAGCGTCCCCGGCCCGCTTCGCCTCCTCCATAATGGCCTGCCCGGCCGCAATGCGGGCTCTGGCCTGCTCCGCGGTCTCGCCTTCGGGGGGCTTCTTCCCGTACAGAGAAGGGAACACCATTGCGTTCCCCTCTTTGAAACGCTCCTCGATGGCCTTGCCCTGAGCCTCCAACGACTGGCGCAGGGCCACAAGATCGTCCGGCGTCTTCCCCGCCCGCGCGGCAATGTCGGCCTTCAGCCTTCGTTCGTACTCCGCGATGGACTCCTCCCGGGGACCGTCCGGCACGGGCAGAGAGCCTTTTGCGCCGCCGAACGCCACCGCCCAGTTCTGCTTCTGCCACGCCTGGACGATGACATCCGCCCTCGGCGTCCTCCCCGCCGGAAGCGCATACAGGTTGTCCGGAGGATTGAACTCGCCGGCGGCGACGGCGGCTCTCAGCTCATTCAAGACCCTCGCAGGATCCCCGTTGCCTCCCCAGTCGAACGGTTTGATGAGAGGTTTGAAATACTGCTCATAGTAGTGCTGCGGATCCACCGCCTGAACGGGCCCGGGCTGTCCCTGCGCCGGAGGAGGGACCGGTGGTTTTTCCACCTTCAGGGCGAGACGCTTCCGGATGGCGCGGATCCCCTCAGCGGCCGCTCTGTACGACGCTTTTAGCCCGTCGTAAAGCTGCACGCGAAGGCCGGCGGTGGGCCCGGACGGCGGCAGCCAGGCGACCACATCCCGCACGTAGTCGCGGGACAGGCGCAGGTGCGCCTGGAGTGTCTCGTAGTCGTCCTCCCTGGCCGCCTTCTCGATCTCCGGCATGCACTTTTTCAGGTAGGCTTCCACCACGCCGGCGCTCTCCAGGGCCTTCTGGATCTTTGCGAAATACTGGTCCAGGGTCATCCCGCCGGCCTCGATCTTTGCCTTCATCTCGGCGAGAGCCCTGCGGGCGATGACCCGCTGCTCTTCGGCCTTCGCCGCGCGGTTAAGGAAGCCAACGAGTCCGGCCACGTATTGCTTCATCTCGGCGTGCTGAGCCATCAGCTTCTGCTGCTGGATCCTCTCCAGCCTCTCGGCGGCGCTGCTTTCGCGGACCGGTGCGTTGGGGTCGGCAGCGGCCGCAGCGAATCCCCCTGCGGGGGCCAGGCCGCCGGCAGCCGCCGCAATGACGGGATCTGCGACGTAAACCTCCACCTTGTCCCAGAAATCCGGCCGGGGAAACTCCTTCTGCAGCTCGTTTTCCACGTAGACCTGGAACAGGCGGCGGAAAGAGGGGTCAGAGACGATCCGCTTCCAGACCTTCTCGACGTTTTCCGGAGTCACGGGGAACGGGTCACCCTCGCCGAGCGTGCGCCCGCGGCTGCGCGTCATTGTCTCGATGGTGGCGTAGAGGCTCTCCAGCTCCCGGGCCACCGTTGACTCGCTGAGCGCCTTGGAGGATTCGCGCCAGACGGTGACGGCAGTCAGCGCCGCCGCGACGACCGGGCCGGTGATGCCATACGACTGAAGGAGCGCCTTCCCCCCGTCCGAGCCCGCCAGCTCACCGATCAGCGTGAGCGCGGCCGACACACCGGCCTCGTAATAGTCCTCCGAATAGACCTTGCCTCCCACATCGAGGGCTGCGACTGCCCTTCCGATGGCCTAGTTGAGATTGGAGATCTTCTCGCGCCAGACCTTCTGGTTGGCGAACCGGGCGATGTCGCCGGGGCGCTCCTTCAACGCCTCTTTGAGGGCCTCTCCCGCGCTATCGCTGAGAGCGGAAACGATCTCACCGTAGGCTGCAGGGACGCCGTTTGCCACCAGCTGATCCAGGAACTTCGCGTCGGGGTCGGCTTCCTCTTCCTCCTGTGGCGCCGCGGCAGACACCGGGAACGCCAGAAGCAAGGCACACAGCAGGATGCTGAACAGTCGCACGGGATTCATTATCAGCACCTCCCGGTCAGCGTTGACGCCGGGGAACGAAACCGGTCAGAGGGCGGGCTGCGGCCGCGGCGCCCGTGTCCGGGCTTGCGGCCGCAGCATCTCCCGCTGCGCGGGAGCTGTCAGGTATTGTCCCACTGGACGACGTTCGACGGCTGGCTCAGCACGCCGTCGGCCAGGCGCTCGATGCGTACACGATAGTAAAGAATGACCCACTGCTGGGCGATGTTGTCGGACATCATACGGACAGAGGTATCCAGCGCCTTTCTCTCCACCTCCGACCAGGGGCCGCCGGGGTTGAGGCTCTCCTCCACGACCACCTCGTACTGAGATGCCTGCGAGCCGGGGTCCAGAATGGTGTCGAACTCGAGGTCCACGTAGTGGCGTCTCCAACCGCCCGCCACGCGGAGGTTGCTGAGTCCGGCGAAGTCTGCGGCTCCTCCGCCCCCTCCGCCGCCTCCGGCAATGATATCGATGCCCTGCTGGAACGGCACCTGGCTGGCGTTGCCCGCGTCGTCCACGACAAGGATCGTGTCATTGCCCGCGGTGTACACCGTGCCGGTGGCAACGTTGCCCGCATCGCTCAGGCCGAAGATCAGCGGGTTCTTCATGCTCCAGACCAGGAGCCCATCGTCCTTCTGCTCGAAGACGAACTCCGTCGTCCCCTTGTCCGTGAACGAGGTCCCGCTCTTTGCGGAGATCAGGAAGCGGTTGTAGAGCAGGGACACGTACACCCGTCCCTTCGCCCCGGACGCCACGCTGGAGACCGTGAACCGGAGGTCAATCTGGTCAAAGGCGGTGAAGTCCTTCCGGATGGCCCGGTCCAGCAGCGCGGCGTCGCCGGCGAAGTCATCGCTCACCAGAGCCATGAATGCGGCCGGGTTCTCCTGGCAGTAGGCATCCACCAGCTTCTGCAGGACCTCCCGCACCGCCGCAGCGAGGTCGCGGTCGGACAGAGTGATCTGGCGGTAAGTGTCCTCGATCCTGTTGGACTTGCCGGAGGTGTCCAGCACCTTGATGTAGAGGTCGTAGGTCTTCCCGAGCTCCGGCTTGAAGCTGAACTCGAACGCGCCGGACTCACCCAGCTTCGCTTTCTGCCAGGTCTCGCGGTTGTCGAGGCTGACCTCCACGGAACCCACCTTGCCCGCCTTCGTTTTGGCCTTGCCCCGGATGACCACACGGCCCTCCCGCAGGCTGTCGCGGAAGAGCGTGATCTTCTCGCTCTTCTCCAGGAAGGAAATATTGTTAATGTAGAGGTATTGGAAGTCCACGGGCTCCTCGGACTTGCCGAGGATCCACCACTTCGCCTCCGCCACACCGCAGGCTGCGGTCATCAGCAGGAGAACGGCCAGAATCCGAATGGCAAAGGGGCGCATCGCAGCATCCCTCCTCTCAGTAGTCGAAGCGTATCCCGACGGACCAGGCGGTTTCGGTGAAGTCCCTGGAGTTGTCCGTGTTGTCATAGTCGTTGAAGGCCAGCCTGAAGAACAGGGTCTGGTCAGAGGCACCCCAGCTCGCCGGAGGGCGCCAGTAGACCCCCACATTAGCGAACAGCCGGTCGTTGTCGTCCCCCCCGTCCCGCAACAGGCGGTGCGTCCCCAGCTTGACGCTGGCCGAGATGCTGGTCTCCGGGAAGTCCATCCCCAGCCCCACGGACGTCTCGTAGACCCGGTCCTCAAAGCCGGTGAGGTCGTCCTTTGAGAGCCAGGTCCCGAGGAACAGTTGAGGGCGGTAGACCACACTGCCCAGCGTCTTGCGCGTCCCGATGGAGGCGTTCACGGTGTATTCGTTCGAGTCCCGGACGCCAGGGGTGGTCCTGAAGTTGATAAGGCCGGCCGGCGTCTCGAAGTCCATCGTGCCGAACCTGTCCCGGTAGCCCAGGCCCAGATAATGGTTCCTGGCTCTGCGTCCGCCGCCGTTCGATGTGTCGTAGCGGTAGGCCGCGTCGCCACTGGCGTAGACCCTGTTGAACAGCCGTCTCTGGGAAAAGCTGATCTCCGGCCGCCAGTGCGCCGTGGAGAACGCCTTCTGGTTCGAGAGATTGTCGCGGAACCAGACGAACCCCAGGTTCTCGGTGGTGTTCCTGCCGTTCCTCTGCCGCCACCGGGCGCGCACGCGCTCGCGGTCGGACGTGGCGGACCCGAGCAGGGTGATGAACCCGGGCGACACGCGCTCGTACTCCAGGTTCAGCCGGACATTGTCCCCCTCACCCTCGAAGATGATGCGATGCGCGCTGCCGTTGCGGCCGATCTCCGCCGCGCCCGCGCCCGGCGACTCGTCCGCGTTCGAGAACGCCGACTCCCCGGCGAGGGTCAGTCCCTCGAACGGACGGAACTGCCAGTCGAAGCCATACACCGGCCCTTCGTACAGGGGATCCGCCGGATTGATCCTCTTGCTGTCGTCCACCTGCAGAAGCTGCAGGCCGAACGTCCAGGCATCGCCCAGCTGCCGGGACGCGCGCACACCGTACGCCTGCCGGCGAACGGACTTTACCGGTGAAGGGCCGTAGAAGCTGTCCCACCGGGGATATCCGACGCCGTAGATCAGCGTGACCGCAGGGAGCCGGTCCGACTCGTCGTGGAACGTGTAGGATATGCCCTTCAGAGAAGAGCTCAGCGTATACTGCGAGAAGTACTCGAAGGTGTCGCCAAGCGTCCAGCGGACCGGCCCGCTCCCAATCTTGAACTGCAGATTGGTGAGCGAAAGCGGACGAAGGTCCACCGTGCGGTCGTCTGTCCCTCTGCCTCCCAGGTTGAGCCAGTAACTGTTTTTCTCCGAGTCCACTCCCTGGTTCAGCTGGATGTTCTCGATGATGTTGAACTTCTCGGACAGAGTGGACTGGGAGGCCCCGGCTCCGCTGACGTTGTTCTAGTTCAGCTCGAGTTCGTTCGAGATGCGCCGGGTGATCTCCCCTTCGGCGGCGGTCAGGCAGCTCGTGAGCGCCGCCGTGAGAACAGCGGCAAGAGCCGCCCCGAGTGCTAGCCTCATTGTGTGGTTCCCGCTCCGGGTTCCTTTCCAGACCGTTGTGGTCTGTCTTACCGGGCCGTTTTCCAGAGCCTGGGACGGCCTCCTCTCGCTGAGCCTCGGCATACCGTCCGCGCAAAGGCACCGTGGAAGCAGAAGAGCGCTCCTCAAGCAAAAGACCGGCCGCAGCGCCGGCACCGGCCGGCATCTTGCGGACCATCATAGATTCGGCAGGTCAACCTTCAAACTGGACACCCTGCCGAAAATCCACGCCGTCCAGACAGATTGTTTTCCGCTCCGGGGAATAGTTCCTGCTGACTTGGGCAAACTTTGGCTGAATTTCGCACGGTGGATCGCTGCGGCCGAGCCCTCCTCGACCCGGAGGAAGACGGCGCCCTTCACCAGGGGCTGCGCGCGAGGGCGAGATAGAACTCCGGCTCGTCCGTGACGGAGACGGACACAAAACCGCATCCGGACAGGATAGCCGACATCTCCTCCGGGGCCGGTCCCCACGTCCAGCACGCGCATTCCCGGAGAAATGCCCGCCTCCCTCACCACCCTCTCCAGCCGCGGGCCGATGTCCGGGCGCTCCAACGCATCCCAGTCCGGCGCAAGGCGGTCGAAGAACTCCCTCTGCTCGCGGACGCAGGCGCCCACGTTCGCTACCCTGAGATCCGCCCGTCGCTCAGCCGCACGATGATACCGCCGCGGTTCCGGGGGTACCACCATCCCGGGGCGACCGGCAGCAAACGCTCCTCCGACGTGAAGACATCCACCGGGCCGGAGGGCCCCACGCTCCACACCCCCCACTTCACGGGCGACTGATCGGCACTGTAGAAGGGAACGTATCCGCCCGTGTCCAGGGGATAGTCCCGCGGGACCCAGATGGCCAGGATGGTCTTCTGCCCGTTGGAGAACCCGGGTCCGGGCGCCAGATACTTGTAGGAGCGACCTGGGTTGAACGGGTCCTCCATCCTCTGGTTGCCGAGATACCCGCGGCGCAGCTCGGGGGGCAGCTCGTTGTAGTCATCCATCTGCATCGCCGCGCCCGCGCAATAGGTCCGGGCCGGCGGATAGGCGCGGTGGTCCTCCCGGTACATCTCCAGCGCATCGCCGATCTGCTTCAGCTCCACGTGCGCCCGGGCCACCTTCGCCCGCACTTTCGCCTGAGCGTACACGGGGAAGAGGATGGCCGCCAGGAGGGCGAGGACGGCCATCACCACCAGAAGCTCGATCAGCGTGAAGCCACGGCACCCTTTAGTCAAGAACCCGGATGTCCCCCGTGTGGGCTGTCTCGATCTCCTTCGCTCCGCCGCGATCCACGGCGACACCCGTGACCGCGACCCGCGCCCCGGGCACGGGCGCTTCCCCGCCGGCCAGCCGCACGGCAATGGACTGCCCGCTGTCCTCCACCAGCGTGAAGCCGCTCCCGCCCGGCGCCCCTGCCGTCCCGGGCACCCGCACCAGCAGTCCGTCCGGCGCGAGCGCTCCGCCGAGACGGGCCAGACCGCCGCCCACTCCCAGCGGCACAGCGCGGGACTTCCCGAACGCGATGTAGCGGGCCGCTACGGCTTTCTCGCCGTCCTGCTCGACCACGGGGCCCAGGACGCTCACCACATCGCCGGCCGTCACCTCCCGGCCGCTGACCACGCGCACCCCGCCGGAACGCCCCTCGTCCTGAATATAGAAATATCCGTCGAACACTCTGGAGACCACCTTGCCCGCAAGCGCGACGTTCTCGCCCACCGGCAGGGCCTGAACCTCCCGGCAGGAGCCCAGCGCGATCGCGACGTCCGCGTGCTTCTTCACCCAGACACGGTAGGAGTGGTGGAACGGCAGAGCGTTATCCTCCTGGTCCATAATCCCGACCACGGAGACAGGGCCCTGCGGCTTCGGCTTGCCCGAGAAGTCGCCCATCCGGGAAAGCAGAAGGCCCACGCTGCCCGTGGAATCGCTGATGGTGAGCAGGGAGTTGTTGGCCCAGGGGCCTTCGCCCACCTGCACACCGTGCAGCATCACCAGCCGCGTCTGATACCGCTCTCCCCCGTCCCGGCGCGCCGGGTCGAAGAAGTTGCAGTTCCCGACGGAGGGGATGAGCTCCGGGTCGGGCAGCCCCGCATGACCCAGCACCGTCACCGTGAAGCGGGTCTGCGGCGAGCCTGAATGGCGGTCGTTGATGAACACCTTGCCGTTGTGATTGGCGAGCAGGCCCGTCACGCGGACCCGGTCTCCCGCCCGGAAGTCCACGTATTCGGCCGGCCGCCACTGCGGCGCCTGGTAGAACCGCCCTGACCAGACCTGGATGCCGCCCCTGCGCGAGGTGTCATCCTGGATGAAGATGGTGTACATGTCCGCCGGATTCAGGATCTCGTCCACCCCGGCCAGCGCGACACCCTCCACCGTCACCCGGTTCCCGGGAACCGGGTCCGCCCCGACCAGCGGATGGCTTCCCGTCCCGTCCGGGTTCACGGCCTGATAGTCCCAGATGGTGTCCGCGAGGGCCGCCTGCGCGGCGGCGATGACGGCAAAAACCAACACGAGTGCTACAGTGGCTCTGCTCAGCAAGGTCCTCTCCTTTCAGCGGCCGCTGCGTGCTACATTCTGACAGAATGTAACACACCCCGGCGCCGGAGTCAAGGCAGGTTCCCTTCCCGGCCGCAGTCTCAGGGCAGCCGATGGAGCGGAATGCAGGTGAGATGGCCCTGGCGCACACCCCGGCGGCTGACCAGGGCATCGGCGACGGAGCGCACCTGCTCGCTCGTCCCCCGCAGGATGATCACCTCGAGGCAGGTATGCTCGTCCAGATGCACGTGCGTCGTGCACACGATGATCTCGTGATGCTGGTGCTGCAGGCGGTTGAGGAGGTTGCCGCGCTCGAAGTCGTGGTGACTGTAAAGGATGGCGAGAGAGGCGGCCACTTCCGTGGCCGGGTCTTGCGCCGCCTGCCGGGCCAGCTCCTCGCGGATGAGGTCGCGGATGGCCTCCGAGCGGATCGAGTAGCCCCTCTTCGCAATCAGCCCGTCGAACTCCCGCAGGAGCTCTTCGTCCATCGAGACCCCGAAACGCTGCAGACCGGCCATCCGCTCCTCCCGGACCTTGCTCTCAGCGGGCGATGATCAGCTTCCCGCCCCGGTCGCGCTCCTCGGCCCTGCGCAGGCTCTCTTCGGCCGGCCTCAGGTCGTCGCGCGTGAGGCCCAGCTTCTTGAGAAGCGGCTCCCGCACCAGCGCGACATACTCCCTGGGTCCGTAGATGCCGTGCTCGGCCAGCTGGCGCGCCCTCTGATCGTAATCTGGTATCTCGCTTCCCGCGGGCATGCGGAAATGCTTGAAGACGTAGGCGAGATCCTCCACCGTTCCGGCAGGGTCGTGCTCCATGAACACCTGGAGAGCCTTCAGAAAGAAGCCGTAATGCGCGGCTTCGTCCTTAGCGAGCAAGAGCAGCAGCTTCATCAGCGCCGGGTCGTGCTCGCGCTCGGCCACCTTTCGCAGCTGACGGTAGTTGACGTGGGTGGCCAGCTCCTGGATGGTGGTGTAGCAGATCATCTGCCGCGGAGTGCCGAACGGCAGCTCCCATTCCGATTCCCAGAGATCCTCATCCAGTTTCTTGAGCTGGGCTTCGGTCCTCTTGCCGGAGGCCATCAGCCATTCCCGGAGCACCATGGAGTGCTTGCTCTCCTCGTAGCCCCAGTTGATGTGGAACCAGGCCCGCCCCCGGCTCTTGCGGATCATCAGGAGCATTTTGCTGGTGTAGTCCGGCAGGAACGACTCCACAGCGCAGAAGGTCTCCACCACGTCGGCCACAAGGTCGCTGATTCCCGTATTGGCCTCCGACCAGGGGATGTCGCGCTTCACGTTCCAGCGCCGGCGCTCCTCCGCGTGGTGGAAATACTCCAGGTAGTTATGGTAAATGGCATCCTCTATGGCGTTGCTCATGGTCTGCCTTTCTTCGCCGGATTGCGGCGAACGGTTCGCATTGGATATTAAGTCATAAGGGTCCTCCAATTGTATCCGCGGGCGGCCGGGCCGTCAAAAGGCTGGTTTCCGGCGGCGGATGAAAGGCGGACGGCGCAGGTGCCGTCCCAATATGTGAGGAACCACCCCGCAGGCGGCCGCCGCTCCCCGCTCAGAAAATGGCAAGGTCAGCGGCATCTAATGTTTACTGTGTGGCATATTTCACAAAGTCCGGGTATAATCCCGTTGGACGCATCGCCCTGATCATCCGCCTGCTCCCACAGGGGGCGGCAAAACGGAGCGCCGAGTTGAGCCTTCTGGACAGACAGAACTTCCTTCTGCGCAGGCTGCACTCTCTGACCGGAGTGGTGCCGGTCGGAGCCTTTCTGGTGGAGCACTTCCTCACCAACTCCTTCGCGCTGGGAGGAGAAGAGTCCTACAATGAGAAGGTCGCCTTTCTGACCAGCCTGCCCTATCTTTACGTCATCGAAGCGCTGTTCATCTTCCTGCCCATCATCTTCCACGGCGTTCTGGGCATGTGGATCGTGTTCTCGGCGGAGGTCAGCGTCGCCCGGCACCGGTATCTCAGGAACTGGCTCTACTTCTTCCAGCGCGTGAGCGGCGTGTTCCTGGTGGCCTACATCGCCGTGCACGTCTGGACCACGCGCTTCGCCGGAGAGGAGAACCTGTTCCGTCTGATGGAGCACAAGCTGTCCTCGCCGGCGTGGCTGTGGTTCTACATCGCCGGAGTGACGGCGGCCACATTCCACTTTGCGAACGGGCTCTGGGGGTTCATGGTGACCTGGGGGATCACCGTGTCGCCGCGCGCGCAGAAGTGGTCCACCTATGCCTGTGCGGGCGTCTTCCTGGCGATGACCTTCGTGGGGGTGAACGCGCTGCTTGCGTTCACCGGCGACGCGGTCACCTTCCTGCAGAAACAGTAGCGGGGCGTCTCAGGCGCACACGGCAGTCTCGACGTCACAGCAGAACGGAACCCGACTCTATGGCAAAACCGAGCTTCATCGTGGTTGGCGGCGGCCTTGCGGGACTGATGACCACCATCAAGATCGCCGAGGCCGGATACAGCGTGGATCTGGTGTCCCTGATGCCGGTCCGCCGCTCTCATTCGGTGTGCGCGCAGGGCGGCATCAACGGCGCGGTCAACATCCGGGGGGAGAACGATTCTCCGGACATCCACTTCTATGACACCGTCAAAGGCGGGGACTTCCTGGCCGACCAGCCGCTGGTGAAGGGGATGTGCTACGCGGCTCCGGGGATCATCTACCTGCTCGACCGGATGGGCGTGGCGTTCAACCGCACTCCCGAGGGTAACCTGGACTTCCGCCGCTTCGGCGGGACACTTTACCACCGCACCGCGTTCGCCGGGGCCACCACCGGACAGCAGATGCTTTATGCCCTGGACGAGCAGGTCCGCCGGTACGAGGCGGCGGGACTTGTCCGCAAATTCGAGCACCACGACTTCCTGGCGCCCGTGCTGGACGAGCGGCGCGTGTGCCGCGGCATCGTGGCGCTTGACCTCTGGGAGATGAAGGTGGTCTCCTTCCGCGGAGATGCGGTGGTCATGGCCACCGGGGGCCCGGGAGGGATCTACCGGCAATCCACCAACTCCGTGCTGAACACCGGATCCGCCGCGGCGGCGGCCTATATGGCCGGCGCCCGCTACGCGAACCCGGAGTTCATCCAGGTGCACCCCACGGCCATCCCCGGCGAGGACAAGCTCCGCCTGATGTCGGAATCCGCGCGCGGGGAGGGCGGCCGCATCTGGGTGCCCAGACAGAAGGGGGACACCCGGCCCCCGCGGGAGATTCCCGAGGAGGAGCGCTGGTATTTCCTGGAAGAGAAATATCCGCGCTTCAGGAACCTTGTCCCGCGTGACATTGCCAGCCGCGAGATCTACGACGTCTGCGTGAACAAGGGACTGGGCGTCGGCGGCGGCCTGATGGTCTATCTGGACCTGACCCACATCCCCGCCGAGAAGCTGGACCGCAAGCTGGGCGGCATTCTGGAGATCTACGAGAAGTTCCGCGGCGACGATCCGCGCAGGGAGCCGATGCGCATCTTCCCGGCCGTGCACTACTCCATGGGCGGCCTGTGGGTGGGCTACGACGCCGACGACCAGGGGATGCCCATCGCCGGAAGCCCGGCCAATCAGGCCACGAACATCCGGGGGCTGTATGCGGCCGGAGAGGTGGACCACCAGTATCACGGGGCCAACCGCCTGGGAGCGAACTCGCTTCTGTCCTGCATCTACGGCGGGATGCTGGCGGGCCCCGCCGTTGTGTCCTACTCCACGGACCTGCACCAGCTGGCAGCGGAGCTGCCCTCCGCGCTGTTCGAACAGGAGGAGCGCCGCTGGACGGAACGCTTCGAGCAGATCGCGCGGATGGACGGCACGGAGAACGCGTATCAGATCCACCACGAACTGGGGCGGTGGATGGTGGAGAACGTCACCATCGTGCGGGATAACGCTAAGCTGCGCGAGACGGAGGAAAAGATCCTGGAGCTGCGCGAACGCTGGCGGCGCCTGAACGTGCTGGACACGCAGATGTGGGCGAACCAAGCGGTGGCCTTCGCGAATCAGCTCTGGAACATGCTGGAGCTCGCCCGCCTCATCACCGTGGCGGCCGAAGCCCGCAACGAGAGCCGGGGCGCGCACTACAAGCCGGAGTTCCCGGAGCGCGACGACGAGAACTGGCTCAAGACCACCATCGCCGAGTATTCGCCGGACGGGCCGAAGCTTTCCTACGAGCCGGTGGACACGTCGCTCGTCAGGCCGGTGGCCCGGAAGTACGATTGACGACCCTCCGCGAGCCGCAAATCGCAAGCAGGTAAGAGGAAGATGGCAGACCGGAAAGTGCTTCTGAAGATACTGCGGCAGGACAAGCCGGGCTCCCGTCCCTACTGGGACGAGTTCGAGGTGGACTATTCGCCCGGGATGAACGTCATCTCCTGTCTGATGGCCATCCAGCGCAACCCGGTGAACCGCAAAGGGGAGCGCGTACGCCCCGTGGTCTGGGAGTGCAACTGTCTGGAGGAGGTGTGCGGCTCCTGCTCCATGGTCATCAACGGCACCCCGCGGCAGGCGTGCTCCTGTCTGGTGGACAGGGTGGCGCAGCCCATCGAGCTCCGGCCGCTCTCCAAGTTCCCCGTCCTGCGCGACCTGATGGTCAACCGGCAGGCCATGTTCGACGCCTTCAAGAAGGTGAAGGCGTGGGTGGAGATCGACGGTACGCACGACCTGGGGCCGGGACCGCAGATGGCCCAGCACGAACAGGAGAAGCTGTACCCCCTGACCCGGTGCATGGTGTGCGGGTGCTGCATGGAGGCTTGTCCGCAGTACGACAGCCTGCGCAAGCCGTTCGTCGGACCCGCCACGTTGAACCAGGCACACCGCTTCAACGTGGACCGCGTCGGAAAGATGACCAAGGAAGAGCGCCTGCGCGCCGTGATGGAGCGGGGCGGCATTCAGGATTGCGGAAACGCGCAGAACTGCGTGAGAGTCTGCCCGAAGCAGATCCCGATTACGGATTCCATCGCGGAGCTGGGACGGGAGACGACCAAACTGCTTCTGAAGGACATTTTCGGCTGAGAGCCCGGCCGGGTGAGGCTGCGGCCCGGGCCCGGGCCGCAGCCCGGTCCCTCACGCTCGACACATCTCCTTCAGGTTCTCCAGGCTGAGACGGACGCTCTCGAGCGGGGGACGACGGCAGACATCCTGCTCCACGATGATCCACTCCGTCCCCGCCTTCTCCGCCGCCTGGAGGATCCCCGGAATGTCCAGAATGCCTTCGCCAACCTCGGCGAATGCCCGGTCCTCCCCCGGCGCCATGTCCTTCAGGTGCAGCAGCGGAACGCGCCCGGCGTAACGCTCCAGGTAGGCGACGGGATCCTCGCCGCCGTGCTGCACCCAGTATGTATCCAGCTCCGCCTGCAGCGTCTCCGCCGGAGCGGACGAGTAGAGAACATCCAGACCGTATGCTCCGTCGAAGCGCTGGAACTCGAAAGAGTGGTTGTGGTAGCAGAGCTGGAGACCGGCCTCGCGCAGACGCGTGCCGATCTCCGTGAGAAGACTCGCCACGCTGCGCCATCCGCCCGGGCCGTTCCAGCGGTCCTCGCCCAGCCAGGGGACCACGACATAGCGGTTGTTCAGCTCCCGGTGGAACGAGATGACGTCTTCCAGCTCCCGCTCCAGGCGCTCGATGCCCTCGTGGGCTCCGGCGCACTTCAGCCCCAGCTGGTTCAGCAGCGACTTCAGCTCGCCCGCGCCCATTCCTCCGTATCCGGCAAACTCGACTCCGTCGTAGCCCATCCGCGCGATCTCTCGAAGGGTGCCGGGGAAGTCGGATGCGGTCAGATCGCGGAGAGTATATAACTGCACAGCGATTGGAAACCGTTTCATGCCCTGAGTGGCCTGCCTTTTCCTGTATTGAGCCGCGAGATGCGGCACGGGAGGCTTCGCGGGGCGGACGGGTTTCTCCTGCCGGCCGGTCTGGCAGAGGCTGCCGGCCTTGCGCTAGACTGTGCGGAGGGCGCGGCGGGCGGAAGGGGGCGGCCTGCTTCCGCCGGGCTGCCCGGGAAGGGAGGACCGCGATGGCTGACACCGCTGTGGAGTTCCGCGGCATCGGCTCGTCCGGCTTCGAGCTGGTTCCCGGAGAAATGCTGGAGCGGCGGCAATGCTCCCGCTGTCTGCACTGGGAGGCTGCCGACTTCTGGACCGGAAACGACGCCCCGGAGATCCTGGAGACACGGAAGTGCAACTGGTTCCGGAGGGTGTCAAAGCAGTTCGATCCCTGCGCGATGGCCGCCGTAGAGGGCGGCGTGGTGGTGGGATACGCCCAGTTCGCGCTGCCGGCGCATTTCCCCGGGCTGGAAGAGGCCGAGGTGCGGCCCGATCCGCAGGCCCCGTTCATCGCCTGTTTCGTGGTGGCGCCGGAGCATCAGGGGCGGGGAATCGGCGCCGGGCTCCTGCAGGCTGTGGAATCCAGCCTGAGGGAGAGGGGGTTCCGGGCGGCGCAGACGATCGCCCCCGTGGAAGACCGCAGGAACCCCTCCGGACCGGCCTCGTTCTGGGTGTCTCAGCGATACCGCGAAGCGGCACGGGCCGGCGGCTCGCTTCTGCTACGGAAGGAACTCTGAACAGGCTCCGGCGCCTTGCCGCGCCGGGCAAAGGCTCAACGGAAAGGTTTTCGTCTGCCGCATGGCTGATACACCCGGCTCCGACCTGAGGAGCGCACAACTGGAGGTCGCCGCCTCCCGGCTGAGGATCGCGAGCTACCTCGTCGGTGCGGTCACCCTGGCCTCGCTGGCGGGAGGCATCGTCACCGGCAACTACCAGCCCTTCGCCGTGATGGTGGCGCTCATCGTCGCGGTGCTCGCCTCCTGGCTGTGGAGCGTGGCCGTTGACCGCGCTTACCATCGGCTGCGGGAATGGAACCGCAGTCAGGCCCCCCAGCCCCTCACCGCCTCACGGCCGTCAGCCCTGAGGCCCTCCGCGCGGTATCCGGTGCGGGCGATCTCCTCGGGACCGGCGTCGCTGTCGCTGCGCAGCCTCCTGGAGCAGGGAGGCATCCCGCCCGTTGTTGTCTCCGCGGAGTCCGCCGACCCCCAGGAGCGCATCGCCGCGTTGAAGATGAACGCGGCGGCCGACCTGTCGCGCCTCGCCGGCGAGCTGGAGCGTTCCGGGATGGCCGGGGAGGCTGAGAAGCTCAGGCGGCAGGCTGAGGAACTGGACCCTTACGCCTTCGGAAGCTCGGACGCAGACGATTCGAGCGCGGACGGCCTGTCGCGGGCTCTGGGGCTGGCCCGCCGCGGCGACTACGAAGGGGCGGCCGCAGCACTGGAGGACCGGGCCCGCAAGGGGGGCTCGGGAGCCGCCCTGTACACACTGGCCATCTGCCGGGCCGTGGCGGGAGACGCGGCTGCGGCCGCCGAGCTGCTCCGGAAGGCGGCGGACACCGGCGTGGAGTCGGCCGCGCTGCGCCTCGCGCTGGGGACGGTGCTTGCCGAAGCGGGCCAGTACGAAGAGGCACTGCGGCAGCTGCGGGCCGCCGCGGCGATCGATCCGGAGTCCGCATTCGCTCACGCCGCGATGGCCGAGGTGGAGCTGCTGCTCGGTCAGCCGGACCGCGCGCGGGAGAGCGCGCAGGAAGCCCTTTCACTGGATGCGGATCTTCCCCTGGCACGCTGTGCCGTGGGGCGGGCGCTGTATCAGCTCGGTGATGCCCCGGGTGCGGCCCGCGAGTTCGGCAAGGCGCTGGAATCCGACCCTGCGAATCCCGATCTGCTCTACAACCTTGCGGCAGCGCTGGCCGCGGCGGGAAGGAACGACCAGATCATCAGGGAGATCGCTCCGGCGGCACAGGACGCGCAGGATCCGCAGATCGCCAGGATCGTGGGCGAGGCGTTCGAGGCGGCCGGCCAGAAGGACCGGGCGCGCGAATTTCTGACCCGGACGGCCGAGCTGCTGCCCGAAAGCGAGGAGGCGCGGCTCAGGGTGGCGCGCTCCCTGCGCGAGGAAGGCAGGCTGGAGGAAGCCCGCGCTGCGGTCGAGGAGCTGGTCCGCGACATGCCCCGTTCGGCCGCCGCGTTGACCGAGCTTGGCCTGCTCGAGGAGGCGGCGGGCGACCCCGGGAAGGCGCTGCAGCATTACCGCAACGCCATCCAGCTGGACCGGACGGCCCCGCAGGCGCTGACGCACGCCGGCAGACTGCTGCTGGCTCAGGGTCAGGTGAAGGAGGCGCTGAACCTGCTGAAGCAGGCCGCGGCGCTGCCGGGAGCGACCGCCGAGACCTATCACTGGCTCGGCGAGGCCCATCTGGCCAGCGGCAAGGCGCTGCTGGCCATCGAGGCGCTGCGGGAGGCGGCGCGGCAGTCGGAGACACCGAGAGGCGAGACCGGCCGCGCGCTGGGACGCGCCCTGCTGATGGCCGGGCGGGCAAGGGATGCCCTGGAGGAGCTCCGCCGCGCCCGCAAGCTGCTGCCGGACGATGCGGAGATCCTGCGGGACATCGGCTACGCCTTCCATCGCCTCCGCAACTACCAGGAGGCGCTCCGGTACCTGCGCCAGTACGTGGAGCTGGCGCCGGAGGCGGAGGACGCGAAGGAGGTGCGGGCCCTGACGGCGCAGCTGTCCGCGGGATGAGCCGGAACCGCCGCTTCCGGACGCCATGCTATAATGCCGCGAACGCCGCAGGCCCGGGACGGCCCCGGCGCGCCGCCGGGCCGCGCTGGATCAGCGGCGCGGACAGGTGCCGGTGGCGCAAGTAACTGCCTTCAGGGGAATACGATACGACGAGAGCAGGGCCGGAAAGGCGTCCCTGCTCATCAGTCCGCCCTACGATGTCATCTCTCCGGAGGAGTGCGGACGCCTGCACCGCCAGAGCCCGTATTCGTTCGTGAGGCTCGTGCTGGGCGAGGAGCTTCCCGGCGACGACGAGACGGAGAACCGCTTCACGCGGGCGGGCCGGTATCTGCGGGACTGGCTGAGCGAGGGCATCCTGATCCAGGACCCCGCCCCCGCCGTCTACCGGCTGAGGGTCCGTTATCAGGGGCCGGAGGGGGAAGGCCGCTCGCTGGAAGGCATCACGCTGCTGACCCGACTGCATCCCTACGAGGACGGCGTCATCCTCCCGCACGAGAAGACCCTGAAGGGGCCCAAGGAGGGGCTGAGGCGGCTGATGCTGGAGACCCGCTGCAACCTGGACAGCGTCTGGATGCTGTACGAAGACAACCGGGGCCGGGTGCGCGAGGCTCTGCACGACGCGCCGTGGCAGGAGGCCGTGGCGGAGGCGCGAGGCAGCCTGGGTGTTTGCTACTCACTGGACGCCTGTTCGTCCCCGGGGGTCATCGAGCGTCTGGCGGAAGCCTTTGCATCCGAACAGCTCATCATCGCCGACGGGCACCACCGGTACGAGACTGCGCTTGAGCTTGCCCGTGAGATGGGCGGGGGAGCGGTGCCCGCCGGACCCTGGGGACAGGTGATGGTCACCGCGTGCTGGACGGACGACCCCGGCCTCACCGTTCTTCCCACCCACCGCGTGGTGCGCGGGATTCCCGCAGATCTGATGGATGGTCTTGGAGATGCGCTGGCCGGCCGTTTCTCCATCCGCAGATGCGACCCGGAAAGCCTGAAGAAGGCTCTCGACGGGGCTCCCGGGTCGGCCTTCGCCTGCGTGAGAAAGGACGAAGCCTGGCTCGCCGTTCCGCAGTGGCCGGTGGATGCAACCGGCGCCGAGCTGCTCCAGCAGGTGGTGCTGGCGGAGCGGTTCGGCTTCGACATCGCCCGCCTGAAGACCGACCCGCGCATCGCCTACGTCGAGCACGCCGGCTGTGCCATCCAGATGGCGCGGGAAGGAGAATACCAGGCGGCGTTCCTGCTGAAGCCGATCCCGGTGCGAACCATCACGCGGTATGCCCGGGAGGGGCGCTGCCTGCCCCAGAAGTCCACGTATTTCTATCCCAAGCTTGCAAGCGGCCTGGTGCTCCGTCGCATCGAGGAGGATGCGCCCCTTGCCGGATGAGGAGCGGAGGCGGTCGTCCACCGCCAACGAGTTCGTCACGCTCGACGAGATAGATCACCACACCGCCGCCCTCAAGAACGTGTCCTTCCTGCTGGAGTCCGCGCGGGGAGCCGTCTGCGTTTCGGGCAGCGACGCCGCCTTTCTGGAGCCGTCGGTCCTGGTGGACGGGCACCGCCTGGACCTGCACGGCGCCAAGTGGACCCTGGCGGGCCACTGGGTGCCTGAGATGACTCTGGAGCGGCCGGAAGGGACCCTGCGGTGCCAGTACCTGGCTCCGCCGGCCCGGAGAGGGTTCGCTGTCAGGCTTCAGTTCACGGCGCGCGCCGGGGCCGGGGTCCAGCTGGCTCTGGAGGTGAACTGGGGAAAGACGCACCAGGTCTCGGACTCGTTCCACGCAGTCGAAGGGGTGCGGCGGGCCGGCATCCACCCGGGCCCGCCGGCGACGGCCTATCTCGGCTTCCGGGCCCTGTGGCCGCTGTTCGGGTTCGGACTGCACGCGCGGGATGCGGAGTGGAAGGTGTTCAGTGGGGGTGTTCCGCTCTCCGCCTCCAGAACGGAGCTGGAGGCGTCCCGCAACGAGGCTCTGGTCTGCCGCGCGGCCCGCTTTGCAGCGCTGCAGGACGGCGAGTCGCTGGACCTGGTCCTGTTCGTCGGGCTGGGGCTGGAGGCCTACGGCGGCATCGCGGGAGCCGAGGATCTGGCGCAGCACGGATGGGACCATCTCTATCGCTCGACCCTGAGCTGGCTGACGGAGCGGACCGTGAGCTGCCGGGGAGCGGCGGAGGGGCATGCCCGCCGCCTGAACCTGAACGCCCTTTACAACTACTTCTTCAGCACGGGTGTGACGCTGGACTCGGAGAGGATGGTGGTCACCTCCAGCCGCTCCCCCCGCTACGACCTGACCGCCTCCTACACGGACCGCGATGCGTGCCTTCTGAGCTTTCCGGGGCTCCTGATGATCGATCCGGCGCAGGCGAGGAGGGTGCTGGAGTACTCCCTGGGCGTTCAGGTCCGCAATGTCGGCTCGTTCCGGCGCTATCTGGACGGCATTCCGCTGGAGCCGGGGCTGGCGCTGGATGCTGTGGCGGCTCCGCTGCGGGCGCTCTGGATGTACGTGGACCTCACCGGCGACCACACCATCCTGTTCGACCGGCACATTCAGGAGGGCGTCAACCGCGTGCTGGACGTCCTGGACCAGCGGCAGCACCATTCCGCGGCGCTCTATCACACCCGCAAGACCCCTGCCGGCCGGATCGCCGACCCGCCGTACCTGACTTACAGCAACGCTCTGGTGTGGCGGGCGCTGTCGGACCTGGCTGATCTCTACCGGCGCATCCGCGATCTGGAGCGCGAGCACGAGACGGAGAACTGGGCCAGGGACGTGCGTTCCGCGATCCTGGAACACTGTATCATGGACGGCCCGTTCGGCCCGATGTTCTGCTTCGCAACCGATCTGGAAGGCAGGTCCGAGCCAGGGGATGAGCCGGAGGGCAGCCTGCTGCTGCTGCCCTATCTGGAGCTGTGCCGCCCCGATTTCGGGCCGTATCTGAACACGGTGCGCTGGATCAGGGAGGGAAGGAACGCGGAGAAGGATGGCTGCTGTCTTCTGGATCTTGCGAACGAGGTGCTGATCGGCAACCGCCCGGCACTGGAGGAGCTGTCGCGGGCTCAGCTGGACGACGGCATCGCCTGCCACCGTCTGGACGGCTCCGGAAAGCCGCAGGGAGGAATGGCCTGGGCGGCGGGCGCAGGGTACCTCGCCTACGTGCTGATCCGCGCCTTCGAGAACGACGTCGACCTGCCGGTCTTCCGGGCCGGCCCTTCCCGCGCGCACAGCCGGATCAGCCGCAGCGCAATGCGTCCGGGCGTCGGCTGGGTATAACGGAACGGGACGGGCCCGGCCGCGTCCTTGACACGCGGGAAGCGCGTTCCTATAATCCCGAATGCTGCGGGGCTGATCCCTGAGGAGTCGGCCGCCGCGGCCGTGTTTTCCAGAGCGGGCCGGAGGGCCGCAGCGCCTAAAGCCCGCGCCATCGAGGGGGTCTTACCGCATTGCCGAACATCACTCCGGAGATCTTCAAAGCGTACGACATCAGGGGAACATACCCGGACCAGTTCAACGAAGAGGCGGCCTACCACATCGCACGGGCCTTCGCGAAAGCTCTGAAGGGAAAAACGGCCGTGGTGGGCCACGATATGCGTGAATCGTGGAAGACGCTGGTCCCGGCCGTCATCAGGGGGCTCAACGACTCGGGCGTGGACGTCTGGGACATCGGGCTGGCCAGCACCCCTCTGTTCTACTACAGCGTGAACGCTCTGGGAGCGGATATCGGCCTGCAGCTGACCGCCTCTCATAATCCTGCGAAATACAACGGGTTCAAACCCACCGGCCCTCAGGCGATCCCCAGCATCAGCTTCGTCTCCAACCAGGAGATCTGCCGGCTGGCCAACGAGGCCTGTTTCGAAACTCCGGAGAAGCCCGGCACCCTGCTGGGCGAGCGCAATCTGCTGGACGACTACATCGAAGCCGTCATACAGGCGGCGGGCGTAGACGACTTCAGCGGGCTGAAGCTGGTGATCGATACTGGGAACGGGATGGGCGGCTACGTGGTGCCAAAGCTGACGGAGCGGCTTCGCGCCCAGGTGGTGCCGCTCTACTGGGAGCTGGACGGCACCTTCCCGAACCACGAGGCCAACCCGCTGGATGAATCAACGATGGAGGACCTCAAGAAGAAGGTCGTGGAGGTGGGGGCGGATCTTGGCGTGGCATACGACGGCGACGCCGACCGGGTTCGCTTCGTGGACGAAAAGGGGGAAAGCGTTCCGGGCGATATGATCACGGCGCTTCTGGCGCGGCAGATCCTCCGCCACCATCCCGGTGAGAAGATCCTGTACGATCTGCGATCCAGCCGGGCGGTGCGCGAGGAGATCGAGAAGGCCGGCGGGCAGCCGGTGATGTGCCGCGTGGGGCACGGGCTCATCAAGCGCCAGATGCGCGAGGAGGGCGGCATCTTTGCGGGCGAGCTCTCCTGCCACTACTATTTCCGGAACTTCTACATCACCGACAACGGCGACCTGGCGATGCTCCATCTGGTGGGTCTGCTGAAAGAGACCGGAAGCAGGCTCTCCGAGCTGTGGCGGCCCATCAAGCGCTACTGGCACTCGGGAGAGATCAACTCCGAGGTGGAGGACGTGCCCGGCAAGCTGAAAGAGCTGGAGGAGCTGTACGGGCCGAAGGGTAAGTCGGTGCTGCACCTTGACGGCCTGACGGTGGAGTTCGAGGACTGGTGGTTCAACGTGCGGCCGTCGAACACCGAACCGCTCCTCAGGCTGACGCTGGAGGCCCCCACGGAGCAGCAGATGGCCGCCTGCCGGGATGAACTGCTCAGGGTGATCCGCTCGTGAACAGAACAGGGGCGAAACGCGCCGGGACGGGGGGCGCGGCGGCCCGTCCGGTGCCGGCCGGGGGACCGAATGCTTGACATCAGGCTGATCCGGTCCGAGCCCGAGTCCGTCCGGCGGGCGCTCAGCCGGCGGGGCGAAGCGGCGGCGATAGACGAGCTTCTGGCGCTGGATGCGCGCCGGCGCGAGCTCATCACGCAGGCCGAGCAGCTGAAGGCGCGGCAGAACCAGGCCTCCGAGGAGATCAGCCGCATCAAGAAGGCGGGCGGCGACGCAAGCGGGATCATCGCGGAGATGAAGGACATCAGCGCCCGCGTCAAGGGTCTGGACGCGGAGTGCCGGTCCGTGGAATCCGAGATGGAGGCAATGCTGGCGAAGCTCCCGAACCTGCCGCACGAGAGCGTGCCGGACGGGCTGACCGAGGAGTGCAACGTGCCGGTGGACCAGTGGGGGGAACCGCGCGCCTTCGATTTCCAGCCCCGGCCGCACTGGGAGATCGCCGAAGCTCTGGACATCCTGGACTTCGAGCGCGGCGCGCGCATCGCGGGGTCAGGGTTCGTTCTCTACAAAAAGGGCGGCGCCCGGCTGGAGCGGGCGCTCATCAACTTCATGCTGGACATGCACATCTCCCGGCACGGCTACGTGGAGATGTATCCGCCCTTCCTCACCCGTTCCGAGGTGCTCTACGGCAGCGGAAAGCTGCCCAAGTTCGCCGAGGATATGTACCACGTCCAGCTTGACGATCTCTGGCTGAACCCGACCGCGGAGGTGCCCGTCACGGGCATCCACGTGGACGAGATCCTTCCGCCGGGGTCGCTTCCGCTGAAGTACGTGGCCTACTGCGCCAGCTTTCGCAGGGAGGCCGGCGCCGCCGGGAAGGACACGCGGGGGCTCATCCGGCTTCATCAGTTCGACAAGGTGGAGCTGTTCCAGTTCACGGAGCCGGAAAGGAGCTATGACGCTCTGGAAGAGATGCTGCGGCACGCGCGTGCGGTGCTCGAGGCGCTGGAGCTGCCTCACCGGGTGCTCAACTGCTGTGCCGGAGACATCGGCCAGGCCGCCAGCAAGATGTACGACGTGGAGGTCTGGGCTCCCGGGGTGGAGCGGTGGCTGGAGGTATCCAGCGTCTCAAACTGCACGGATTATCAGGCGCGACGGTCCAACATCCGGTTCCGGAGGGAGGCCGGGTCCCGGCCGGAGCTGGTGCATACGCTGAACGGCAGCGGCATCGCTCTTCCCCGCACCGTCATCGCCATCCTGGAGAACGGTCAGCGGGAGGACGGATCGGTGGTTATTCCGCAGGCCCTCAGGCCCTATATGGGAGGTATGGAGGAACTGCGGCCCGGGGGCTAGAGAGCGGGAGCGGTTCGTCTTTATAAACCGAAGCCCCTGCCCTTACGGGCAGGGGCTTTTCCTCGCACTGTGTCAGCAGGAAAGCGCGGGCGCTGCCTAGGGCAGGATCGCCTGCCAGTAGCCGGCGTCGCGCTCCTGAACCAGTTCCTCATAGCGCTTCCAGACGGCGTGCCCGTCGAGATAGACGATGGTGGTGCCATCGTAGTGCACGCGGTCCGGCAGATCCTGTGCGTAGCCCGGAGTGGGAACGAAGATCCCATCGTTGATGCCCGCGTTCGGGTTCTGGGTGTTGTCCCGCCCGTTGCGCGCCTCATGGATGAGGAGCAGCATTCGCGTGGGCTGCAGATCCGTCACGACTCCGTTCACCCGGATGGCCAGAGCCTCCGGCTTCATGAGCGAGAGCGAGTTGTTCATGGAGTAGGAGAGCGGATACTTCTTCTTCTCCTCCAGTGTGCCGATGATGTTGGACGCCTCGCGGTTGCGGTCCGCAGGGCACAGGAACAGCTTCTCGGCCTTCACATACGGGAAGATGCTCCCCTTTGTCACGTCGGCTTTCTGATAAGCTCCGAGCGACCCGCAGAAGTTCGGGGCGTTGGCTGCGGGCCTGAGGCCGCCGGCGGTGGTATCGCCGCTGCTGGGCATCCGGCCGCCGTTGTCGTCGGCGTACATCTTGAACGCAAGGCTGAGCTGCTTCAGGTTGCTGAGGCAGCTGAGCATGTTCGCGCGCTGACGCGCGCGAGAGAACACAGGGAACAGGATCGCCGCCAGAATGGCGATGATGGCGATCACGACCAGAAGCTCGATGAGCGTGAAGCCCAGTCTGCTTTCTCTGATGCTTTTCATGGCAACCTTCTCTTTTCTGTTAGACCCCCCGGGGAGGATCCGGCCACGGATGAAGAGACAGTCCGTGCGGATCTTTCCGGCGACTCCCCGCGTGACACTGCAGACGTCACGCACCACTCCCGGCGCAGAACCTGAACGCCCCGCCACCAGGACGCTCACTCCGCGCACCTGCCCTCGCGCGCCCGGAAACCTGCGCGCAACGCGGATGATAGCTCACCTTCATTATCCCACCGGGATGCCGCCCTGTCAAGCTATTCGGTACTTAAGAACCATCCGCCGGCAGCGGGTTTCCGGGTGATGCGCTTGCAGGAATCATCGGCAG
>Ga0308406_1000086_pt1 | contig 51721 bp, 45 predicted proteins | sample HotsprSampleMSe1_FD_203474 | JGI IMG/M metagenome (GOLD analysis project Ga0308406, IMG submission 203474) | Hot spring phototrophic mat microbial communities from Mushroom Spring, Yellowstone National Park, Wyoming, United States - 20060911_MSe1 ...
ATACCGAAAAAGAATTGCGAGCGCAAGGCATTGGCAATCTTATCTCAGGATTGCTCGGTGGGCTGCCTATGACAGCAGTCATAGTGCGCTCATCGGCAAACGTCTATGCCGGAGCACGGACGCGAGCGTCTGCATTCTACCATGGTGCATTTCTCCTCATCGCCGTGCTGCTTGCTCCACACTTGCTGAATATGATTCCGTTAGCGAGTCTGGCAGCAATACTTATCACGATTGGCTATAAACTGGCAAGCATCAAGCTCTTCAAAGCTATGTACAAAACTGGCACTGAACAATTCATTGCATTTGTGACAACAATTGTGGCAATTGTCTTCACAGACCTACTCATCGGCATTTTTATTGGTTCAGCCGTCGCCATATTCTTCGTGCTCAGAGTCTATCATCACTCCTCAATCACCACCGTAAATCAGGATAATTACTACCTGATTCGTTTCAACAAAGACATGTCGTTTGTCAATAAGTCAGAACTCAAAGAGCAACTGGCAAAAATTCCAAACGACTCTGTTGTAATCATTGAGGGCACAAAGGCGATATTCATTGACCGAGACATCTATGAAGTGATTGATGACTTTCGCGAGTTAGGGCGATACCGCAACATCAAGGTAGAGCTCAAGCACGTGGATTCAAAATATCTCCCGTTGTTCCAAAATTTATCCAAGAGGAGAACAAACAATGGAGTCATACAAGAGACTGCTTCTGGCAAATAAGGCATGGGTGAAAGAGAAACTCGATATTCGCCCAGACTACTTCGAGAGAATGGCAAGCAATCAGACCCCTGAATTCTTGTGGATAGGCTGTTCGGATAGCCGTGTCCCTGCCGAAGAAATTACAGGAACGGAACCGGGTGAGCTGTTCGTGCACCGAAACATTGCCAATCTGGTGATTCACACGGACCTCAACATGCTAAGCGTGTTGCAATATGCTGTGGAGGTACTGAAAGTCAAGCACATCATCGTCTGTGGGCATTACAATTGCGGTGGGGTGAAAAATGCTATGGGGCATCAAAGTCTGGGGCTCATCAACAAGTGGCTTCGGCATATCAAAGATGTCTATCGCTTCCACGCCGCTGAACTTGACGCTATCAAGGATGAAGAGCAGCGTTACAAGCGGCTGATTGAACTAAACGTAGTCGAGCAGCTGCGCAATGTCGCCGAAACGTCGTTTGTGCAACGCGCATGGTACTTTGAGGGTCGTCCGTATCTGCACGGATGGGTGTATGATGTCAAGACAGGTCTGCTCAAGGAGCTATCCATGATGCAGCCAAACAGTGAACTCTACGACATCTATCGATACGATTTTTCAATAGAGCGCCGTAGGCAGACACCACGTAGCGAACCAAGCCATGCTACGAATGGTCAGACAGTCGCACAGCCAGTATCAAACGGCGCACCGTAGAGCATACTTCGCAAAGCTCGAGAAGGGGGTGCGATGACCAGCATCAGACATTGAGCCGAACGGGCATCACGAGAATAAGATGCTGGTCAGAGGGCTTGCCTTGATGAATAGGTCTAACAATAGCTGCACGAGTGGGTGTACTAAACTCGAAGAGAGCCTCCTCACTATCCAAGTGCACCAAGGCGTCTTCGAGAAATTTGGCATTGAAACCAATAAGTAAGCTCTCTTTGAAAGAGCATGGTACAAGTTCTTCTGCTGAAGCGCCTTCATCGGCATTTTCTGCGGAGACCTTCAGAGTATCCACATCAAGCTGGAGTCGCACATCTCCGCGTGAAGAAAAGCGGGCAACGCGCTTGACCGTAGAAGCTAGATGAGCGCGATTTACCACTAGTTTCTTGTCGTTCTCCAAAGGAATGACGGCTTCATAGTTGGGGTAATTTTCTGCAATCAGGCTAGCAACCAGCACCGTAGCGCCAAACTTGAACTGGATGCGTGCAGCTTTTGTAGACACTGAAATCTCGACAGAGTCTTCATCTCGAAGTGATTTTTGCACAATGTTGAATACTCTTGAAGGGACAATTACTTTGAGTTTCTCCTTACTGCCAGTCTCAAGAGGTTGAGTGTAGCGTGAAAGTCGGTGCCCATCAGTGGAGACTGCGCGAAGTTGATGCGGTTCCAGTTCAAGCAAAAGACCCATCATAGCAGGGCGCATGCTATCTAAGCTAACTGCAAAGAGCGTTTTATGAACGATATCTTTGAACCCTTTGCTGCTTAGTGTAAAGGAAAGCTCAAAATCGAGCTTTTTTTCAATGCGCTCCTGTCGCTCTGTGCTACCGGAAATTTTATACTTACCGCGCCCCGTGTCAATGATAAACATCACTTCGCTGTCGCTATCCTTCTTTCTGGTCTCAAATTCAGCAGTGTCGTCAGGTAAGCTGCGAAGAATGTCTTGGAGTCGGCGGGCATTCAGTAAAACGGACCCCTTGTCTGTGGATTCCGTGGAAAGAGAAGTGGTAAAGGAGAGATCTCCATCGGTAGTAAAAAGTGAGAGCTTTTTTTTCTCGAGCGTCAGCAAGATGCTCTCGAACCGAAAGTCAGTAGCCTTTTGAGGAAGTGCTAGTACAGCGTTGCTGACTGCATCTGCAAAAGGTTTCAGTTCAACTGTAAATTTCATTTCTGTTTGTGAATGTGTTTAAGCCTCGTGCACGAGGTAAAACTTGTAGAAAGAAAATGGCACAAAGATAATAATTTGTGACTAAACTTGCGCATTGCCTAGCATAGGGGACAGGACAAGAGCTTATGAAGTGGGCTCCCAGATGAACTTGCCAAGACGATTGATGTATCCAATCCGTCGCCCCTCTTGAACTCGGGCGATACCGTCTTTGAAAGGCTCAATGTAGTCGAATTGTGGTGGGAGCATTTCATTACCGCCTTTGTCAATTAAGCCCCACTTTCCACCCTGCTTGACAGCAGCGTAGCCTTCTGAAAATTCTCGAGCATTTTCAAACTGCGCTGCAATGACAAGCCTACCTTTTCTGTCAATGTAGCCCCACTTGAGGCGACCTGTAGAATCTTGGAATGCTACAGGTGCAAGTCCCTCGCGAAAAGAGCCACACTGCTCAAAGGTTGGTGGAATTCGAAACTGACCATCGTGACCGATAAATCCCCACTTTCCATTCAAGCAAACTGCTGCCAGACTATCAGAAAACCCGCGTGCAAGCTCAAATCGTGGACTGATAACCTGCGCTCCAGTTTTGTCAATGTAACCGAACTGATTACCAATTTTTACCCATGCCAAACCTTCTGAAAATGACCATGCCATGTCGTACTGTGGCTTAATGGCATATAATCCAAGCGGTGTAATAAAGCCCCACTTTCCTCCTTCTCGTACTGCTGCAAGTCCTTCAGAAAACCTTAGTCCATCTTCAAAGCGCCCGGGAATGACAATATCGCCCGTTTTATCCAAGTAACCGATATTTTTGCCAATGCGTACAGGCGCTAAATTTTCAGAAAAGTCCCATGCCGAAAGAAATTGTGGCTTGATGGCTTCTCGCCCTGTCGTGGCGTCAATGAAACCAAACTTTTCGCCATCCTCAACAACTAGTGCCATGCCCTCATGGACATCGCCAGCGTCTGTGTAAATTGGCTCTACAATTTTTTGTCCGGTCTGGTCAATGAAGCCGAACTTATCATTAAGCCGTATTGGTAGTAACTTTCCGTTAGGCTTGGGATTGGATTGACAAGCTGAAAGCGCTATACAAAGTACGCTCAAAGCAGTCCAGAAATGTCGCTGTAGCATAGTTCTGACGATTAGTTGAGTGAATAATTTACAGCTTTTAGCATTTCATAGAACTTTTCTACTGGATTGTGAGCGGCTTGGAGTTGGCGCATGACCAGCAACTTGCCAATTGGATAAGTGAGCATATATGTGCGATAGTCAGCATCGCGCAAGCGAGCAACCATGCGATGTAAGAGTGCATCTTCGCTTGGCAAAAATCGGCGAAGGTAAGCAAACACTGCCTCATCGCTAGCATGCTGCTCATGCATAAGTAGAGCGGCATTGATAAGGGGTCTATGACCTAATTCATTGAGTGTGCATAGAATTTGGGCATCACGCTCACTGAGGGGAGAATTATGTAAGTCGTGATGTGCATTCAGCCACGATACGGTGTGCATCGTATCGCCAATCATTATGTATTCGGCAGCCTCAGCAAGTCCTTCTGCAAGCAAACTGGCAGGTGTGCCAAGCAGACTGATAGAAAACTCATCGTACCCAAGCTGATTGACCAGCTCTGCTTCCTTGACAATTGCTTCGGTGTGATGACCGCAAAACACCTCATGTATCGTGGTGTGCAAAGCATTCCAAATTGTAGTAGGGATATCGATATTGAGTTCGTAGACCGAGCGAAAGTTGCCTTGATACCAGTGGTAGCCTGCCCAAGGTTTGTTTTGCACCAGACGCACTTCTACATAATTTTCAGGCAGTGGGAAAAGTTGATGAGCCCGTGCTTTTATCTCATTCAAAGCCACGCTAATAAAACGCTCAATGGCTTGAGCACTTAGCTCGAAGCGACTCCGCCAGCGCACAAAGCGCTCTGAGAGTGTGCCAGAGCCTTCCAAAAGGCGCTCGAGTGTCTCAATATGCTGCTGTAACTCCAACTCATCTTGCCAGCTGATGTGGTGGATACCTAAACACAACTGCGCTTCCTCACGAAAAGAAAACATGCGACCTAACTTTTTCTCTATCATCGTCTGCAAAGCCAGTGTTTGAGCATAAAGATACTGGGCGCGACTGTCTGAGATAGGCTCTAAGGCAGATAGAATGGCTTGGGCATGCTCATAGAGCTGTTCGAGAGCAAAAGGTGGTTCTTGAGCAATACGCTTGCGCAGTTGTGCCGCCTTTCCATATGCAGCATCGACCACGCCTTGCTGATACTTGTCAAAGCGCAGAGCAAGCTGCAAGTACTGCTCGACAATACCTGAATACAGTTCATTCATACTCGTTGTGCAAGAAGTTGTAAGATACGGTTTTGCCGTCTATTTTTTTCAGCCATACTAAAAAACCACATCAACAATGGGGTTTGTACTTGTTACAGGAGCTTCAACAGGCATTGGAGCAGAATTTGCGCGCCAATATGCGGCAAAAGAAAAATCACTCATTCTTGTGGCACGCTCACAAGATAAACTTAGTGCATTGGCTGAGGAGTTGCATCATAGGTTTGGCGTAGAAGTTAAGGTGTTTGCACAAGATTTGTCGCAGCCTGAAGCTGCAGAGCGAGTATTTGAATTTTGCAAATTGCAAGATGCACAGGTTGAGTTACTGATTAACAATGCTGGCGTGGGGTTGGCTAATAAATTTCAGCATCAACGGCTGGCAGAGATTGAGTCTATGATTCGTCTCAATGTGATGACGACGGTGAAGCTGACACATCTTTTTTTGCCCGGCTTTCTTAGTCGAAAGTCTGGCGGGGTGATTAATGTGGCGTCAGTAGCAGCCTTTCAAGGCACGCCGAATATGTGTGTTTATGCTGCCACGAAGGCTTTTGTGCTCTCCTTCTCGGAGGCTTTGGCTGAAGAACTCCGAGGCACTGGTGTGCGTGTAGTAGCGCTCTGTCCGGGTGGAACGGTTACGTCATTTTTCCAGAATGCTGGCTACAAGCAAGAGCGCTTCAGACTTCCACTTCAGACACCGGAAGCAGTGGTGAGAACAGGGATTGCTGCATTGGAGCGTGGTAGAGTCTCTGTTGTCTCAGGTTGGCTTAACAAGTTGTTAGTTTTTGCAGAGCGATTTACACCGCGCTGGCTCAACACCAAGTTGGCGGGTGTGTTTGTCGGGGAAATGTAGCTTATAGACCTAATCTGGTTCTGGTGCGACCATAGGAGTAGGTGATGCAAACTTGATTTCCAAATATCCATCTGCAAACATTTGAGCTTCTTGTGGTTCAAGTCCAGCTAATGAATCAGGCAGAACGATATCGCGATAGCGCGTGCCAACGCGCAAGGTCAGTGTAGCGCCCAAGCGAGAGAGTTGGATTTTGTCGGTCGGTGTAAAGGGTAGCTTGATGCGTAGCACAGCGCCATGTTCTTCTTGGCGAATAGAAAGTGGTCTTTCCTCATAGAGCAGTTTCGCTGGGTCAATATCGCCGTAGAGAATGTCAGCAAGTTGTCGCAATCGCTCAATGCCTGTTACTTCGCTTTTGAAGAGAGGAACTTTGAAAATAGGCATTGGTGAAAAGTCATTGACAATCTGTGCAAGATAGCGTTGTTGCGATTCATGCCACTCTGCGTAGTAGCCATCTTTGGCTTCATCAGGAATGATGCGATTGACAATTGCTGCATCGACATGCATGCCATAGAGATTGAGGTAGGTCATGGCACGCTGCGATTCTGCAATGACCATTTTTTCCGGATTCATGACAAGCCGAACAGATGTGGTGGCTTTCTTGTCCATTATTTCGCGAATGTCCTTAAGACGGTCGAGCGACCTATCCCACATGGCTGCAACATGCTCAGGGGCGACGATTTTATCCAATCCGGGTGTAACCTTCGAGATAGGTCGCAATACAGGTGCCATAATAAACTTTTCAATCACACGTGTTACCTTCAAAAGCCATGCTAAAACCTCGGGCAAAGAAAGAAGTCGTAGCGTCTCGCCAGTAGGCGCCATGTCGACCACTACGACATCATATTCTCCTTTCCCGTAAAAATCGCGCAGGCGCAGAAGACTGAAAAGTTCAGCCATGCCGGGAACGGAAGCAAGTTCACCAGCAATGGTTTGGTCAGCTCCGAGTGTCATCAGAAGGTTAGCAATAAAATCACGAATAGCGCCCCAGTTCTCATTCAACTCCACATAAGGATCAATTTCAATGGCGCTCAAGCGCGGCAAAACGCGTTGAACCTTGCCAGACAAAGGCACACCCAGCGAATCAGCAAGGCTGTGCGCAGGGTCAGTCGACATTACCACGGTATTGTAGCCTCGCTCAGCACACTTGATAGCCGTCGCCGCCGCTGAGCTGGTCTTACCAACGCCGCCCTTACCAGTAAAAAAGATAATCCTCATCGAAAAAGACTTGTGCTTGCTAAAACAACTGCAAAGTTAGAGCATCTTTAGTGACTTTAAAATAAAAAAAGGCACACTGGTGTTACCCAGTATGCCCCCCCTCATCACCCAAAACACAAGATAACCTGTGGTTATCTCTGACAAGCAAAGCATTCAAAAGGTGTGCCAAACTTAATTTTGCGTTTTTTCGCATTTTTTTGAAGATTCTGACATTACGAAATTGGATGCTATTACATTTTGTAATGGCGGAAGCGTTACAAAAGGTAATGTCCTAGGCTTCTAGGCATAGATTCCTCTTAGCTTTAAGGTTCTGGCAACTTTGTCTATAGCCAGAATATAGGCGCCAATGCGAAGGGTTTGGTTGTATTTGATAGCGGTTTGATAGACGGCTTCGAAGGCATTGCGCATGGCACGCTCTAAGCGACGATTGACACGCTCCAACGACCAGAAATAACCCTGTCGGTCTTGAACCCACTCGAAGTAACTTACAGTAACACCGCCAGCGTTGGCCAAAATGTCGGGCACAGTCTGAATGCCTCGGTCAGCGATGATTGGTTCAGCATCAGCGGTCATAGGACCATTTGCTCCTTCGACAATGAGGCGACATTGTAATTTGTGTGCGTTGCGTGTAGTGATTTGGTCTTCTTTTGCGGCAGGCACAAGCACATCGCAGGGCAGTTCCAGCAATTCCTCGTTGGTAATATGGTCCCCATCAGGATAGCCCTCTAGGGAGCGATGCTTGCTAACATATTCTATCGCTTTGGGAATATCATGCCCGTTGGGGTTATAGTAACCGCCAGAGATATCGCCAATGCCGACGATTTTGCAGCCTTGCTCGTAGAGCAATTTTGCAGAGACCGAGCCCACATTGCCAAAGCCCTGCACCACCACACGAGAGCTTGTAGGCGACATACCCAGCTTATCCATAGCGCAAAGCGTGCAAATCATCACGCCGCGTCCTGTAGCTTCTCGGCGCCCCAGCGACCCACCCAAAATCACAGGCTTGCCTGTTACAACAGCCGTTTCAGTGCGTTGAACATGCATGGAGTAGGTATCCATAATCCACGCCATAGTTTGCTCGTTAGTGTTCATGTCAGGGGCAGGGATGTCTTTATCGGGTCCAAACACAGACATCAAGTTGGCAGTGTAGCGGCGAGTAATTTTTTCAATTTCAACTTGAGTAAGTGTAGATGGGTCACACTTTACAGCGCCTTTTGCACCGCCAAACGGCAAATTCAAAATGGCGCACTTCCAAGTCATCCATGCGGCAAGGGCTTTGACTTCATCGAGCGTTACATCAGGCGCGTAGCGAATACCGCCCTTCGACGGTCCCAGCGTATCGTTGTGAATCACACGGTAGCCTTCAAATACCTCAATCTTTCCATTATCCATCTGAATAGGAATTGAGACAATAATTTGCTTCACTGGGGTTTTGAGGTATTGATAGACACCTTCCTCGAGCTGCAAAATTTCAGCGGCAATGTCGAAGCGCGCCATCATGGATTCAAAAGGATTTTCCTTGCTTTTTATTGGCGCAGGTTCTTTGTACAGGTCTTTGGAAATGCCCATAGTAGGTTAGAAGAAATGAATTTGAAAAGAGAGAAGTTTAAACCGACAGGAAAAAATTGACTGTATGAGAGAACGCCCGATAAAAAAGCAACACTCTGTTTCACAAAGCTCATTGTCATAGATAAATTGGGCTGTGAAGTTACAAAAACAGGTATGAAAACAAAATTCCAAATCGGTGCCTAATTGGAAAATTATAGGCAAGCTTTATGCAAGCTCAATCAATTTTTGCAAATTGCATATACCAAACTTAAAAATCGTTTGCGGTATGTCAGTACAAGAAAACGGTCATCATCACGATGGCAAACAGCAACGCTTTCCGCCGGGCACTCACGGCGACAGCTTAGAGCACCCCACAGGCATTCAAGAATTTCACTTGCTTCATGCAGAGGACCCATCAAAGATTTTCTTTACAGAAGAGGATAAGAAGAAAATTCAGGAATTTGTCTCGCGTTATCCTGCAAAGGAATCAGCTGTGATGCCAGCCTTGTGGTATGCGCAAGAAAAATTCGGTTGGCTATCAATAGAGGCAATAAATCTTGTGGCTGATACCATTCCAATGCCGCGCGCAGATGTGCAGGGCGTGGCAAGCTTCTATACCATGTACTGGAAAAAGCCAATGGGCAAAACCCACTTGGCAATTTGTACCAACATTTCTTGCATGCTCTGTGGAGCATACGAGCTCTACAACTATATCAAAAAGACCTACGGCATTGGCAACGGCGATGTAACTCCTGACGGGTTGCTCTCACTCGAAGAGGCAGAATGCTTGGGCAGTTGTGGTACAGCGCCCGTGATGCAGGTCAACAACTATGAGTATATAGAAAATCTTTCGCTCGAGAAGTTAAAAGACTTTCTCAAATCACGCGGCTTGTAGTATAGTAGTAGCTCATTTTCTCAAAGCTAAAGAAAAAAGAGCATGAACAACGCAGCGCCATCCAAAGTGCAAATTCTTACTCAGGTCATCAAGCGGGATAAGTCAGTTGTCCCGTTTGACCAAAGCAAAATTACCAATGCAATTTTCAAGGCTGGGCAAGCCACAGGCGAATTTGGTACGGAAGTCGCCCAGCACCTTAGCGATGAGGTGGTTAAAATCCTCGAGCAAAAATTTGAGACCGAGCCGCCTACAGTGGAGCAAATTCAAGATATTGTAGAAACTGTGCTCATCAAGGAAAATTGGGCGAAGACAGCAAAAGCCTACATTCTTTATCGTAATGAACGAGCACAAATTCGCAAGCAGAAAAAGCCAGTTCCGCCTGAAGTGCGAGAATTGGCACAAGAGAGCAAAAAGTATTTTCGCCATCCACTTTCAGAATTGATTTACTATCGCACCTACTCTCGCTGGTTGCCTGATAAGGAGCGGCGTGAGACTTGGATAGAAACTGTCGATCGCTACATCAACTTCATGCGTGAAAATTTGGGTGGCAAACTTACAGCACAAGAGTATGCTGAGCTGCGTGATGCTATTTTGAAGCAAGAGGTCATGCCCTCGATGCGACTTCTCTGGAGTGCAGGTGAAGCGGCTCGCAAAACAAATGTTGCGGCTTACAACTGCTCCTACATTGCACCTGAATCGCTGCGGGACTTTGGCGAAATCATGTACATCCTGATGTGTGGCACAGGAGTTGGGTTTTCCGTCGAGCAACAGACCATTCACAAACTGCCACAAATCAAACGGCAGACAGGCAAAAAGCGCTCAACTTTCGTCATTGAAGATAGCAAAGAAGGATGGGCAGATGCCTTTGTCTACGGCTTAGAAGCATGGTTTAATGGCGAAGATGTAGCATTTGATTACTCACGAATTCGACCGCAAGGAGCACGGCTAAAGACCATGGGCGGTCGCGCCTCTGGTCCTGAACCGCTTCGAGCGCTGTTGAATTTTAGCCGTGAGCGAATTTTGATGCGTCAAGGTCGACGGCTCAGCACGCTCGATGTGCATGACATCATTTGCAAAATTGGCGAGGTGGTTGTGATGGGTGGTGTGCGCCGCAGTGCCCTGATTTCACTATCGGATTTGGATGATGTCGAAATGCGACATGCTAAGGACGGTGCGTTTTACATTTCACATCCGCATCGCGCCATGGCAAACAATTCAGCCATCTACAACGAAAAGCCGACGGTAACTGAATTTCTCGACGAGTGGCTCTCACTTATCAAGTCAGGAAGTGGCGAGCGGGGTATTTTCAATCGTTCCACCATTCTTGAGCAACTGCCTGAACGCCGCCGAGAAACCTTTGCCAACTATCTTTCTACCTGCGGCACCAACCCCTGTGGTGAAATCATTTTGCGTTCAAAGCAATTCTGCAATCTCTCCGAAGTGGTCGCCCGCGCTGAAGATACCCGAGAAACTTTGCTACGCAAAATTCGCTTGGCAACTATTCTAGGCACCTATCAGGCAACACTGACCAACTTCCCTTATCTTTCACCAGAGTGGAAAAAAAATTGCGAAGAAGAGCGCTTGCTGGGCGTCTCTATCACAGGGCAATGGGACTCGCCTGCCGTGCGCAACGCTGAAACCTTGCAAGCCTTAAAGGCAGAAGCAATCAGGGTCAACGAAGAGTATGCTAAGCGGTTTGGAATTCATGCTTCTACATGTGTCACTTGTGTAAAACCGTCGGGCACGGTGTCGCAGCTGGTTGATGCATCCTCTGGCATGCATCCACGCCATTCACCATACTACATTCGCCGCATTCGTATTTCTGCCAGTGACCCTCTGTTCAAGATGCTCAAAGACCAAAAGTTCCCATACAAGCCCGAAGTCGGACAAGTCGACGGCATGGCAACGACATATGTGTTAGAATTTCCTGTCAAGGCGCCAGAAGGGGCAATCTTCCGAGATGACCTGACAGCAATCGAGCAACTTGAATACTGGAAACTGGTCAAAACGCATTTTACTGAACATAATCCATCTGTTACGATAAGTGTCGGCGAAGATGAATGGCTGGAAGTGGGAAACTGGGTGTATAAGAATTGGGAGATAATTGGTGGACTATCCTTTTTGCCGCGCACCAATCATGTATATGCTTTGGCGCCCTACGAAAGTATTTCAAAGGAGCGATACGAAGAGCTCGTTGCCAAGCTACCCAAAATCGATTTCTCGGAAATTGTCTGCTACGAAGAGGCTGATGAAACACAAGGCGCAAAAGAATTGTCGTGTGCTGCTGGCAGTTGCGACTTCTGATGTAGAATCAGGTTTAGAGCATGATTTGAAAAAGAGCGAGAAAGTTTGTAGTATAGTTCGGTTTCGTGAGCAAGTTTGCGGGCGTAACTCAACTGGTAGAGTGCAACTTTCCCAAAGTTGAAGTTGCGGGTTCGAGTCCCGTCGCCCGCTCCAGAAAACCCATCTGTTTCCCATTGTTCTACAGACTGCATCCATGCACGCACATATCTTTCGAAGCGATTGATTACCTGATTTTTTCATAATTGGCTTAAGAATGACAAGAAAAAGTTGAATTTTGGAAAAATGTTTAATGGAATACTAGGGTAACAAAGCGAGAAGGCGCATAGGGGCGGAGTAGGAAAAGATGGTAAAGTGTTTACTTAGCATAGCTTGTGAATGAAAGGCTGGGTTGATGCAGTAAGGGTAGATGAACTGCTGAGAGAGGATGCGCTTGCAGGTACACTTTTTCCTGTAAAAACAGTAAAAATGTTCCACGTGGAACATTGGGTGTGTGGATTTCAATGTTGAAATCTTTTTCTGACCATGACAGACTACGACGTCATTGTAGTTGGGGCTGGGCATGCTGGCTGTGAAGCCGTGCTAGCGGCTGCCCGAATGGGTCAGCGATGCTTGCTGGTGACCATGGACTTACTTGCCATTGCACGAATGTCTTGCAATCCTGCCATTGGTGGGGTAGCAAAAGGACAGATAGTGCGCGAAATTGACGCACTTGGTGGAGCAATGGGCAAGGTAACCGATGCAGCTGGCATTCAATTCCGAATGTTGAACCGTAGCAAGGGTCCAGCGATGTTTTCCCCGCGTGCGCAGTGCGACCGAGTGCAATACTCAATTGAGATGCGCAAGCTAATTGAGAAAGAACCGCTCATTGACTTGCGCCAAGATATGGTCACCGGTGTGCGTGTAGAAAATGGAGTAGTCAAAGCTGTAATTCTACGGGGGCGCCAAGAAATCACGGCAAAAGCGGTGGTCTTGACCAATGGCACATTTCTCAATGGCAAAATCCATGTTGGCTTAAAGAACTATTCTGGGGGTCGCACCATGGCAGAGCCGGCAGCAACGGGTCTGACCGAGTGCCTTGTTGAACTGGGTTTCACGGCTGGACGGTTCAAGACTGGCACACCACCGCGCATTGATGCCAGAAGTGTGGATTACAGCAAAGTCGAAGTCCAACCACCAGATGAAGTCATCAAACCTTTCTCATTCGACACAGATGAAGCCGAATTTCAGAAAAAGCGGCAGATTTGCTGCTATATCACTTATACCAATGAGGAAACTCATCGTGTGATTGAGTCAGGGTTTGACCAATCTCCGATGTTTCGCGGAATAATTACTGGAGTGGGACCGCGGTATTGCCCCTCGATTGAAGACAAAGTCTATCGATTCCGCGACAAGGACCGGCATCAGATTTTCCTTGAGCCAGAGGGCTTTGAGACCAACGAGATGTATGTTAATGGATTTTCTACATCGCTGCCTGAGGAAATTCAGCTAAAGGGATTGCGCACGATAGCTGGATTAGAGAAAGTCAAAATGATTCGTCCGGGCTATGCGATTGAGTATGACTATTTCCATCCGCATCAGCTTAAGCCGACTCTGGAGACAAAGCGCGTAAGGGGACTATTTTTCGCTGGGCAAATCAATGGCACTTCGGGCTACGAGGAAGCGGCAGCGCAAGGATTGATAGCAGGAATCAACGCGGCACTCTATGCTCAGGGTGGGGGAGAGTTTGTGCTGCGCCGCGATGAAGCCTACATCGGAGTGCTTATCGACGACCTTATCACAAAGAGCACCGATGAACCTTACCGCATGTTCACATCCCGTGCAGAATATCGTATTCTTTTGCGTCAGGATAATGCCGACCGCCGGTTGCGTGAAAAAGGATATCAGTTAGGATTGGTAAAGCCTGATGCCTACCAAAAATTTTTGCGGAAAAAGTTGGAGATTGAACAGGTGCTCAAGTGCCTGAGTGAAGAGCTTGTACAGGCGGCAGACATCAATCCAGTGATTGAACAGTTAGGCGGTTCACCGTTCCGCAAAAGTGAGCGCGCTATTGATGTGCTACGTCGGCAAGAGATGACGCTGCAGCGAATGCTGGATGCTTTGCCAGAACTTCGCCAAAAAATAGAAAGCATCTCTACCAATCCTAGCGTCTATGAGCAAGTGGAACTGGATGTCAAATACGAAGGATACATCCGCCGTGAGTTGCAGCAGGCAGAAAAGCTGGCTCGGCTTGAAGAAGTAACTATTCCACCGACATACGATTTCGATTGTGTCAAAGGGCTGTCGTCGGAAGGGCGAGAAAAGCTCAAGAAGATAAGACCGACAACGATTGGTCAGGCATCGCGCATCTCAGGGGTGACTCCAGCCGATGTTTCCATTTTAATGGTGCATCTTGGACGATGACCTTCACCCGTTGAAGAAAACTGAAAAGCTCAGATGTTCCACGTGGAACAATTTTCCACATCGGTGGAAAAATTAGCTGGTTTGTGGTGCATTCAGCAAGTATCTTTGTATTCATCCAAATTTTCTGATTATGCCTAACGCTCATGAAGAGAAAGCAGCCGAAGAGCGCATAGAATCGCTGGCACAAAGCGCGTTAGCCAATGAGTTGCTCTATGGCAAAGACCGTGAAGAGCATATAGTTGCTGCACATCAGATTTCGGATAATCAGATTCGGCTCTATAAGCGCGAAGCAGGCGAAATTACATTTCGCGATGAGCCATTCTATCCGTTTTTCTTTCTTGCCAGTCCAGGACTGCTTAGTGGGTTCAAAGCTGAAGTGGGCGGCGGGTTTTGGCTGAAAGAACTGGAAGGAAATAACTACTACAAATATCTGGCAATTTTCAAAAGCTGGAAAGATTATCGAGCGGCGATTGACTATGCAACCAACATGAAACGCAAACTTTCATGCGACGAAAATGGCTACACCCAAGACGAGGATGGTGACCGACGCATTGAGGAAATTTACTCGAAGGCAGATGCCGTCTCGCAATACTTGTTCCAGACTGGCAAGACGCTGTTCAAAAACATGACCTTCCGAGACCTGCGCCGCATGCAACTCGATATCGAGACCTACTACGACAAAGAGGCACAGCAGCTATCGGGAATTCACATCGGACGAGAGAAAATTATCATCATTGCCCTTTCAGATTCCACGGGATGGGAAGAAGTCTTGTACATCAAGGCGCAGTCAGAGCGAGAAATGCTGGCACGTCTGGTCAAGCTCATTCAAGAACGAGACCCTGATGTCATCGAAGGTCATAACATCTTCAGCTTCGACTTGCCCTACATACAACGCCGTTGTGAAATAAATGGTATAAAATTTGCCGTAGGACGCGATGGAAGCACGCCACGCAGTTATCCTGCTAGCATTCGCTTTGCAGAACGAACAATTGAATATCCTTACTGTGAAATTGCTGGACGGCATGTAATCGATACACTCTTTCTGGTGCAGTGGTTCGACATGGCTAAGCGCGCCATGCCCAGCTATAGCCTGAAAGAATGTGCCAAATACTTCGGGTTTGCTAGCGAAAACCGCGTCTATATTGACCACAAAGATATTGCGGAAACATGGGATAAGACTCCAGACAAACTGCTTGCCTACGCCCTTGATGATGTGCGCGAAACGGGCAAACTCTCCGAACTTCTCTCGGGAAGCAATTTTTACATGACCCAAATGATGCCATTCAGCTACGCACAAGTCTCACGCATGGGACCGGCGGCAAAAATTGAAGCCCTCTTTGTGCGAGAATACCTACGCCAAAAAAGGTCTATTCCACGTCCGCAGCAGGGGCAGCAGGAAAGCGGCGGCTACACCGAAGTGTTTCTCAAAGGCATTTTGGGTCCAATCGTCTACGCCGATGTCGAGTCGCTCTATCCAAGCATCATGCTCGCCTACAACGTTTGTCCAGCAAGTGATGAACTTAGACTGTTCCCAAAAATTCTCACAGACCTCAAAAACCTACGCCTGGAAGCCAAAGGGCGAATGAAAGCCGCAAAAAAAATCGGCGATAAAAACAGTGCAGACCTCTACGATGCTATGCAAAATTCCTTCAAGATTTTGATTAACGCCATGTATGGCTATCTGGGCTTTCGCGCAGGAATTTTCAACGACTACAGCGAGGCAGACCGCGTGACCACTACAGGACAGATGATTGCCAAGAAAATGATTGCCGAATTTGAAAAACGCGGTTGCCGCATCGTGGAAGTCGACACCGATGGAATCTACTTCATCCCGCCGCCGAATGTGCGCACTGAAGAAGAAGAAGCCAATTTGGTCAAAGAGGTGTCGGCAACCATGCCTGAAGGCATCACGATTGCATATGATGGGCGCTTCAAGAAGATGGTTTCCTACATGAAGAAAAATTACCTGCTGCAAAGCTACGATGGCAAAATCAAAATCAAAGGCTCTTCGCTTGTAAGCCGGAGTGCCGAAAAATTTGGACGAGAGTTTGTGCGCAAAGGCTTCGAGTGCTTGCTCAACGAAGACATTGCAGGATTGCATGAACTCTATGTTCAAACGCGAGAGCGCATCATCAACAAAGAAATGGATGTGTCGGAGTTTAGCCGCACCGAAACGCTCAAGAGCAGTGTGGAAGAGTATCAACAAGAAGTTCGAGCAGGCAAGCGAAACAAGGCAATCACTTACGAAATTGTCATCAGAAATAAACTATCGGTCAGCAAAGGCGACCGCATCACCTACTATGTAACTGGGTCGGGCTTGTCAGGCAACTACGCCGAACGTGGCAAATTAGCCAGCGAGTGGAATCGAGACAAGCCCGACCAAAACGTGGACTTCTATCTCAAACGCTTGGATGAGTTTGCCGAAAAATTCCGTGACTTTTTCAAGCCAAGCGACTTTAGCCGAATCTTCTCAGCTGATGAGCTGTTTGGTTTTTCACCAGATGGCATTGAAATCATCAAAGAAATTCAACACCGCGATACGGCAGAGATTGAAGAAGAAATTCCGTTCTAATCAAAAAACCATGCGCGCTGAAAATTGATACTGCGTCGGAATGCCTGCCGAGCGGTATTGAATTGGGTCGCCGGGGCGACCGACTTGCGCGCGATTGGTCTGCGTCGCATTGGCAAAGTAGCCGCTGTAGTTGATGGCATTGAACACATTGAAAATGTCGGCGCGCAATTCCACACCAACATCACCGAAGGAAATAAGATGCGACACACTCAAATCAAGTTGAGCAAAGCCGGGCAAGCGTTCGCCATTGCGCGGCACGCCCGGATAGCGGTCTAAGTTGCCAGCAAAGCCATCGCCATACTGCGGTCCATGACCGTAAAAACCAGCATAGTCTTGCGCGTTGCTCACACCAGGCGGTGCAACGGCATTGCTTAGTGCAACAGTGCGATTGATTGGCTGACCAGATTGAAGTAGCAAGTTTAGTGAAAGTGTGGTCCCAAAATCAAAGCGATATGCGCCCGTCAATGCTAATACATGCCGTCGGTCATTGACTGCAAAGCCCCATTCATTCTGAAATTCATTAGCGTCCATGGCGCGAAAGTTAATGTCGTCCGTATTGTTCAAGTTCCATGAGAGCGTGTAAGCCAATTGAAAGGCATAGTTGTTCGAGAATGCCTTTTTGAGCGTCAGCAAAATGCCATAGTATTCGCTGCGCCCTTCGGTTTCACTGACGGTGATTTGACGAGCACCGCCTACTACAACCCCAGCTGGGCGCGAAGCATCCGCATCGGAGATTGGGCGCGGTGAAGCAGTTGCGGCAAAAGGTGTAGTGGCATACGGTGTTGGCGCATTGAGGTCACGCAAGCGCACCAAATTTTGTCCAAGTAGTATCACGCCATCGAGCGAAAGCATGAGGTCGTTTGTGAGCTGACGCTGCACGCCAAGCGAGAATTGGTGACTGAACGGATTTTGCAACCCATTTGGATTTTGAATACGCAATTCTCGTGGAGGCAGCGTGTTTACATTGGCGCGAAGTTCATCAGCCGTTTTGCCGCGCAGAAATTCAGGCGCGTCGCGACCGATAAAGGTTGCCGTCACATTGCCATCAAAAGTTAGGGCGTCTAAGTCTGCGTCAGCGGGAATAATGCCGCGCTGCTGCAACAGTCGCAGTTGCTGCAAGAAAGCTGGGGAACGGCTGGAAAACTGTAGCGCATCGCTCTGAATGGCATAGAGAATGCGCTCGTAGAAAATTCCGTAGCCGCCGCGTATGACTGTCAGCCCATCTTCGGTAGCAAGCCAGTTGAAGGAAAGGCGCGGCGCAAGATTGTTCCAATCGTAAGTGTTGCTCCCAGCTCTCGAGAGGTTATCAAAATCCCAGCGCAGTCCCAAGTTCAGCGTCAGGCGCGGCGAAACATTGTAGCTATCTTCGACAAAGAGTGCTAAGAGCGTTTGATTGGCACCAAAACTTTCAGGACGCACCTCCACACTGTATGAAAGCACTTCAACATCGCGTGGAATATCAGCAAGTGAAAAGGTAGAGCGTCGTGCAAACTGGGCATCATTGCGCAGTCGCACGGTATAATTGCCGCTTGGATTGCCGCCGCCAAATAGCCGATGCGTCGAGGAAAGCAGGTCAATCCCAGCACGCAAGGTATGCTTGTCATCTATCACTGTAGTGAAGGTTGTAGCAGCTTGCCAAGTTTGTTCAAGCTGGTCGAAAGTGAAACCGGGATGACCAACGATGCCAAGCAGTTCATTTTTGCCAAAGCCACCATCTAAGGTGTCAGAGAAAAGCACAACTTGCGGTTGAGCCCCTTCTTTGGGACGAGCATAGTTCCAGTAGAATTGGCTATACTGCACGCGCGTTTCACTAAAGAGACGAGGAGTGATAATCCAAGTGTGCTTGGTTGCCAGAAGCAAAGCATTTCGGTCTTGAATGCTTCCAGCGCTGGGCTGCACGGCGCCGCCACCAGCATTATCGAGCCCAACGATGCCAACGTTTGCACGCAGTGAAGTTTGATGCGCCGAATTCCACTTGTGGTCAATCTTGCCTGTAAAGAGGTAGCTGTAATTTTGCGAACGGACAACTGCGTTGGCAGCAGGCGTTCTGATGATGTTATCAATTCCGTCTTGAGTGAGTTCTGTGTTGAAGAAAAAGAAGGTCTGATTGAGCACGATTGGTCCAGAAAGCGACAGCCCAACTTGGTTGCGGTTGAACCCATTCCGAATGGGATTGCCATTTTCATCAAGGGGCGAAAAGGCATTAGGTGCATCAATGATGGCACCGGGACGAGAGTAGTAGAAGACTTCACCTTTGAATTCATTGGTGCCGCTTTTGGTCGTGATGTTGACAATTCCGTTGGCAGTACGCCCAAACGCCGCGCTGTATGAATTCGTCAGCACAGCAACATTTTGCGCAATGCCAATTGGCACATCAAACTTCTGCCCGCCTAAAAATCGCTCGTTGTTGTCGAATCCATCGATAAGGTAGTTTGTGTAAAGAGAGTTCTGTCCGTTGATGCTCACATTGGGCGCTTCAGGGAAGTAGCCTGTGGCAGGCGCAACGCCGGGCAAAAAGTAAAGTTGGTTTGAAATTTTGCGTCCATCTGTGGGAATGGTCTGAATTTGAAATTCACTCACATATGAAGAGACTTCCGCATCCGAGCGGTTAATCTGCGGCGCAAAGTCCGCTACCACGGTAACTTCGTCGGAGGCGTAGTCTTTCAGGTCGAGTGTGATGAATCGCCGCTCATCGGCACGTAGCACAATGTCGGTGATGATTGCCTTTTTGAACCCACTGGCTTGAGCTTGAAGCGTGTAACTGCCCGCAGTCGGAAGCGACACAAAACGAAACGTCCCATCTGCGCCGCTAACCGTGCTTTGGGTGATACCCGTTTTAACATTTGTCAGAGTCAGGGTTAGTCCTGCGATAGCTTCACCGCGGCTGTCGCGAACGACGCCTTCAACTATTGCTGTGCCTTGTGCATGCAGGCATAACGGGAAAAGCCATAGAGAAAAAACAGCAAAGTATTTCAAAAAAGTCATCTTCATAGTGCATGAATGAGGATGAAAGTTTTAGGAAAGTTTTGCTTGTGCTATTGGTCAAGAGCCACTCCAGTTGTGGCGCAATGCGAAGAGATGTTAAGGCAGAAGAACTGGCGGAGCGTGTTTGAGTGGCAAGTGTAGGCGCTTTGCAGAGCAGGGCACACGGAAATGCGTGAGGTAGAAAAGCGGACGCTGCATGAACGGCAGAAAGGCAAGTAGCATGAGCGCATAAGACGCATGCCGGCGCGCAACATGAAGCAAGTCAGCTATGCGGTCTAAATCAACGAGCGGTGGTAGCCACGCTGCAGAGCCGCCAAGTGCAGCGATAGCCCGATGCAAATCCTGTTGCACAAATGATGTATGCCATCGGCAAGCATTGCAAAGCATGCCGAAGTGTGGCAAGGCAGTGCGCCGCACACCAATGAGATAAACTCCGCCATCGACAGAATTGCCAAAAACAAAAGGATGCTGTGCTAACTCTGAAAAGGCTTGTTCAAGTAGCGTGCGACAAAGTTCAGGAGTGTCGTTGCCAATGACGAGCACTTCATCGTAGCCCAAAGCGAAGGCATCAGCAAGAGCATGTTGCAGGCGCTCATTAAAATTTTGCCCACGTTGAAGCAAAAAGTGAGCGGCACTGGAAAATTCTGGTGCAGGCTTATCCGCAGCAATCAGCAACTCAGCTTGAGTGCACTGCGCTACATCAATGGTATGAGCAATGAGACGGCGATACAGCTGCTGATGCTGCAAGTAGGAAAGACCACGAAAGCGTTTGGCTTTGATTTCGCTTTCAATAGCACGAGTAAAGAGAAGTATAGCTCGCCGTGCAATCATGACTGAGAACTATCACTCGATGAATGTAAAGACGGTGGCAGCTCGAGAGTCACAAACTGCTGCGATGGAAAAGTATGCAGATTTAGGTGCGGCTCACTGAAGTTGGGCTTGAAGTGCTCATAGTGTTTTTCGAAAAATTCATCGCACCAGAGGCAGATGTTGCCGAGCGCCTGTGCGCGAGATTTGGCATAGTCTTCAGATATGCCTTTGTAGAGTCCCATCTTAAAAGGTTCGCCGTCGTTAAGGGCTTGCCACATAGGATGCTGGATAACGGTTTCAATAGCAGCGTTGAGGTCTTCGTAACGCAAGTCAGCAATTGGCATGCGAGTGCCGGGGCAACAAGGATAGAGGTTGTAGAGTTGAACGGCAACTTCTTGCATGGCATCCTCTTTGCCGCCTGCAAAGCCGCGCGCCCCAGAAGGAATGGCGCAAAAGTTATGCAAGGGGCGACGCAGCATCACATTGGTTTGAACAGCGCGTCCACGCGCCCAGTTACCGCCAATCCAAAAGTCTTCATTAGCGCCCCACATGGAAAATGTCGGTATCGGCTTGGTCAGCCTTGTTTTAGAAATCAAGGCGCCTTCGTTATCGAAAATCATGCCCTTTGCTTCTAACATAGATTTCAGCAGTTCTGCCCGCGCCCCCTTGTGCTTGTGAAAACGGTCGATCGACGCAATATCGATGCGAGTAACATGGTGAGCAAGAATCTCATCTAAAATCTCTGACGTAAGCAAGTCGCCATTGGTTTGAAGCATGTATTGTGTGTGCTCACCGTATTTGTCGTAGAGTGCATCGAGGCAAAAATAGAGCAACTTGCGATTGACAAGCGGCTCGCCGCCAGAGAGCACAATCCGCAACGGCGCATCTTCAAGCGGAGGAAAATGCTCTATCACGGCACGCGCTTCAGGTATGGTGAGCTCAACGGCTTTTGGACGAGAACTGTTGTAGCAATGGTCGCAACGGTCGTTGCAATTATGCGTGATAACCCAATAGAGCGAATCAAGCGGCATACGACTTATCGGTCAGATGGTAAGCTAAATCCAAATTTAGGGAAATGTCTCAAACCTGAAAAGCGCCTTCTCTGCGAAAGCCAAAAAAAGTAACTTTGCCCGCAGCGCAATACACGCATGGCAGAGTTACCTCTCCGTATTCAAACACATTTTGAAATGGAAAAAATTTGTCAAACCTGCTACAGTCAGCGAGTGGTCAGTGTCATTGCCAAAACTGGCGAATACTGTGTGATAGAGATTTCAAACCGGCGCCAGTTGGGACCGGTGCCAAAGGAAATGAACATCGGTGGCGATGAGTACCTTGAGTTTTGCTACTGTTTAGATTGTGGTCAGTTGCAGGGGATATTCCCAGTGCCGCCGATAGCGTTAGAGCAATCAGGTTGAAAGCGACGCCGAGTGTTCTAAAACTTCCCAAGTGTGGTCGGCAAGCAGGCGCACTTTTGCAACAAACTCGAGAGACTGAGCAGAGCGACCCCATTCATGCGGTGCCACCAGCGAAAGAAAATCCTCGCCATTTGGTCGGCGATAGAGGTAATAGACATGCGAGATAACAGGTTCAAAAGACATCTTGGCACGGTAGATGCGTTCTGAAATTTCCACACGTTTTTTGATAGCATTGGCTTGCTCGGCAAGCAATTTCATTTGCTCATAGAGCTGTGCCATCTGCATATCGGTCTGCTGATACATAGCGGCTACCGCCCGACCTTTGACCTTGCCCATGTCTTCAGGTTTGACCAGCGCGCTACCCGAGGTATGCGCATAGGGCAAAAGTCCGGGTATGTCGGTTGTGCGGTCTTTCAGACGCTCTAAATCAATTTTGGAAAGGTCAATCTCGTTTTCTTTCATAGCAAATTGCGACCGAAAAAATTAAGGATGCAAAATAAACCAGTTGCTTAAACGGCAAGGTGTGCAAACAAATTCCACCTATTGAGTGCAAAAAAGTGTTATCTTTGTGAATAACCTTACAACTTCATTTTGCTATGCAAATCATTGACACACAGCCAACACCAAATCCAAATGCCCTAAAGTTCATTGTCAATGGAACCTTTCCACCAGGCTCTCATGCTTTCATGTCTGCCAAAGAAGCCGAAAAAGACCCTTTGGCGAAAGAAATTTTCGCACTCGGCGATGTAACCTCCGTCTTTTACATGAACAACTTTTTAACTGTCAGCAAAACGCCAACAGGCGACTGGAATAAGCTACGCGACGGCATCTTTGCCGCGGTAGCCAAAATTTAATACTGAAAATGCAAGCTGAACACATTGGCTGACCCCAACTGATTGAAAAACGGCACGAAGGCATAATCGAGCGTGAAACTGCTCCACTTTACGCCTGCGCCTGCCGAGAGAGCTCGCGAATCATTGCCGACGATAAGACCAGCGCGTATCCAAAAAAAGTTACGAAACTCAAACTCGGCGCCAATTTTTAGCTGCGTGATGTCAGAAAATACGGTTACGATGTTGGCTTCGAGCAACAGGCGGCTGTCAATCGGAGAAAGAGACCACGAGTAGGCGGCGCCAGCACGAAGCAAGGTCGGAAGTCGAGAAGCCTCGCTGGCTAATTCATTCATGGAGCCGATGTGTTGCAAAGCCGCCGCAAGTCGAAGTTCAGGGGAGAGCAGAAGAGCGCCTGAAATATCGAGAGCCACGCCCACAGCATCATCGATGAAAATGCGCTCGTAGAGAAATTTACCCGTTAATGCTATGGTCAATTGCTCATTGAGTGAATAGGCATAGGATGCACTTAGTGCAAGGTTTTGTGCTGCAAATGTGCCTTCGGGCGATTCAGTGGCGCGTGTGCGAATGGGAATATCACTAACGGTCAGCCACAGGAGCGCAACGCCCAGTGCGCTATTGCCATAGTTGAAATTTGCGGCAGCATAACTGGAGTAAGTATCCAAAAGCCACAGGCTCTGCGACAGCGCGATGCTGGAAGTTTCGCCAGAGTTGAGTAGTGCGGCGTTGTAGTAATTAGCAGCGGCGCCGCGTGCAGAAGCAACGCCAGTATTTGCCATGGCTTGCTCACGTGCGGTGGTGCCAACCTGCAAAAAAGTTAGTCCCGTTTGGGTATATGCAGACGAAGGTAGGACGGAAAAGAGCAGGGCAAAAAAAATCAGAATGTAGCGCGGCATAATTTCCAAGTAAAATGAAAAGGGCTTACGATGAGTGTAAGCCCCAGAAGATAACCAGTGGAACAACTGCCATGCAATGGCATTACTTGTCATCTCGGCTAGCGTCTAAGAGAATGCGTTTTTCCTCGCTGGTGAGCGATTCGTATCCAGAGCGAGAGATTTTATCGAGAATTTCATCGATGCGGTCCTGCGTGATGCGACGATTCGATGAAGAGCGAGAAGATGATGTGCGAGATACATTGGTAGTGAAGGTTTTTTCAAACCATGATTGAAAAGGCAATTCACGTTGCATGACCTTGATGTAGATGTAGCCAATTGCCATACCGCCCAAGTGTGCAAAGTGTGCGACTCCACTGGCAGCTTGGTCGAAGCTGGCAATAAATTCTAGCAAAGCATAAAGGATGACAAGGTATTTGGCTTTAATTGGCAAAAGGAAATAGATGTAGATGTATCGGTCAGGAAACATCATCCCAAAGGCAAGCAGAACGCCATACACAGCCCCAGAAGCACCGACGGTTGGATACATGCCGCTGGTCAGCAAGATGTTGATAAGTCCAGCGCCAACGCCGCAGGTGAAGTAGTAGATGGTAAATTGCTGCGTGCCCCAGTAATTTTCAATCTCTGCGCCGAACATCCACAAAGCAAACATATTGAAGAGAATATGCAAAAAGCCACCGTGCAAGAACATGTAAGTCACCAGCTGCCATATCTCAAACTGACCAGAGTCCAACGTCCAGAGCGCCCCGAAATCCATCAGAATTCGACGCAGCGGTGTGAAGTATTGGAAGAAAAAGACAACGACGTTGGTGATGATAATCAGCTTAATCGCAGGTGGCATGATTGAAAATCCCCCCGGACGATACTCATCATAGTAACTCATATTGCCTCAGTCTGTTGGTTGATGGTTATCTTGAGGAACGCTTCAAAGATGCTAATAATTTTTCGGCTTGTCAAGAAGTTTAATCACATCATGATGGCGAATTTGAAAGCGGCTTGAGCAGATTGCTATATCGAGCCAATGCCTTCGGCGAAATCCCATGACTGACCTGCAGACCAAACCGCCGTCGCAGAAACTCTTCTACTTTTATCCATTCACCATTGTAGCAAACTTCACCAGTCCAAGCGCACATGACGATAGTGTTTTCAGATGCGGCATTATTTTGCAAAGACAAGTCAGGCGCTTGTGCTGATGCAGCAGGATTTGTCGGGACAGTGTGCCCAGCAGTAGAGACCACTGAAGCTAAGGCTTGTTTGCGGCGCTCAATTTTTACTAGAGCATCTTCAACTACTTGAACGAGAGCTGTGGCAAAAGCCGCCCCAGAATTTTTGGTGATGTAGTCAATTGCTCCGAGCTTCATGGCTTCGACGGCGACAGTTTCGCTGCCGTTGCCTGTCATGAAAATGATAGGTGGCGCATTCTGATGTGTTGCCGCATGGCGCAAAACTTCTAACCCATCCATCGCAGGCATGATGTAGTCGACCAGCGCAATGTCGTAGTTCGTGTGTTGATACATCTCAATCCCCGAGACGCCATCGTGCGCAGTGTCGACTGCATATCCATTCTGCCGCAGCACAACCTCAATGAGTCGGGCAAGTGATGTGTCATCTTCAACGACGAGAACCCGTGCTTTAGCTGAAGTTGTCATAGCTTAACATGGTTGGTTACTTATCGTTCAAGGCAGCAATGCCGGGTAACACTTTACCTTCGAGAAATTCTAAGCTGGCGCCACCACCTGTTGAAACATGGGTTACTGCTTTGTCGAGACCAGCTTTTGCAATCGCCGAGGCGCTATCGCCGCCGCCAACAACCGTGATAGCCCCGTGCTTGGTTGCCTCTGCAAGAGCTTTGGCAATTTCAATCGTACCGGTGGCAAATTTATCCATTTCAAAAACGCCCATAGGTCCGTTCCAAACGATAGTTTTCGCATCCAGAATTTCTTTTCGGTAAAGCTCAATCGTCTTGGGTCCAATGTCTAAGCCCATCCAACCATCGGGAATGGCTTCCACATCCACAACCTTCGAGGTGGCATCGGCTTCAAATCGGTCGGCAACCACCACATCAACAGGCAGCAAAAGCGGTATGCCTTTCGCTTTGGCTTTGTCTTGAATGGATGTGGCAACAGAAAGTTTATCATCTTCCACGAGCGATTTGCCTACCGACAAGCCACGAGATTTGAAGAAAGTGAAAATCATGGCGCCGCCAAGCAAAATTTTGTCGACCTTATCCAAAAGCCGTTCCAAGACATCAATCTTGCCAGAAATTTTGGCGCCACCGAGAATTGCTACAAAAGGTCGCTGCGGATGTTCAGTAGCTTCGCCAAGATACTTAAGTTCTTTTTCCATGAGAAATCCAGCTACGGCAACCGGCATGAATTTCGTAATACCCTCCGTTGAAGCATGCGCTCGATGCGCGGTGCCAAACGCATCATTGACATAGATTTCACCAAGTGCCGCGAGTTTTTTGGCAAATTCAGGATTATTGTCTTCTTCATCGTTGTAGAAGCGCAAATTTTCGAGCATCAAAACCTCGCCATCTTTGAGCGATAGGGCTTGCTGCTCTACCTCTGGTCCAATACAGTCATTTGCCATCTGCACGGGCTGACCCAAGAGTTGCGAGAGGCGCTCTGCCGCTGGCTTGAGAGAAAATTCCATCGCGCGCTTGCCTTTCGGGCGACCCAAGTGAGACATGAGAATGACACGCGCACGATTTTTGATGAGAGTTTGAATGGTCGGTAAAGATTCTCGAATGCGCGTATCATCTTCGACGCGACCGGATTTGTCGAGCGGCACATTAAAGTCGACGCGCACCAGCACGCGCTTGCCAGAGACATCAATATCGGCAATGGTTTTCTTGTTCATGTTTTTTACAGCAGAAAGGTTTTGAAAAAAGTTATTGTGATTGTCCAATGCGATATTCACCTTGCACCACTGCACGCACTTGCAAAACATCAGAGGCGCGAACGCGCGCCAGTTGAGGCTGTGCGCCTTGACGCGTGTCAGCTTGCACTTCAATGAGCGCTGCACGAGCGCGACGCAGCGCACGCAGTTCAGCTTCATTGAGTTCGAGAGCGATGGTGCTACGAGCAAGAGTAGTGCTTTCGCCATTTGCGTTCGTCGGCGCCATGTTGATGACGGCAAATTCATTGCGACGAGGAAAAGAAAATCGTTGCTGTGTGTCGTCAAGCAGAATCGGGCGATTGTTGGCGTCTAAGAAAATAAGTCGCAAGCGCATGTTGAGCGGCAAGCCCGATTGAATCTGCAAGGTAAGTTTAGCAGATTGCACATTATCCAGCTCTGGCGGTGAAAGCGATAGCGTGTCGCGTAAGCCAAAGGCGGCAAGATTAAAACGGAATGGTAAACGGAACTTGAGTCCCACACCAACACGGTTGGTATCGGTGATAAACCCAAACTCACGATTAGGATTGACAATTGCCAGCCCACGAATGGCAACGCTACTGGGCAAGCGTGTAAAGACCGATGAAATGTTGCTGTTCTGTGCTGTCAGTGTAAGTCGAGAAGTGGCGCCGGGTCTCAGGTCAAGCGTGATGGGCTGATTGTTTTGCAGAAGCTCAAGAGAGTCACGGGTGCGTGCGCTGAAGGTGACAAACCGTGGCAGTGTGCGAATAAGAAACCCAATCGAGCTTTGAAAGTCCAAGCTCACCTCTGGGAAAAATTGACCGCTAAGCGTATCGATACTACTTAGGTCGAATTCAAGTGGGTCAAGCCTGAAGTTGAAGTCAAGCGGACGGTTCTCATTGACACGCCACACGACGCCTTCAGCGCGTGAGGCAGCAATGCGAGAGGTGCGATACACAGCCGTAAAAGCTACACTGGGATCGACACGAATGAAATCGCGTGCGGCATCAACGGTAACAATCACACGGTAAGGAATCGCTGTATCGCCAATGGTCGTAATGGTCCAGCCCGCCACATCATCGAAGGTAAGAGTGGCTGACCGCAGAGCTGGTGCGATGGTGTCGCGGTCGAAGCGCTGACCTTGACGCGTTACGGTCGGTAAAATCAAGCGAACGCGACCCGTAAGAGGCAAGGGATTGTTAAACTCAACGGTGAGAACCCCGCGGCGAAATGTGCCACTGCGCAGTTTTTCTACCACACCGCCTGTGGCACGCACTGTCCCTTCTTCAACGGAGACTTGATTTTGATAGCGCACTTCCGCCGCACGGTAGGCAATGGTATCTGTGGATTGCAAACGTATGGTCAGCGGTGCAGAGAGGTTCAGCGTTGCCGATTGAGCAGGAATCACGCCTCCGATAATTTGCACGGCAAGCCGTCCAGTAAAACGTCGGTCGGGTAGCAGGATAGAGTCGCGAACTGTTTGTCCTGAACTAAGGCTCGGAATGTTGGCAATGCCAAGCGTAACATTTTGGTTGAGGTCGCGCAGCTCAAGTTGCAAGTTTTCAAAGCGCACGCCCGTGCCGTTGCTTACAACCAACCGGATGCCACCTTCAATGACATCTACAAAGCGAATAAGGTCTTCAAGGCTATACTCAAACGGCGTCGAGCGTAGATTCTCAAAGCGTGGTAATGCAGTTGGACCGCTGGGCAACGATATGCCAGAAGCGGACGCCAGCGTGCCTAACGACTGCGTGGCAACTGCATCAAACTTCGGAATGCGAAGCCGCCGCACGGCAAGCGTGCTCGTTGTGTCAGAAAGAGAAATCGTCAGCGAGTCGCCCACGTCAAACGTGCTGCGGTAAGTGGTGTCATAGACAAACAAGATGTCGCCAGCAGGGGTAATCTCAAGCGGCGGATTGTTAAGTTTGCCGATGAGCGAGCGTGCCGTGTAGTTGGCATTGAGTAGTGGAAATGTTCCAGAAATATCCCACACTGGCGTCAGCGGTGATTCAATACGGCAACTTGCCACAGTGAAAAGCAGCAGCACAAAACTTAAAGCACCAATCAGATATTTTTTCACAGCGGGATAGTGGATAAGAATTATTTCTCTACCTGCAATGAACGAGACGGTCGTAAAGTAAGAATAATTCTCAAAAATCTTAGTGAATGGCATCATATCGCGGACATATTTGGGGTGGATTGTTGTTCTTTGTGCCCTTTGTCATCTTGCTTGTATTCGGCTTCGAGCTCTACAAGCAACCCCTGCCAAACTTAATTGCGCAAGTGGCGATTCTGCTGGGAATTACACTGCTCTTTGCACTCTTTCCGGATATCGACATCAAAAGCAAGGGGCAGCGCATTTTCTACATCATCTTCTTCTGCGTCGACTTATTGCTAATTGTCTCAAGCCATTGGCGAGAGGCCGCCTTTTTGGGACTCTTTGCCATGCTACCGCTCATAGTGGAACATCGTGGCTGGACGCACTCTTTCTGGGCGGCACTGATTGTGCCACTGCCATTTCTCTTGGTGCCAATTTGGTTTGCAAAAACAGGCTGGAAAGCCGGCTTGCCCTATTACCTTGCCGCAGTAACGGGCTACCTAAGTCATCGATTCATGGATGGCATTTTCTTTGGGCGTCAGCGGCGCTAAAGTGGTCGCAGGTTGTGTCATCACAATTACTGCCTTTGCGCAGGCAAGTGGTGCCAAAAAATGATGCAGTGTCGGCTGACACCGTAGAGGTTTCATAGACCACATAGTTCGGTGTATCCAGCACAGCGCGCATATTCATTTGCTTGGCTAATGGCGCAAACTCATCAAAGAGCTCAATCGTCAGTCGCCGCCCAGCCCTCGCAGTCTTCTCAACCACAACCAGCGCACGACCCGGCAACGATAGTGCCTGACGCAAGCCCAAGGTGTCGGAAACAGGTAGATACACATAATTCATCTGCACGCCCCAGCGTTTGGCATTGACATCTACACCGTTCAGGTAGTAGCTGAACTGCGGATTAAAACTCTTTTCCACAAAACGCTTTTGCGAAACCAAGTGAATGAGTTGCACAGGCGCACGCTGCTGAAGATAGTCGCCGACTATCTTTGCACCTGCATACAGTTGCACGAAAGGCAATCCATGAAAGACGGTTTGCAGCGCCGCGCCAGTGCTCACGGCAAGAATGAGCGCAAGCAGAGTAGCGGCACGTGAAGCCATGCGCCGAAGCAGCCACAGTCCAAACACACCTGCGCCACCCAGACCACAGAGCAGACCGAGCCACTGCCCTATCAACGCCACATCACGAGTGAGCAGAGCATCCAAAACTTCACGGTGAAGAGGCTGAAGAAGCGACCACGCACTGGCATAGAGCAAGACCATGAGCGACACTTGTGCAGACCTACTAAGCGGTGCATCTTGCAGCGCATCAAGCAACAGGGCAAGCGATTCGGCAGTGATAAGCGCAAGTGGCGGCAAAAAAAGCAAAGCATACCACAGGAGCTTAGTTTGTGCAAGTGAAAGCAGCAAGAAGGTGAGCGCCGCCCACAGTAACCAAAGCACACGATACGGCTCACGAAACGCGGCTTGATGGGAGAATCGCCATAGCCACATCACGCTAAGCGTGGAAAGCGGAAAGCGAGTCAGCACCACATTGAGGTAGTAAAACACTCCCGTGCGGTATTCGGAAAGCGTCTGGTTGCGTGCAATGCGGTCGGTCAAAAAGAGCTCAACATACTGCTGAAGATACTCGCCGTGTGTGCGGCACATCCACACAAACCATGAAAGTCCTACTGTTAGTCCAATAGCATAAAACACAGCAAGAGCAAGTGTTGCCTTTTTCAAAGAAGTGTAGCGCATAAGCAGGCGATAGAGTTCAAAGAGCGTAAGGGCAAGTGCGGGAAACATGCCAACCAGAACTTTCGAGAGCAGCGCGCCGCCGAGCATCACTCCTGCAAGCGCGGCAAAGGTGAGGCGATTGGTGTCAGTGTAGCGCAGATAGAAGTGCACTTGCAAAAGAGAAAAAACTATCAGCGTGCTATCAAGATGCGCCAAGCGTCCATACCAAAGCAGGAGAGGCAAAAATCCGCAAACGATAAGGGCGCAAAGTGAAGCACAAGGCAAACTTGAGCGCGAGGCACAGAAGACAAGTGTCAGAAGAAAAAGCACGAGCATGATAAGCGAAGGCAAGCGCAGTGCAAATTCACTTAAGCCGAAAATCTTTGCAGAGAGCACCATGAGCCAAATGTGAAGAGGCGGATGAGAAGCCGAGTAAAAACCACCGATAGCATAGTCCGCTTGGTTGAGCCAGCATCCGAAGTGGAGAATGGCTTTGGCGCGCAGAGCGTAGTAGCCTTCGTCGTAGGGCTGAAGCTCAAGCGAAGGAAGTTGCCAGAGTGCGCAGAAGAAAACCGCAAGCAGCAAGCCATAAACGACAAGTGGCGGCAGGGAAAGCGAGCATGAGGTGCGAAGAATGGTGTTGAAACCAAATGGCATGAGATGTAAAGTGTGAAGTTAAAGGCTTGCCGCAGTGTGCCATTGCGCATCAAACTTGCACGGCATCGGGTGGTAGCGTGTAGATTTTCGTTGTGGCAAGCATGCCATGGCGCATGCGGCGACGCACTTCTTCGAGCGGAAGCCCATCGCGCTCAAGCCAGAGTTTAGCCGCTGTGTGTCGAAGACTGTGTGGCGTGATGTTAGCACGAGTAATTCCAGCAGCTTGTAGCCAGTGATTAAGCCGATAGTTGAGTGCGCGTGTGGTCATTCTGGCTTCGCTGATGCGGCGGCTGTGGCTGGCAAGCAGTGGCGAAAGGGGCGTCAGATGTTGCCGTCGTTCCAAGTAGCGCTCAATCTCGAGCCCAAGCGAGAGTGGCACCTCAATCACATCCTCTTTGGTTTTCTTGCCCTTGCCTTGCACATAGAGCACATAGTGTGAAGAAAATTTCTTGAGGTCTTCGACATTGGCTTTAACCAGCTCATGCTCTGATGCCGCCGCTTCAATCATCAAGCGCACGGTGATATAATCGCGGTGGTCTTGCAATTTTTGTGTGGGGATGGTGGCAAGCAATTTTTTGACCTCTGCTTCGGTAAGTGCACCAGCGGTGTGATGCACAGGACGACGATTACCCTTGACCTGTCGAGCTGGATTTTCAGTCAGCAGTTCTTGCTCGACAAAGTAATCTAACAGACGCCGCAGTGAAGTGAGGTATGTTGAAACGGAAACTTCGCTCAAGCGTCGCTCTTGCATCAAGTAGCGTTTATACTGCTCAATGTCTTCAGGGCGAAATTGAAACCACTCATGCGCCACAGCAAAATAGCGCTGAAACTCACGCAGGGCGCGCTGATAAGTCCCGTGCGTCTCTTCACTTTTGCCCTTGAGAAATTCAGAGAGAAATCCTGCAATCAGTGTGTCCAATTTTGATAGCGATAAAATGAGCGTTTTCATATCTCAAGCGTTACGAAGGCAGATGAAACTTACGCAGAATCATTTTAACAACCCCTAAGACTTGCACCGTCGTATCAGACGGTTTGATGAGCCGTTCGCTATACGAGCGATTGGCAGCAATGAGTTGAATGCGAGAATTTGCCACATAGTGCCGTCGCACGATGAAAGTGTCTCGGTCAGCCACGCCGACCAACACACCTTTCTCTGACTCCTTGACAGCACGGCGTTCCAGCACAACCCAATCGCCTTTGAGAATACCGGCTTTATCCATGCCGTCATCGTCAGCGATGGAGATAAAAAAATCGCCGTTGCCAAGTTGTGCTCTATCGAGGTAGAGCACACCGCGCGGCACAAGTTGCAAAGAGGCACGCGACATATCCAACTTCATAACTGGCACGGCACAAGCCGGTTCAGCAGACCCGTTGGTAGAAAATGTAGAAAACTCATCTCGGTAGAGAATCTCTATGGCGCGCGCGCTGCCTGTGGTGCGCCGAATGTAACCTTTTTTTTCAAGCGCATTGAGAGTTTGCGCCACAGCATTGGTGGAAGCGTAGCCTAAGGCTTTGGCAATGTCGCGCACGCTGGGCGCACGGCGATGCTCCGCAAAGTATCGCACAATGAAATTGAAGCAACGGTTTTGCGCTTCAGTCAGTGTATCAAGCATGATAGCCTTCCCCTGTTAAGCCGCTCAAAATTAACCAAAAGCCATACTGAACAAAATGTTCAGTGCATTCGGTTTGAATACTGAACAAAGTGTTCAGTATTTGCCAGTAAGTTAGCCTAAGTCAAGGCGATGCCCGCCGTTGCATCGTCTTTAGCAGTATTCTGAAATAAGCTAAAAATGCTTGAAAAATCAACAAAAAAAGCTGAAAAAACTTTGACAAATGCCAAATGTTTTTAGTAAATTGGCGCTGTGGGAAAAAGTGGGAAATTGTGGAAACAGGTGAGAATGGGAAATGTAGGCAAAGCGGCTGAGTAAGGTGGTCTAACGAGGGAGCACCAATGCCAGAGTTCAGGGGCACAGAACAGCATAATCTTGATGACAAGGGGCGGCTAATGATTCCGGCACGCTTTCGCAGAAAGATGATAAGTGATAAGCCGGGCACAGCTTTGGTATTGGTGAAAACCCCACGCGGCAACATGGAGCTCTATGAGCAAGAGAGTTGGAAAGAGCAACGAAAAAAACTTGACCAGCTCTCTGACTTCAACCCAGAGGAAAGGCGGCTGAAAACCTACATCTACGCAAATCTCGACGAGGTGGAGTTAGACAAAAGCGGACGCATTAGCTTGCCGAAAAGATTTTTGGAAGAGTGTGGCATCACAAAGGAAGTCACGCTGGTTGGAGCTGAAAACAAAATCGAACTCTGGAATCCAGACCGATTGAGAGAATTTCTGAACCGTCCGCCCGAAGAGTTTGAAACGCTGACGCAACGTGTGTTAGGATAGCCGAAAAGATGGAATATGTGCATATACCTGTATTGCTAAACGAAGCCATAGATGGGCTGGTCACGAAAGCAGGCATCTACATCGATGGCACCATAGGAGGAGGTGGACACTGTGAAAAGCTCTTGCAGACCCTGCAAGCCAAAAACTGGCTGGAGCGTTCTTTGGTAATTGGAATCGACCAAGATGAGGTAGCACTGAAAGCGGCAGCGGCGCGACTGATGCCACGCTATGGTGAATACTGCCGAATTGTAGAAGGCAATTTTGCAGAGATGAAAACGCTACTGCATCGCATTGCGGGTGAAGACGCAAAGGCACAAGGCATTTTGCTGGATTTAGGTGTGTCTTCAGCACAGCTTGATGAAGCCTCGCGTGGCTTTAGTTTTCAGAAGTCTGCACCGCTCGATATGCGAATGTCCAAGCGCACTAAGCTCACAGCGAAAGAGGTCGTGAACCGCTACGACGAGCAAGCATTGCTCAAGCTCCTGCGCGACTACGGCGAAGAGCGGCGTGCACGAGAGATTGTCAAGCGCATTGTGCAAGCACGCAAACTGAAACCAATTGAGACGACGGATGAACTGGCAGAGCTCGTGCGCAAAAGCTACTTGCCGCATCAGACGCGTGAGCAGATAAAATCGCTGGCAAGGGTGTTTCAAGCAATTCGCATTGAAGTCAATGAGGAGTTGGAAGCCCTGAAGGCGGCACTGCAGCAAGCTGAAGACATCTTGGCAAGTGGAGGCAGGCTGGTCGTGATTGCCTACCATTCACTGGAAGACCGAATCGTGAAAGTCTTCATGCATGAAAAATCGCAGGACGATTGGGGAGAAAAAGGTTTGCCGCTCACAGCGCCGCTACGCAAGGCAACGATGCGACTGATTACCAAAAAGCCAATCGTGCCCAGCGAAAGCGAAATTGAGCAAAACACACGCGCACGAAGCGCCAAATTGCGTATTGCTGAAAAACTATAAAGTAAATCAACAGCGGAAAATGGATAAGAGAGCAGAAGAACAAACCAACCACATCTTCATGAGCAAAAAACCGATGCCCGATATGATATTTGATGGGATAAAGGTGGGAGCAGACTATGCTGATGTACCTGTCTTTGATACGCCGAATCCCGAACCGCTTCCAGCTTCGATGCCCTTCGATGCAGAGTCTCTGAAAAAGAGTGAGCGCCCTGTCTTCGCTGAAAAGCAGGCGCCAGAGCATAACCCTGAGCAGGATGCACTACCGGCGCCAAAGAAAAAACTGCGTGAAAAGGCGCAAGAGAAAGTGGAGTCGATTTTAAATCTGCGCACATTTCTTTTTGTCGCAGGACTGACGGCACTACTGGCACTCTACATCTCTAATGTCATTGCCATCAATCGTCTCTCGGGCGAGACCGAGTTGCTCAAGAAAGAGCTCGAAGATGCGCGCAGCGTAAATGTAGAGCTGGATAGCAAACTCAAAGCCTTGCAGCGTGTGGAACATGTCAGTGCGGAAGCCTACAAGAAATTGGGACTGCGCTACAAGACCGAGCCACCCGTTGAGTTGAATGCGGAGTAGTAACCTGACAACGGTAAGGAAGCATGCTCTAAAGCCGACATAGAGGTGCTTCCTATACCGATAAATGTATGAAAGATGCTATGAGCGAAAGCATAAAGCAAGATAAAACGATGCTCAAACAAGGACGCTTGCGTCTTGTGGTTGTCTTTGGCGGGTTAATCGTACTGGCATTGGGCGTGGTCGGGCGTTTGGTGTGGGTGCAGATTCTGAATGCGGAAGAATATCGAAGAAAGGCACAGCGCCAGTATGAGTTCAGAGAAACTGTAGCAGCCCTGCGTGGCGACATCACTGACCGCAATGGCAAACGCTTGGCAACGAGCTTGACCAGCATCTCCTTTGCAGCAGACCCAAAGATGGTGGAAGATAAAGAAGGCTTGGCAACACTATGTGCGCGCGCATTTGGAAAGCCAAAAGAATACTATCTCAAAAAGCTGAATGAAAAAACGCGCTTTGTTTGGCTCGAGCGCAATCAATCGCCGACAAGTGCAGAAGCATTGCTCTCACTGGATATAGATGGGCTTATCATCCGCAAGGAAGCACATCGACAGTATGAAAATTTGGCGTCGCAAGTTATTGGCTTTGTGGATGCCGATAACAATGGCATTAGCGGATTGGAGAAGCAGTTGGATAAATACCTGCGTGGCAAAGATGGCTTTTTGACCATGCAGCGAACTGCAACAGGCAAAGCCTTTCCAGCAATTGGTGCGCCAAGAGAAGAGGCGATTCCCGGTTGCCGAGTTGAGCTCACGATTGATGCTGATGTGCAAGCCATTGTCGAAGATGAGTTGCAGCAAGGACTGCTGAAATCAGAAGCAAGCGCTGGCATGGCGATTGTCATGAATGTTCACACTGGAGAAATTCTGGCTATGGCAAATGCACCAGACTTTGACATGAACAATAAAGCAACCTACACGCCTGATGCCGTGCGCAACCGTGCCGTAACCGATGCTTTCGAGCCCGGCTCAACTTTCAAGCTCATTGTGGCAACAGCTGCCACACAACACGGTATCGTGCAGCCATACGATAAAGTCAATGCACAAAACGGGCGATACACTGTTCAAAACCGTGTCATTACCGACCATGAAAGGTTTGGGGTATTGACCTTCAAAGAAGCGATTGCACACTCGAGCAATGTGGTGGCGGCAAAGACCGCACTCAAATTAGGCAGAGAAAAATTCTACGCCATGGCAAAAGCGTTCGGCTTTGGCGAAAAGACCTACATTGATGTGCCGGGCGAAATTGCTGGCGTGCTCAAACCAATTCATGAATGGTCGGGCATTTCGCTGCCATGGATGGCACAAGGCTACGAAGTGCTGGTAACACCCATTCAACTCATCACCGCTTATGCAGCGCTGGCTAATGGCGGAAAACTCATGAAGCCATTTGTGGTGCGGCGAATTATTGACCCAGACGGCAAAATCGTGGAGAGCCATTCACCAGTGGTGCGTCGAGAAGTCATCAGCCGTGAGGTAGCAGAAGTGGTAAAGGGTTATTTCAAAGCGGTGGTCGATAGCGGCACAGGCAGAGCGGCGCGCATTGAGGGCGTCTCGGTGGCTGGCAAAACTGGGACAGCACAGCAATTTGAGGCAGGTAGCTATCGAGCAGGTAAGTATGTGGCATCCTTTGTTGGCTTCTTCCCTGTTGAGCAACCAGAGTTTGCCATCTTGGTGATGATGGTTAATCCAACGAAGGGCTACTACGGCGGTATGGCGGCAGCGCCAGTATTTGCAAACATTGGCGCACGAATGCTTTCCACATTGGGCGATGCCTATCGCAAAAAAATAGCTGGCAACCTTGCGCCATCCAAAGAGAAAATCTTTTTGGATACCGTCAAGTCGGTAACTGTCCCAAATGTGTGCGGGCTCACAGCAAAAGAAGCCAAAGCCTTTTTGCGCCTGCATCAGCTTGATTTTAAGCGTGAAACGGAGCTGGTCGATGCCGAAAAACAAGTGGTCATTCATCAAGGCATAGAGGCAGGGAGGCGCGTGCCTGTGTGGTCGAAAGTGCCACTGACATTCTCTCAAGCAGAAGAGAGCGAAACGGGCATGAAAATGCCACTGCTCATTGGACTGCGTGCCGATAGAGCACTCTATGAAGTTGGTCGCCTTGGCTTGCAGCTCGAGCTGCAGGGCAAAAGCGGCAAAGTGGTGGCACAATCGCCAAAGGCGGGAGAGCCAGTTAAACAAGGGCAACCATGCACACTGACTTTGAATTAAGATGACCTTGAACGATGTGCTTCAACTGCTTGCGCCGAGTGAGGCTCTCAATCTTGAACAGGTATCCGAGCATGGTGCTGTGAAGATTGAAGGCATTGTCTATGACTCGCGCAAAGTCAAGCCGGGCACGCTATTCGTGGCAATCAAAGGCTTCAAGACCGATGGGCATTTGTTCATTGAAAATGCTGCACAAAACGGTGCCGCAGTGGTGGTATGCGAAGAATTGCCAGCGCAGCGCCATGCGCCGTGTGTCTATCTCAAGGTAGAAGATTCGCGCAAGGCACTGGCAAAATTAGCCAAAGCCTTTTATGGCAACGCCAGTGACAAACTGACCATTATCGGCGTAACAGGCACAAATGGCAAAACCACCACGACATTTCTCATCAAGTCAATCCTTGATGCAAGTGGCATAAAAGCAGGGCTAATTGGCACAATTGAATACCAAATTGGCGACGAAGTGCTTGAAGCAGAACGCACTACGCCAGAAGCAGTAGAGCTGCATGCGTTCTTTGACAAAATGGTAAAAGTGGGATGCACGCACTGCGTGATGGAAGTGTCATCGCACTCGCTGGCGCTAAGACGCACAGATGGCATTCGCTTTCAGGTCGGTGTCTTTACAAATCTCTCACGCGACCACTTGGATTTTCATGGTACGATGGAAAATTATTTCAAGGCAAAGAAAATCCTTTTTGACAATCTGGATGAGCGGGCGGTAGCGGTAACAAACTGGGACGACGACTATGGCAAGCGCATCGTAAGCGAGTGCAGAGCACCGGTGATAAGCTACAGCGTGTCAGGCGAGGGAGATACAACGGGACGAGCCGTGCCCAGCAAAGCCACACTCTCGGCGCAAGTCTTGCACTACGAGCTTGGCGCCACTTCAGTGATTCTGAATGTAAAAGGTCAGACACACATTCATGCCTTTGGGCTCATTGGGCGATTTAATCTCTACAACATTCTGGCAGCATATGGTGTAGGGCTGGCGCTGGGACTTTCGCACAACGCTATCGTGAATGGTCTGGCAAAGTGCCGAGGCGTGCGCGGACGAATGGAACAAATCTGGTCGAAAGACCGGCGCTGCGCCATTGTTGATTATGCACATTCGCCTGACGCTTTGGAAAATGTCTTGCGCAGCATTCGCGAGGTGATGCCAAAAGAAGGAAAACTCATCACGGTCTTTGGATGCGGCGGCGACCGCGATAGAGGCAAGCGCCCAGAAATGGGACGCATTGCCGAAAGTCTTTCAGATGTGGTTATCCTGACATCAGATAATCCACGCAGTGAAAATCCTGAGACCATCTTAGATGAGATTGAGGCAGGAATGAGCAAAACCAAGATGTATTACCGAATCGCTGACCGTGAGAAGGCTATCGAGAAAGGCATAGAGTTGCTTCAGCAAGGTGATGTGTTGCTCATTGCAGGCAAAGGTCATGAGACCTATCAGGAAATTCAAGGCGTGAAGTATCACTTTGATGACCGAGAAGTGGTCGAGAAATTTTTCAAGCTAACCAAGTGAAGGGTGTGTGCATTAACTAAAGAAGATTTGTGCGAAGTTGGGCAAGTCATCGGCGCGCTGGAGCGTGTGGCTCAGCCTAAAGCCGTGATTGATTCTCGCAAAATTGTGGGCGGAGAAATCTTCTTTGCCCTGAAAGGGGAGCGCACAGATGGACACAATTTTATAGAAGAGGCTTTGCAGCGTGGCGCGGCACTTGCCGTGGTCAGTGAAGCATGGTATAAGGATAACAAAGAAAAGTTCTTTGACAAGCTGTTAGTGGTGCCTGAAGTGCTAAGTGCTTTGCAAGCTCTAGCGCGTCTTTACCGGCGAAAGTTCACGGTGCCTATTGTCGCCATCGGCGGTGGAAGCGGCAAAACAACCACCAAAGAAATGATTGCCGCTGTCTTGCGCACAAGCTACAACACACTGGCAACCGAAGGCAATTTGAACAACCATATTGGCTTGCCGCTGACACTCTTTGGATTGCGTGAGGCAACAGAAATCGCCGTGCTCGAGATGGGCATGAATCACAAAGGCGAAATGCTGGAGCTCTGCGAAATCGCTGAACCGACGCACGGACTGATTACCAACATCGGCAAAGCACACATTGAGTTCTTTGGCACACTGGAAGCCATTGCCGAAGCTGAAGGCGAGCTGTTTGAGTGGTTGGGCAAAAGTGGCGGCACAGCCTTTGTCAATGCTGACGATGCATGGGTCATGCAGGTTGCCGACAAGGTGATGCAAAAGATGCTTTACGGCATTGTAACGCCAGCGCATCCGAATCGGCGAGAAGTCTTAGACCTCTATGCCGAAGAAATCGGACTGGATGAACGAGGGCGACCAACATTCAAACTGGCGACTCAAGAAGCAGAAGAAGTGCTCAAGCTGCGCATGTCAGGACGGCACAATATCACCAATGCCTTAGCGGCAGCAGCAGTAGGACTGAACTTCGGCATATCGCTGGCACAAGTGAAAGCGGCGCTCGAGAATTTTGAAATCAATCCTGCGCTGAAGCGCATGGCAGTCTATGAGCAGCAAGGCGTCATCATCATCAACGATACTTACAATGCAAATCCTGAATCGATGCGCTGTGGCTTGCAGACGTTGAAGAGTATGAAGCACAGTGGAAAGAAAATTGCCGTGCTGGGCGATATGCTGGAATTAGGCGCACTTTCTGAAAGCGAGCATACACTGCTCGGTGAGTTTATTTCGCAGCTCGAGTTAGATGTGCTATTTGTCTATGGCGAAGCCATGAAAGCAACGCTCAATGCGGCAAGGGTGCCAGCGAAGCAACACTTTGAAAGCAAAGCACAGTTGGCTGAAAGCTTGAAAGGGTTGCTGCAGCCTGGCGATGCTGTGCTCTTCAAAGGCTCACGAGCGATGAAAATGGAAGAGGTCATAGAAATGATGCAGGCTCATCACTAAACAAGCATACAGGCATAAAAAACCATACATGAAAGGCGTGAAAACATGCTGTATTACCTACTCAAATACCTAAATGACATGTATGACATACCGGGACTGGGTGTCATCAATTACATCACATTCCGAGCAGGTGCAGCAGCCGTAACAGCGTTCATGATTTCAATGCTATTAGGACCAAAGCTTATCGCGTATTTGAAAGCGAGAGTGATTGAGCCAATCAAATTAGAAGCACCAGAGACACACCACAAAAAGGTAGGTATTCCAACGATGGGCGGCGTATTGATAATTATCTCGATTGTCGTCTCAGGATTGCTGTGGACGAAGGTTACTGATTCTTTCAGCTGGCTGATTTTGCTCTCGGTGGTGTGGATGGGTGCAGTCGGATTCTACGATGACTATCTCAAGGTCGTAAAGAAAGTCAAAGGCGGCTTGGCAGAGCGCTACAAGCTGGCGGGGCAAATCGTGTTGGGTGTATTTGTGGCTGTCTATACTTACATCGTGCCAAAGTTCAGTGTGTTGCTGTCGCAAACCGAAGTGCCCTTCTTCAAAAACTGGGTGATTGATTACAACGGGTTTTACATCCCTGTATGCATTTTCATCATCACGGCAGTATCGAATGCGGTCAATCTCACCGATGGGCTGGATGGATTAGCGGCAGGGTGTGCAGCGATTGTGGTCTTGACGCTGGCGGGGTTTGCCTACTTGACCGGCAATGTCAAGTTTGCCAACTATCTCAACATCACCTACATCGAGGGTGCAGGCGAAGTAACAGTATTGGCGCTGGCAATTGCGGCGGCGTGCATTGGGTTTTTGTGGTTCAATTCGCATCCGGCGGAAGTCTTCATGGGCGATACAGGGTCGCTGGCGCTGGGCGGAGCGATTGCCGTCATTGCACTGCTCATAAAAAAGGAGTTGCTTTTGCCTGTGTTGGCAGGAATTTTCTTTATCGAGACGGTCTCGGTCATCATTCAGCGGACATGGTTCAAATACACGAAGAAAAAATATGGTGAAGGGCGGCGGGTCTTTAAGATGGCACCACTGCATCATCACTTTCAGCTCTTGGGGTGGCCAGAAGAAAAGGTGGTGATTCGGTTTTGGATTATAACGATTCTGTTGGCACTAACAAGTTTAATTACGCTCAAACTGCGATGAAAGCCAGTGAGGTCAAAGGCAAACAGGTGGTGATTATCGGTGGAAAAAGAAGCGGACTTGCAGCGGCACGATTGCTCAAAAAGCATGGGGCAAAGGTGTTTCTATCGGAGCGAGAAGCCTTGCTGGATAAAGCCTTAGAGGAAGAATTGCAGCGCGCAAAAATCAAATATGAGTTTGGCGGGCATACTGAAAAAATCTTCGATGCCGATTTTGCCGTGATTAGTCCGGGCGTGCCATCCAACGCACCAGTGGTGCAGCAATTGCAGCGCGCAAAAATTCGGGTCTTTAGTGAAATCGAAGTGGCAAGCTGGTTTTGCCGAGCAAAAATTGTTGCCATCACAGGCACAAATGGAAAGACGACGACGACCTTGCTGACAAAATCCATCTTCGAGCGAGATGGTAAAGAAAAAGGTTACCGTGCTTTTGCTGTCGGCAATATTGGGCAGCCATTTTCAGACTATGTGGATGAAATGACGGAAAAAGATGTAGCGGTCGTGGAAACAAGCAGTTTTCAATTGGAACACTGCTTTAGCTACAAACCAAAGGTCGCCATCATTACGAACATCACGCCGAACCATTTGGATAGATATGCCACGTTTGAAGACTATGCGGCGGCAAAGTATCGCATCTATCAGCGGCAAACGAAGAGCGATGTATTGATAGCAAACTTGGACAACGACACACTGGCAAATCACTTTGGCAAAGCAGAGGTGCGAAAAAAATTAAAGATGCGCTTCATTCCAATCAGCCTTGAGCGCGACCTCAGCCGACGCTACGCCGAGTGTGGCTATCTCAAGGCAGGATGCTTGGTGCTAAAAGTGGATGGACAAAAGGAAATCCTAATGAAAGAGGAGGAAATTTTGAACAACATCAATTTTCGTGGCAGGCATAATGTCTATAACTCGCTGGCGTCAGCAATAGCGGCACGCGCTATGGAAGTGCGAAAAGAAACCATTCGCGAAAGCATCATGAGCTTTCAGGGCGTAGAGCATCGCATTGAGTTTGTGAGGGAATTGGACGGCATACACTTCATCAACGACTCAAAATCAACCAGCGTCGATGCCTTGTGGTATGCACTCGATACCATTCACGCGCCGATTGTGCTCATCATTGGCGGACGCGACAAAGGCAACGATTACTCAAAGGTTGTGCCGCTGATTACCCAAAAGGTCAAAAGCATCATCGCCATCGGCGAATCCAAAGACAAAATCTACGATACCTTCGCCAGCAAAGTCAAAGTCATCAAAGCCGAGACGATGGATGCGGCGGTCAAAGCGGCTTACAGTGAAGCAAAACCCGGCGATACAGTGCTGCTTTCGCCTGCCTGTGCCAGCTTCGATATGTTCAGCGGCTTTGAAGAGCGCGGCGAGGTTTTCAAAAGATTAGTCGGAAGTTTGTAGTTCTGTTCTTTGATAGCCTTCAAATTGTGATGCAACTTCAGTCGAGAGCGGTCTCCACCAGGAGACTGCTCTGCGGCTGAAGATTGAAGGCAAAGTGTGCAAGGAATTCAAATGAGAGGTTAGTATGTCAATTATCGTCGACCACATTCCATCGCTATCAGGCAAGGGGAAAGAAGCGCCAGAAGAAGAACGGGCGCAAAGCCAGCTAAGGCAAATGATAAGCGGCAGCCTTGTGCCTGAAAAGACCTTTGAGAGCTTGGCTGGAAAATTGCTACTGCTGTTGGTCGTGATTTTGATGTGCATTGGGGTCTTGGCAGTCTACAGCAGCGGTGCAGGCTGGGGCGCCAAAAAGTTTGATAGCGATGCTTACTTCCTGTGGCGACAAGCGGCATACGCTGTGCTCGGATTGGTGGTCATTTTCATCGTGGGCGGAGTGGATTACAAAGTGCTCAAATCCTTCAGCAAGATGATTTTGGTCGTAAGTCTTGTGCTCTTGGCGATGCTACTGGTGCTAAAAAGTCTGGGCATCATCACTGGTGCAGCGCGCTGGATTGGCTACGGGCGAGTCAAGTTTCAGGCGTCGGACTTAGCCAAATATGCACTCATCGTCCACTTAGCGACGATGCTTTCCGAGAAACAGCGCTACATCAAGGATTTGGAGCGAGCATACTATCCAATGCTCATGGTGATTTTAGCCGTATGCTCACTGGTGGCGCTTGAACCAAATTTCAGCACCGCAGCAGTGCTCATGGTGATTGGCTTTGCGATGCTGTTCATCGGTGGGGCAAGTCTCAAGCACCTTGCGCTGACGCTATTGCCGATGGTGCTACTGGCAACGGTCTTTGCGCTGTCTGCCGATTATCGCAGAGAACGCCTTTTGACATTTGTGGGCATCGGAAGCCAGAAAGCCAGCTATCAAGTCGAGCAAGCATTGATTGGCTTGGGCAATGGCGGGCTAACGGGACTGGGGATTGGCGCAAGCAAACAGCGTGAGCTTTTTCTGCCCGCATCATACAACGATTTCATCTTTGCCATTTTCGGTGAAGAGTATGGCTTTATCGGTGCGGTGGCGTTGCTTTTGCTCTTTGGTGGAATCATGGTCTGTGGTCTCCTGATTGCGCAAAATGCGCTGGATGATTTTGGCAAATTTTTAGGGTATGGCATCACGATTGCGCTGTGCTTGTATGCGTTTGTCAATGCAGGCGTGGCGTGTCAGCTTTTGCCGACTACAGGATTGCCGATGCCGTTCGTAAGCTATGGCGGCAGTGCCATGCTCTTCAATGCCTTTGGCGTTGGCGTGCTCATCAGCATTTCTCGTGAGAAGAAGCGACTGGCAAGAGGCAAAGAATCTGGAGAGGCGCTCAAACAGAAAAGTGAGACGCATGCATGAACAGCATAACTGCGATGACAAACGATGAGAATCATTTTTGCAGGTGGTGGCACAGGTGGGCATCTCTATCCAGCTGTGGCGATTGCAGAGCAGGTGTTGAAGTTGGAGCCCAATGCCGTGATTTCATTTGTGGGAACAGAAAAAGGCATTGAAAGCACCGAGATACCGAAGTTAGGCTATACGCTTCACATCATTTCAGCCGTGAGCCTGAAGCGTGGCTTTTCGCTGAAGACGCTCTTTGAAAATTTGAAATTCCCATTTCAGTTCTATGAAAGCCTGAACGAGTGTAAGCGACTGCTCTTTCAAGAAGAGCCAGATGTAGTAGTAGGCACAGGTGGGTTTGTCAGTGCGCCGGTCGTCTGGCAGGCGCAGCAGTGGGGTATTCCAACGCTAATTCAGGAGCAGAACGCCAAACCGGGATTGGCAACGCGCTGGCTGGCACGCCGAGCTGACGAAGTGCATCTATCCTTTCTGGAATCGCTGGACTACTTTGACCGTGATGAGGTGTTTGTAACAGGCAACCCGACGCGTGAGTTGAAAGTGTATCCAAAAGCGGAAGCGTGCGATTTTTTCGGCATAGATGCCATGCGCAAAACGCTACTGGTCTTCGGCGGGAGCTTGGGCGCACGCTCAATCAATCGTGCCGTAGCGGCGTGGCTCGAGCAAGCCTTGGAAAAGTTCAATGTAATTTGGCAAACGGGAAAACTGGATTTTGAAAGCATCGCCGAGCGCGTGGGCAAAAAGAAAAATCTCTGGCTGGGTGCATTCATTGACCGAATGGACTATGCGTATTCGGCGGCGGACTTGGTGCTCTGTCGCGCTGGGGCATCGACGCTGGCAGAGCTGTGCAACTTAGGCATGGCGGCAGTCTTGGTGCCGTATCCGTTTGCAGCTGCCAATCATCAAGTTCACAATGCGGCTGCACTGGCAGCACAAGGCGCCGCTGAAATGATTTTGGATAAAGACATCGGTAGCACAAGCGCCAAACAGAAAATTTTTGACCTGATGGAAAACGATGAACAACGCTTAACCATGCGTGCAAATGCAAAGAAACATGCGCGACCGAATGCCGCGCTAAAAATTGCAAAACGCGTGATTCGACTAGCAAAAGAGTATCAAATGCAAGACAGTGAAGACTAACGCTATCAAATACAGCTCACTGGGGCGCACCAAACGTGTGCATCTGGTTGGCATTGGTGGTGCAGGCATGAGCGCCATTGCGGAGCTCTTGCTCAAGCGCGGCTTCGAGGTGAGTGGCTCCGACCAACAGCGCAGCGAGATTACCGAGCGGCTCAAAGCACTGGGAGCAACGGTCTGCATCGGGCATAACAAAAACATCATTGAGGGAGCAGATGTGGTAGCATATTCCTCGGCGGTCAATCCTGAAACCAATTCCGAGACCGTTGAAGCGAAGCTGCGTGGCATTCCCGTCATCAAGCGCGATGAGCTACTGGGCGAACTCATGCGACACAAAATTGGCATTTGTGTAGCTGGCACGCATGGCAAGACAACCACGACCACCATGATTGGCGTGCTCTTGCAAGAGTGTGGCTTAAATCCAACTGTGCTCATTGGCGGCATTTCGGACTATTTCCAAAATCTGACGCAGATGCAAGGCAGTGCCATTGTGGGCGATAGCGAATTCATGGTGGTAGAAGCCGATGAATACGACCGCACGTTTTTGAAGCTGACACCGACAATTGCCGTCATCACCACGCTGGAAGCCGAGCACTTGGATACTTACAAAGACATCAACGATGTGCGAGCGGCATTTGTGGAGTTTGCAAACAAGACGCCGTTTTACGGTGCAGTCATCTGTTGCGGCGATGAGTTTCACATCATGGAAATTGCGCATCTCTTTGAGCAAAAAGTCATCACATATGGCACGGGTGAAAATTGTGATTATGTGGCATCCGATATAGCGTCGCATCATCTGACGACCACGTTCAAAGTTCGCTATCGTGAAGAGCCGCTGGGCACGTTGGCGTTGCATGCTGTGGGGGTGCACAATGTCAAAAATGCGCTGGCGGCAGTAGCAGTGGCGCGTGAAATTGGCTTAGAGTTTGAAGACATTCGTAAGGCGCTGCTGAAGTTTCATCCCGTGCGGCGGCGCTTTCAACTCAAGTTGCCTGAAACCAGCAGGGTTATCGTCGTCGATGACTATGCGCATCATCCTACTGAGGTGCGAGTAACGCTTGAGGCAGCACGAGAGGGCTGGAAAGAGCGCCGCTTGATAGCTGTCTTTCAGCCGCATCTGTATTCGCGCACGAAACATTTTGCCAAAGACTTTGCGCGTGCTCTTACGCTTGCAAGTGAAGTCTTCATCACAGAAGTCTATGCGTCGCGTGAAAAAAAGGAAGATTTCCCAGATGTGTCAGGCGTGATGATTGAGCAAGAGATGCACAAGCTGGGATACACCAATGCCTATTTCATTGCCGATAGGAACCTGCTGCTGGCAGGCGTCTTGAGCGCAGTGCGTGATGGCGATATGGTGGTGGTCATGGGCGCTGGCGACATTACAAGGTTTGCCGATAAACTGGCAGAAGAACTTAGAAAACCTAATTAAGCCGCTAATGGCGATTCAATTTCAACTGGCATCGAAGGAACTCCCGCTCATTTTGGTCAAAGCGGAGCTCAAGGGAAAAAACAAGTCGCGACTCGTTACGGCGATTGTGGATACAGGTGCAACTGGCTGCGTCATTACAGAGGAGGTGGCAAAGGAGATGGAATTTGCGCATCTCGAGGTGCCGAGCGAAGAAAAAAGTGCGCATGGCATTGGTGGTGCCATCCCGATTGAGTTTGTGCGAGCCGATGAAATTCGGTTGGATAAAGCCGTCGCAAAACGCTTGCGTGTGGCCGTCATGGATATGTCAATGATTCATAACCAGTTCAATTTGGTCGGCATTTCACAAAAGCGAAAAGTCGAGATGATTTTAGGCTTCCCATTTTTCAAGGGTCGCAAACTCACTATTGACTACTCAACGCGAACGCTGAGTTTGAAATGATTACGCTCGAGGAACTAAGGAAAGCGGTGCGTGGCAAGATTAGGCTAAACGAAAATCTTGCCAAATACTCCAGCTTCAAAATTGGAGGCAACGCCGATTTCTTCATCGAGCCGTGCGATAAAGACGATGTGCTCCGTGCCGTGCAGTTCTTTCACGACCGTAACCTGCCATGGCGAGTCTTGGGACGCGGCAGTAATGTGCTCATCAACGACGAAGGCGTGCGTGGCGCAGTCATCTCGCTACGAGAAAATTTGGAGAAGGTCTGCATCGAGGGCGAATGTGTCTATGCTGAAGCGGGCGCCGACTTGCCTGCGTTAGCCATGCAGACATTGAGGCAAGGCTTGGGCGGATTGGAAAATCTCTCGGGCATTCCGGGCAGTGTAGGCGGTGCAATTTTGATGAATGCAGGCGCTTACGGCAGAGAAATTTTTGAACTCATCGAGTGGGTCGAGGTCGTGCGTTGCGGCAAAATCGTGCGTCTTAAAAAGTCAGAGATTCGCTACGAGTATCGCAACACGGACCTGCACGACGATGTGATTTTGGCAACAGAAATGCGGCTGAAAAAGCTCTCGCCCAGTGAATTAGAAATCGCTATGCAACGCCGCAAAGAGTGGATGGAAAAACGTCGTGCCACGCAGCCCCTGAATTTGCCGAATGCCGGGAGCATCTTCAAAAATCCGCCGCCTGATGAACATGGCAAGCCACGCTACGCTGGGGCGCTCATCGAAGCCTGCGGTCTAAAAGGGGTGCGTCATGGCAATGCCCAGATTTCGGAAAAGCATGCCAACTTCATCATCAATCTTGGCAATGCCAAAGCGACCGATGTGTTAGCCCTGATTGAGTTGGCAAGGCTGGAGGTCAAAAAAAAGTTCGACATCATGCTGGAGTTAGAAATCAAGCTCATCGGTTTTGAGAACGCAAGTATGCCGCGCCATGAGTGAGCAAAGGGAGCAAAAAAAAGTAAGCAACCGCTTTGTGGAGCTGGAGCAGGAGCCGGTGTCAAATCCGATACCTACTGCCAACGACTATGCGGAAAAGTGTGCGCAAGAAACGCTGTCTTCGCAAGAGAAGCAAAGTGAGCATGATGAGGGTTCAGCAGCAGAGGCATCACAAAAAAGTATGTTGGCGCGCCCGAATCTTATTGTGCTGATTGGCGTGGTGGGTGCACTTGTGGCACTTGGGGTTCTGGCAAGCTGGTGGGTGCAGCATGTTTCGCTCAGTGAATTTGTCATTACAGGCAATCGCTGGGTGAAGACCGAGACAATTGCCGAGCGCATCAATTTCTTGTTAGGCAAAGCCATGCGAGAAATTCATTTGGCAGAAATTGAAGATACGCTTTGCTCGACGGTGTGGATTAAGAAAGCCATTGCCACGAAAGAGTTTCCGAGCACGATTCGCATCAAAGTTGTGGAGCGCCAATTTGTAGCCTTCACATCTATTGCAGGACGTTTGAAAGTCGTTGGCGATGATGGGGTATTAGCAGATGCTGAGCCAGAATTTTTGGGCAAAGTGCGACTGCCATGGCTATCAGGTGTAGAGACTGTGCGGCGTAATCGGCAAGGGCTATGGGCTTTGGATTCAGCAGAAGCGATGCCAGCATTGCAATTGCTAGCGGCATTGCAGCGGCGCGAAAAATCCCAAGCCATGCTGTCTGAAGTGCAAGTATCTGCAAAGCAAGTGGTTGCCTTTCCAACTGGAGCTGATACGCGCTTCATCTTTGGCAATGATGGCGACTACGAGCGCAAGCTCAATAATTTGGAGATCTTCTGGAAGCAGGTGGTGGTCAAAAAAGGCTTGCAGCAGCTCGAGTATGTGGACTTGCGCTACGACAAGTGTGTATTTGCCAAGTCAATTCAACATTGAAACTCAAAACTTTGGCAGAATGCTAAACGAGTAAAAGGACGGTGCATGATGGCAAAAGACAAAATTGTAGTCGGATTAGATATTGGCACAACAAAGGTGTGCGCAATTGTCGCCCAAAAAGATGAATTTGGCAAAATTAATGTGTTAGGTATTGGGCGAGCGCATTCCGAGGGGCTGTCTCGTGCAGCCGTCGTCAACATCAATAAAACGGTCGATGCTATTCGGCAGGCCATCAAAGAAGCAGAGCACACATCTTCGATTCGCATCAAGGGAGTCAATGTCGGTATTTCAGGTGAGCATGTTCAGTGCATCAAATCTCATGCAGAAGTGAGCATCAATCAGAGTGGCATTGTCAATTATACCGACGTGATGCGCTTTATTGAGAAAGCCAAAGCAAATTTGAAGCATTTGGATGTAGAACGAGAAATCATTCATGCCATTCCGCAGGAGTTTATTGTCGATGACCAAGAAGGTGTCTTAGACCCGATTGGCATTATTGGCACAACCATGAAAGGCTCAGTGTATGTGGTGCTGGGCATGAAGACAAAGATTCGCAACATTCAGCAATGTGTAGAGAAAGCGGGGCTTACGATTAACGGCATGACCTTTGAACCGATTGCGTCAGGCATGGCGGTGATGAAAGATTCGGAGCGCAAGTCCGGCGTAGCCATCATCGACATCGGCGGGGGCACGACCGATGTGGCAGTATACACGAAGGGAGTCATTCGTCATTCGGAAGTCATCAAATGGGCGGCAATTGATGTGACTAACGACATTGCCATCGGGCTAAGGACACTGCACGAAGTGGCTGAAGATTTGAAAATCCGTCACGGTTGCGCCTACTCACGCGACCTGATTAAGGACGAAGAAATTTTGGTGCAAGGCATTGAAGGGCGAGCGCCAAAGACCTTTATGCGCAGCACACTAACAAACATCATTGAAGCACGCATGACCGAGATTTTTGAGTATGTGCGCGCGGCACTCAAACGCTCTGGCTACTACAACTACCTGAATGCGGGTGCCATCATCACAGGAGGAGGTAGTCTGATAAGTGGCAATCAAGCTCTGGCACAGGAAGTATTAGGATTAGATGTCCGCATCGGGCATCCTGAAGGGATTACAGGAGGAATGGTCGGCGAGCTGCACTCACCAATTTACGCTACAGCTGTGGGCTTAGTCTTGCGAGCTATCAAAGATTTGGAGCAGCAAGAACAAGTCGCTACATCAATGCAGCAAGTGTCGCCAAAAGAAGAGACCCCAGTTAGCGAGTCGGTGCCTGAACAGAGAGCAGATACCGAAAAACAAAGTCGTCAGAACTTCTTAGGAAGACTTAGACACTGGTTTGACCAGATTTGATTGAAGCGAATCCTTCATCAAGCATGAAAACGACACGGTTGTACATTCAGCAATTTGCTGCACGCTATGGCACAAAAGCGGCAGTTTGAAAGTCAATAGACGGACAAAGGAGGATAACTACTATGCCATTCGAGTTCGACAGGTCACAAGTGCAGGTTGGTGCTGCCATTAAAATTATTGGTGTAGGAGGCTGTGGCGGTAATGCCGTCAATAACATGATTGAGCGCGGCATTACTGGCGTTGAATTTATTGCCTTCAACACCGACCAACAAGCCTTAAGCAATTCACTGGCGCAACGGTTCCAAATTGGCAAATCTATCACCAAGGGACTGGGCGCCGGGTTCAATCCTGAAATTGGCAAAAAAGCCGCCGAAGAAGATCGCGAGCAAATCTCTGAGCTTTTGCGTGGCACGGACATGCTCTTTATCACAGCAGGCATGGGCAAAGGCACAGGTACTGGTGCAGCCCCAGTTATTGCAGGCATTGCCAAAAATCTTGGCATTCTCACCATCGGCATTGTGACGAAACCGTTTGCATATGAAGGCAGGCGCACCATGGAGACTGCAGAGCGCGGCATTGAAGAGCTACGTAAGCATGTCGATACACTTATCGTGGTGCAAAACGAAAAAATTCTTAGCCTTGCCAACGGCGACCTTGGCATCAAAGAAGCCTACAACTTAGCAAATGATGTGCTCTATCGTGCCGCCAAGGGCATTTCAGAAATCATCACCAAGCATGGGCATGTCAATGTCGATTTTGCTGATGTGCGCAACATCATGACCGATGCTGGCGATGCCGTGATGGGCTCTGCCACAGCGTCAGGCGAAAACCGTGCCCTCAAAGCCGCTATGGAAGCCATTTCCAGCCCGCTACTGGATGGCGTCTCCATCAAGGGGTCTTCACGGGTGCTGGTCAATCTTACCGGCGACATCAAAATCCGAGATGCACAAGAAGCTATGAACTACATCTATGAACAAGCCGGTAGCGATGCCACCATCATTCATGGTATCGTTGAAGATGATTCCGTGCCGGGCGAGATTAATGTAACTGTCATTGCCACAGGCTTCAACAAAAAGAAACCCATGAGTGCCACCGAACAACTGCGTATGGTGCGCCGAGAAGATTTAGCCAAATCGGTAAATCCCAGCGTGGAAAGCAAGCTCAATCGCATGAGCAGCGAGATATACGACAAACCTGAAAAACGCGACGACACACCTACCTTCATCCGCTTGGGCATGGCACCACCTGAACCGCTCGAGAACGCAAAACCCAATGAAGCCGAACAACAGCCTGAAAAACCTAAACTCGCACCCGAACAAGAACGAATTCGAAAGACCAACTCAGACACCCCGGCTTTCCTCAGGAAAATAATGGACTAAGGGGAAGGGGCTTTTTAGCCCTGTTTCTATGGAAAAGAGAGAATTCCGTGTGCGCTGGTTTTGAGCCGTCTCAGACGGCTTTCGCTGTTTTTTCTCACACAAGGAAAGAGCGCGCCGC